>ERZ724521.1333-NODE-1333-length-10943-cov-5.226580_pt1 | contig 10943 bp, 5 predicted proteins | sample MGYA00376054_ERZ724521 | MGnify/ENA primary metagenome ERZ724521 (study PRJEB28724, sample SAMN07190883) | activated sludge metagenome | isolation source: activated sludge of sewage treatment plant in Hong Hong | place: Hong Kong | collected 2016-03-17 ... | reverse complement strand
GTTGTTTACAAACATGACAAACTCACGTTGAATTTGGCAAATTCGCATGGCAGATGGCAGATGATGGGTAGTTGTAAATGCCGGAGCAAATCACGTTAGGCATCGCTCCGATGTTCCCTTGTCATGTTTGTAAACACCCGTCCGCATCAAGTGCGGGCAACCTCGCAATTACCCCTTGTAGAGCGGACAGTTGTTTACAAACATGACAAACTCACGTTGAATTTGGCAAATTCGCATGGCAGATGGCAGATGATGGGTAGTTGTAAATGCCGGAGCAAATCACGTTAGGCATCGCTCCGATGTTCCCTTGTCATGTTTGTAAACACCCGTCCGCATCAAGTGCGGGCAACCTCGCAATTACCCCTTGTAGAGCGGACAGTTGTTTACAAACATGACAAACTCGCGCTGACTTTGGCAAACCCGCCAACCTCCGCCCCCCTTTCTCAAAGCACCATTCTAAGGAAAAAGAACAATATCGCTGCCAGAACAAAGGTCACCGGCAGGGTGAGTACCCAGGCAATGGCGATATTTTTGATCGTTTTTTTCTGGAGGTTTTTGATACCGCCGGCGGCAACCATGGTGCCCGCGATACCCGACGAAAGCACGTGTGTCGTACTTACCGGCAGCCCGAATGCCGTGCTGACGCCTATGGTGGCTGCGGCACAAATTTCAGCGCTGGCGCCCTGTGCATAGGTCAGGTGGCTTTTCCCGATTTTCTCACCAATGGTCACAACGATGCGTTTCCAGCCGATCATGGTACCGATGCCGAGACATACGGCTATCAGGATAATTACCCACAGCGGCGCAAATTCATAGGCGCTCTTGAGTGTCTTCAGCTCATGCCGGATAATCCCTTCTACCTGTGATGGGATGGCTTTGGTTTTCAAATCGGCCTCCAGGCTTTTGTTCAGGCTTTGAATGGATTTGCGCAACGCGAACACCTGTTCTTTATTCTTCATATCGACGTTGTCCATTTCGGCAGCGACCTTTCCGGCGACAGCCGCTAAACCGCGGGTGTGCTCGGCATCGTTGCCTGTCGCTGCGGTATTGAGTTGGTATTCAACATTGCGTACGGAGGCCTTGAACTTATCCAAAGGCACTTCATGGTTGAAGGCATACTGCAGGGGCATAAAGGCGATCAATACGACCAGCAGCAGGCCCACGCCTTTTTGTCCGTCGTTTGACCCGTGAAAAAAACTGACCAATGTACAGGTCGTGACGAGGATGGCACGTATCCACATCGGCGGTGTTTTTTTCTTGTCGGGTTCTTTGAATATGACCTTGTTCTTAATGGTTGTCTTCAGCAGGTACATGAGCATTATGGCCAGGCTGAAACCAAATGCCGGCGAAAGCAACAGGGAAAGCCCGATGTCGGCCGCTTTGCCCCAGTTGGGTCCCGAGCCGTTGTGGATACTGTAAAAAGCAAATCCTGCTCCGAGTAACGACCCGATCAGGGTATGCGAGCTGGAACAAGGGATGCCCAGGTACCAGGTGCCGAGATTCCAGACAATGGCCGAGAGTAATATAGCCAGCACAAGGGCGCTGTTTTCGCCGATGGGTTGCAGGATCAGGTCGTTGAGGGGTATGAGTTTAATGATACCCATGGCAACGGCGATACCGCCCACATAAACACCCAGAAAGTTCCAGATGCCCGACCAGATCACGGCATTCATCGGTTTGAGTGTTTTGGTATAGATCACCGTCGCTACCGCATTGGCGGTGTCGTGAAAGCCATTGATCGCTTCAAAAAAACAAACAGCGATGAGGCATAATACCAGAAGCAGGGCAGTGGAGGTGGGAAGATCGGCAATAAAGGCTAGCGCCATAAAAATATTGTTTTGTGCAAATATTCAGAATCGAGGCTTAACCGTCGAATTCGCCGCAAAAGTAAGATGCTGATTACGGGCGTTCTGTGGCGCAAGTTAAGTTATTGTTAAGTTTTTTCAGCCCTCCTGTTCCATGATGGGCAACAGTACTTCAACATGGGTTCCGCTGCGTTCTTTTTGTGTCAAATCACCCAGGTCGGAAATCCGGATAAAATCGCCGCTTTCGTGCTTTTGCAGCTGGTGCAGCAACGACAGCCGTTCCCGGGTGATCTCCATGCCGCGGGAGCGGTGCGACTGGAATGCTGCGCCTTCGGTCAGTTTTTGTTTGCCCTTGTTGTAACCCACGCCGTCGTCTTCAATGATGCAGCGCAGGACCTGTCCGTCGTCGGAAAGCATAAACTCAATGCGAAGGTTGCCCTCCTGTCGCGGACGGATACCGTGTTCGATCGCGTTTTCCACGAACGGCTGCAGGATCATGGTTGGTACCAGCAGATCGGTCATGTCCGGTCCGGAGGGCGAAATGATCTTGTAGTGCAATTTATCCCTGAAGCGCAGTTTGCGGTTGATATCCAGGTACCGTTCGAGAAATTCGATCTCCTGTTCCAGCGATACAACCTCGAGGTCGGAATATTCGAGGGTGTGCCGCATCATCTTGGCAAATTTGGCCAGGTACGACTCTGCTTCATTGTTGCGACCGGAGGTGATCAGTCCCTGGATGGCATTCAGTGCATTAAACATAAAGTGCGGGTTCATCTGCGCGCGCAAAGCCTTGAGTTGCAGGCTCGCTACACGCAGCCGTGCCATCTGTGCCTCCTGCCGGTTGCGTTCCAGCTGGTGTCGCGCTTCGATCTCTTCCCGTTCCCGGTCGCGCAACTGGTGGTAGTGTTTGGCGACCAGTTCAGAGGTCTGCCGCTGCCATTCATAGGCTTGCTCGAAATCTTTGCGTTCTTCGTGCAGCGCTGCGAGGTTTTGGGCTACCTGGCTCAGGTGATAAAGGTCGTGTCCGTTCTGGCCGGTTTCCCACGACCTTTCCAGGTGAAACCGGGCTTTGACGGGGTCGTTCAACTGGGAGAACAGCCCTGCGCGCCAGCTTTCTATCTTCGACAGGTTGGTAAAATCAGCCGGTTTGGAAGGGTTTTCATACTCTGCCGCCGCTTTGTCGAACAGGGCCAGCGCGCGCGCGGTATTATCGGCCCATAGCGCCAGGATGCCCAGGTTGCCCAGCGCATGCGTTTTGGCTTCAGATTCGCCTTCACTGACGACTTCCATTGCTTTTTCAAAGCTGGCCTGCGCCTGCGTGACGTCCTGCTGGGCCATGGCTGCCCGCCCGGCATTCAGATAATGCCACGAAAGCCGCGGGCGCAGCCCGTGCCGTTCCACAATGGGCAGTACGCAGCGGTATGCTTCCAGGCTTTTTGCCTTTTCACCGAGCCGCTCGTACAGATCGCCCAGGCCGCTGAAGATAAGCGTCTGTATGTAGTAGTCTTTCAAACCCGCGGTCTCCTCATCCAGCGCGAGCATGTCTTTCTCTGCCTCCATGAGGCAGTCCAGGGCCTGGCGGTGGTTGCCCAGGTGCAGGTGCAAAAAACCTTCCCGGCACGAAAGGTGCGCGAGCAAGATGGGCGAAATAGCGTCGCTGAGGTACCGCCGGGCACGGTCGAGGCTTTTCTCGGCAGCGCGCCAGTCGCGGCGGTTGAGGTGAATGGCGGCCTGATCGGCCCACATCTCCACCAGCGCCGGCGCATCGGCCAGACTTTCCAGGATGGAAATGGCTTGTTTGGTGTATTCCAGGGCTTTATCGTAGTGGTGCCATTGGTTGTGGAGAAACGCGGCGTGTGTGGCATAGGCCAGCCGGACATCGAAAGGGGTCTGTTTGGTGACCATGGCGGCCAATTCATCGAGCAGTTTTTTGGCGCGCTCAAAATCGGTAAATGCCCAGCGCGACAATTGTTCGCAACGCCTGCGAAGTTCGATGGCCTCTTCACTCTTGCCATTTGCATTTGATCTCGCCGACGTTTCTGATTTGCCTTTATTCACGGGTTTCCAGTTTTTTCTATCGCAAAGGTAGGGCAAGGGCTTTTGAAAATTTGTTTTGATTTTTTTAAGGTAAAATATAGAGATTTACCGCTGAAACATCCTAACCTATGACTAGACTATTGATCGCAGTACTCGCTGCGAGCTGCTGGGCTACGGCACTGCATGCCCAAACCCTCAATGATATCGATACGACCCGCGGTTTTGGCCGTGAATTTTTCCGGTTGTATCAAAAATTCGAACACATAAGGTTCTCCGGCTATCTGCAGCCGCAATTTCAGGCCGCCGAGTCAAAGGGCGCAAGAAGTTTCAATGGCGGCGATTATGCCCCGAATGTAGACAACCGTTTCATGCTTCGGCGCGGGCGTTTGCGCCTCGATTATGCATTATACAACGAAAAACAGCAACCCAGGGTGTTCTTTGTATTCCAGTTCGACGGCACCGAACGCGGGTTTGTCACCCGTGACTTCTGGGGTCGGATTTTTGAAAACAAACTGGAATTGTTCGCGCTGACGACCGGCATATTTGCCCGGCCGTTCGGACAGGAAGTGCTGTACTCTTCCTCCGACCGGGAATCGCCCGAACGGGGCCGGATGTCGCAGTTGCTGATGAAAACCGAGCGTGATCTGGGGGCCATGCTAACCATAGAACCGAGACGGGAAAACCACTTTCTACGACAATTCAAATTGGATGTAGGCCTGTTCAACGGTCAGGGGTTAGCGGGGCCGGCCGAGTTCGACAGCCGGAAAGACCTGATCACGAGGCTCAATCTAAAATCGGTTAAATTGCCCTCGGGGCTGCGCATCACGGCTGCGGTATCCATGTTGATGGGGGGCATACGGCAAAACACTGCGACCGTTTTCCGCATGAAAAACGGCGCCTTTAGCCCGGATTCTGCCGGGACCAATATTGGAAAGGTCGCCCCAAGGCAGTACTTCGGCGCCGATATGCAGATCAGGTTGCCCAATAGAAAAGGTTTTACCGAATTCCGGGCGGAATACGTGGCGGGAAAACAATCCGCTACAAAAAACACCTCGGAAACGCCGGGCACCGTCCCCCTCGATAGCAAAGGCGACCCTGCACCGTTGTTCATCCGCTCGTTTAACGGCGCATATTTTTATTTCCTTCAACACCTCGGCAGCGAACGGCACCAACTGGTGCTCAAGTACGACTGGTATGATCCCAATTCAGCAGTCAGCGGCAATGCGATCGATGCGACTTTCACCTGGGCAGATCTGAAATACAGCACATTCGGGTTTGGATATGTTTTTTACGCAAACCCCCACCTGAAAATCACGACCTGGTTCGATATCGTGCACAATGAAAGCACAAGGCTCACCGGCTTTGAAAAGGATGCGAAGGATAATACCTTTACTACCCGTGTTCAATACCGGTTCTGAACAAATCGGTTTTCTATTAAACAATTAAAAATGCCCAAACCGTGAAACATTTTGCCACCCTTGCCATTCTGGTATCTGCCCTGCTGGTATCCTGTCAGCAACAGACTACATCTGATCACAACACAACTGCTACCGTGCGACCCTCTTTATTCCAACCGGACCACTTTACCGCTCCCCATCCGGAAAAAAAACCGAAAGAACTCATATCGGCTTCCGGCGACAAGCGCACCGACGATTATTACTGGCTCAACGAACGGGAAAACCCTGCGGTAAAGGCTTATCTCGAATCGGAAAACCGCTATGCCGACTCCGTGCTCGCTCCGGTGGCAGGGCTCAGGGAAAAACTGTTTGAAGAACTGAAGGCGCGGATCAAGGAAGATGACAGCAGTGTGCCCTATTTCAAAAACGGATACTGGTACATCGGACGGTTTGAAAAAGGCAAGGAATACCAGATTTACAGCCGTAAAAAAGGCACGCTCGATGCAGCGGAGGAGATACTGGTCGATGTGAATGAACTGGCCAAAGGCAAGCCTTATTGCCAATTGGGCGGACTTTCCGTCAGCCCCGACAATCGCATGCTGGCCTACGCTGTGGACTACTCCGGCCGAAACCTGTTCAAACTGTTTTTCAAAGACCTGTCCAACGGACAAATCCTGCCGGACTCCTTCGATGTCGGCGGCTCCTTCGCCTGGGCAAATGATTCAAAAACGATCCTGTACGATACCAAAGACCCCGTAACGCTGCGCAATGACAAAATCTGGCGCCATGTGCTGGGCGCCGACCACAAAAAGGACGTGTTGATGTATGAGGAAAAAGACGAGACCCAATATGCTTATCTCGGCAAGTCCAAGTCGGAGCGCTTTTTCTTTATCAACTCCGCCTATACTCAAACGGTAGAGGTGCATTATCTCGATGCCAATGACCCGACCGGCACATTCAAGTCTGTCCGTCCGCGCGAAAAGGACTTTTACTACACCCTGGAACACCTCGACGACAAATTCCTGATCCGCACGAACTGGGAAGCGCCCAATTTCAGGATCATGGAAACACCGGTAAGCGACCCGCGCCGGGAAAACTGGAAAGACGTTTTGCCGCACCGCGACGACGTGCTGATCGACAACTTTACCGTGTTTAAGGATTACCTGGTGACGGAGGAGCACAAGGGCGGCCTTGGACAGTTACACGTCATCCGCTGGTCAGACAAGGCAAGCCACTACATCGAGACCGGTGAGCCGACCTACGGCTGCAATATCGACGCCAACCCCGAATTCGACACTAAAACCCTGCGATATGGGTTTAATTCGATGAAAACGCCCTATACGGTGATCGATTACGACATGGAAACCCGTAAAGGCGAGGTGAAAAAAGTGGCGCCCGTGCTCGGCGGCTTCGATGCGAATAATTATCAAACCGAGTTTATCTGGGCAATCGCACGCGACGGCACCAAAGTGCCCATATCCCTGATGTACAAAAAAGGCCTGAAACGCGACGGTACTGCGCCCTGTCACCTCACCGGATACGGCAGTTACGGCTCTTCGTACGATCCGTATTTCAACCGCGACAAGATCAGCCTTGCCGACAGGGGCTTCGTCGTCGGGATCGCACACATTCGCGGCGGTATGGAAATGGGTTACAAATGGTACGAGGAGGGCAAAATGATGAAAAAGATGAATACGTTTACCGATTTCATCGACTGTGCGGAGTTTCTGGTCAGGGAAAAGTATACGGCTCCCGATCGTCTGTTCGCGGAGGGGCGTTCCGCCGGCGGCTTGCTGATGGGCGCTGTGGCAAACATGCGTCCCGATCTGTTCAAAGGCATTATTTCCGGCGTGCCCTTTGTGGATGTGCTCACGACCATGAGCGATGCCAGTATTCCGCTGACCACGGGCGAATATACAGAATGGGGGAACCCGGCAATAAAAGCCGAATACGACTACATGAAAACGTATTCTCCCTACGACAACCTGAAGCGGCAAAACTATCCGAACCTGTTGGTGCTCACCTCTTTTTCCGATTCTCAGGTACAATACTTCGAACCGGCCAAATACGTCGCCAAACTGCGCGACCTGAAGACGGACAGGAATGTACTGTTGTTCAAAACCAACATGACCGGCTCGCACGGAGGCTCATCAGGCCGTTTCAGCAGGCTGAAGGAGCGCGCGCTGGAATATTCCTGGATGATGGGATTGCTGGGTATGTCGGATGAAGCGATGAAGCAATAGGGCACATCGGGCTTATCTGGTCCGGGTGAAAACACCGGCAGCACTGTTGTTCACCCCGAACACTACCGCTGCTTTACCGGCTATTCGTATTGTTTTCAGCCCGCGCACATCGCCCCTGATCTTCAAACCGCTTTTGGGGTAGGGGACAAAGCGGAACCCGCCCTTGCCGTCGCCCAGGAACAACTGGCCGTGGTTGCCGTCGAGGCTCCCGAATTTTACGCGGGCGTTGGTGCGGTTGCCGGCGAGGATCAGGTCCGTTATGCCGTCGCCGTCTGCATCGAGGGTGGCGATGGCCTGCACAGGCGCGATTTGGGCCTCTACAGGCAGGTCGTGCCGCTCGAAATGCCCGTTGTTGTTTTCCAGCCAGATCGTTTCCAGTATGGCAGCATCTAGGTGCCCGGCTGATTTCATCTGTTCCGGACTGAGAATGTCGGCTGCCTGTGCATCGGCATAATCCCGGAAATAGTTGAACTTCTTTCTCAGCACCGGCAATTGCCCGGTCAGGTCTTCCATAGAAGCCGCAGGGTATGATTTTCCCTGTACGAAATAGCAGATCAACGGATCGACGCTGCCGTTGTTGTCGAAGTCGCCAAACCAGATGTCAAGCGGCTCTTTGTCCTTTGTCCGCAGCTGCGTATTCTGCCCCAGGTTGCCGGCGATAAGATCAATATCGCCGTCGCCGTCGAGGTCGGCGGCCTGTAAGGTATTCCATAAGCCACTGGAAATAAAGGAGATATACTTATCGGGCTGTTCGCTGAACACCCCGTTTTGATTTTCAAAAACACGGATTGGCGACCATTCGCCTGCGGTAATAAGGTCCGGGTCGCCGTCCTTGTCCAGGTCGGCAAAAACGGCCTGTGAGGCGATGCCGTCCTGCATGCCTGCTGCTACGGGAGCAATGTGGAATCGCTCGTCTTCCCTGAACCGGCCCATTCCATCGTTCAGCAGCAACCTGCCCGGCGCCACGTATGGATACTTGCCGGGAATAACACTGCCTCCGATAAAGAGGTCGATGTCCCGGTCGCCGTCCACATCCGCAGCGCGGACGCACGAAGCAGGGTAGGGAAGGTTGGGAAGTGCATCGCCGGCCCTTGAAAAATGGCCATGTCCGTCGTTTATGTACAGCCGGTCGCGCAACTCAGGCGCCTGTTCTTCGTATTCATAGCCACCTGATGCCACATACAAATCCTGGTCGCCGTCGCCATCAGCGTCAAAAAAGCAGGCATCAACGTCTTCGCTCGCTGCATCTGCCTCGAAGGTTGAGGACGGTCTGAAGGTTCCGTTGCCCCTTTGTTGCAGCAATACCTGCCCTGCCTGCCCTTTGGCGCCGCCCATGAACACATCATCCAGCCCGTCTCCATCGAGATCGGCGACGGCCAGTGCCGGTCCTTGCCGGGAGTAAAACCAGGGCAACAGGCTCTGTCGTTTGAAGTCGTTGTGCTCATTTTCGATGTGTTGAAATGGAAGCGCTCCGGGTGCTTCACTAAAAAAAGGCTCGATTGAAGGCGCCCTGTATACATAACGCTCCCCGGCATCCCGGATGTTCAGGCTAAGCGTTTGATTGGACCTGACCTGCTCCAGCACCTGCTTTTCATTACCGGGCCAAACAACGACAATTGAGTCGACCTGATCAATCGGACCAAGCCCGATATGCAGGATCGGGTCCATGGAGGCCTGAAAACCGCGCACCGGATTTTGCTCCAGGTAGAACTGCGTTCCGCGGGCATAGGCAAAAACCTTTGTTCCGGTACCGGCAGGGTTCTCCTGTCTGCCCAGCAGCCGGAAGCGAAGCCAGTGCTGATCCTGGTTTTCTCCGGCGTGGTTTTCGAGGATGTCGGCGTATTCATTGGTGTTGTTCAACACCAGGTCGAGATCGCCGTCGTTGTCCAGATCGGCCCAGGCCGCGCTTTGGGTGACGACGGGTTTTGACAGGCCCCAGGCGCCGGTTTGGTTGGTGAATCTCAACCCGCCCTCATTTTTAAAAAAGTAATTCGGTTCGATGATCGGGGGCATCTTTTTCAGGTAGTCCTGGAAACCAATATTTTCCTCGCCGCGCTGTATACGCAACACTTCATCGGCTGTGAACTTCAGGAAATCCATATTGGTGTGGTCGCGTGGGTAGCCGTTCGAGACAAACAGGTCTCGCCGGCCGTCGTTGTCGAAGTCGAAGAACAGGGAGGCCCAACTCCAGTCCGTGTTCGATATCCCGGCGAGTTGGCCTACCTCGCTGAAGGTGCCGTCGCCGTTGTTGTGCTGCAACATGTTGCGGCTGTACTGTTTGTAAAAGCCGCTGCGGATCATCTGGTTCACCTTTTCAAAATTGTCGACCCCGGAGTGCATTTTTTGCAGGTGGTTGCCTTCCGGCAGCATATCCAGGCTGACGAGGTCGGGCAGGCCGTCGCCATCGAAATCCGCCACATCGCAGCCCATCGTGAACAGCGAGGTGTGGTCGAATCGCGTTTTCAACTCGTCGCGGAAAGTACCGTCGTGCTGGTTGATGAACAGGTAGTCGGGCTCGTTGAAGTCGTTGCCGATAAAGATATCTGGCCAGCCGTCCATATTTATGTCGCAGGTGGAAAGCCCCAGGCTGAAGGTGAGAACGTTGGAGGTAATGCCCGCCTGTTCGGTAACGTTGGTGAATCGACCCTGGTCGTTTCGGAACAGTTTATTGGTAAAAGCAGGATTTTGTTTGTTCCTGATCTGGTAGATGTCGAGCGAGCCGCGCGAGTATTCGACCGTGGAGTGGTTCATCAGGAACAGGTCGAGGTCGCCGTCCTTATCGTAATCGAAGAAGGAAGCCTGGGTAGAATGTCCGGCGTCGTCGAGCCCGTATGCGGCGGCATTCTCTTCAAACAGCACTTCGCCGGCATCTGAAATGCCCTTGTTGATAAAAAGCAGGTTTTTTCGGAGCTCGTCGAACGGGTAGCCGGCCCGGCAAATATACAGGTCGAGTTTACCGTCGAGGTTGATATCGACGGTTGTGACGCCTGTACACCAGCCTTCTTTGGCGGCAATACCGGAGGCTTGCGTGGCATCTTCAAATTCAAGGCCTCCTTTGTTGAGGTATAGCCTGTTTTTGACCATGTTGCCGGTAAACACGAGGTCTTGCAGGCCGTCGTTGTTGAAATCGCCGACCGCCACGCCGCCGCCGTTGTAGAAGTACTGGTATTTGAAAATATTAAAGGTTTCTTTCTCGATGACCAGGTTCCGGAAATCGATGCCTGTTTTGCCGCGCGGCACTTCGCTGAACATTGCACCGGGAGGCGGTTTTTCACCGCAGGAACAGAGTATCACAATGGGAAGCAGCAAGATGTATTTCATGGCTTGGCAAAGGTAGGCAGGGTTGATTTTTTACACATGAGTCATTCCGAATTTCGTATGGCAATCTGCGGGAAATAGATTCGGGATGAGTCACGCGAATCAGGGGTTGATTTTGGACTTTGAAAATCGAACATTTAGGC
>ERZ724521.1331-NODE-1331-length-10956-cov-5.533713_pt1 | contig 10956 bp, 3 predicted proteins | sample MGYA00376054_ERZ724521 | MGnify/ENA primary metagenome ERZ724521 (study PRJEB28724, sample SAMN07190883) | activated sludge metagenome | isolation source: activated sludge of sewage treatment plant in Hong Hong | place: Hong Kong | collected 2016-03-17 ... | reverse complement strand
CGGCCTTCGCCTCTGGCGTCTCGGGCTACGCGGGCACGCCTGTCTTGACCTTCGCGGCGGGCGGCACGATCGCGTCGAGGATCCTCAACATCGTCGCGCAGCAGAAGCAGCTCGAAGCCAGCGACCTCCAGGCGCAGGCCGGCCTCACCGCGACCAACGCCTCCTACCTCCGCCGCAAGGAGGAGTGGGACTTCCAGGTCGCCCTCGCCGAGCGGGACATCGCCCAGATCGACCAGCAGATCACCGCCGCCGAGCTCCGCAAGGCGATCGCCGAGCTGGAGCTCGCCAACCACGACCAGCAGGCGGCCGACTCCGCCGAGGTCCTCGACTACATGCAGGGCAAGTTCACGAACGTCGACCTCTACGCCTGGATGTCGAACGAGGTGAGCAAGCTCTACTTCCAGGCCTACAACCTCGCCGTCGACCTCGCTCGTCGGGCGCAGCGTTGCTTCCACTACGAGCTGGCGATCGATCCCTTGGACGCCGACTTCATCGCCTTTGGCCACTGGGACAACCGCCGCAAGGGCCTCCTCGCGGGCGAGCGCCTCGCCCAGGATCTCCGCCGCATGGAGGCGGCCTACTACGAGAAGAACCGCCGCGAGTACGAGCTCACCAAGCGGATCTCCCTCGCCGCGCTCGACCCGGTCGCCCTCGTCGCCCTCCGCAAGACCGGCGCCTGCCACTTCTTCCTCCCGGAGACGATCTTCAACCTCGACCACCCGAGCCACTACCTCCGGCGGATCAAGATGGTCGGCGTGTCGATGCCCGCGGTCACCGGGCCCTACACCTCGATCGGCGCCACGCTCACCTACGAGTCTGGTTCCATTCGCCCGAAGCCTGACGAGGACCTGGTGCCCCAGACCTCCGTCCAGACCATCGCCATCAGCGTCGGCCAGGACGACACTGGCCTCTTCGAGCCCAACCTCCGCGATGAGCGCTACCTCCCCTTCGAGGGCAAGGGCGTCGTCCAGAGCTCCTGGAGGCTCGAACTCCCCGCCTCGGTCCGCACCTTCGACTACGAGACGCTGACTGACGTCATCCTGACGATCCGCTACACCGCCCGCGAAGGAGGCAGCGCCTTCTCCACGGCCGTGCAGGCGGCCCTCCCGGCGGCCCTCCCGGCCCTCCCGCGCGCCGACATTGACGCCGAACCGGAGAAGGGCACGGGGCAGGTCCGTCTCTTCTCCGCTCGCGCCGAATTCCCCGAGGCGTGGCGCACCTTCGTCGCCACGGGCAGCGGCGGTGGCGCGGCCGAGCTTGAGCTCGACCTCACCGCCGATCGCTTCCCGCGCCCCGAGGAGCCGAAGACGCACGCCATCACGTTCATGGCCGCATTCGTCCGCTTCGCGCCCGACGCGATCCCCACGCTCAACACCCACCTCGGCGGGGCCCTCCTCAACGGCCCGAGCGTCACCGACAAGCAGCTCTCCGCATGGAGCAGCTACAAGGCGAACACCCCCGCCAGCTACCCGAACTACGTCTGGCTCGCCGTCGCCGACAACCTCACCACTGAGCCCGGCACATTCACGATCTCGGTCACCACCGGCTGGCCTGCGGGCAAGGATCCCGAGGACCTCCTCCTCCTCGTCCAGTACGAACTCGCGTGACCGTCCCCGAGGACCTTCGCCATGCCAGCCGATCGCAAGCCTGACCCCAAGGATCCTCGCCCCCGGCCGAGTGCGGGCGGTGCTCCTGGCGCCGCGCGACGTGGCGCCGAGGAGCGCTCGCCCGGGGCCACCTCCTCCAAGGCCCCGGAAGCCCCGGCCACCGGTCTCGCCGCGAAGGCGCCCACCGCCGGGGGGAGCCCCCCCGCGGGCGCCTCCGACCTCGTCCCCACGCTCGCCCTCCCCAAGGGGGGCGGCGCCCTCAAGAACATCGGCGACAAGTTCGCCGCCAACGCCTTCACCGGCAGCGGCGGCATGAGCGTCCCGCTGCCGATCTCCCCCGGCCGCGACCTCACCCCCTCGCTCGCCCTCGAGTACTCCACCGGCGCCGGCAACGGCCCCTTCGGGATCGGCTGGCAGCTCTCGGTCGCCGCGATCACCCGCAAGACCGACCGCGGCCTCCCCACCTACGACGACGCCCACGAGGTCGACACCTTCGTCTTCGCCGGCGCTGAGGATCTCGTCCCCCTCCTCGCCCTGTCGCAGGGCGTCTGGAGCCCGAAGATCGTCGAGAGCGGTGGCTATCGGATCTTCTCCTACCGGCCGCGCGTCGAGTCCGGCTTCGCCCGCATCGAGCGCTGGCAGGAGATCGCCACCGGCGACGTCCACTGGCGCACCTGGACCCGCGACAACCACCGCTCGACCTACGGCACCAGCGCCGCCAGCCGGATCGCTGACCCCGCCCACCCGGGGTGCATCTTCTCCTGGCTCCTCGACGAGACCCGCGACGATCGCGGCAACCTCGTCGTCTTCGAGTACAGCGCCGAGGACCTCGAGAACGTCGACACCACGGCCCCTGAGGAGCACGAGCGCCTCGCCCTCGTCCAGGCCCAGGCCCAGCGCTACCTCCGGCGCGTCTACTACGGCAACGCCGCCCCCGGCGTCGCCGCCGACTGGCTCTTCGAGGTCCGCCTCGACTACGGTGATCTCCAGGCCGACGGCAGCGCCGGCGATCCCTGGCCTCTCCGCCAGGACACCTTCTCGAGCCATCGCTCCGGCTTCGACGTCCGCACCCGTCGCCTCTGCCGGCGGATCCTCATGCTCCATCACTTCGAGGAGTTGCCGCTCGCCTCCACCCTCGTAGCCGCAATCGAGCTCACCTACGACGAGAACCCCACCGCCACCCTCCTCACCGCGATCACCCGCCGCGGCTACCTCTACGACACCGTCCAAGAGGCGTACACGAGCGCCGCCTACCCGCCGATCGAGCTCACCTACAGCGCCGCCGAGATCAGTACGGCCACCCATCACCTCGATCCCGCGAGCCTGCGCGACCTCCCCGCTGGCGTCGACGGCGGCCGCTTCCGCTTCGTCGACCTCGACGGCGAGGGGATCCCCGGCCTCCTCACCGAGCAGGCGGGCCACTGGTACTACAAGCGTGGGGAAGGGGAGGGGACCTTCGGTCCCTGGCAGGCGCTCCCGACCCTCCCGAGCAACGCCAGGCTCGGCGCCCAGCGCCTCGTGGATCTCGACGGCGACGGACAACTGAGCCTCGCCAGCCTCGGTGGCACCGTCCCCGGTTACTTCGACCGCACGACCTCGCCCGGCGAGGACACCGCCCAGTGGGAGCCCTACCGAACCTTCCGCACCCTCCCCAACATCGACCTCAGCGCCCCCAACGTCCAGCTCCTCGATCTCGACGGCGACGGCCTCGCCGACATCCTCGTCGCCGAGGAGAGCCGCTTCCTCTGGTACCCCTCACGCGGCCGCGACGGCTTCGGCCCGCCCCTCGCCCTCTCGCGCCCCGCCGACGAGAAGGCCGGCCCCCAGCTCCTCTGGTCCGACCCTCGCCAGGCCCTCTACTTCACCGACATGACCGGCGACGGCCTCGCCGACATCTGCCGCGTCCGCAACGGTGACGTCACCTACTGGCCCAACCTCGGCCACGGTCGCTTCGGCCGCGCGATCACCATGCGCGGCGCGCCGGTCTTCGATCGCCCCGATCGCTTCCGCGCGGACCGCCTCCGGACCGGCGACGTCGACGGCTCCGGCACCACCGACCTCCTCTACGTCCGCGATGACGGCGCCTGGCTCTACCGCAACCAGGCCGGCAACGCCTTCGCCGCCCCCGTCCACCTCGACGGCGTCCCGCCCGTCGATGCCCTCAGCCACGTCGAGCTCGTCGACATCCTCGGCAAGGGCACCGCGGCCCTCGTCTGGTCCACCGATCTCCCGCACCTCCGCGGCGCCCAGCTCGCCTACATCGACCTGATGGCCGCCGGCAAGCCCTACCTCCTCACCAAGGCGCTCAACAACCTCGGCCTCGAGACCCGCGTCTACTACGCCCCCTCCACCCAATTCTACCTGGCCGATCGCGCCGCCGGTCGCCCCTGGAAGTCGCGCCTGCCCTTCCCGGTCCACGTCATCGAGCGGGTCGAGATCCTCGACCACGTCGCCGGCCACACCTTCGTCCAGAAATACCGCTACCACCACGGCGCCTACGACGGCCCCGAGCGCGAGTTCCGGGGCTTCGGCATGGTCGAGACCGAGGACGCCGAGTCGATCGCCGACGCCACCGGCGACAAGGTCTTCCCGACCGGCCACACCATCGACGGCGGCGCCCTCCACGTCCCGCCCGTCCTCACCAAGACGTGGTTCCACACCGGCGTCTTCCTCGGCGGCAACACCGTCTCGCGCGGCTACGCGGGCGAGTACTACAGCGACAAGACCCAGCAGAACCCGAGCGGGATCGCCGTCGACCTCCAGGACACCGTGATCCCCGCCGGCCTCCGCGCCATCGAGCGCCGCGAGGCCGTCCGGGCCCTCCGCGGTCGCCCGCTCCGCGTCGAGGTCTTCGCCCTCGACGGCAGCGCCGACGAGCCCCACCCCTACACCGTCGCCGAGAGCAATTTCGAGGTCCGCCTCCTCCAGCCCCGTGGCACGCAGAAGCACGCCGCATTCTTCGTCCACGAGCGCGAGGCCCTCATCTATCACTACGAGCGCGATCCCGCCGACCCCCGCGTCAGCCACAGCGTCGTCCTCGAGGTCGACGACTTCGGCAGCGTCGTCCGCTCCGCCCAGGTCGCCTACCCACGCCCTGACACCCAGAGCGCCGAGGACGAGCAGGATCGGACCACGGTCCTCCTCACCGAGTCCGACCTCGTCCACACCGACCAGGCGACCACCTACCGCCTCGGCGTCCCCGCCGAGGTCCGCACCTACGAGCTCCACGGCCTCACCGGCGATCCCACGAGCCCCTTCACCGTCGCCGCGCTCCTCGCCCACGCCGACGCTGCCGACCCGCTCGCCTACGAGGAGGCCCCCACCGAGGGCGCCGAGAAGCGCCTCCTCAGCCGCGTCCAGACGTACTACTACAGCGACGATCTCTCGCAGCGCCTCGCCCTCGGCTCCGCCGGCGCCCGCGCCCTCGTCTACGAGACCCTCACGCTCGCCTTCACCGCCGCCCAGCTCAGCGCCGTCTTCGGCCAGAAGCTCACCGGTCTCGCGCTCGACACCGAGGGCGGCTACCGATCGGAGAACGGCCTCTGGTGGCGCCCCTCGGCCCGCCCGATCTACGACGACACGGCCTTCTACCGCCCCGTCGAGGTCCGCGATCCCTTCGACCACGCGACGACGATCGCCTACGACGACTACGATCTGCTCGTCCTGACCGTCACCGATCCCCTCGGCAACGTCACCACCGCCGCGCACGACTACCGCACCCTCCAGCCCACCCTCGTCACCGACCCCAACGGCAACCGCCAGGCCGCCGCCTACGACGCCCTCGGCATGCTCGTCAAGGTCGCCGTCATGGGCAAGGTGGGCGAGAGCGACGGCGACACCCTCGACCACCCCACCATCGAGCTCACCTACGACCTCGACGCCTGGCAGCAGGACGAGACGCCCGTCAGCGTCTACACCAAGATCCGCGAGGAGCACGACCCCCAGACCACCAAGTTCCAGCAGCGCTACACCTACTCCGGCGGCATGGGCCAGGTCCTCTTGGAGAAGATCCAGGCCGAGCCCGGCCTCGCCCCCGAGCGCGACCAGAACGGCGACCTCGTCTTCGACCAGGGCGAGCTCGTCTTCTCCGACACCTCGCCGGACCTCCGCTGGATCGGCACCGGCCGGGTGATCCTCGACAACAAGGGCAACCCGATCAAGCAGTACGAGCCCTTCTTCGACTCCTCGCCCGTCTACGTGGGCGAGGTCCAGCTCGCCGAGTGGGGCGTCACTCCGCTCCTCCACTACGATCCCCTCGGTCGCCCGATCCGCACCGACCTCCCCGACGGCACGTTTTCAAGAGTGACCTTCACCCCCTGGGAGCAGCTCACCCATGACCCGAATGACACGGTCCAAGGCAGCGCCTGGTACGCCGAGCGCGACGCCCTCACCCCCGGCACCGACGAGAACGACGCCGAGATCGACGCAGCCACCAAAGCCGAGGCCCACGCCGCCACCCCCACACGAACCGTCCTCGACCACCTCGGCCGGCCCTTCCTCACCGTCGAGGACAACGGGCTCGATGATGAAGCGAACCCCCTCCTCTTCGAGACCCGCCTCGCCCTTGATGTCGAGGGCAACACCCTCGAAGTCACGGACGCCCGCGGAAACACCGCGGCCCAGACCACCTACGCCCCGGGCGGACTCCAGCTCTACACCGACTCCCCCGACGCCGGCGCCCGCTGGGCCCTCCCGAACGCCCTCGGAGCCCCCCTCCGCGCCTGGGACGAGCGGCTCCACCGCTGGCGGTGGACCTACGACGCCCTGAACCGCCCCACCCACGCCCACGTCAAGCATGACACCGACGACGAGCTCCTCCGCGAGCGCACCGTCTACGGCGAGAGCCTCGGCCAGAGCGCCGCGGCCCAAAACCACCGCGGCCAGGTCTACGCCCTCTACGACACCGCCGGCGAGCTCCTCGCGGACGCCTACGACTTCAAGGGCAACCTCCTCCAGCAGACCCGCCGCTTCGCCAGCGACTACACCACCGTCGTCGACTGGATCGATCTCGCCGCCGAGACGGACCCCCAGGACGTCGCCGACGCCGCCGATCCCCTCCTCGACGCCGAGACCTTCGAGACCTCCTGGACCTACGACGCCCTGAGCCGCGTCGTCACCCAGACCACCCCCGACGCGAGCGTCACCGAGCAGACCTACAGCCCCCGCGGCCTCGTCTCGGCCCTCGCCGTCAAGATCCGCGGCGCCGGCACCGCCACCGAGATCGTCACCGCCGTCGCCTACGACGCCCGCGGCCAGCGCCTCCAGGTCGACTACGCCAATGACGTCGTCACCACCTTCGAGTACGACCCGCGCTCCTTCCGCGTCCGCCGGATCCACACCGAGCGCCCCCACACCGACCCCGACCTCCGCCGCGTCCAGGACCTCCGCTACCACTACGACCCCGTCGGCAACATCACCCGGATCCGCGACCTCGCCCAAGCCGGCGTCTACTTCGACAACGCCTACGCCGACCCCACCCAGAGCTTCACCTACGACCCCCTCTACCGCCTCATCGCCGCCACCGGCCGCGAGCACGACGGCCTCGCCCAGCCCACTGCGGCGGGCTTCGCGCCGATCGCCCATCCGCAGGACACCCAGGCCCAGCGGAACTACCTCCAAACCTACACCTACGACCCCGTCGGCAACATCCTCCGCATGAAGCACGTCTCGGGGGGTGTCACCGTCTGGCAGCGCGGGTATGATTACGCCCAGGATGGCAACCGCCTCCTCGCCACCAGCCTCCCAGGCGACGACGTTGACGACCCCCAGACCTACAGCGACACCTACGCCCACGACATCCACGGCAGCATGACCGCGATGCCCTCCATCCCCGGCGGCCTCACCTGGGACCCCCAGGACCGCCTCCAGAAGACCGACCACCAGGGCGGCGGGGTCACCTACTACGTCTACGACAGCGCCGGCATGCGCGTCCGCAAGGTCCACCTCAACCAGGCCGCCACCACGAGCAAGGAGCGCTACTACCTCGGCCCCTGGGAGACCTACCGCGAGACCACCGACCTCCAGGGCACCCCCACCCTCGACCAAGAGCGCGAGACCCTCCACGTCCACACCCCCGCCGGCGCCGTGGTCCTCCTCGAGACCAAGACCGTCGAGAACGCCACCGCGCTCCAGAACCCCACCACCCACCACCGCTACCAGCACTCCAATCACCTCGGCACCGCCACCCTCGAGCTCAGCGAAGACGCCGAGGTCATCACCTACGAGGAGTACCACCCCTACGGCACCAGCTCCTACCGCGCCGCCAACGCCGCCATCGACGTCAGCCCCAAGCGCTACCGCTACACCGGCAAGGAGCGCGACGAGGAGACCGGGCTCTACTACCATGAGGCGCGGTATTATGGTTGTTGGCTGGCAAGGTGGACCGCCGCCGACCCCATCGGCCTCCAAGGTGGCATCAACCGCTTCGCCTACGCCAACAACAATCCTCTGATCTTCTGCGACCCCTCCGGCACCACTCCTGCAGCCTCCGCAGATGTGGTTGGCGCCGGATCATCAACACTAGCCCCCGATTCGGCCAGCGGAGTTGAATCACCGCCTCTTGAATCGCATACCGGAGCGGCTCGGTTCAAGGGCTATGGCGTCGGCACGCATTTCAAGCCGGACTCGCCTGTGCTTGGTGAAGGCGCGTTGCTCATCCTGAATGACGCCGAAACTAAGCCGAAGCAGCTTGCCCAAGTGATGGCCAAGCTTCTAATGGAACATGCTGTGGCTGATCAGGAAATGTACCGCGAAACAAGGGCCGAAAAGCTGTCATCTGCCCGCCAACGCGTTCGTGACGTGCGTAAGCGAGAGGGCTTCTTGAGCCCTGATGCGAAGGAAGCCAGAGCGTCACGCCGGGAAGCGCGAACAGGTGAACTTCGCGGGCACGCAGTTGAGTGGGTTTCCGATGCCTTTCTCGTGTCGGCCCCCCAGGGGCGATTCATCGTGATTACTGCCCCCCTCCCGGGTCCGCCCAGCGAGCTCAACGGCGCAGCCTCAAAGTCCCCCTGGCAGAGTGAGGACATCCGAGCATCCTTGGGATTGGGGCAGAATGTGACCATTGACAGGATCGCGTCGGTTCACACGCACCCAAAGAACTTCGAGGGGCGCGCGAGTTCCGAAATGGCAAGCGGCCGCGGAGGGGAACACGGAGATGTGCACTCAATGCCAAGCAAGCGAATTGATGCCTTCGTCAGCCCGACCGGGCGACTGAGGGTCTTCATTGAGGATGGAAGGGTCCTGCCGTCAGATGTGGAGATTGCTCAATTCCGGTACGGAAAGATCGCTCCTTCCGCTGCGACACGTTCTCGACTTCGAAACATCAGGCAAGGCGATGATCTCGTTCGTTTTCAGCGTGCACTCGGAAGGGAGCATGCCGCCAGGAATGTCAAATAAAGTGAAACGGAATGTATGCATCATTCTCGCTGTACTCGTGCTAAGTATGGCAGCATGCACGCCTCCTGGATGGCGACTTCAAGGAGCGTCCCCAATGGCTGAGAAGGGCAGCATGGCTCTAATCGCCGGAGGGCGACATCATCATCTAGGCAAGACAGTCGCTGTGAGCTCATTCTTTCTGGACATTGCACCGGTAACCGTAGGGGAATATGCGTCGTGCGTTGCTCGTGGCGCATGCACGCCAGCAAGGGGTAGCGTACAGGTTGAGTGCTGTAACTTTGCGTACGGGCTAGAGCGTGCTTCGCACCCCATTAATTGCGTCACATATGAGCAAGCCGTCTCGTTCTGCAGATGGAGAGGTGCGAGGTTGCCCGTAGCGAGCGAATGGCGATGGGCTGCGGAGAACCGATGGCGGCGTACTTCGTATCCATGGGGGCGCCGTCCATTCCCTCCTCGCGGAACATGCGTCCCATTGTATGTGGAGAACTATTCGACTTGCCCGGTGAGGCAGGGCCATTCTACAGTCGACGGAATTCTGGGCATGGGTGAAAACGTTGAAGAGTGGGTATCGCTTGCGGACGGGCTGGGGGCTACCATGGGAAACCCTCCTGAGCCTGAGAGCCGGGCCCTCTCAGAGCGAGAGCGGGACCTCTCACTGAGTGTGTATTCGCCCGAGTACACGGGGATTAGGACAGGAATTCGCTGTGCGCGTGACGCTGAATGATGCCTGCACTGTTTCCGCAGCCTAGCGTCTTCGGCAGCGCGGTTTGCGCTTGGCCTTGAGCCCTGCCAACGTTATCAGCCAATGAACCAATCACGGGGAGTCTCCATGAGGTTGATCAGACATCGCTCGCTACTGACCGCGCTCACGTTCACCCTTGCCTGTGGCGGATCGGCCAACGGCGAGACCGACTCAGCGTCTGGCTCCGGTTCGACCACCTCGACCGACTCAATCAGCCCGACCGACGGCGGAACGGGTTCGGGCGGATTTGATCGCGAGATCTGCGATCGCTACATCGCCTGTATCGCCGCCACCGTACCTACCGGACTCCCGGTTGCCCAACAGGCATACGGGCCCGATTCGACCTGCTGGACGCTGGACCAGATGGCGATCGACCTTTGCCTCATGGCTTGCGAGACGGGCCTCAGCCAGGGCCACGTCGTCAACCCGGATGCACCGGAGTGCTACGTGTGCCGCGACGACACTGAGTGCAACACTTCGGCCGGCGAGGTCTGCTACAAAGGAGGCTGTACGCTGGGCCCTTGCGGCGACGGTCTCGTCCAGTCGAATGAGATCTGCGACGGCGCACTGTACTGCGACGCTGATTGTCAGGGCGGGGCGAAGTGTAGCCCGTTGACGGACGTCGGGTGCGACGAAGATGAGTACTGCGGAATCTCGTACAGCCTGGGGGAGGCGTTCTGTTTCAAGAAGCCGCGGGAGTGCGGCAAGCCTGACTTGACGTGCCCGAGTGGGACGTTCTGCAACTTCGACAACAACGCCAACTTCCTGGGATGTCTCCCGTACTGCGACCTCAACGCCCCCATGCCGTGCCCCGAGGGGCTCACCTGCGTACCGTGGGCAAACGGCACAGACTTGATGTTCGACAAGGACGATGCCTTGTCCTACTTGGGAGAGTGCTTGCCTCCATGAGCCACGAGCGAACGCTCCCAAGTTGCTCCGTGGGAAACCCGGCCGGTGGGCCCAGTGCGGGCCTGCGCAGGGTCTTGGAGCGTCTCCACGCCGTCTCCACCAGGTCTCCAAGACAAAGGTGGACGCCCGGGTGTCTTGGGGACAACCGGGCGTTCGGAGAGGCGCGAATTTGTGAAGTGAGACGCGGACTTAGGGCGAAAGGCGAGCGCGGTGGTGGTGTTTCAAATCCGCGGTCTCACTGTTCGACACAGTAGATCGGGGCCTTCCACGCGCACGTGCCCGCCGCGCCGGAGCAGTGGCGGG
>ERZ724521.1328-NODE-1328-length-10960-cov-3.582760_pt1 | contig 10960 bp, 11 predicted proteins | sample MGYA00376054_ERZ724521 | MGnify/ENA primary metagenome ERZ724521 (study PRJEB28724, sample SAMN07190883) | activated sludge metagenome | isolation source: activated sludge of sewage treatment plant in Hong Hong | place: Hong Kong | collected 2016-03-17 ... | reverse complement strand
GACGGATATTCGTTACCGGTGAATCGCTGCAGCCAGGCACCATCGCCCCACAACAGGTGATTCAGGGTATTGTGAATCGAGCCGAAAAAGGCAGCGCGATCCTGCTTGCGAGCGGCATCGTCCAGCTGCGCGCAGGCGGCATACAGCTTCTGGTTCATCCAGCGATTGTATTCCGCCATCAGTTGCGGATAGTTGCCGCTGAACATCTCAGGCCCGTTCGCCCAGCATGCGCTCGACGTAACGCGCGATCAGGTCCACTTCCAGATTCACCGGGCTGCCGGCCTTGAGGTGTTTCAAGGTGGTTTGCTGGATGGTGTGCGGAATCAGGTTGATGCTGAATTTGACGCCATCGACGCGGTTGGTGGTGAGGCTGACGCCATTGACGGTGATCGAGCCCTTGGCGGCGATATATTTGGCCAGCGCGGCCGGCGCGGCAATCACCAGCTCGAAACAGTCGTCGATCGGGTCAAACGACACCACTTCACCGACGCCATCCACATGGCCGGACACCAGATGGCCGCCGAGGCGGTCGGCCAGACGCAGCGCCTTTTCCAGATTCACTTCCTTGCCCGGCTGATCCAGCCCTACGGTGCAATTGAGGGTTTCGCGCGAGACATCGACGACAAAGCTGTCGCCAGTCAGTTCGATTGCGGTCAGACACACGCCATTGCAGGCGATGCTGTCGCCCAGCCGGACGTCGGAGAAATCCAGGCCCGGCGCCTTGATGGTCAGGCGCACGTCGCCGCCACGGGCTTCGAGATGGGATATATGGCCTAGCGTCTGGATGATACCGGTGAACATGGATTCGCTTCTTTCTGCCGCAGGGGAAAAACGCATTATAGCGTGGCAGCCCGTGCTGCCTAGCCGTTGCCCCCCAGCCGGCCGACTTTCAGCGCCAGCGGCCAGCGGATCAGCCGTACTGGCTGTTCGCCCCAGGCGCTGGCAAGCCCGGCGGCGATCAGCTGGCGCGGGTCGCTGCCATACCTGCGGCAATATTCCCGGGTAGCAGACCAAGTGCCGAGATAGCCGAGCAACTGCGCCTGCGTCCACTCGGCGCTCAACTCGAAGGCGGGTGCGGCAAGCGTGGCGAACGGCCAGTCCAGACCGGCGTAGCCCTGCTCCAGCCAGCGCCGCTCCGGCGGCCAGCACGGACCGACGATATCGCTGTAGTAATGGCTCAGCAAGTCGTCGATCTGCGCGTCGCCACGCAATTGGCCATAGCTCCACACCGCAAGCAACCCGCCGGGCCGCAGTACCCGCTGCGCCTCGGCAAGAAAGCGCGGCAAATCGAACCAGTGCAGCGCCTGCGCGACAGTAATCAGATCGACCGAGCCATCCGCCAACGAGCTGCGCTCTGCCTGCTCGCAACGGTATTCGACCGCCGGATGCAGCTGCGCATTGGCCAGCTGCGCAGCGCTGGCGTCGCTCGCCACTACCTGCCGGAAATATCGCGCCACCCCGCTGGCTGCCTGACCGCTACCGGTGGCGACGTCCCAGCCCAGGCCGTTTGCCGGACATTGCGCGGCCAGCCAGGCAAACAGTGCATCCGGGTAGCCTGGCCGGAATTGTGCGTACTCGCTGGCGCCAGCGGAAAAGTGATCCTTGAATGTGCTCATGCCGGGCGCAGAATCATGCGGATATCTTTGCCGATCTGACGCAGGTCGTGCAGGCTCAGCTCGGTGCGCTGCGCCATCGCGCTCAGCAGTGGGACTTCGAACAGGCCGCGCGCGCCGCTGCCCAGCAGCAGCGGAGCCTGATACAGCACGATCTCGTCAACCAGCCGGTTCTGCAACAATGCACCGGCCAGCCCGGCGCCGGCCTCCACCATCACCTCGTTGCAGCCGCGCCGGCCGAGCTCGGTCAGCAATGCCGGCAGATCGATTCGCCCGTCCGCCGCCGGCAGCGCCAACAGCTCGGCACCGCGTTGCTGCAGCGCCGCTGCGCGTTGGGTTTCGGCGTTGGCGCAGACGATCAGCGTGCCGGGAGCGACGATCTTCGCGTCCGGCGGCGTCTGCAATTGTGAATCGACGACAATGCGCTGTGGCTGGCGCGTAGTTGCCACCAGCCGCACCGTCAGTTCCGGATCGTCGGCCAGTACCGTGCCGCTGCCGGTAAGCATGGTACAACTGCGCGCACGCCAGCGATGTACGTCGGCACGTGCCGCCGGCCCAGTGATCCATTGCGAGACACCGTTCGCCAAGGCCGTCCTGCCATCGATGCTGGCCGCCAGCTTGACGCGTAGCCACGGTCGGCCACGCTCCATGCGCGAGACAAAGCCGATATTCAGCTCGCGCGCCTCGGCTGCCAGCAGGCCGGCTGCGGTTTCGATGCCCTGCTGCTGCAATTTGCGCAGCCCGTTGCCCGCCACCAGCGGATTCGGATCGACCATTGCCGCCACAACCCGGCCGATGCCGGCGCGCAGCAAGGCATCGGCGCACGGCGGAGTACGGCCGAAATGGCTGCAGGGTTCCAGTGTTACATAGGCGGTAGCGCCACGGGTATCCGCAGCGGCGGCCGCACACGCTTTCAGCGCCTGAACTTCGGCATGATCCTGCCCGGCCGGCTGGGTATGCCCCTCACCCAGCACCGTTTCGCCACGGGTAATCACACAACCGACGCGCGGATTGGGGGTGGTAATGAACATACCGCGCTGTGCCAGGCGCAGCGCACGTGCCATCATTGCATGATCGAAAACAGAAAACATCGGGCCATCCTGAAACTGCAATCTGCGCATTTTACGCACGATCGCCGGCCAAGCGCGGAACTCCCGCTGAAGCGATCGATCCAAATGCTTGCCAACAGCATATATTGCAGTGTTATGATTTTGTTTCAAATGAACAATTCCATTACCGACATTCCCGCGCACGAACCCCACGCAACGCTCCTGGCGCGCATGGAAGTCGAAGCATCCGAACACCCGCGGCGCTACCGCGCCCGCATCGTCGCGCTGGCGCTGTTCGGCCATGGCTGCATTGTCGTCGCCTGGCTGGCGCTGCTGGGTGGCGCCATCTGGCTGGCACGACAGATCGGCGGCGCGCCACTGCTGACAGCCGGATCGCTGCTGACGCTGGCAGTGTTGCCGGGCGCCGCGCTCTGGCTTGGCTACAGCATGCTCTACAGCGCGCCACGACCGCCGCAGGGAATCCGCGTCACACGCGGCGAAGTGCCGGAACTGTTCGCGCTGCTCGATAAAGTCCGCCGCAAGCTCAAGCTGCACGTGCGCATCCGGTATGTGTTGCTCACCGACCAGTTCAACGCCGCGCTGTACAGCCAGCCGCGCTGGGGCATGTTCGGCCCGCGGCGGCATTATCTGCTGCTCGGGCTGCCGCTGCTGCAGGGGTTGTCGGTCAAACAGTTTGCCGCAGTGGTGGCGCACGAATTCGGCCATCTGTCCGGCACCGGCGGCGGCAGCTCCCGCTGGATTTACAGCCAGCGCGAATACTGGAGCCAGCTACACGCCCGTCTGCAGGACGGCTATCCGTGGCTGCAGCAATGGCTGGCCGGATTTGTCAGCCGCTTTGCCCCGTATTTCGAAGCCTGCAGCCGGCCGCTGGCACGCCAGCACGAATTCGACGCCGATCAGGCCGCGGCGCGGGTTGCCGGCAAGGAAGCCTGCGCCGACGCGCTGATCCTGGTACGGCTGAAACTGCGCTTCCTGCTCGAAGACTACTGGCCCAAGCTGATGCGCAAGGCCGAACAGCAGCCGCAACCCGATATCGCACCTTACAGCAATCTGCGCACGGCATTCGCCGCCGGCATGGCAGAAGCGCCATGCGAAATCTGGCTGCAGCAGGCGCTGGCGGAACAGACCGGCAGCCATGCCTCGCACCCGTCGCTGCGCGAGCGGTTGGAGCACATCGGCGCATTTCCGCAATTGCCCAAGCCGGCCAGTAAATGTGCCGGCCAAGTACTGCTGTGCAACCGGCTGGGCGTGTTGCAAGGCAAGCTGGACGATGCCTGGCGCGCGCGCATCCTGCCCGAATGGCAGCAGCGCCACCGCCAGCGGCAGGCGGCGCGCGACAAGCTGGCGCAGCTGAACCGGCAGGTGGTCAGCGGCAGCATTGAGCTTGACGACGCCTATCGCCGCGCACACTTGATCGAGGAGCTGGAAAGCCCGGCGGCGGCACGTGCGCTGTATCTGGAAATCCTCGCGCAGCACCCGGAACACGCCCCCACCTGTTTCGCTGCCGGGCGCCTGTTGCTGGCGGACGACAACGAACAGGGGCTGGCGCTACTGGAAACGGCGATGCGCCTGGATCAGAAAGCGATCATCCCAAGCTGCCGACTGGCGTATGAATTCCTGCAACGTCAGGGGCGCAGCCGCGAAGCGGAAAACTACTACCAGACAGCGTGCGAACGCGCCGCACTGGAAGATCGCGCACTGGCGGAACGGGTCTCGGTCAGCGTCAGCGATACGCTGCTGGCGCACGATCTGCGCCCGGCGCAACTGGCGCGACTGCAGGCACAGCTCGCCAATCATCCGTCGATCCGGCGCGCCTGGCTTACCTGCAAGCAAGTGCAGTATTTCGCCGACCGTTCGCTGTATGTGTTGCTGGTCGAGCGACGTCTCTGGCCGCTGCATTCGGCGGCCGACGACGCGCAGTTCGCGCGCCAGCTGGTGGACACGCTGGAAATGCCCGGGCAGAGCTTTGTCCAGGTGATCGACGCCCGCACCCGCGAGCTGAAAAAACGCGCACGCCAATTGAGCAATGCGGCAATCTATCCGGCTGCCTGAAGCTGGCAGTCTGCCCGGCTTGAGACTGATCTGCCACGCCCGGCGCATGATTTCAGGCTGAACCGATGTCCATCCGCCCCTCCGCTTCCGCTGCAAACGACCGGCTGTTCTGGCTGGCGCTACTGGCCGGGCCACTATGCTGGCTGTTGTTGTGGCAGCTGACACCGCCGCTGCGCTTCCGGCCGGACTGGCCGCTGACATCGCCGCTGCCGCTGCTGATGGCGGTGCTGGTATACCCGCCGCTGGAAGAGATCGTTTTCCGTGGCTGGCTGCAGGGATCGCTGCAACAGCGTCTCGACCCTGCCAGCAGGGCGTGCGGCATCAGCCGCGCCAATCTGCTCGCCAGTCTCGCCTTTGCGCTGCTGCACCTGCTCAACCACTCGCCGTTTCACGCCGCCGGCGTATTCGTGCCATCGCTGCTGTTTGGGTTGTTTTACGAGCGGCACCAGCGACTGTCGAGCCCGATGCTACTGCATGGCTGGTACAACCTCGGTTACGTGTATCTGTTCGGCAGCTGAAAACAAACGGGGCCATACGGCCCCGTTATCGTGCATCCCGACAAAGTGGATCAGGCAGCCGGGCCGGATGGCCGGGAGCCGCGCTGGCTGCGGGTTGCATTGACTTCAACCGAACGCGCCTGCTCGACGAATTTGTCCAGCACGCCGTTGATGAATTTGTGCCCCTCATTGCCGCCGAAAGTCTTCGACAACTCGATTGCCTCATTGATGATTACCGGATACGGCGTCTCGGGCATGTGCACCAGCTCGAATGCCGCCACCAGCAACACGCCACGCTCGACCGGACTGACTTCGTCCCAGGCGCGATCGAGATACGGCTGCAGCGCAGAGCGCAAAGTATCGGCATGTTTCACCGCACCGTACATGGTGGTGCGGAACAGCGACAGGTCGCATTTGGTAAAGCCGGGAGTTTCGGCCAGATTCTGTTCGATGCGCGGCGGCGTATCCTGCACCAGTTGCCACTGGTACAACCCTTGTACCGCGAATTCGCGGGCTTTGCGGCGTGCGCTCTTCATTATTTCAGTTTCTTCAGCAGGTTAACCATTTCCACCACAACCTGCGCCGCTTCGGCGCCCTTGACGTGCATGCGCACCAGCGCCTGGTCGTCGTTTTCGGTAGTGAGGATGGCATTGGCGATCGGCATACCGGTTTCCAGCTGCACTGCGGTAATGCCGGCGGCGGATTCGTTCGATACCACTTCGAAATGGTAGGTTTCGCCGCGAATCACCGCGCCCAGCGCCACCAGGCCATCAAACCTGCCGCTCTCGGCCATGCGCTGCAGCGTCAGCGGTACTTCCAGCGCGCCCGGCACGCTGGCGATCAGCATGTCTGTCTTGGCCACGCCGAGTTCCAGCAGCTGTGCGGTGCAGGCAGACAACAGCCCCTCGCAGACGTCGGCATTGAAGCGGCACACAACAACGCCGATGCGCAGACCACTGCCGGTCAGATTGGGTTCAAATTCGAGAATATCGTCGTAGCGTGCCATGGCTTTTCCGAACACCTTGATCAACAAAGTAAAACGCGCCATTTTACACGCTTGCGCCGATTCTTGCGAGATTCCGCAGGTGCAGCCACCCGGCGCCGGTATAATGACCGGCCCAGCAATACCGGTTCAACCATGCCGTCTTTCCGTGTCAAGCTGCTACTGGCCCTGCTCGCCACCTACCTGATCTGGGGTTCGACCTATCTGGCGATCCGTATCGGCGTCGCCGAGATTCCGCCGCTGACGATGGCGGCGATCCGTTTCCTGCTCGCCGGCGGCAGCATGTACCTGTTTTTGCGGCTGCGCGGCGAGCCGCGTCCGACAGCAATCCAGTGGCGCAACGCCGGCATGATCGGCAGCATGATGCTGGCCGTTGGCAACGGTGCGGTAACCTGGGCGGAACAAAGTGTCTCATCGGCGCTGGCGGCAATGGTGGTGGCAATCGTGCCGCTGCTTACGGTGATTTTCAGTCGCCTGTGGGGTTACCGGCCAAGTGCCGGCGAATGGCTTGGAATAAGCACCGGGCTGATCGGCATGCTGTTGCTGAGCGGCAGCCACGAGCTGCGCGCCAGCCCCGGCGGCGCACTGCTGCTGGTGATTGCAGCCAGCTCGTGGGCATTCGCCACGGTCTGGGGCGGGCAATTGCAGATGCCACCGGGACTGATGTCGGCAGCAACGCAAATGCTGCTGGCCGGCATGTTGCTGGCGCTGCTGAGCCTGATCAAGGGCGAGCAATTGCACACGCTGCCAGGCTGGCCGGCACTCGGCGCGCTGGCCTACCTGATCCTGTTTGGCTCGATGATCGCCTATTCGGCATTTTCGTTCCTGCTGCGCAATGTCCGGCCGGCGCTGGCCAGCAGCTACGCCTACGTCAATCCGCCGGTTGCGGTATTGCTGGGCTGGGCGCTGGGCGGCGAGCAGATCGGCGAGCGCGAGCTGCTGGCCATGCCGCTGATCGTGCTGGCGGTGTTGTTCGTCGCCAGCCGCCGGCGCAAGTAAACCCGCCGCGCCGTCGGCCCGAGCGCGTATAATGCCGGCGACACCCGGAGACCCCCCATATGTTCGATCAAGCCCGCCAGCACCTGTTTACCGTTCGCGACCTGCTGCGTTTTGCCGTCAGTCGTTTTCAAGCCGCCGACCTGTTCTACGGCCACGGCACCGACAATGCCTATGACGACGCCGCGTACCTGATCCTGCATACGCTCAAGCTGCCGCTGACGCATCTGCAGCCGTTCCTCGACGCGCGCCTGCTGCCGCAGGAAATCGACGCAGTGCTCAACGTGCTGCAGCGCCGGGTCGAACAGCGCAAGCCGGCAGCCTATCTGACCAACGAGGCCTGGCTGGGCGAGTACAAATTCTACGTCGATGAACGCGTAATCGTACCGCGCTCGTTCATTGCCGAGCTGCTGCGCCAGCACCTGCAACCGTGGGTGGACTATCCGGAGCTGATTCATAACGCGCTGGACATGTGCACCGGCTCCGGCTGTCTGGCGATCCTGATGGCCGACGCGTTTCCGGATGCGCAGATCGATGCGGTCGATCTGTCTGCCGACGCGCTGGCGGTGGCACAACGCAATATCGATGACTACGGGTTGGGCGACCGGATCGAACCGATCCGGTCGGATCTGTTCACCGGCCTGCAGGGGCGGCAATACGACTTGATCATCAGCAATCCGCCCTACGTCAATGCACCGTCGATGGCCGAACTGCCGGCGGAATACCGCGCCGAGCCGGAAATGGCGCTGGCCTCAGGCGATGACGGGCTGGATGCGGTGCGCCTGCTGATCGACAATGCACCGCAATTCCTCAGCCCGCACGGACTGCTGGTAGTGGAGATCGGCCACAATCGCGAAGAGCTGGAAGCAGCCTATCCGGAGCTGCCGTTCACCTGGCTGGAAACCAGCGGCGGCGACGGTTTTGTGTTCATGCTGACCATGGAACAGCTGGTCGGCTGAGCCGGCCTCGCCGCAGCATCAAAACCAAGGGCGCCGCATCCGTGCGGCGCCCTTGTTCCATCTGTTTCCCAATCAAATCTGCGGATCGGGCATTTTGGCGTCGCCCTCGTTACCATTGGCGCCCAGCGTGAAATAGAAGGTCGCGCCCTTGCCCGGCTCGGCTTCGGCCCAGATTTCGCCGCGATGGCGATGAATGATGCGTTGCGCCGTCGCCAGGCCGACACCGATGCCCTCGAATTCGTGGATCGTGTGCAGCCGCTGGAATGCGCCGAACAGCTTGCTCGACAACGCCATATCGAAACCGGCGCCATTGTCGCGGATGTAATACACCGGCGAGCCGGCACTATCCTTGACGCCGAATTCGATTTTTGCCCCTTGTGCCTTGGAAGTGAATTTCCACGCATTCGACAGCAGGTTGTAAACGGCCGAACGCAGCAGCTTGCCGTCGGCATGGACAAACACATCCGGTGCAACCAGCAGTTCCACCTTACGCTGCGGATCGGTGTTCTGCAGCTCTTCCAGCACGGTCTGCACCAGCAGCGACAGGCTGAGAATCTCGCAATGCATCTCGCTACGCGCCAGCCGCGCCAGATTCAACAGCGTGTCGATCAACTCGCCCATACGCTGCGTAGCGCGGCGCATGCGGTTGATGTAGTCGCGCCCCTGCTCGTCCAGCTTGTCGCCATAATCCTCGGCCAGCGCCTGACCGAAGCCATCGACGGTACGCAGCGGCGCGCGCAGGTCGTGCGATACCGAATAGCTGAATGCCTGCAATTCGTTGTTGGCCGACGCCAGCTCGGCAGTGCGCGCCTGCACCAGGTCTTCCAGATGATTGCGGTAATGGATCAGCTCTTCTTCGACTTTCTTGCGACTGCTGATATCGATGAAATAGCCCTGCAGGTATTTTTCGCCGTTCTTGCCGGCCAGTACCGACGCTACCATCGACACCCAGACATTGCGCCCGTCGGCCGCCAGCAATTTACATTCGAATTCGCGTTCCATCTGATCCGGCAGGCTCTCGCCGAAAATCTGGTAGGCCATATGGCGATGATCCGGATGCAGGTAGCTGGTGAGGAAGCCTTCCTGATACCACATCGACAGTGGATAGCCGAGCAGAGCCTCTGCCTGCGGGCCGACATAGCTGAAACGCCAGCTGCCGGCCTGCGCTTCCCACGGAATGACCCGGGTCGATTCCACCAGGCGGCGGTAGCGTTCCTCGCTGACGCGCAGCTGGTATTCCACCTGCTTGCGCACCGCGATATCGCTTTCCAGTGCACGGTTCTTGTTTTCCAGCTCGCCGAACAGTGTCTGCAGCGAAGTCCGGGTCGATTCGAGACTGCGCCCCAGCGCCGCCAGCTCATCGGTGCCATGCCAGTTGAACGGCCGATCCAGCTCACGCGCCGCCAGGCGCTCCGAGTCGCGCGTCAGGCGCATCAGCGGCCGCACGATGCGTGCCTGCATCAGCACCATGATCAGTGCCAGACTCACCAGCAATTGCCCACCCAGAGTCAGCAGCAACTTGTTGCGATCGTTGGCCAGCAGAGCTTCCAGCATGCCGCTATCGACCTCGACCATGACCTGACCGATTTCACTGCCCTGATAAACCACAGTCTTGCGCAATTGGAACAGACGACTACGGCGACGCTCCGGCCGTTCCGCCTGCAGGAATACGCCCAGAGCCGGATCGGTCACCACCACCCGCACCACCCGCTCGTCGTCCATGATCAAATTCAGTAACGGCATGCCGGCATCGGCGCTGAGATTCCACAGCGGCTCCTGCATGCCCAATACGAGAATGTCGGTCAGCCGCGCGTGATCTTTCTTCAACTGCTCGGTCAAGGTATTGCGCTGGCCTTGCAGGGTGAAATAACTGATCACCGCGGAGGGAATGAGCAGACCTACGATCACTGCCAGTACGATCGCGCGCCGTACTGTCATATTCATAAGTGTCTCCTGGCTTGGGGTGAATCGGCGATATTCAATTTAAGCCGGTTTTAGCGGCTTCTGCAAATGCTCGTTGACCGCCAGCAGCGCCGCCTGCGCCTGTAACGCCAGCTCCGGCAGGCTCGCCTGCCAGATACTGCGATCGCCGGCACGCGCGGCGGTTTCGATGCGCCAACATACGTCGGCCAGGCAATCCGCAGCAATGCTGGCAGCGCCGCCCTTGAGGCGATGCGCGATTTCGCGTACGGCATCATCACTGTGCGACGCAGCCGGGTCGAGCAACTGCTGCCACAGCGGCGGGCTGCTGTCGACAAAGACCTGCAACACCATGTTCAATAGTTCCGCATCGCCACCGACGATTTCCAGCGCCTTGGGCAAATCAAAAACGGCACCCGACATGAGAACAACCCTGCAAACAAGATTGTCTGGATTATAGCCAGCACTGCGCCGACGCCAATGACAACGACTGCGGCGATCCATCGCCAATGTGCGAAGATGATTGCCAGGCTGCAGACCGGAGCCTGCTGCCATTGCTATGCTTAAAGAGAGAAACTGCGGGTTATACCCGATAGCCAGTAAATGGCCACGGGCCTAGGCTCTGCGACACCCGTGTCAACAGAGCCTGAACTGGCACCCAACGATAACAGAGATGCAATAAAGCGCTGCTATGTTCGCCGATTGTTGCGGAACGGATCTGACCAGCGGTCGGTTCCTGCCGATTTACTCGATTGCCTGGCTTGATTTCATTCTTACAAAGGAGACATTCATGACCAAAAAAGTAGCACTGGTAACCGGCGGCATGGGCGGCATTGGCACCGCCATCTGT
>ERZ724521.1326-NODE-1326-length-10965-cov-3.627314_pt1 | contig 10965 bp, 3 predicted proteins | sample MGYA00376054_ERZ724521 | MGnify/ENA primary metagenome ERZ724521 (study PRJEB28724, sample SAMN07190883) | activated sludge metagenome | isolation source: activated sludge of sewage treatment plant in Hong Hong | place: Hong Kong | collected 2016-03-17 ... | reverse complement strand
CTGCAGCGAGCGCAGATACCGAAGTGGCAACTCAACCGTAGCGCAACGCGTCGCGCAGACGACGCTGAATCCGTTCCAACAGGACACCGAGGAGAAGCATGACGACAGTTACCCGGGAAGCGGCGGTCGCCGCCGGTTCCACGCCGCTGCCGTCCCAGATGGCCAGGTCGCGGAACGAGGCCAGGTTGGCGGCGATGTTGCCGCCCGGCGTTTGCAGCCCGCTCTTGACGGAGATGGCATAGTTGTTGTCCTCGACCACGAACAGCAGCGGCAGGCGCAGCGTCGTGGCCATCGTCAGGGCCGACCAGAAGCCGTTGCTGGCCACAGAGCCCTCGCCGCCGAAGACGACGGCGATACTGTCGGCTATGCTCGCCTCGCCCAGTTGGTCGCGCCGGTAGCGCAGGGCCTGCGCCCAGCCGGCCGCCGGCGTGAACTGCGAGCCGACGTCGGCGGCCATTGGCAGCACCAGCGCCCGGCCGCGGCGGGGCAGATTGAAGACCACGCCAACGTCGCGGCCGTCGCTCATGCCGCCGGCGCGGGCCATGTCGGCGGCCAGCGCCTCCGTCAGCGTCAGCCCGCTGGCGAGCATGAACGGCCGGGAGCGGTAGTAGACCGCGGCGGCGTCGAAGGGGCGATCCAGCAGTTGGGCGAGGAGCAACTGCCCTAGCTCGTGGCCGCGGGCGGAGAACTGGTAGGTCACCAGGCCGGCCGGCGTCAGCTCGCCCTCCTCTAACTCGTCCATCAGACGCGAGGCCAGCGCCAGCCGGGCAACTTCGTGCCAGTCGAAGGGAAAAGAGGTCAGTTCGCTCACGCTGTGCTCCTGTGGTCGTCCGGCAGCCGTCGCCGCGGGTCGATGTTGCAACCCGGGGGGTTGTAACCCGGGGCGCGCGTTTTGCCAAGACGGGCGGAGGTTGCTTTTTGCAATGGCAGGGCTATTCTCCTGGTTGTGGGCGGCTGGTGTTGTTCTGGATTGGTCGTTCACAGTCATCGTGTTGGCTCGCGGCGGGTGTGTGGAGAATCACTATGCGCAACTATTCGAGCGCTTCGCGGTTCGTCAGTCGTTGGCGTCTGCCCCTGTTCTTCGTCGCTGTGCTCGTCTGTCTAGCCGTATGGAGCGCCCTGACGGCTCCCACGGCCAATGGCCAGAGTGAACCGGCCCAACCCAACGCGCCGACCATCGTCGGCGGACGCGAGGCCGACCCCGGCGAATGGCCGTGGCAGGTCGCGCTCATCCATGCCGGCGGCGACCCATACGATGACCAGTACTGCGGCGGCACGCTGATCAACCCGCTCTGGGTCGTCACCGCCGCCCATTGCGCCCAGGGCAAGAACGCCAACCAGATCCAGGTGCTGGCCGGCATCCACAACCTGAGGACGCCCGACCGCGGCTTCCTGCGGCTGGATGTCGCGCGCATCATCCTGCACCCGGATTACGGCCAGGCGACGCAGTACGACAGCGACATCGCCCTGCTGGAACTCAGCGCGCCGGCGACCTTCCGGCCGATGACTTCCACCCAACTACCCATCGATGGCGTCATCACGGTGGCGGCCGACATCGGCCCACTGACCGGCGCCGAGGCCACCGTCACCGGCTGGGGCAATACTTCCTCTTCTGACATCGACTATCCAGACACCTTGCAAGAGGTCGAGGTGCCGATCCTTGCCAACGCCGATTGCAGCCGGGCCTATCCGGACGGCATCACCGGCAATATGGTCTGCGCCGGCGTGCCACAGGGCGGCCGCGACTCGTGCCAGGGGGACAGCGGCGGGCCGCTGGTCATCTTCAACGATCAGACTTCCCGCTGGGAACTGGCCGGCATCGTCAGTTGGGGCTATGGCTGCGCCCTGCCCGGCCTGCCCGGCGTCTATACGCGAGTGTCGTCCTTTACCGAATGGATTACTCAAGAGAGCGGCGTCGGTTATCCGAACTTCCGCCTGGCCGTCGCCCCGGCCGAGGCCGACGTCTGCGCCGGCACAACGGTGCGAACAACGGTCAGTATCGCCAGCCTGGCCGGGTTTGATCAGCCAGTCGAGCTGTCGCTGGTCGGGCTACCGCCGGGCGGCAGCGCCTCCTTCCAGCCGCCGGTCATCAGCCCATCAACGACCAGCGTCCTGAGCATCGACACCACCAGCCTGCCCAGCGGCCACTATGAGCTACTGGTGCGCGGAACGGCCGGCGCGATCACCCACGGGGCCGCGCTGACGCTGGAGGTGACCGCCGCCGCGCCGGCCGACTGGCTGGAACCCGATACACCCTACTACTGGCGCGTCGCCGCGACCAACGCTTGCGGCCCCGGCGCTTTCTCGCCCATCTGGCGGCTGACTACCGGCCGCGCCACTTGCCGCACGCCCAACCTGGCCATCCCCGAGGGCCTGGAAGGCGGCATCGCCGATACCATCACCATCACGACGGCCGGCACGCTGTCTGATTTGGATGTGTGGCTGAAGATCGCCCACGAAGACCCCAGCGACTTGCGCGCCTGGCTGACCTACGCGCCGACCAATGAGAAGGTCGCCCTTTTCGACCATCCGGGCGACGCATGCAGCAGCGTCAACGATATCAACGCCCTCTTCGACGATGACGCGGACATACCCGTTGGCGAGGCGTGCAGCTCGACGCCGCCGGCCATTGGCGGACGCCTCAGCCCCGCGGAGCCATTGGCCGCGTTCGACAGCAGGCCGCTGGCCGGCGCGTGGCGCTTGTCGGTCGAGGACCTGTTCTATCTGCGCGCCGGACGCCTACAGGCGTGGTGCTTGTTGCCGTCGCTGGCAATGGACATGTGCGACCGGGTGACCGATGTATCACAGGCGGAATGCGCCGCGCTCGACGCGCTATTCACGGCCACCGATGGTTGGAACTGGGCCAAGCGTGCCGGCTGGCTGGACGGAACAAAGGCGTGCCAGTGGCAAGGCGTCAGTTGTGCCGGCGGGCACGTCACGGCCCTGCGCCTGCCGGACAACGGTCTGACCGGGCCGTTGCCGGCGGCCGTCGGCGCGCTGTCGGAATTGCAGGCGCTCGACCTGTCCGGCAACGCGGAACTGGCCGGGCCGCTGCCGGCCGCGCTGACGGCGCTGTCGCTCGGCCAGTTCTACTTCAACGGCACGGCCCTCTGCGCGCCGCCCGGCGGCGACTTCACCGGCTGGCTCAACGACATCGACGACCTGCGCGTGTCCGGCAACACCTGCGCGCAATCATTTCTGCCTCTGCTGCAGCGCTGATAGTTGGCCCCGCCCCAACGCGGTTGCGACGGCCAGACGACGGGCCAGCGCTCAAGGCATCCGGGTAGCGGTACGACCGCCATAACGCGCACAAGAATTGTATCCCCAGAGCTAGGCAAAATTGCTCTCCAAACTGTCATCTAGGTGACATGCAATCCGGTCGATACTATGCTATAGTTGCCACACAATGGGATCATGCCGGTACGAGCAGGCCCTTTCATCGCCCTCCTCCCCGCGATGTCCGTACTGGCCGGTGTCCCAACGGCCTGATAATAGCTTGTGGCGTCGCTAGAGACGCCTTTTGCCCTTGACCAAACCGTATCGAGTGGGTCAATGGGTGTTCAGCACCCGTGTGATCGGCAGTCGCGTTCCTACAGCTCTGTCAAGTGGAGTAACTGATGGGCACTTACTTTGTGAGTGGTAGCGGTGCGTTCGTGCGTGGGCCACGCCTGGCCCGGTTCGTCCGGGCTTTGGCCGTTGTGGGACTCTTGTTGGGTGCGGGTTTGTTGCTGCGGCCGCCGTCCGCCTCGGCCCTGCCGGTAACCATTGTTGTCGACCGTACCGACGACACCCCGGCCGCCGCGGCGCGGGTCTGTAGCGGCGCGGCCAACGACTGCTCCCTGCGCGGGGCCATCATGAAGGCCAACGCCGACCCGGCCAATACCTATAACATCACCTTTGCGCCCGGCGCGAACACTTATCAACTCGATGAGGTTGACGAGTCCTCAGACAACGAGATGCTGTTCGATCTGGACATCCTCGTCAGCCTGAACATCACCGGCAATGGCGCGGGCCTGACAGAAATCTATCCCTCGTTCGGCAATTTCCGCGTCTTCGACGTTGCCCCCGGGGCCGAAGTCACCATCTCGTCGCTCTTTATCTCGGACGGCAGCGACCAGGGTGGGGCCGGCGGCGGGGCGATTCGCAACCAGGGCATCCTGGTGGTGAGCGACGTCATCTTTGCGGATAACCACTCCGAACTAGCCGGCGGCGCGATCGCTAACTATGGCCCTACCCTGCCGGACGGCCGCCCGTCGCTGACCGTCGCCGATAGTGAGTTCGGCAACAACCGCAGCGAGGACGCCAACTCCGGAACCAATACGGATAATGAGTGTGGCGGGGCTATCTACACCGAAGGCAACACTTCGGTGCGGGTCACTCGCAGCGACTTCACGGGCAATTCAGGCGAGTGGGGCGGCGGCGCGATTTGCCAGTTTGGCGGCCAACTGGCGGTCACCGATAGCGTCTTCACCAACAACCTCACCGACACCAGCGGCATCACCGACACCGGCGGCGCGGCCATCTATACTCATAATGGCACAAACTCCGTCACGCGGGTGCTGCGCAGCACCTTTCAGGGCAACGCCAGCCTGAGCGGCGGCGCGATTCGGAGCAACTCCAATAGCTTCGACATTGAGAACAGCACTTTCGTCCAGAACACCGGTCAAAATGGCGGCGCCGTCAACGTGCGCGAAGGCGGGATGACCATCCGCAACACCACCTTCGCCGAAAACAATGCCGCCCTCCAGGATAACTCCGTCTCGGTAGAAACAGCGACGGCCACCGCGTGGAACTCCATCTTCTGGGGCAGCGACGCGGATAACTGCACGGCCAGCCTGACCGACGGCGGCGGCAACATCGACTGGACGGGTGACTATACCGGCACGGGCACCGACTGCCCCGGCACGGAGGCCGATCCCGCGCTGCAAGGCCTGAGTGACAATGGCGGCTACACGCTGACGATGGCGCTTGGCGTGGGCAGCGCGGCCATCGACGCCGCGCCGAGCGGCCTCTGCGCGGCCACCGACCAGCGCGGCGCTCTCCGCGTCCTCAGCGGCAACTGCGACAGCGGCGCGTATGAGACCAACACGACGCCCAACAGCGCGCCGAGCGAGACGCTCAACGGCGACACGATCACCTTCCCCGCCGCCCTGGCGTCCACCACGATCGACCTGGCGACGTACTTCAACGATGTCGATAGCGGGCCTGGCTCGCTGACCTATGAGATCGTCAAGAACTCCAACACGCAGGGCATGGCCCTGACGTGGTACGCGCCGACCGTTCTGCAAGCGACCAGCCTGACGCCGGCGAACGACCCCAATTTCGCCTCGGTCACCGTGCGGGCCACCGACCCGGGCGGGCGGTTTACGGACGCCACCTTCACCATCGTCGTCAACGTCCCGCCCGTCTTCCTCGCCGCGCCGGGGAACATGACCGTCGCGCCGGGAGAAGAGGCCGGGCCATTCACGATCAGTCTGGATGACCCGGACAATCCCTTGCAGTTGTGCGAGGGCGACGGCCTGCACCTGACGGCCACGTCTGACAACCAGACCGTCATCCCCAACGCCAACATCACCCTGGGCGGCGCCTGCGAGAGCCGGGAGATCAGTTTCACGCCCATCGCCATCGGCAGCGCTGTGATCACGCTGTCCCTTGACTATAACACGCAGATGAGCGCGGTGGGGCTGCCGCCGGTGACACATCAGTTCACTGTGACGGTCCACTCGGCCAGCAATACCCCGCCGACGGCCGCCGGTGACACGGCCACCGTGTCCGACGGCGGCACGGTGACGACGCTGTCGAGCGGTTCCAGCAGCGTTCTGGCCAACGACTCCGACCCGGATATGGGCGACAGCCTGACCGCCCATGTAGTTATTTCGCCGACGCACGCCAGCGCCTTCACGCTCAACCCTGACGGCACCTTCACCTACACCCACGACGGCTCGGACATGATCGCCGACACGTTCACCTACCGCGCCTTCGACGGCCAGGATTACTCGACCCCGGCGACGGTGCGCGTTGTGTTGGAGAACGAGTTCCGCAACGACGCCATCACCATCCCGGTCGAAGAGCCGATCACGGACACGGCCGTCGATAGCATCGACCCCAACTGGTACCGCTTCTACGTCACCGGCGCCGGCTCCAAAATCGTCGCCACGCTGACCAGCGACGCCGACTATGACCTCTACCTCTTCGCCCCCGGCATCAGCGAAGAGGACGGCACCATCCGCGACCTGGCCCAACTGGGCGACATCGCCCAACTGGACGACATCGCCCAACTCGGCGACATCGCCCAATTGGACGACATCGCCCAACTGGGCGACATCGCCCAACTGGACGACATCGCCCAACTCGGCGACATCGCCCTGCTGACCAACCTGGGCGACCTGATCGACCTGGCCCAACTGGACGACATCGCCCAACTCGGCGACATCTCTCAGGAGGTCATCGCCCAACTTGGCGACATCGCCCAGCTCGGCGACATCGCCCGCAACAACGTCGATGGCACGTTGGTGGCCCTATCGATCAAGAGCGGCCCGGCCAACATCCCCGGCAACGAGCGCGTCGAGCACCTGATCCACGAATTGGTGGGGCCGTACTACCTGGGCGTCATCGCCCACGACGACGCGGCCATCGGCCAGCCGTTCACCATCAACATCAACATCACCCCCGAAGAACCGCTGCCGACCAACCCGGCCGAACCGGAACGCGACTACCCGACGCCGCCGACGGATCCGTCCATCGAGACGATCATCCTGACCAACGAGGCGCGACTGGAGGGTCTCTACGGCGAGGCCGGCGCGGATACCGTGCGCGCCAGCCTGGACACGCTGGCCGCCGATCCGACCGTCAATGGCCGGGTCATCGACCTGGACACGGTACAGGATTCCGAGGGCGACTTCGCCCTGCGCCAGGCCTATGCCAACTGGGACGAGGAGACGGCCACCGAGCTACTGAACCCGGAGACGGCCAACCGCGTCGCCCAGACGATCAAGCACTTCCTCTATGACATCCTCCCGGCCTACCCCAACGTGAAGTACATCGTTCTGGCCGGCGGCGACGAGGTGCTGCCCTATCGGCGCATCGTGGACAACACGCTGGTGGCCAACCAGCGCCGCTACACAGCGGCCAACGACCCGGCCATCAACGCCGCCTACGAGCATCGCTACTTCCTGACCGACGACTACTATGCCGCGGTCGTGCCCTTCAACGCCTTCGGCCGCGAGATGTATCTGCCGCAATATGCCATCGGCCGCCTGGTGGAGACGCCGGCCCAGATCGCCAATATCATCGCCGTCTACCAGGATGACAACGAGACCATCGAACCGCAAAGCGCTCTGATCACCGGCTACGACTTCCTGATCGACCAGGCCCAGGCCGTGTCCGACGAGCTGCGGACGCGCGGCATCACCAACCAGACGACGCTGATCAATGACCAATGGCAGGGGCCGGAATTCCGCACCGCCTTTGAGGCCACGCACTACGACCTGATCTCGCTCAACTCGCACTTCGACCACAAGCTGTTCTACCCCAACGGCAGCCCGACCGAGCCGAATAATCTTGTGTTTGCCGAGGAGGTCAGCAACAACCCCAACAGCTTTGCCGGCACGCTGGTCTTCTCCGTCGGCTGCCAGTCGGGTCTGAACGTCGGCGACAGGTGGTACGACCCCGGCACGCCGTTCCTCGGCTCCGACTGGGCGCAGATGTTCGCCGGCGAGGGCGCGGCCTTCATCGGCAACACCGGCTTCGGCTACGGCGACGCCGACCTGCTGGCCTACTCCGAGCGGCTGATGTTCAACTTCGTCAACCAACTCGGCTATGCCGGCCCCAATGGCAACACCAACCCCAGCGTCGGCGGCGCACTGCTGGAAGCCAAGCAGCAGTACTTCAACGAGAAGGCGGGCGGCACGCTGAGCGTCTACGACGAGAAGTTGCTGGCCGAGATGACGCTCTATGGCCTGCCGATGCAGCGGGTCGAACTGCCCAACCAGACCAACGTCGAGCCGGACAACGCCAACACGGCCACTGTTGGGGCGACAGCACCGGCAGCCAGCAACGCGGCCGCCGCGGCAACTGACGTCACCCCTGCGGCGACTATCCCCGGCCTGACACAGACGCCGCTCAATCTGTCCCTCAACTATCAGCTCAGCCCCCTCCTCAGTCGCGGACGCTACTACAGTGTGGTCGGCGGGACGACACTGGAGTCGGCCGAACGCCCCGTCCTGCCGCTGACGACCATCAGCCGCGACGACCCCGACATCCTGACGCGCGGCGTCCTGATGCTGGGCGGCACGTTCGCCGACACAGCCGACTTCGACCCGGTCATCATCGGCATCGTCGCCGAAGACACCGACAGCCTGCCGAACAGCGAACTGCGCTTCGACATCCCCAAGTGGTATCCGGTCATCCCGGCGACGGTCAACCGGTTCTGGGACGTTGACGAGGAGAAGTGGTCGCAGAACGTCGTCGTGACGGGACAATTGCGGCCGACTTCCACCAGCGCCAGCCCGAAGACTGTCGGCATTATGCGCCGCTACAGCAGCCTCAACCTGTTGGTCTACAACGGGCCGGGCACCAATCCCGACTTCCAGTCGCCGGGCGTCTGGGACGTCGATGCGACGAACCCGACGGATCGGATCGTCAACTTCAGCGCGCTGGTGCGTGACAGCGCGGCGGCGTCCTTCGCGCCGGCCACGGGTGTGCTGCGCGTGGTCGTGCTCTACCGCAACGTCAACAGCAATAGCTGGTCGAATGTAGACCTGACCTACAACCCGACGACGGAAATCGCCAGCGGTTCAGTAGTCGTGCCCCAGAACGGGCAATACGAGTACTTCGTGCAGGCCGTCGATAACGCCGGCAACGTGGCCGCGGTGTTCGACCACGGCAATCCCTATACGCTGACAGTCGATGGCGGCAGCGAGCCGGACAATCGCACGGTCTACGTAGCCGTGCGCCAGGGCGGTACCATCGACGGCATCTCCGTCCAGGCCAACGACGTGCTGGCCTATACGCCCGACCAGGACGAGTGGGCGCTCTACTTCGATGCTGAGGACGTTAGCTTTGGCAACAACCTCAACGGTCTGGCGCTGCTCAATGACGGCAGCATCCTCTTGGCGCCCCGCAACCGGATGAACATCCCCGGCGTCGGCTGGGTCGAAGCCCAAGACATCGTCCGCTTCACGCCGACGAGCCTGGGGGCCAGCACCGCCGGCAGCTTCGCCCTGTTCTTCGACGGATCGGATGTTGGCCTGGCCAATGACGTCGAGGCCATCACCAGCATCAGCCTGACGCCGGCCGGCAAGCTGGTCATCGGCACTCTGGGCAACGCCAGCGTGCCCGGCCCCAACGGGCAGACGCTCAACACGGGCGGCGACGACCTGCTGATGTTCATCGCCAATACTTACGGTGCGGGCACCAGTGGCTACTTCGAGCACTACCTCGACGGAGGCGCCATTGGCCTGGGCACGGAGAAGATGTGGGCCACCTGGATCGACCCGACCAACGGCGATGTCTACCTGACGCCGCGCGTGCCGGTGACTCTGGGAGGGCAAGTGATCGACCGGAACGACATTGTTATCTGCACGCCGCAAACGACCGGCCCGATCACGGCCTGTAGTTTCACCCGCTACTGGGACGGCGCGGACTACCGTCTGACTGGCTTCGATATCGATAGCATCGATCTGGGTGGCCCACCGCCGTTCGAGCCGCCGACGGGCAGCATCACCGTCGTCAAGCAGACGACCAGCGGCGGCGGCACGTTCGCCTTCACCGGCGACCTGGGACCGTTCAGCCTGACCGTGCCCGGCGACACGTCGCGCAGCTTCACGGACATCGATACCGGCGCTTACCTGGTGCGCGAGACAGCCCAAGCCGGCTGGAGCGTTCAGAGCGTGGTCTGCAATGACCCGGACGGCGGCACGACCATCGTCGCCGCCGGGCAGGCGCTCATCGATCTCGACGACGGCGAGGCCATCACCTGCACCTTTACCAACGCGCCGAGCGGCGGGCCAAGCAGCGATGTCATCTACATCAGCCCGGCCAAGAGCGGCACGGTCGGCGGCGTGGCCTATACCAACGGCGACATTTTGCGCTACGACGGCAGCAGCTGGTCGATGTACTTCGATGGCTCTGACGTGGGCGTGAAGTCGGTCAAGGGCTTTGTCCTCTTGCCGGGCGGCGGCATCCTGATCGCCCCCGGAGCCAAGGCGACACTCGCCGGCGTCGGCGCGGTGATGGGTCAGGATATCGTCCGCTTCACACCAACGAGCACCGGCAACAACACCACTGGCTCCTTCCAGTGGTACTTCGATGGCTCAGATGTGGGCCTAACGACCGCGGCCGAGGCCATCGACGCGCTCACCATTGACAACGCCGGCCAACTGCTCATCAGCACCAAGGGCGCGGCGACCGTGCCCTCTGGCAGCGGCACGTCCGTCCGCGGCGCTGACGAAGACTTGCTCAAGTTCACGTTTGGCACCAGCGGGGCGACCACTTCGGGCGCGTGGACGTTCTTCTTCGATGGTTCGGACGTGGGGCTGACGCGAGAAGACGTTGATGCGGCGTGGATGGACGTGTCCAACGGCGATCTGTATCTCTCGGTGGAGGATGCCTTCAGCCTCAGCGGTGGGGTGAGTGGCGCGGGCGGCTCGGTCTTCGTCTGTGACCCCGGCACGCTGGGCAGCACGACGACCTGCGCCTATCGCAACTACTGGAACGCGGCGGCGGTGGGCCTGACCACCAACGTCGACGGTCTGTTTATTCAGCGTTAACCGGCCGGTACGAGAGACTGGGCGCGCGCCATTTCCAGGGCCGCGCCCAGTCTCTCGAAGACGGGGCGGCACTGCGCCAACAGCTCCGCGGCGAGTTCGTGCTCGCCGCGGCTGCTGCATAGTTCGGCCAGGCAGAGTTGCGCGCAGGCCAGGCCGTAGTTGTCGCCGACCTCGCCCAGAAGGGCAATCGACTCCT
>ERZ724521.1324-NODE-1324-length-10967-cov-4.981763_pt1 | contig 10967 bp, 11 predicted proteins | sample MGYA00376054_ERZ724521 | MGnify/ENA primary metagenome ERZ724521 (study PRJEB28724, sample SAMN07190883) | activated sludge metagenome | isolation source: activated sludge of sewage treatment plant in Hong Hong | place: Hong Kong | collected 2016-03-17 ... | reverse complement strand
TCCTTCGTACACGCCTAATTCATCATTCATCATTCATCATTCATCATTCATCATTTCAACCAAAACCGCTTTATCGTCGAAGGGATGTTTCACCCCCATGATGTCCTGATATTTTTCGTGGCCTTTGCCGGCGACAAGGATGACGTCCTGCGGACCAGCCAGTTTTACAGCCGTTTTGATGGCCTGCCGCCTGTCCTGGATCACCAGCGTTTTTTTTGCCTCCGCGGCATCGAGTCCGGCTTCCATGTCGCGCAAGATGGCGGCCGGGTCTTCCGTACGCGGATTGTCGCTTGTCAGGATCAGTTGGTCGCTCAGTCTGGCGCATACCCGGGCCATGACGGGGCGTTTTGTTTTGTCGCGGTCGCCGCCTGCGCCGGTGACGCTGATGACGCGCGAGTTTTTTTTCTTGAGTTTCAGGATAGCCTCCAGCACCTTTTCCAGGGCATCCGGTGTATGCGCATAATCCACGATACCGATGCAACCGGGCTTGGCGGGATGATTGACATAGTCAAACCGGCCTTCCGCGCCGCGCAGGTCGCTCAGCACAGTCAGGGTTTCCATTTTATCCTGCTCCATGAGCCGGGCGACGCCATAAGCGGCGGTCAGGTTGTAGGCGTTGAAGACCCCGATCATGCGGGCGTGCATTGCCTGCCCGTCTATTTCAAGCGACAGGCCCGACAGACCGTCTTCGATAATCCGGGTCTTGAACGTGGCCGGTTTTTTCAGTCCGTAGGTATATTTCGATGCCCTGGTGTTTTGGAGCATGACCGCGCCGTTTTTATCATCGGTATTGGTAAGCGCAAAGGCCGTGGTGTCCAGGTCGTCGAAAAATCTTTTTTTGGCGTCGCGGTATGCTGCAAAAGTCTTGTGGTAGTCGAGGTGGTCGTGGGTCAGGTTGGAAAAGACGCCGCCGGCAAACACTGCTCCCGCAATGCGGCGCTGGTGAATGGCATGGCTGCTCACCTCCATAAATACATACTTGCATCCGGCGTCGGCCATTTGGCGCAGCAGTCCCTGGAGTTGTACCGCATCTGGAGTGGTATGGGTGCTGGCCAGTACGGTATCCCCTACCCTGTTCTCCACTGTGCCGATAAGGCCGCAGGTATGACCCAGTCGACTAAAGAGTTGCCAAAGGAGCGTGACAATTGTCGTTTTACCGTTGGTGCCGGTCACCCCCACGAGTTTAATCGCTCCGGATGGATTGCCGTAATAATTGGCTGCCATTTGCCCGAGTGCCTCTGCGGTATCGTCCGTCCGGACGACGGTAACGCCGGGATACCCCGATTGAAGGGGCGTTTCCTGAACGACCGCTGCGGCGCCTTTTTCAACGGCTGTTGCGATATAGTTGTGCCCATCCACCTGCGCACCGCGCACCGCCACGAATACATCGCCCGGCTGCACCTGTCGCGAGTCGAAGCGAATGGCTCCGACCCCGACGGCGGTGTCGCCGACGGTATCCAGCATGCGGACGTTTTTAAGCAGATGGTTGAGTGTCATGATCAAAAATGCTTTTGGTTTATTCGAGGTATAGCACGCAGGATTGTCCGTTTGCCCTTGTTCCCGGCGCCAGACTTTGGCGCCGCACTTTGCCCACGCCGCTGACCTTCACGCGACAGCCGCGGTTTTCAAGCAGGTAAATGGCGTCTTTCAGTCCCATGCCTATTACGGACGGCACCGTTTTATCCGAAATATTCCGGCTGAGCAGCATCAGGGAATCACCGCGTTCTGCCTTGATCACGGTCCAATCGGGCAGTTTGTCTTCTTCAAAATAGTCGATGCCCAGCCACTTCAGGCTGTTGACCATATCCGCCGAACTACCTGCGTCGTACGACGGCAACTGGCTGGTTTTTAATTTTTCGGGCTTTTTCAGGTTGATCGGCTCGTGCATCTCGGTCTTCATCGCAAAGCATTTATCCGCGATGGCCCGAAATACCGGTGCCGCTACCTCGGCGCCGTGGTAGCCGCCGCGCTCCGGCTCGCTGATCACCACGATGCAGGAGTAGACGGGGTCGTCGGCAGGGAAAAAGCCGCAGAAGCCGGCCTGGTGGCGGATGCCTTTCGACGCCTTGAACTTGTGGTAGTTCAACTGGGCTGTACCGGTTTTTCCGGCCAGCACGATATTGTCAGAGCGGATTTTCCGGGCGGTGCCCTCGGACACGACAGCCTTCAGCAGTTCCTTTGCTTTTTTTATGGTACCGGCAGAGGCGATACTGCGCTTGACCACCGAGGGATTGAATTCCCGGATCGGTTCGCCATAACGTTCGGTGCGCTGCACGATATACGGTTTCATCATACGCCCGTTGTTGGCAACGGCGTTGTAAAAAGTCAGCAACTGCAAGGGTGTCAGCAGCAATTCGTATCCGATGCTCATCCAGGGCAGGGTGGTACCCGACCACTCGCTTTTCGGATCATTCGGGTTTTTAATGATTGGCGTCTCTTCGCCACCTACTTCGATACCGGTGGAGAGATCAAGTCCGAAATCGCGGAGGTGTTGCACGAATTTATCCGCATTGCCTTTGCCGTAGAAGTTCTGGACCATGGTCGCCGTGCCCACGTTGGAGGAATGCGCAAAAATTTGCTTGACGGTCATGGTGTCCAGGCCGTGCGGCTCTGCGTCGACCAGTTCTTCGTCGTAAATCTTCACCTTCCCCTTGTAAACGGGGATCGGCTGGTCAAAATCGTCGATATAGTCGTCTTCCATCATGGCCATGAAAGAAGCGAGTTTGAACATCGAACCCGGCTCCACCCGCTCGCCGATGGCATAATTGTAGGTTTCCCACCAACCCTCCGGTGTGCGGCCGATGTTTGCCATGGCCCGTATTTTTCCGGTTTTTACTTCCATTACGATGGCGCAACCGTGGTCGGCATTGTGGGTCTGACACGCCTTGAGCAGGGCATTCTCGGCCACATCCTGCACGTTGATGTCGAGGGTAGTGACGACATCGTCGCCTGCTTCCGGCTCTATTTCCGCCAGGTCGTCGACCGGGATATAGAGATCGCCGGGAACACGGATCATGAGTTGTTTGCCGGGGCGGCCTTCCAGAACGTTGTAGAAACTCCCTTCCAAACCCACTGGCAACGCACCTTCACGGGTATAGCCGATGGTGCGTTGTGCCAGTAGTTTGAATGGCCGTTCGCGCCGTGGTTTCTGTTCCATGATAAAGCCGCCCCTGTAACGGCCTTCCCTGAATATGGGAAAGGTCTTGATGAGCAGTGCCTTATTGTAAGGAAGATCTTTTGCAATGGGGATATAGCGGATACCGCGTGTATCGTCCGGCGCATTGCGCAGGTCGACCAGCCAGTCGCGGTATGCACCGGGGGTATATTGCTGGTCAATGTAGGTCGACAGAAACCATGCAAGGCTGTCAACAGCGGCCGGGTTGAAGATATCTTCGGTCAGGCCTTCGGCTTTGGCGTCCCAGTGAACGTCAAAGAAAGGCAGGGAGGTAGCCAGCAGACTGCCGTCGTCGGCGAGGATATTGCCGCGTTGCGACGGGGCGTCTACTATTTTTACATACAGGCTGTCCGACTTCGCACGCCATTTTGAAGCCTGCACCACACTGATCTGGTACAAACGCCCGAATATCACGACGGCCACGAATACGACCAGTGCTGCCACTGCGTATACGCGAACAAGAACCTCGTTTTTGATATTGAGCATTGTTTGTGAGTGTTAAGGGTTAAGGGTTAAGGGTTAAGGGTTAAGTGATAAGGGGTTTATTGTTTTTTCAGGTTTTGTTTTCGTGTTTTTATTGATCTGGTCACCAAGCGCATTACCTCATCGACATCTTCCATGATGGACCTGTATTCGGATTCCTGGATGTATTCAGCCGCATACAGTAAATCGATCCAGTAACGCGACTCATTCAGTTCCTTTTGGGCTATGCCCAATTTGTGTATAAAATCAGCGCCCGTTTCAGCGTATTCCGATTCCCGCACCATCGCACCGGGGTTGGTTCCACTTTTCAGCAACTGTTTCGTTATGTCAAATTCCCTTCTTTCCTCCCTGATGTAGCGGCACATTTTTATTATCCGCAATGCCAGATTGAAACTTTTATCCCGCATCACCCCTTTATTTTCTCCCTTTCCAGCCATAACATCTATTTTATAAATTAACCCTTATCACTTACCACTTATCACTTAACCCTTATCACTTTCGGCCCCTGATTTTCCAGATTCAACCCTACCGGTTCAAGGCTTTCGTCAATCTGGCTTTGCATGGATTTGTACATCGTTTCGCTTTTAATCGAGGTGTATTCCCATTTCAGTTCCTTGATCTCTTTTTGCAGTTGCTGGATGCGGCGCACGTTTTTTTCGGAAAAGTGTGCATTGGCGATGTAGACAATTCCGAGAAAACCGAGAAACAGCACAAACTGGAAGTTGCCGAACACCAGGTTGGTGGTGTGCTGACTCACATTGAATGCCGCAAGCATTTTATTCGCCATGTTCCGGTACTTTATTAATTGTTATATTTTTTGTCCGACGCGCAGTTTTGCGCTGCGCGCCCGGGGATTTCCTGCAATTTCCGCTTCCCGGGGCTCCACCGGCTTTTTCGTGATCAGTTCGAAGGGCCGTGTGATATTCCCGTAGAAGTCTGTATCCATCTCGCCGCCGACATTACCGGCTTTTAAAAAGTTCTTCACCATGCGGTCTTCCAGGGAATGGAAGGTGATGACAGCCAGCCGTCCGCCCGGCGCAAGCATCTCGTAGGCATCGTTCAAAAAGGCCTCAAGTGCGCCGAGTTCGTCGTTCACCTCCATGCGCAGCGCCTGAAACACCTGGGAGAAATAGCGCATGCGATCGCCCATGAGGTTTTTGCTGCACAGATCCACCAGATCGCCCGTCGTGCGAATGGGCTTTTGCTCCCGGAGTCGAAGCACCGCCAGCGCCAGCGTTTTCGAGTTACGCACTTCACCGAGTTCGCTGAAGACACGCTGCAGGGCCGCTGCATCATAGGTATTGAGCACGTCCGCAGCAGTCAGCCCGTCCTGCCGGTTCATCCGCATATCCAGTTCCGCCTCAAAGCGGTAACTGAATCCGCGTTCGGCCGTGTCGAGTTGAAAACTGCTGACGCCGAGGTCGGCCAGGATACCATTAACGGTTCCCGATCGAAGCGCTTCAGCGCGCAATTGCCGTTTCAAATGCCTGAAATTCGAGTGGATAAAAAAAAAGGAAGGATTCGCTGAAAATTCCTGCTGTTCAGTGTTTCGCTTCGCGTCTTCATCCTGATCGAAGGCGTACAGGCGGCCTTTGCCGCCCAGTTTTTGCAGTATCAACCTGGAGTGTCCTCCTCCGCCAAATGTCGCATCGACATAGATCATGCCTGGCATAACATTCAGATAATCAATAGATTCAGCAAGAAGGACTGTCTCGTGATACATTTTTTAATTGTGCGTTGCGAGCCGCGGCACATGGCCTGTGGCTGCAACCTGTAACTTCATTATTCCACGTCTCCTACCCCGTCCAGACCACCGCCCATAACGTTATTGGCGAGATCGGCAAAGTCGTTGACATCCATCGCGGCAACGCGCGCATGTTCATCAGGCGACCATATTTCAATTCGATCATCCATAGCGACGAGTACGGCATCCTTGCTCAGGCCCGCATAATCCATCAAATGTTTTTGCAGAAGAATTCGATCCGCGCTATCGGAGGCGATTGGATACGCTCCGAGGTAAAAGGAGCGAATAAAGGCGCGGTTCCGGTCATTAAAACGATTGAGACGGCTCAACTTGGCAGCGATGCCATCCCAGACCGGTTTTGGGTAAAGTGTGAGACACTTTTCAAAACCCCTGTTGACTACAAACTCATAACCGGAACCCTCGCCGTTGGGTTTATCACCCAGCTGGCGGAGCAGCGCTGTTGGAAGGCGCATGCGGCCCTTGTCATCAAGAGCGACGGGATATTCGCCTATGAGTTGCATGTTTTCAGTGTGGGACTGACTTATTTCTGCTTCGGAGCGCTACAGACGTTGTAATTGTGGGATACTCGCCTATAATTCACCGCCACAAATGTATCCTCTTTTCCCACATTTTCCCACATTCCAACATTTTTTCCTGTTTTTTTTACATAAAAAAGTTATCATTTTTTATTAAATATTGATAATCAACACTTTAAAATATTTCTTTTAAATGTTAAATTGAAATAAAAAAATGCCCGGTAATGTAAAACCGAAATGAAACATACCTTTTTGGCCGCGCAAAACGCATTTATTGGCTTGAACACGCGCTTTCCGGTGTTTGAACCAGGCAATATCCTCTGAATTCAGAAAGGAGTGGGAAAAAGTGGAGACTTTTCAGATTAGGCTCCAGGGCAGGTGGGTAAAAGTGGGAACAGGTATGACAGGCCATGCACCGGCATGAGCCATTTCGGGTTTTGAACAGTAAGGATTGGCGCAAGTACGCGGATAGATCGCAGGTACTCAATACCCGCCCGCAGCATCATCGCCGCGGTTGTCGGCCACGCCCTGCCAGCGGCCGTCTCCGAGCCGCAGAATGGCCTCTACCCTGCCAATCGGGCTGCGCGGTTCCACCGTATGCCCCATCGCGCCGAGCCGGTTCATGATTTCCTCACTGACAGCTCCTTCCTCCACAAATATTTTGTCGGGTTTCCACTGGTGATGAAACCTTCCGGCCTTTACTGCGTCGGGCAGCGGCATATCAAACGCTGCCACATTTACAATGATCTGGAATACACTGGTAGGTATGGTGGTTCCGCCGGGGGTGCCGACGACCATCCAGGGAGTACCTTTCCGGGTAATGATGCAGGGGGTCATGCTGCTCAGCGGGCGTTTGCCGGGCGCCACGGCGTTGGCTTTGCCGCCCACGGCGCCGTACAGGTTGGGCGCGCCGGGTTTTGCGCTGAAATCGTCCATTTCATTGTTCAGGATAAAGCCGGCGCCTGTGACCACCACCCGGCTGCCATAACTATCGTTGAGTGTTGTGGTAACCGAAACGGCGTTGCCTTCCGCGTCTACGATTGAAAAATGCGTCGTCTCCTCGCTCTCCTTCACCTTTCCGGCCTGTATACCTGTGCTGGCGCTCGCCTTCGCCGGATCGAAATCGGCCATACGCGACCGGATATAGGCGGTATCCGTCAATTGCTTCAGCGGGACTTTCCAGAAATCCGGATCGCCCATATGCTCGGCGCGGTCGGCATACGACCGGCGTTCGGCCTCCGCCATCAGGTGAATCGCCTGTGCGGAATGGAAACCATAGGACTTCAGCGGATAGTCCTCGATCATACCCAGCAACTGGCGCAGAATGATGCCTCCGCTGCTGGGCGGCGGCATGGCAATGATGTGCAGGTCTTTGTAGTCAAATTCGAGGGGCGTCCGCCAGACGCTTTTGTAGGTACTCAGGTCTTCATAACTGATCAGTCCGCCTCTTTTGGTCATCTCGTTGACGATCAGCATCGCCGTACCCCCTGCATAAAACCCGTCGCGGCCATAGCCGGCGATGCGCGCCAGCGTCTGCGCAAGTTCTTTCTGAATCAGCCAGTCGCCCGCCTGCCACTCCTCCATTTTTACAAAGGCGGGCATAACGGAAGACTGCCGGACAAACGTGTAGCGCTCGGCGTGCAGGTTTTTGGCCTCCTGTTCTGTTATCTGGAACCCTTTTTCGGCGAGTTCGATCGCGGGTGTTACCAGTTCACCCCAACTCAGCCGACCGTATTTCCGGTGCGCTTCCCACATTCCGTCGACACTACCCGGTACCCCCGAGGCAAATATCCCAAGCCGGCTTTTTACCGCAATAACATTCCCTGCCGAGTCCTGATACATGGTCTCGGTGGCTGCCGCAGGGGCTTTTTCCCGATAGTCGAGCGCTGCCGTCTGGCCGTCTTTTCCACGATAGATCATAAACCCGCCGCCGCCGATATTACCCGCCTGGGGATATACAACCGCCAGTGCAAACTGTACCGCCACCGCCGCGTCGACCGCATTGCCGCCCTTGCGCAATATTGCCAGTCCGACCCTTGTTGCCAGTGGGTGCGCCGTAACCACAACCGCACTGTCGGCTACTACCGTTTTCTGAATTTCATAAGGAAATGGAACGATTTGCGCCCCCAGGCCGGCAGCAAACAGAAAAAAGGCGGCCAAAACCGGCAAGTATTTTCGCAAGAAACTCATAGTGAAAGTTTTATACAGTAAGATTGAATGATTATGGATACATCCGGATAGCAAACCTATAATGTGATTTGCATACTTGGATAAGTTCGCCCTACATTTGGCAAAAAACTGAGCACTTTGATCGGAAACATGGTCATTTCCCAGAAAGATATCCTGGCAAAACTGCACGACGCATTGCAGTCTGAAGGCGTGGTTTACCACAAAAAACTGAATATCCTGGCCAAGAAAGCGCTTGGAGGCGAGCGGATCATCACCATCACCGGCGACGGCCCGGAAACGAGCAACCAGGCCCGTGAGGGCGATTATATCGTGCAAAACCAAACCAAGGCAGGTGAACAATACGTCGTCCCTGGCGAAGAGTTTTTGCGCAAATACGAACCGGTTGAAGCCACTGCTGCAGACGGGTTTGCGGAATACCGGTCGCTGGGCGAGATCGTGGCTATCGAACTTACAGCAGAACGCCTTCATCAACTCGATCTGCCGGAGGAGTTCATTTTCCGGACCGACTGGGGTGAGGAAATGATCGCCAAGGAAGGCGACTTTATGGGTGGGCCCGCCGACCTGTCTGAAGTATACCGACTGGCCCGAAAGGAGTTTTTCGAGACCTATAGCAGATAAATGCTTCAATTCCAACATCTTACCTGTAATGGAAACAACTTTAAAGTCAAAAATGACCCCGGATGAATACCTCGGCAAGCGTGTCGAGGAACAGTTCGCCTGGTATGAAGGCAAAAGCGCCCTGATGAAACGCAACTACTACCGCTGCAAGGTCATTGTGATCGTAAGCAGTGCGCTTATTCCGCTGCTGGTCGGCTTCTCCGACTCCATCAACGAAAACCTGAAATACGTTGCCGGCGCGCTTGGCGCCGTAGTGGCCATTACCGAAGGTATTCTTTCTCTGAAAAAGTACCGCGAGAACTGGCTCATCTACCGCACCACTGCCGAATCGCTGAACCGTGAGAAAATTTTTCTGGTCAACAGGGTCGGTCCTTACGGCGAAGGCGACGAATCCGAATTGTTCAAAAAGTTTGTGGAACGCGCCGAACAGATCATGGCCAGCGAAAATTCCAGCTGGATGTCGGCTTCGCAGGCGAAGACGGATGAAAACGCAGGGTAGTTGGCAGTAGCAGTAGCAGTGGGCCGTATCGGAGCGGTACTTTACAGCGATTATTGCCCCTGACGAGATTCGATCAAAATTTCCGGCCGGTTTCCATCAGATTTTCCTGAAAAAACCGTTAACAGGTGAATCTATCCAACCACAAGACATCCGGGAATGCGCAAATCGACCATATTTTTTTTACTCCTTCTTCCCACTTTTACGCTCCAGTCGCAAAGCAATGCAGATTGCTCTACTGCGATGGACATTTGCAAAAAACAGGTTTACCACTTCGACCACGCGGGCGGAGAAGGACTAAACAACCGCGAAGCAGACTTCATCGCCTGCTTTATGAACAGCGACAACTTTGGCAATGCCGAAGAAAATTCAACCTGGATAAAATTCGAAGTGGACAAAAGCGGCACCCTCACTTTTGCCATCACGCCACACCGGCTCGACGACGATATCGACTTTGTAGTGTTCAAACTCCCGGCCAGCGGCGATTGCAACGACAAACAGATCGTCCGCTGCATGGCTGCCGGGGATACGCCCGAAAATGCCTTCAGCAGCAAATGCATGGGTGAAACAGGACTCCGGAACGGTGAAACGGATACGAGCGAGGACGCAGGTTGTTCCGATACCCTCGACAATGCCTGGCTCGCCCCGCTGCGCGTGGTGGCAGGTGAAAAATACGTCATACTCGTCAGCAATGTCACCTCGCGCGGACCAGGGTTCAGCATACGCTTCGGCGGCTCGGCCAAACTGCCCTGCGATACGGAAAAAGAAAAACCCAAACAGGTAGCCAAAAAACCGACGCCCAAAACCGAAAAACCCAAGCCGCTGGAAAAACCCAGGCCCCCGGTCGTTGCAAGCGCATCCGTCAAACCCGACTCCATCGGTGGCCGTGCCGTAGAGGTCGGCAAATCCCTTTCGGTGAAAAACCGCAAGATCAAAGTGAAAATCTGGGACAGCCAGATCGAAGACGGCGATATCATCTCCGTTTACCTCGACGATAAAAAAGTGATCGACCGGCTCTACCTGCGCCTAAAGCCCCAGGAGTTCGAGATCGAACTGCCACCCGGCAAAGAACACTACCTCACCGTTTATGCCGACGATTTTGGCAAGGCAGAGCCCAACACCGCCATGGTATCCGTATTTGATGGCATCCGGGAGCAGATTATCGACCTGGTGGCAGACCGGAAAAAACAGGAAAGCGTAAAGATCACCATGGAATAAAAAGACCGCCGGGAACAGATATCCGGCAGGCCTTGCATCAACTTTTATGCGGCATGGCTGTTTGATCAGTCATTCCAAATCTGCTCCGCCATTCCGCTTATGCTTGGTTTCCGATTTTCAGACTACAAACCCGATCCCAACCAGTCGACCTTCGACCGGCTGTTCAAGATATTCCAGGAATTAATGCTCTATACCTCCGGCGATGTAACGGAGGCGCTGGCCTGGCTCAATGAACTGGACCGCGAATACAAGCTCACCAATGACGACTACGGCATGGGCGACTTTCTCCGCGAACTGGAAGAAAGGGGCTATATCCGGCGCGACGGCGATGGCCAGGGCGGCATGGGACCTACGAGAAAACTCGAGATCAGTCTGCGCCAGAAAAGCCTTGACGATATATTCGGAGACCTGAAAAAAGCGAAAAGCGGCAAGCACAACACAACCGTTATCGGCCAGGGCGACGAGTTTACGGCCGATGTAAAGCCCTACGAATTCGGCGACAGCCTG
>ERZ724521.1321-NODE-1321-length-10982-cov-7.046582_pt1 | contig 10982 bp, 9 predicted proteins | sample MGYA00376054_ERZ724521 | MGnify/ENA primary metagenome ERZ724521 (study PRJEB28724, sample SAMN07190883) | activated sludge metagenome | isolation source: activated sludge of sewage treatment plant in Hong Hong | place: Hong Kong | collected 2016-03-17 ... | reverse complement strand
TGCCGATGTTCTGGCCGAACCTCACCGCCTTGGATCCCGTCACCTGGAGGTAGGAAGCATCCTCGTACATCGTATCGGTGCCGAAGTCGAGATAACCGGTGAGGAACAGGTCCGACGTCACGGTGATATCCACGAACGTCACCATGCTGGCCCCGTCCGTCTTGACGATGGCATTGGCGGCCGGCGACGATGACGGCGTGAGCAGGCCCAACGTGTTGACGGCCGTCAAGCCCACAATCTGATACTGCGAGCCGGTGACACTGTGGTTTGCCGCGTCGGTGATGGCGTGCAGCTTGGCATGGTGGGCATTAGGGTCCACCGCATGGGCGCTGATGTCTACGCCGTCGATGGTGACCCCCGCATCTACTGCGAGGTCGCCGGTGAGGCTGCGGGCTCCGCTGCGTAGAAGAAACTGCGGCGCCTGCGCATCTGCCAGCGTACCCTTGTGCAGGCTGCCGGACAGGTCGTGCAGGCCGACCGACCCGCCGCTCACTCCGGCCCCGCCGCCTGCGCCTTGCACCATGGCCCCGACTTTGGGCAGAAGGAATGGCCACAATTCGCTTGCCAGTTGACTCAATCGTTGTGCCATGTGCTATCCCTGCTGTACCTTTATCAGGTCTGCCAGGCTGCGCTCGCCGTCGAACGACAGTGACCACTGCCCGCTAGTGGCGTCATATCCCGCTTCGGCGATGGGGGCAGGGGACAGACCACCGACGGCCGCCAAATCCGAATCGAGGTCGGCAAATTCCACCCAGCGCCCTAGGGGTAGCACGCCGGGCTCCCACGGCGACCCGGCTGAGTTGGTGAGCTGTTTCCGCCCGCCCGCCGTGTAGTAGAGCAGGATCTCCTCGGGACCCGGCGGTGTCTGCGAGTACAGACGCAGCGTCCGGTCAGGGCCGATGTCGATTAGGATGCGCGCTCCCGTTGATGTGCCGATGGCGGCCAGCCGGTTAAGTTCATCCAGCGCCACGGCAATCTGATCCATGGTCGTAAACCCCAGCACGCCCGTCGTGAAGCCGGTCAAAATCGTCACGAACTGGCCGGCAGTGCTCAGGATTGTCTCCAGCATCGTGCCCGTGTCCTCTGATGCCCACAGGCGAAAGCGGACATACCAGCCGAGGTTGAAGGCCAACCAGGCGGAGCTGTTCCAGGCGATGCAGCTGCCGTACGCCTCCTTGGTCATCCCCAGCAAGAAGTGGTTGGTGCCGTCCAGGGTGCCGGACCTCTTGATGCGAATCCAGTAGTTGCCTGCCGCCAGTGTGACCGGCGTGAGCGGTATCCAGACGGCGGTGAGCGCATCCGTCAGGCTTGCCGCCGCCAGTGTGCCCGACGTCTGCACTGTGCCTGGCAGGCCGGCATTGTCGAGGCTGATTTCGACGGAGATGTTGTCGCTCGGGCTGCCGACCTTGGCGAGTTCAATCTGCACCTGCGCCACGGTCATGCTGTAGCCTAATGTGATCTTCTGCGCTATCTGCTGACCCCACAATGCCAGGTTGACGGCGCTGGCGGTGGCGGGAGCCTCAGCGGTGGCAACTTCATAGGTCGGTATTTTCTGTGCCTGGGTCAGGGTAATCGAGGGCCCTGCAGCCTCATTGACGATGGCGCCAGAGGTGACAGCGCTAGTGCGGATATGGTCCGAACCTGCCGAACCGATGAAGTGCCAGCGGGAATTGGACGCCGAACCCTGCACACGCATCCAGTGATCATCTTTGCTGAATCCCATTCCGTCATTCGTGTCGAGAATGTCATCTGACGGTTCAAAGCGGATTGACGTCGCCGTGTACGTTTCCACATCTTCGCTGGTACCATCAGAAAGCGTGAACGTTTTGTTGTTACTTGTCGAGCTGGTGACAGTGACCTTGGCGCCGGCCGGTAGATTTTCCATCCGCGCTGCGACGTCGTGAATTCCGTAGCCGCCGAATCCGATTTGATTGCTGGCCGCCACGCCCCACCCCACCGGCCATGCCTGCGTATCGTTGGGCATGTGTTCCAGCCGGCCGTCTATCCGCTGATAGTATTTCCAGCCGTAGTGCGCAAACCAGCCGCGGCAGCGCAGGATAGCAGCCGGCGTGTCGCTGCCGCCATCACCCCCACCCTCGCCGCCACGCTTCAGCATGGGCCATGCTTTGGCGCCGAGCTCACGGTCCCGCCAGGCGGTGGCCATCGCCGCCGAGGCTGAGCCAAGCGATTCCAAGTGCTCCTTGGTCCCGTATTCTGTTGTGCTGCCAGCGTCTGCCGCCCAGGCGGTGGTTGCCGCCTCTTCGATGGCGCCGATGGTGGCGGAGTAGGTAACGGCGATGCGGTTGCGCAGATTGTCGAGCGACGCCACGACGGAAAGGCCTGCCAGCTGGATTTCCACCTCGTGCACGTAGCCGTGCCAGCAAATCGAGCCCCGCCGGTTGACGATGCGGACTGGAAAGCGCAGCCAGTTGCGCAGCGCCTTGATGCTGGCACGGCTGCCGCTGACGACGATCTCTGCATCGCGTGGGCCACCCAGTGAAGCACCGCTCCATCTGGCCGGCGCGAACAGCAGGTCCGGCGGCGCAATGACGTCCTGTCCCGCCCGGTTGACAAATTCAACGCTGAAATCAGACTGCATCATAGACCGGCCTGTACCACGCCCGTACTGTCATCTGTCGTCCGGCGGTAAAGCCGGCATCTTCGTCGAAGAGGATGTAGAGCCGCTGGTCGCGCTCGGGGAACACGCACAGCGGCAGTCCGCCGCTCACCCGCACAATCGGGTTTTTGTTGGCGCCATTGATGCGGTAGGCGACGCCCTCGATGTCGTCCACCTCGACCGCATCGCCGTTGGCCGCCGAGTAGTTGACCTGTTGAAAGCGGCGGAAGCTGTCGGTCGGCATCACCTGCACGAAGTCGATTGTGCCGTTGCCGCTCCCGGTGTAGCGGCCCGTGATTGCCAGCGCCGCCGCACTGTTGGCGGCACTGTATCCGCCTGGAGGGAACGGCAGCTCGCCCAGGTCGAAGAGCTTGCGGGCGCCCGATTGCCGCTCCTCGTTGTACTGGATGGGCACGTACACCGAACCGATGTAGCCACCCATGCCCGCCCGCAGGTTGACGCCGGACGTTATCGAGCTGAACGCAGCGATGACACGGCACGGGCGCCCCAGCGTCTGTCCCAGCAGGGTCGAAGAGAGTGAGAAGACCCACAACAGGTCATTGTGCGTGGTGTAGGACACCCAGGACGCCGCTGCCCCGCCGACTGCCTCGCTGCCCAGCAGCCACACGTCCGCACTGGCAGGTGCGCTGTTGACGTTGTTGCCGACGTAGAAATTGCGCCAGCTCAGCGTGGCCCCCGATGCGTTGGTGATGCGCAGCTGGATGGGCGCAGGCTGTGTGCCGGCCACCCGGTTGGAGGCGATGCCCACCCAGTTTGTACTGGTGGCAGTGGCGTTGTCGTTGTTGAAGACGGTGACGCCGCCGGTCCGCTCGGTCTGCGAGGAGGACGATAGGTTCAGTTCGGTGTACGTCCCCTCCCACTTGGCAGACCTCACAATCGTCACTGCGACTTCGACTGTGTTCAGCGTGCCGGCGAGAAAGCGCTTCGCCGGCGCTTGCGCCCAGGTGACGCTGCCATCGAATATCTCCGCACGGCGAATCTCAGCAGTGTCTATAGGCTGGAACTCAACAAAGACGCGCGGTGTCAGCAGTTCCTGGCGCAGCCGTGCCGCCACAAACATCTGCTCAATATCGTTGACGGCCGCAGAGATGGCCGCCGCCGTACCCTCCAGGATAAGCGGCACCGTTTCCGTGATCTGCGCCTTACCGGGGTCGCTGGCAGGGAAATACGTTGCACCTACAAATGAGCCCGATCCGCTCAGGGTTAGTGTTGTGGTGCCGTCCGTCAGTCTCAGCAGCATAGTCTTATCCCCGGCCTACCCAAGTGCCGCTGCAATCTGGTTGGCAAGTCCCCACCCGATCCTCTGCACATCCATATCGTTGGCAATCGTCACGCCGCCCATGTTGACTGTAATTTGCGGCGGCTGTCCCCCTGCCCCCTGCTGGTTCGACTGCGCCGCCGTCATGATGCGTGAGCCGGCCGGCAGAATGACCGTCTCCGACAAACCCGCCACCTCATTCATCATGCCGATGCCGCCTGGATAGTAGCTCGTGCCGCCGCGCCATGGCGTGTTGGGGTCATTGTCCATGCCGCCTGGGGTGCCGATCTTGGTAATGCCGCCGGCGATCGTGTTGTAGGCATCCACCAACGGCGCAAAGGGGTTGTTTAATGACAAGCCATCCAGGAAAGATTTGAAGCCGCTAAAGGTGTCGGTCAGCGTGCCGACGATATCGATCACGGCCTGGATGGCGGATTGAATGCCGCCCCAAATCGTCTCGAAGGTCTTCTTGATACCGTTCAGGATGGGGTCAACATCTACGCCAAGGTCCCGCAGCGTATCGATCACCGGCTGTGTCATGTTTACCGCCACAGCCATCATGAACGTGCCGAGGCGAGAGAACAGGCCGCGGAAGAACGTACTGAATCCGCCGGCAATCGTCTTGGCTGACTCCCACACTGTAGCCCAGTCGCCGTCAATGACAGCTTTGACCGCGGTCACCGTCTCGGTGAGGATGACCGTGATCAGCTTGATTGTCGCCGTGATCTGGTCAATCACCGGCCCCAGAATCCCCGGCAGCGTCTCGAAGACCGTGGTCAGGCGGTTGATACCGAAGTCGACCGCAATCGCCAGCGCCGCCCCCACCAGCAGCACGAACGGTTGCAGCGCCTGGAACAGCCCGCCGAACGCCTCGCCCAGCGCCTGGAGTTTCGGCATGAGCGGGGCAAGAGATTCGGGCAACTTACTGAAAGCCGCTTGCAGCCGTTCCATTGCCGGTGCAAAGAAGGCCGCCAACATCGCGCCGATCGTGCTCACTTGAGCCCAGAAACCCGCCAGCGTTCCGCTTACCTGGCTGGCCCCTGTCTGCATCCCCGTGAATGCCGCCTTCAGATTGTCAAAGGTGCCCTTGATGCCTTCCCAGGCTGTGCTGCTCGCCGTCTGCAAAGCCGGCCAGGTTTGTTCCCAGGCAGTCTTGAGCGCCGTTAGCGCCGCCGGCAGGGTAGCGTCGAGCCACGCTTTGACCGTAGTCCAGGCGGCGCTGAGTGGCGTCCATACTGCATCCCATGCGGCTTGCATGGCAGGCCACGCCGCTTCCCATGTGCTGCGCAGCCAGGCCAGTGCCGCGGGTAACGCGACCTGTAACCATGCCCATACCGCCATCAGCGCCGGCTGGATGGCCTCCCATGCCGCACTTGTCGCTTCCTGAATGGCCGGCCACACTGCCGTCCAGGTGGATTGCAGCCAACCGAGCGCCGCCGGCAGGGCCACTTGCAGCCATGTCCAGGCAGCAGCCAACCCCCCACTCACTGTGCCCCATGCTGCGCTGAATGCCTCCTGGATGGCTGGCCATGCAGTTGCCCAGGCGCTGCGCATGGCTTCGACAGCAGCGGGGATGGCAACTTGCAGCCACGTCCACATGGCGAGCGCCGCTCCCTGCACTGATTGCCATGCCGCGCCGATGGCGTTGACGGCATCGCGGATCACGTAGTAGTTTGCTCCGTCGCCGATCAGCGCGTTGGCGATATTCCAGATGAGTTCAGGCACATCAAGGTTGCCATCCCGGAAGGCTGTGATGGCATCCGAGATCTCCCCAATGGCCGTCGCCACACCGCCGACCGCTCCATCCACCGCGGCGGCAGCCTCCGGGAACATATCGCGCAGTTCTTGCGCAAACGCCCCGATGTCGCCCGTGTTCCACAGTGCGCCCAGCGCTGCGACGAAGCGACCGAACGCCTCGGCGGCCGGCTGGATGGACTCAGGCAGGTGGGTCAACCAGTCGTTGAGGTAGTCGCCGTCCTCTATGACAGCGCCGATGTAGTTACCAAACGAGCGTACGCCCTCACCGATAGCGTCGAAGTCGATGCCGGTGGCGTTTTCTGCCATGTCCTTGAGCATGCCCGCCAGTGCCGCCGCCCGACCCTGCACGTTGCCAAAGTTCTGCTGCCACAAGACAAAGCCGGCTGCGACTGCCGCCACACCTGCCACTAGCAGGCCGACGGGCGACAGGAGGAAGCCGATAGCCGCCGTGATGCCGGCGATCGCCAGCATGACCGGCCCGGCCGCAGCCAGTACGGCACCGAATGCCACGGCGGCGTCCATAAGTGGCCGCGGTAGTGAACCGATGGCCGTCAATCCGTCGGCGGTCATGCGCACAAAGTTGCCCATCATGTCCAGGTAGGGCAACGCCGCGCCAATGAGGAATGAATCGATCGAGCCTTTGAGGTACTCGATTGCGCCGTTCATACCGCGCATGCGGGCGCCGGCAACATTTGCAGCGGCCGAACCGTCGCCAAGCGCGTCACTGATGCCATCCCAAGACTCGCCGTAATCACGGGAGATGATGGTGGCGGCGCGAATGGCGTCGCTGCCAAAGATGACCGACAGAGCGTTGTTGCGCTCGGCGTCGGTCATATCGGCCGTGATGCCGGACAGGTCGCTCATGATGTCACTGAACCCGCGCATATTGCCGGACGCATCGTAGACACTCAGGCCGATGGCGTTCATGGCCTTATGCGCCTTGTCGGTCGGGCTCGCCAGCGACAGCAACATTGTCTTGAGCGAGGTACCGGCGTCGGAGCCCTTGAGCCCCGCATTGCCGAGCATGGCCAATGCCGTCACCATGTCATCCATGGGCTGTTTGTTGCTGGCAAAGACGGCACCGCTCATCTTCATCGCCGCCGCCAGGTCGGAGATATCCACTGACGATGCGTTCGCCGCCGCTGCCAACATGTTCGCAATGTTGGGCATTTCGCTGGCTGGCAGGTTGAAGGCGTTCATGGCGTTGGCCGCAATTTCCGCGCTCTCTGCCAGGCCCATGCCGCCGGCCGCCGCCATGTCGAGCACGCCGGGGGTGGCAGCGATAATGTCGTTGACGGACAGGCCCGCTTTTGCCAGTTCGAGCTGCGCTTGTGCCGCCTCGCCGGCGCTGAACGATGTTACTGCGCCCATCTCCAGGGCTTGCGCCTGGAGGGTCGCCATCTGGTCTGCCGTCGCGCCGCTGACCTGCGCCATGACGTTGAGCGACTGTTCAAAGTCTGCGGCGCTGCTGACCGCTGTAGCGGCGATGCCAACCAGGGGCGCGGTGACGCCAAGCGACATGGCCGTGCCGGCCTTGCGCATCGAATCGGCGAGGGAGGAGACGGTTTCAAGTGCTTGCGAACCGTCCAGCTCTATGCGACCATACGCCGATCCGAGTTCTATGCCACCTGGCATTGTCCCCACCTTCCCGCTGTGGTATAATTACCCATGTCGAGGGTGTTGCAGTTGCTGGTTGGAAGGCCGAAATGATATAGTTTGCCTTGCCTCCTGTCGGCAGTTGCACGCCCTCGACAAGCGTTCCAACTGACTAGCCGACAGGAGGTTTTCTTTTGGCCCCCAAACGCCAAGGCAAATTGATTAAGTGCGACAACTGCGGCAAAGAGATTTATCGCCCGTTGTCTTCGATCAAGGCTGCGAATTACTGTTCGGTTCAATGCCGGTCGGCTAAGCAGCGTGGAATCGACAACCCTAACGGAAAGCAGCGCGCCCTGATTGCCTGCCAGAGATGCGGAAAGCTTTTTGAGGTATTGCCTAGTAAGGTCGGCAAGCGCCGCTATTGTTCGCAAGCCTGCGCCGGAGTGGCGAAGGTAGACTACGTTCCGGTTCAATGCCACTGGTGCGGCAAGGAATTGTTGCGTCAGCCTAGCTGGGCGAACCGTGACCAAAGACACTTCTGCGACAACACCTGTCGTGGCGCGTGGCAGTCCACGCAGACGGGAGAAGACGCCCCCGCGCATAAAGAGGGCACGACGGTTCAAGTCGAGTGCTCGCAGTGCGGCAAGCGGATCGAGCGTGATCGCTGGAAGATTGAGCGCAATGATCATTTCTTCTGTGGCGCTGACTGTTGGGATGAATGGCGCAAGATTCACATGCGCGGGGATGCGAATCCTAACTGGAAGGAACCAGTCAAGACCAAATGCGCTACGTGTGGAACACCTATTGAACGCGACCAAGCCAGGGTAGGAACCGAATCGCGCAAAGTGCACTTTTGCTGCAAGGCGTGCAAGTACAAATGGATGGGCGAATTCCTTTCCGGCCCAACGTCCCCTCACTGGAAGGGCGGGCACATCAAGTACTACGGCCCCAACTGGCCGGAACAGCAACGCCTTGCGCGCGAGCGCGACAAGCACATCTGCCAGGTGTGTGGCCGGACTCGCAAGCAAAATGGCAAAGAGCTTGATGTTCACCACGTTGTACCGTTCAAGTCCTTTAACTACATACCGGGCGAGAATGAGAACTATCTGCAAGCCAACGAACTGACGAACCTGGTTTGCCTGTGTATGCGCTGCCACCGAAAGGTGGAACGGGGGAAGCTGCCCTTGCAACCCAGGTTGGTTTAATCCTCGTCCCACGTTCCGTCCTCTTTCACCCGCACTTTGCGCAGGCCTACGGCACTGACCGGTGCGTATTCCTGGACCTGTGCCGCCTCGTCGCCCAACAGCTTTGCCAGGGAGTGTTTCGGCTTGCCAGCCTTGTCCCGCTCGCTGAGCTTGCCCTCTACCCAGGCCCCGAACTGTGCTACCGCCATGTCGAACTGGTAGGCCGCCCAGGAGTCGCCTACGCCGATGACCTCACTTGGTCGCTGGTGGTACGTCACCGACAGTGAATGGAGATTCCACACTTCCGTTCGGTTGGTGACGAAAAGGCTCCAACTTACCGGCCGCCTGGTTGGCCCAGTTGAATACAGTCTGCTTGTCGAAGCTGCTCAACTCGGCGACGTCCAGCTCTGCCGGTGCGACGATGCACGCCCGGCAGACCACATCGAGCACCTGGCCGAACTTTTCCACGTCGCTCAGGTCGACCGGCTGGTCCGGCCGGCGCTTGAGCATCTCCGCCACCGGCGCTCGCAGCGTAGTCGGGATCTGCCCGGCCTGCGCGAGGTCTATAAGTGCCACTTTCTTGAGCTGCACGTCCAGGCCAGAGGGGAGGGTGAACGCCTCCCCCTGCTGCTGCCGTGCGCGCCATTCTGCTAAGTTCATGTGCCTACTCTCCGCAGTGTACAAAACGAAACAAATGTGTTATCATACAGATGTAACTGAACTCATTCGCCCTGAAAGGAGCGCCCATTGTCGAAGCAAATTCCCCTGTCCCAAGGCATGTTCGCAACCGTTGACGATGCTGATTACGACTGGCTGGCAAGGAACAAATGGTCTTATGATCCCAAGGGCTACGCCATGCGTCGCAGCGCAAACGTCACCATCTACATGCACCGCGTTGTGCTGAACGCATCCGGCCCTGTCGTGGTCGATCACGTCAATGGCGATGGGCTCGACAACCGGCGCGAGAACCTTCGTATCGTGACCACGGCGCAGAACAACTACAACCAGCGCCCGCGGAAGCGCCCCAAGACCTCGCAGTACAAAGGTGTATCGCTCAATAAGACGGTCAATCGCTGGCAGGCGCACATCAAGAAGGGTGACGAATACCGACGCTATCTCGGTTTGTACGACAGCGAGCAAGATGCGGCTCGCGCCTACAACGCTGCTGCCCGCCACTACTTTGGCGAACACGCCTTCGTGAATGATGTTCCTGACGACAACTGGACATTGCATAATTTGTCGGTTGGCTCCAAGACTTCCGACTTTCGTGGCGTCCATTACGACACGAAGGCCCAAAAGTGGAAGGTTCAGATTCAAGTCAATAAAGCCAAAGTGTTCCTTGGTTACTACTTCTTCGAGATTGATGCAGCCCGCGCCTATGACGCCTATGTCATCGCCAACGGGCTGCACTTCCCGTTGAACTTCCACACTACTGGCTAGGTTGCAGGAACGGTCGTGGCGGATTCATTATGGATAAGCTCATAGAGCTTCGTGCCGTTGTCAACGGCGATGCCGCTTGCGGACTGGATAAAGAACTCGCCATCCTTCCACTCGCCCTCCAGGCCATCCGTCAGCTTGGCCTTGTAGATGAGGCAGTGAATGTCGGAGCCGTCGTCGTTGACAATCTTTCCGTAAATCTTGAAGTACGGGTAGGTGTCGCCGGCACGGGCGAGAATCGTGTTCTTCTGGTTGGGCGTGGTGCCGCTGGCCGTGATGGTGCGGCCGGTCAGCACCTTGATGGCGTCGAAGTTCAATCCGCCCGCCTCCAGGCTCCACTCGACCTTGTCGGTGATGGCCGCAATGGCGACCGTCGCGTCGTTACCGCGCAGCTCACCCGAGGTCAGCGCCTCCTTGAAGCTGAGCGTCTGCGCTGCGCTCAGCGCTACGGCTGTGCCCGATGGCAGCGGCACCAGCGTGATCTGGCGCAGACCAAAGGGCTTAACATCGCTTGTCAATGGCATGGTATGTCTCTCCTCATATGCGGCTAGAGCGCCGCTGCACTTTCTTCTTGCACGAACTCATACACGACGGAGCCGTTGGTCACGGCCACGCCCTTCATGTAGGACACCCAGAACTCACCGTCACGGAACGTGCCCTCCAGGGACTCGACTTTGGCCCGGTAGAGCCTGCAGATCACGTCGCCGGTGTCGCTCACGGCCCGGCCAACAATGCGCAAGTACGGCATCTGTGCGCCGGCGTCTAAGCTCAGCGTGAGCGTGCGGTTGGGCGTACTGCCCACCTGGTTGGCCGCGCCGCCGGTGAACTTAGCAAGCGCCTCCAGGCTGATACCGCCCGCTTCCATCTCCCACTCGGCACCCGCCACGAAACCCGCCGAACCCACCAGGCGGCCGTCGGCTTCGAAGCGTGCCGTCTCGAGCAGCGGCGTGACGTGCATCATCAGCGCCGCCGGCAAGAGCAGCTTGTTCGCCCCCGCCGTATCGTAGAGGGCGATTTGGCGCAGACCGAAGGGAAAATCACCGTAGCCGCTCAAGGCATTACCCCCTATTCACCGTCGCTACGTATCTCGACATAATTGCCGGCACACCCA
>ERZ724521.1320-NODE-1320-length-10987-cov-3.284211_pt1 | contig 10987 bp, 7 predicted proteins | sample MGYA00376054_ERZ724521 | MGnify/ENA primary metagenome ERZ724521 (study PRJEB28724, sample SAMN07190883) | activated sludge metagenome | isolation source: activated sludge of sewage treatment plant in Hong Hong | place: Hong Kong | collected 2016-03-17 ... | reverse complement strand
ATTAATCTAAAAGTTAGAGTTATCCGATTAGTCCAATTTGAGTGGCAACGAATACCAAAAGGCATTTTTCTGTCTGCAGAATTAAATTTTCTTTGCGTCGGTAGCCAAACCTGTAATGAGAGATATTAATAATTAATTTATATATGAAAATAATTCATAAATATCGCATTCCTTACCTTTGTTAAAACAAACCAATACGAAATTAAACCAAACCTTATGATAAAATCTTTTTACTTTCTCAGACAAATTGCCTTTGCTCTGCTGGGTGTTTTGAGCGTTTATGTTGCTCATTCACAAGGTGTTACGACATCCCAAATGACAGGTGTTGTTCGTGATGCCCAGGGCCAACCGATGATTGGAGCGGTCGTTAAAGCAGAGCATCTCCCGTCAGGAACAATCTATGGAACGGTTACCAATGAAAGTGGTCGCTTTGCTATGCAGGGCCTCCGGGTTGGTGGTCCATACAAGGTCACAGCCAACCTGATTGGAATGGCAGAGTCCGTAAAGGACAACATTTTTGCCTCGCTGGGTACGGCGACAGTCGTTAACATTGAGCTTAAGGAGGCAGATATTGCCCTGGATGAAGTGGTGATTACTGACTCGAAGAATGCTATTTTCAGTAGTAGCAGAACCGGTGCTTCCAGTAGTTTTAATAACAGTACGATCAGTGCGCTGCCAGCAATCAGCTCACGATCAATTACTGGTGTAACAAAATATGATCCCCACGGTAACGGAAGTTCATTTGGAGCCCAGGACAGCAGATTGAATAACTTTACGATTGACGGTTCCGTTTTTAACAATGGTTTTGGTCTCGGTACAGAAGCACAGGCTGGAGGAAGAACCAATTCAACGGCAATTTCCCTTGATGCCATTGAGCAATTGCAAGTCAATGTCGCTCCTTTTGATGTCAGACAGTCAGGTTTTGTCGGCTCGGGAATTAATGCGGTAACCCGCTCAGGTACCAACAACGTTGAAGGGTCAGTATATTACAATTTCAGAAATAATAATTTTCAGGGTACTGAGGCGAAAACGACAACCATTACCGTTCCTAAATATGATGAGAAAGTCATCGGAGCGCGCATTGGCGCACCCATCATTAAGAATAAACTTTTTCTTTTTCTGAATGGCGAAATCGTCAGAAGAACAGAGCCTGCGACCACCTTCGTTGCTGACGGTTCTTCAAATAGCGGTACAAAGACCAGGGTGTTGAAAAGCGACCTCGATTCGCTTCGCGACTTTTTACAGAATAAGTTTAATTATGCCACAGGCCCTTATGAGGCATACAATAATGAAACCAAATCAGATAAGTTTCTGGTCAGACTTGACTACAACGTCAATACGGATCATAAGCTGACCCTGCGTTATACGCACCATAATTCAACTGCTGATCAGCTTATATCCAACAGCAACTCCCTTGGAGCCGGTAATAGAAGAACATCTGTCGACGCCATGAGTTTTCAAAACAGTGGATACCTGATAGGGGATAATACGCGTTCAATCGTAGGAGAACTCAACTCAAATCTTGGCAATAAACTATTTAATAATTTTATTGCAGGATATGATTTTCAGAATGAAGACCGTCAGTACAAAGGCTCTTTGTTTCCAACCATCGATATTTTGAAAGATGGCAAAACATACATTTCAGCCGGTTTCGACCCGTTTACACCAGACAACAAATTAGACTACCGCACCATTCACCTGACTGATAACTTGAGTTTTTCCAGAGGAAAAAACAATTTTTTAGTTGGCGTTCATTATGAAAATTATAAGTCCAATAACCTGTTCTTTCCAGGCAGCAATGCAGTATATATTTTCAATTCACTCTCAGATTTTTATGCCGCAGCCAATGGGACGGGAGATACTTCACCGGTTAAAATTAACCGATTCCAGTATCGTTATTCAGCCCTTGAAGGCGGAGCAGCTCCTTTACAGGTCCTCAAAGTCAATAGAATTGATTTGTACGGACAAGATGATATTCAGTTAAATGATGATTTCAGATTTTCTCTTGGCCTGCGCGCATCAGTAATTGCTTTTGGCAATACCGCTTTGGAAAATAAGGTCATTTCGGAGCAAACTTACAGTGACCAGGATGGCAACAAGACTTACAAAATAAATACAGGCAATCTACCCAAGCCGAGTGTTCTATGGGAACCAAGACTAGGATTTAACTGGAATGTCAATGGTCATAACAAAACCCAGGTGAGAGGTGGAACGGGTATCTTCACCGGAAGACCTCCTTATGTATGGGTATCTAATCAGGTTGGTAATAATGGAATATTGACAGGATTCATAGATGCTCAGAATACGACCAAGTACGTTTTTAGCCCGAATGCTTCACAGTTTACACCGGCTACACCAACGTTACCATCTACATTTGATATTGCCGCTACGGATGGTAATTACCGATTCCCTCAGGTATGGAAAACGAGTTTGTCTGTCGATCACAAGATTGGTTACGGCCTGATCGGAAGTGTTGAATTATTATATAATCACAACATCAATGCGGTTCAATATTTTAATGCCAATGCAGAACCATTTACGGGTGATACTGCAAAGTTTGCAGGTCCGGATAATCGCAATCGTTTTCCTGCATCTTACGTAGCATCAGCTCAGGCAACCAATGCCAGCCGTATCAACGACAATGTCAGTATGGCAGCTGTAATGACCACAACGAACAAAGGATTTTATAAAGCGGCTGTCATTAAACTTGAATATCCGGCACAGCGTGGATTCAACGGTATGGTAGCGTATACGAGATCTGTTGCCAAGGATCTAATGAGTGCAGGATCAATTGCTTCTGGATCATACACCGCATTGCGTACAGTCAATGGTAATAACAACCCGCCTTTGGCTTACTCAGATTTTGATATTCCTCATCGCATCATTGGCTATCTCGGATACAGACTGGAATACGGAGGAAAAATGGGCGGCGCGACGCAGGTCATGCTGGGCTATACAGGATCAAAAAGTGCCCGTTATTCACTTGTTTATGCCGGCGACATGAATGGGGACAATATTACCAATAATGACCTGATCTATATACCCAACAAAGGGTCAGATATTACTTTCCAATCCCTGACGGTAACGCAGAAAGATGGTAGCAAGACTACTTTTACACCTGAAGAACAGGCTGCTGCTTATGAAAGTTATATCAGCAACAATTCATTCCTGAATAACCATAGAGGGCAATATGCCGACCGGAATGCTTTGTTGTTGCCGTTCCTGCATAATTTTGACTTTTCTGTGATCCAGGAATTCTACATTAAGACCGGTAAAAGAAAAAATACCCTGCAACTTAGAGGCGACATCTTTAATGTAGGTAATCTGGTAAACAAAAACTGGGGAGTTGGACAGGTGTTGGTCACAGACAGACCCCTTACTTACAAGACAGTTAAGAATGGTGTCCCAGAATTTACACTGGCCACTCAGACCACCAATGGTGTTATCGGCCTGATTAAGGATACCTATATCAACAGAGCTACTTTATCAGATGTGTGGACAGCACAAATGGGTATAAGACTTATATTCTAATCTACCATAGAGTTTCATATAAAAGGGATTTGGTATAACTTACCAAATCCCTTTTCTTTTAAAAAATACTACGACTCACCAGTTATTATTCTCCTGTTATCTTTGCAAAAAAAAATAATGAAAAAATATTGCATTCTTGTCATGCTAATCTGGAGTCTGTGTTCTAATGCCCAGGATTTGAACACGGACATTAACGGATATCACTTTACACCAATTAAAATCAATCAGAAAACCCCTGTAAAAAATCAATATAAAAGTGGTACATGTTGGATTTTTTCAACACATTCTTTTCTAGAATCAGAATTGCTCAGGATGGGCAAAGGCGAATATGACCTCAGTGAAATGTTCATTGCGCGTGCGGGTTATATTCAGAAAGCAGAGAATTATATTCATCGTCAGGGCGCAACAAGCTTTGGACAAGGTGCCGAAAACCATGACGTTTTAAATATTATTGGTGAATATGGAATTGTTCCTCAATCTGTCTATTCAGGCTTTCCACAGGGACAAGACAAACCCATTCATGGAGAGATAGAATCTGTGCTTAAGGCAATCTGCGATGCCATGATTAAGGTGCCGGATGGCCGACTAAGTCCAAGATGGCGGTCCGTATATATGGGCGCACTTGACGGGTATTTTGGCACACCTCCGTCTAACTTTCAATATGGCGGCAAGAATTATAATCCAAAATCATTTGCACAGGATCTGGGGATTAATCCTTCTAACTATATTGCCTTAACTTCATTTAGTCATCATCCTTTTTACAAACCATTTATACTGGAGATGTCTGATAACTGGTCCCAGGGACAGTTTATGAATCTGCCTGTTGATGAAATGATATCAGTGGTAGATCATGCAGTTAAAAACGGGTTTACAGTGCTTTGGTCTACTGATGTCAGTGAAAAAACATTTACTGCCAAAAACGGGTTGGCACTCAATCCGGTTCAGGCATACGAAGACATGGATGAAGCGGACCGGGACAGCCTCTGGAAAAGACCTGGTAATGAAAAATATGTTTCACAGGAAGAGAGACAAACAGGTTTTGATAACCTTTCTACAACAGATGATCATGGAATGCATATTGTAGGACTTGTCAAAGATCAAAATGGAACGGAATATTATCTGGTAAAAAACTCCTGGGGTACCGATGTAAATAAAAAAACCGGCGGTTATCTATATGCCAGTAAAGCATATTTCAGAAACAAGACCATGTCTGTAATGGTACATAAGGATGCCGTTCCCAAGGAAATCAGCAAAAAATTTAATCCATAAAAGGATTATAGAACAGACCTATTGGCAACAATACTATTTTTTCCTTTACATGATCTTTCGGTCAAGGATAGTTTGCAATAAAAAGATGAGACAGTTACAAAGACTGTAAGCTGTTAAATACATCATCTAAATCAGCACTGCTGAAATCCAATTTATTGCTGCAATAACTGATCAGAAAATCATCCTGCCTGCGTCCCCGGACCATGGCATCGTAGTAACTGATGTCAGGCCTGAAAGTAACCATGGCGTACTTGCTGTAATAGTCAGGATATTTTTCTTCCAGCATGCCTTCAAGTTTTCTTTTCCTTTGGAATACCGGATCGGCAACCTTATCTCGCATTTCTTCGAAATTATCTTCTGCCAGATCTGAAATAGCGTCAGCATTTATTTTTCTCTGGTTTTCAAATTCTGCGAATAAATCTTCAACGCCTTGCATTTTGTCAATCAGGTTATCAAATACGACAACGTCTTCAAATCCGCAATTCATGCCTTGTCCGTAAAATGGGATTATGGCATGTGCTGCATCACCCATCAGCAATAACTGGTCCTGGTAATGCCAGGGACTGCATTTGACTGAATTAAGATGCCCGGTTGGATTCTGAAAAAACTCAGATTTCAGGTCCGTGATTAATGGTATGGCATCCGGAAAATATTTTTCAAAAAACAACTCAACTTGAATAGGATCTGTCAGATTTTCGAATGAATCAGGACCCTTAAATGGAAGGAATAATGTAACCGTAAAGGTGGCATCGGGGTTGGGCAATGCAATCATCATAAAATGTCCTCTGGGCCAGATATGAAGCGCATTCCGCTCCATGAGAAATTCTCCTGCAACACCAGGAGGAATTGTCAATTCCTTGTATCCATAGGGCTGAAATTTCTGAGCATAGTTCATCCGCAGCGAAGCGCTGTGGTCAAGCATGGATTTACGGGCTGCAGAATTCGCACCGTCCGAAGCAATGACGATTATATTCTCTTTGCGCTGTTCCTTCATGGTTGAATCAAGGAATGTAAAACTTCGTTTTGAAGGATCAAAATTGGTTAGTCGCGTACTAAAATTAATTTTACCGCCAAGCTTTTCAAAAGCACTCATTAGCATAACGTTGAGTGTACGACGAGAAATAGAATGAATATGCTCACCTGATCTAAAGCTATAGGGTTGCAGTTGAAGCGAACCATCAAGTCCGTGAATCATTCTGCCACTCATTTGTACAGCATGTTTCAAAATGTCATTGGCAAGTCCCACGCGCTCAAGTGCAACAATTCCCCGGTGTGATAAGGCAAGATTAATGGATCTGCCTGCTGACATCGGATGTGTTCGCATGTCTTCACGTGATTCGATAACTTCAACATGAAAGCCTCGTTGGATTAACCTCAATGCCAGTACTGAGCCAACAAGCCCTGAGCCAACGACAAAAACTTGATTATCTGAAAGTCTATTCATACGATGCTAATATTTGTCTTAGGTTATCATAGAAGTTATAAACTTCTTCAAAGGTATTGTATAATGGAACCGGAGCTACCCGGATTACATCTGGTTCTCTCCAGTCGGCAATTATGCCAGATGAGGAGATCTTATCATAGATACTGCGGTCAGCATTGGTGACCTGAATGGATACCTGTGCACCCCGTTCATCACGATTGACGGGTGACAGAATATTGATCGAAGGATTGTCAATGGACTCCAGAAGCTGAATCAACATACCAGTCAGTTGACCAGACTTCTCGTAAAGGGCATCCATGCCTGCCTGCTCGAAAATTTCAAGCGATGCCATCATGCATGCCATCGGCAAAATTGGGGGATTGCTCAGTTGCCAACCTTCAGCTCCGCGCATCAGTTTTAAATTGGGTGACATTTTGAACCGGTTGATTTTGTCATGGGCCCACCATCCGATAAACCTCGGCAAATTGAAATTGTCAGCGTGTTGTTCATGTATAAAGCAGCCTGATAAAGAACCTGGACCAGAATTCAGATACTTGTAACTGCACCAGACGGCGAAGTCAGGAGCGATTTCATGAAGGTTTAGTTTTAAATTTCCTGCACCGTGTGCAAGGTCAAAACCAACATTGCAACCATATTTTCTTGCGAGCGTGGTTATATGCTTTAAAGGATATGCCTGACCAGTATAGTAATTTACGGAGCCAATCAGCACCAGTGCAATCTCCTCACCATGCTGGGTGAAAATTTCTTCTATCGCTTCGGCAGATACATACTCTCCAGCTTTGTCCGGTTGAAGCACGATCAGACTATCATCCGGATTAAAGCCATGGTATCGTATTTGTGACTCAACGGCATACCGGTCGGATGGGAAAGCACTGTATTCAATCAAAATCTTATGACGCAATTTCGTAGGTCTGAAAAAGCTAACCATCATGAGGTGTAGGTTCACACTTAGCGTATTCATCACAATGACCTCGTGCGGAAGCGCACCCACTACCTGAGCCATTGGCTCAGTAAGAAATTCATGGTAACGAACCCAGGGAAAATGTGCGTGTAGATGACCCTCAACCCCGTGCCTGGCCCAGTCCCTCATTTCACGCAACACGTACTCTTCTGCCATAACCGGCTGAAGACCCAGCGAATTGCCGCACAAATAGATCAACGGTGCACCATCAGAATCAGTGGGCAACATGAACTGGTTTCGCATCAATGCCAATGGATCTTTGGCGTCAAGTAATTGTGCTTCTTCCCGTGTAAACATATGGATGATTAGAGTAAAGGCAAATGTAAGAATCAAAGACCAATAATCATATTATATAAAATTATAATATGTTATATTTGCCGCATGGACTGGATGTCTTCTAACAGAGGTTTCACCTCTTATCTCCGCCTGGAGCGGTCGCTGAGTGAGCATTCAATAGCTGCTTATGCAAGAGATGTTGGCAAGCTGGCAGATTATTGCCAGCAACTGGAAGATCCCGTCGGACCATTGAAAGTAACGCTGCAAGATATGAGAGACTTCATTGCCGGACTACATACCATAGGAATCGATGCCCGCTCTCAAGCCAGAATTATTTCAGGAATCAGGGCATTTTATAAATATCTGATGATTGAAGAATTAATGGAGGACGATCCGACTGAACTGCTGGAATCACCAAAGCTGGGTAGTTACCTGCCGGATGTGTTGACAATTGAAGAGATAGAATGTATACTGGACACAATTGACTTAAGTACTGACAGAGGTCATCGCGATAAGGCAATACTGGAGACATTGTATTCAAGCGGATTGAGGGTTAGTGAGCTCGTAGAACTCAGACTAAACAGTCTGATTGAAGAACATCACTTCCTGCGGGTTGTTGGCAAAGGGAGAAAGGAAAGAATTGTTCCAATAGGTGAAATGGCTTATGCCCAGGTATATCATTATGTTCATCATTACAGAATCAGGTTGCCCAGGCAAAAAGGCCACGAAGATTATCTATTTCTCAACCGATTTGGAAAAAAGCTTTCCAGAATCAGTGTGTTTAATCTGGTGAAAGAATACGTTGCAAAAGCAGGAATCCATAAATCAATCAGTCCACATACTTTTAGACATTCTTTTGCCACGCACCTGGTTGAAGGTGGTGCAAGTCTTCGAATGGTTCAGGAAATGTTGGGACATGAATCCATCACTACGACTGAAATTTATACTCATCTCGATCTGCACTATATCAGGGAGAGCCTGAATCGCTATCATCCATTGAGCCGTAAGCCTGTTCATTAAAATTCAAAAATTGAAAACGGTGACAATTTGTCTTCAAGTAAAGTAGAGGCTTTGATAAAAGTACAATTGCCTTAAAATTAAAAAAAAAGACCGGAGTCAACTTCCGGTCTTCAACTAATATATGAAGAAAAATGAGCTCAGATCAAGCTTACGAAGTATAACAAATTTCGTTAAAAATCAAACCAGAGGCCACACTCAAGTGTTTTAAATTCCTTACTTTTCCAGGTATTGCTCAAATCCATGTTGGCAAAAAGTTTGAAAGGACCAACATCTACACGTCCACTTAATCCGTAACGGTATCTCTCAAATCCAAAACTCTCCTCGGTTTCGACTTTTCTGTCAATATGTTGGTATTTCACATTGGATTCTTCATGAACATTGACGCCAGCGTATCCCCCAAATCCTAACCCGAGCCTGCCGAGTCCTTTTATTTTTCCTGATTGCACATAGAGCATCAACGGGATCTGCAGGTGATGCACTGTAAGTGATGATTTGTTGATATTGGTATCTACAGAATAATTCAAATTTTCTTTAGGTGTAAAGACCAGCGGATTATCAAATTTGTACTGTCCTATTCTCCAGCCAAAAGAAGTCATCAACTGGACATGTCGGGTACCCAGATAAATTTTAGTCGGCAGAAAATTAAAAGTAGCACTCCAGGACCAAAATTTTAAATTAACGTATTGATCATCCATTGCACTGATATTGGCGGGATCGCGCAGAATATTAACACCAAGGTCAATATCTAAAAAATCCACATCAGCAGCTTTTTGCTGTTTTTTTGCAGGACTTGTATTCTCCTTATGAATGGCATGATGCTCTTTATTGCCGTGTTGTTCTTCCATATCTTCTTTATCATCATCATCATCGTCATCATCATTTTCTGTTTTTTCAGAAGTTGACTTTTTATTAATAATGATAATTTCGCGGTCTTTAAGCCTGATTCTGGTAGTGTCCTGATCATCAGATTTTTTGACTATGGGCATTTCTGGTGGTGCGGGTGCAGCAGGCGCAGAAGGTGGAGGAGTCGGAGGTGTTACCTGAGCAAAAAGCCCGAACTGGATAACGAAAAATGATAGTAATAGAATTTGTTTCATATGGATTTTGTTTAGAAAATTATTGATTGTTATAAATTTTTAGTGATCTGTTGAATGAAAGATTCTTGTTATTAAAATTAAGCGCCAGATAAGTCTTTTGATTCGTCTCCACTGGATCAATCGAGAGTGTATTATTAGTCCATTTTCTTGATTTTTTGGAAAGAAAAGCAAAGATTCCTTTCTTTACCTTCTGACCTAAATACTGATTTTCAGTATTTTTAAAAACTTCTGTCACTACAGGCGCGTTGGTCGATGCCACAACCGGTGATTCAACATCTGACTTTAAAACCGCAGCAGTGCTATAGACTTGTTGGTTTGTGAGATTCTCTTCATTAGGAACAAATTGTTTATGGACATCGGCTGATTCTGCATCTGTTATCTGCGTGTTGCGAATTTCAGAAGGAGTTATAGTTTCCTCAAATGAACGGAACGCAGAGCGAGAAACAATATTTTTTGTTGTATGCCTGTGTTTTTTATCAGCATGAAGTGGTTTTTGGATTGTCTGATCCAAGGCAATAATCTCATTCGGGGTATTCTTGGCCACTTCAGGTAATGATGGTTCGTGGTTTTTTGGCGCTATTTCAATTTGTTGATTAGTCTTTGCGAATTGCTCATTATGCTTGTCAGTGATTGTGAGAAGTTTAATTGCAACAATTAGAAGCATAACGGATGCGGCAATGCGCCATACGAATTGAAGTTGTCTGTTTCTCGAGGAAGACAAGTTAGTTTTCTTTTGTACAGAGCCTGTCATAACCTTATCAAAAAGATCGACAGGCAATTCAGAATGATCCAGTTCAGATCTGTGATCCTGAAGAAATTTTTTCATTTGATCTGCCATAATGATAATTTGATTTGATAATGTCAATTACTTTTTGTTTTGCTCTCATATACTGACTGCGGCATGTCGTATTCGGGATTCCGAGCATCTCAGAAATCTGGTCGTGGGAATAATCTTCAATGGCAAAGAGCGTAAAAACCACACGATACTTATCCGGCAAGAGACTAACCGCTTCAAGGATTGCATCAAGTTTGCCTGCATATTCTACTTCATCAACGATATCGTCTTCATCGTTGAGGTTGATCAAAACCGGCTCTTCATCCAAAGGGCTCCAGTTCATTTTTTTTCTGCTTTTAATCTGTTTCAAACAGACATTGACACAGATTTTTTTTATCCATGCCGGAAACACAGCCGGCTCATCCAGTCTGGAAAGGTTCTTGAAGGCAAGGACAAATGTATCTTGTAATGCATCCAGGGCCTCCTCCTCGGAGTTCAACATCCGGAGACAAATATTATACATGGCCTTGCTGAACTGGTCGTACAGCTTGCGGCAGGCCTGCCGGTCATTCTGTAAGGCTTTTTGAATCAGACTTTCCATTGGTTTCGAATAG
>ERZ724521.1319-NODE-1319-length-11001-cov-4.414489_pt1 | contig 11001 bp, 7 predicted proteins | sample MGYA00376054_ERZ724521 | MGnify/ENA primary metagenome ERZ724521 (study PRJEB28724, sample SAMN07190883) | activated sludge metagenome | isolation source: activated sludge of sewage treatment plant in Hong Hong | place: Hong Kong | collected 2016-03-17 ... | reverse complement strand
CGTGCTTCCGACGGTGCTGACGCTTGTGTACGTCGCTGTGATGTGGTTTGTGGTCAGGCCGTTTCTAAGGCGGCTCGGACAGCGCGGATCGAGTCGCGAGGGTCTTTCGCAAAACCTGGTCGCGGTGGTGTTTTTGCTGCTCTTTCTGTCGAGCTTTGCGACGGAGCTTATCGGGATTCACGCGCTGTTCGGGGCGTTCGTGTTCGGGGTGCTGCTGCCCAAAGAGAGCAGCTTTGCGACGACGCTGGCCGATCGTCTGGAAGACTTCGCGGTGGTGTTTTTGCTGCCGCTGTTCTTCGCGTACTCGGGGCTGCGCACGCAGGTGGGACTGCTCAATCAAGCGAGCATGTGGGGACTGTTTGCGACGCTGCTGTCGCTGCTGCTGATTGGCAAGTTTGGAACGTGCTCACTGGCGGCGCACGCGTCGGGCATGTCGTGGCGAGAGTCCGCCGCCGTCGGAGTGATGATGAACACGCAAGGTCTGATGGAGCTGGTCGTGCTCAACATCGGACTCGACATGGGCGTGATCTCTCCGACGATGTTTACGATCATGGTGCTGGTTGCGCTGGTGTCGACGGTATCGACCGCGCCGCTGCTGCGTCTCATCTATCCCGATCGTCTCGTCGCTGCGGAATCTTCCGCAGAGCCGCCAAGTCCGCTCGATGCGTTCTGTTTGCTGCTCTGTGTGTCGTATCCAGCGACGGTGCCGGGCATGCTAAAGCTCACCCGTGCGCTGCTCGGACAGGGCGCGCTGCGGAGTCGAATCTATGCGCTCAAGCTCCAGCGTGTGACGGAGCGATCGTCGTTTTATGTCGCCGATGCCCAAGTGCCGCACTCGGAAGCCGACACGCTGCGTCCGATGATCCAGCTCGCCGAAGAAGCACAGCTTCAAGTCCGTCCGATCTCGTTTGTTTCGCATCACCTGTCGCGCGACATCGCAAACGTGTCAGAGGTCAAAGGAGCGAATCTGGTGCTTCTTGGCTGGCATCGTCCGCTGTTTAGTCGCGCCGCGCTGTCAGGAACCGTCGGAGAAGTCCTGGAAGACGCGCGGGCTGATGTCGGCGTGCTGGTGGATCGCGGTCTGTCGACGATTCAGCGTGTGCTGGTTCCCTTTCACGGCACCGCGCATGATCGCGCAGCACTTCGCTTGGCGCGTCGGCTGATGGATCAGTCGAGCGTGTCGATTGCGGTGCTCAGCGTCGTCGATCAAAGCGAGCCATCGTCCGCAAACGTCGCGGTCCATGAGGTGCTACAGTCGCTGTTTGGCGATTCCTTCGACCGTGTCACCGTCCAAGTCGCCACCGCCAGCGAGCCCGCCGAAGCCGTCCTGTCGGAGCTACGCAGTGCGCCGCAGCCCTACGATCTGGTGATGGTCGGCGTCGGACGAGAGTGGGGCCTGGAAGCGCGACAGTTTGGCATCCAGCAGGAGTATCTCATCCGCGAGTGTCCGACTTCTCTGCTGATTGTGCGCGGCTACGATCCGCGTGTGCAAGGTCCGCGCGCAGAGCCCTCTGCCCAGTCGGCGCTGAGCCCCAATGGACAGCCGAGCCCAGCGTAACGTCGGCGCGCTTTCTTCGCGCCGCAACATCTGATAGATGCCCAAAGGACGATGATCGCGACTCAACACAGCGTGCATGTTCTCGCTCGATCCCGATGGCGCACGTCCAGACGGTCAAGATAAGAGTCCTTTCAAAGTCCTAATAAAGGAGACACAAGGCATGGCAACGAAGCAGTTTTCTTACGATGTCATCGTGGCGGGTGGCGGACCGGCAGGCTCGACGACCGCGAGCTTCCTTCGCAAGCACGGGCGCTCGGTTCTCGTGCTGGAAAAAGAGCGCTTTCCACGGTTTCACCTGGGGGAATCTCTGCTTCCGTGCGGCGGCGAGATCTGGGACGAGCTGGGTGTTTCCGACGAGATGAAGCAACGCTACATCCACAAACCGGGCGCGCGCTTCATTCACAACGAGTCGGGTCTTTCGCAGACCTATTACTTTTCCGAAGCGATTCGTCCCGATCAGCCGTTCGCGTACGAAGTGCCGCGTGCTGACTTTGACAACCTGCTGCTCCGTCGCAGTGAGTCGCTCGGTGCAGCGGTTCGGGAAGAGACTGCGGTGCGCGATGTCCAGTTTGATGCCCAAGGCGTCGATGTCACGATCCGCAGCGCCGATGGCACCAGCGAAGTGCTCCGCAGCCAGGTCTTCGTCGATGCAACCGGACGCGATACGTTTCTGGGAACGCGCTTTGGCCTGAAAGTATCGGACGAGCTGGTCACGACCAACCTCGCGTGCTTTACCCACTACGAACACTGCGTCCGTCAGCAAGGCAGAGACGAAGGCAACATCACCATCGTGCTATTCGACGGAGGCTGGTGGTGGTTTATCCCGTTTAAGGGAACCGTTACGTCGATTGGCTGCACGCTTCAGAAGGAATTCACGCTGTCGCGCAAAGGACTCAGCGCCGAGCAGATGTTCATGGCCGCGCTCGATGCCACGCCCGTGATGAAGGATCTCCTCAAAGGCGCAACCCGCGTCCGTCCGGTCGATACCACCGGCAACTGGTCCTATCGCTGCAAGCAGTTCTACGGAGATCGATTCCTGCTCGTCGGCGACTCCGCTGCGTTCATTGATCCGCTGTTTTCAACCGGCGTGCTGATGGCAGTGACGTGCGGAAAGTACGCAGCCAAAGCGATTCACGAAGCCATCTCTGCGGGCGACTGTTCCGCCGAGCGCTTCGCCAGCTATCAGCAGCAAGCCCTGCAAGGTGCGGATCTGTTCAAAGGACTCGTTCACGAGTTTTATGCGCGCAACCTGCGGCCTCTGCTGGTTCGCTCGTCGGCACATCCTTCGACCTGCGCAGCCATCACCAGTGCGCTCGCGGGCGATGTCTACCGTCCCGCCATCTGGCAAGGACTGTTTCGCGAAGGCTTCAGCGTGCGCGCGGTGGAAGCGCTCAGCATGGGCCGTTCCTCGATGGAGAGCTAACCGACATGACCATCTTGGCTGGAGACTTGGGGGGAACCAAGACGCTGCTCGCCCTGTGTGATGAAGCAGGAACGATCTTGGTCAGCCAGCGATTCGCAAGCGCTGCGTATCCAGACTTCGAATCACTGGTCGCGGAGTTTTTGGCCGCGCACAGCACCCATCCGGTACCGCGTCGTATGGCGCTTGGTGTCGCGGGTCCAGTGCTCGATTCCGGGCCGCATCAGCTCTGCGACATCACCAACCTGCACTATCGAATCAGCGGAAAGTCGCTGGCAGAGCGCTTTGGCTTTGCGTCCGTTCGTCTCATCAACGACTTTTACGCGGTTGCGCTGGCGGTCGCGCAGGTTGCGCAAGGCCACACGCTGCCCGGACTGACGCTGCATCCCATCAATCCCAGTGCGCAGCCGGTGTCCCGCGCACCGCTCGCTGTGCTGGGAGCCGGAACCGGACTTGGGGAAGCACTGGTGGCCTTTCACGGGAATCAGCCGGTCATCCTATCGACGGAAGGTGGTCACACCGACTTTGCTCCGCACGATGAAGTAGAGCTGGCCCTGTGGCGCTTTGTGGCTGCGCGCTTTCCTGATCACGTCAGCCAAGAGCGGCTGGTCTGTGGACCCGGCATCGTCACGATGTACGAGTTCTTCTGTCAGCAAGGACAGACTCCGCACAGTCCCCAGGTGAGCGCAGAGATCCGCAGTGCCAGCGATCCCGCGCAGGTGATCTCGCGTCACGCACTACAGCAGACCGATCCGCTCTGTCAGCAGGTGATGGAGCGCTTTGTGATGCTCTACGGAGCCGAAGCCGGAAACCTGGCGCTCAAGTCGCTGTCGCGCGGTGGTGTCTATCTAGCGGGAGGCATTGCCGCCAAGATCCTGCCGCTCCTGCAAGACGGTCTGTTTCTGCTGCACTTTGCCAAAAAAGGTCGCTTTTCCGCGCTGCTGCGATCCATTCCTGTGTACGTGGTCGACTGTGCAGAGATCGGACTGACTGGCGCGATCGAGTGCGCGCGACAGCTTCCAGCGGCACCCTGAGGACGAACAAGATCATGCAGAACAACACGGCGCGATGTGCGCTTGCAGTGCTGACAGTGGCGCTGGGATCGCTCGGCTGTCAGCGAACCACCTCGCTGCCACCCATCGAAGCAGCCCCGGCGGTGTCTGCGGAAGCCAAAGCCGCAGGCACCAAGCTCTATTCCGAGCTGTGCGTACGCTGTCACGGCGTGTCCGGCTGGGGCGATGGCCCCGAAGCGCTCGCCAGTCGCAAGGTGCGCGTCCAAGATCTCGGTGATCCGGTGTGGCAGTCCAACGTCAGCAACGATCGCTTGCGCGCGGTCATCTTGCGCGGTGGTCCCGGTGTCCGCAAAAGCCCCGTCATGCCCGCGTTTCCGCAGCTTGCCAAAAACAAAGACGAGCTGGACGGACTGGTTGCCTACGTTCGCTCGCTGTCACGCAGCGCGCAGTAAGCGCTTTGTGTTAGAACGAGCGCGTGACGACCTGGAAGTGTAAAAAGTGTAGCTACATCTACGATCCCGCAGTCGGCGATCCCGACGGCGGAATTCCTCCCGGCACACCCTTTGAACAGATTCCCGATTCCTGGCGCTGTCCAGAGTGTGGCGCGACCAAGAAGGACTTTGTGGTGATCTCCGCTTCCGCGAATCGATCCACAGCGCCGAGCGCCCCCGCAAGTCCTGCCGCACCGGCTCCTTCCGCGCCAGCGTCCGCTCGTCCGTCCGCAGCAGACGCAGCCAGCCTCAGCACGCCCCTACACAGCCTGACCGTTGGATCGCTGAAGGGACAGCGTCAGCCCTAGCCTGCCCGGATCTATGACTCCGCAGCGTCCGCAGGCCGCAGAGCCGCAGGACGACTGTGGTTAAACTCGGCCATCAGCGTCGGTGTCTCTGGACTCTGTTCCGTCAGCGAATCAGGAAGCGGCAGACCCGGCTGACTCTGGCTCGTAATCGGCAGCCAGATCACAAACACGCTGCCTTCCCCCAGCTTGCTGTCCGCAGAGATCGCCCCGCGATACTGACGGATGATTCCGTAACACACCGACAGCCCGAGCCCGACCGTGTGACTCGCAGCCTTGGTCGAAAAGAACGGCTCGAACAGGTGCTTCATCGTCTCTTGCGACATGCCAACGCCGGTGTCCGCGACCTTGATCTCTACGTACTGACCGGGCGAAAGCTCGTGCTGCGCCGATCCTTGCGTCAGCTTCACATTGCGCGTCGAGATCGCAATCCGTCCCTCCACCGGAATCGCATCACGCGCATTGAGCAGAAGCTGAACGATCACCTGCTCCAGCTGTCCCACATCCACCATCACCGCCCCGAGCGACTCTTGCAGCTCCAGCGACAGCTCGATTCCTTTGCCCAGCAGCCGCATGATGAGCGGCTTCATGTCGCGCAGCACCTGGTTCAGATCACACTCTCGCGGGACGCCCTGCTGACGCCGCGAAAACGTCAGAAGCTGCCGCACCATGTCCGCTGCGCGCGTCGCTGCGTGTCGAATCTCTTTCAGATCTTCTTGGCCCGGATGATCGTGCTCCAGCGACTCCGCCAGTAGCTCTGCGTTGCCCGAGATCACCACCAGCATGTTGTTAAAGTCGTGCGCGATTCCGCCCGCCAGCCGTCCCAGTGCTTCGGTCTTCTGCGCGCGCAGAAGCTGCGCTTCCAAGCTGCGGCGATCCCGAATGTCGCGAATCACCACCAGGTGCTGCGACACCTTGTCGTCGTCATCAACCTGCGTCGAGATCGTAAACTCCAGCGGAATATCCTGCTTGTCGGACAGGACAAACGACCCCGTCCGAACGCCCTGCGCTTGTCCCGCGTGACGCTGTAGCTCGCGCATGAACGCTTCGCCAGTCACCTCGCGCAGCAAAGAGCCCACCACCCGCTGCGCATCGATCTTAAACAGCCGCTCCGCCGCGCGATTGGCATACGAGACCCGAAACTCATGATCCACCGCCAGCACCGCATCGGCGACGTTGGCCAAGACCTCGGCTTGATAGCGCAGCTTCCGCTCTGCGTCTTTGAGCTGCGTGATGTCCGTTCCCGATACCACCAAGCGACGGACCTGCTGATCATCGCCACACTGCGGCACCGCCGTGAGCAGCACCCGCTGATGTTGGTCCCCTGAAAAGCCGCGATCCTCGTTGTGCTGGATCTCTCCGGTCGACACCGCGCGATGCAGCATCGGATCGGTCGTACGCAGCTGTTCCCGAGGCAGCACATCCCGGTGTCGCTTTCCCAAAAGTGGTCCCTGCGGCAGTCCCAGCAGCTGATACACCCGAGGATTGAGCGCCGCGACCCGTAGCTCCCCCTGATCATCGACATCGAACACCGACACACCAATGTCAATGTCGCGAAAGACATCAATCAGGAAGGCTTCGCGCTCTCGGATGATGGCCAGCAGCCTGTCGACCACCAGCGCGCCCATCGCCACCACCCCAAAGCGGCTGATCAGCTGAAGCCCGAGCAGCCAGGACCACGACTTGTCGCCCTGCCCCTTGCCCATCAGCGTCCAGAACACGCCCGCGCACATCACCACCAGCGCCGACACCGTCACGCCGCGTCGTCCAAACTGAAGCCCGAGCAGCAGCATCGGCACAACCGTCAGAAACTGCCACGCGCTCGCCACCAAGTTGCCTTGCAGGCTCAGCGACACCGAAGCCAGCACGCCAAACGACACGATCTTGCTCGCCAGCATCGCCGAGCGAAACTGTAGCCCCAGCGCCACCGCCGCCGAGATCACCAGCGCCAGCGCCTGCACCACAAACAGCGGACGCAGCGTCGAACCCACTGACTCCATCGCGGCAATCAGCAGCGAAAACAGACCCATCGCCAGCAGCACCTGGAGGCTCTGCCGAAACAGTCGATCGACCACCATGCTGGCGATCGGAAGCCCGTCGATGCTGCTGTGGCGCTCTCCGCGCGGTGGTGCGCTCGGACTCGGCGGAAACGAGTGGCTCACAGCCAGCGCTCCGGCTGGATCGACTCGAACCGAGGCGCCGGCATCGCAAAGAAGTAGCCCTGCATCAGGTCACAGCCCAGCGCGATCAGCATGTCTCGCTCTGCCACCGACTCGATGCCTTCGACGATGACCTCGACCCGAAGCTCGCGACACAGCTGCACCAGCGACTGCGTCACCGCTTGACGACGCGGATCGTTGTTGATGTTGCGAATCAGCCCCATATCGATCTTGGCCACCGTCGGTCGCAGCCGCAAAAAGCTCAGCAGGCCCGCGTAGCCCGCCCCCAAATCATCAATCGCCACCCCAAAGCCAAGCTGCCGCAGCGCCCCGGCATGCGCCTCGACTTCACTGCGGCTGGAGATATCGGTCCGCTCCGTCACTTCCAAGATCACCCGCGAAGCAAACTGCGTCAGCGGTGCCGACATCGAGATGATCTCGGGATCTTCCAGGTCCGAGGGAAGCAGGTTCACCAGCAGCCGCGCGTCCTCAGGTAGATCAGAGGCTGCCGTCGCCGCCAAAAAGCGCACCCGCCGTCCCAGGTCCCGCAGTCGCCCCAGTCGCTCTGCCGCCTCCAGCACCGCCACCGGCGTCGGAAGCACCGGGTCTGACGATCGCAGCAGCGCTTCATAGCCCCAGATCCGCTGCGACTTTACCGACACCACCGGCTGAAAGTGCAGCGCCATGCCTTCGAGCACCCGCGAAAACGCCGTCTCCAGTCCGATCCGATCCACCGCCAGCGGATGCTTCGATCCAATCAGCGTCATCGCTTCTTGCTTGATCAGCGCCAGCCGATGCAGCCGCGCCGCCTCTCGCACCGTCTCGACCAGCACCCGGTGATCGATCGGCTTGGTCAGGTAGCGCATCGCCCCCAGCTCCACCGCCCGCATCGCCGTTTCCAGCGATGGATTGCCGGTGGCGAAGATCACCTGCGTCGTCATGTCACGCTCACGCACCGCTTGGAGCAGCGCCACCCCTGACAGGCTCGGCATCGTGATGTCGCTCAAGATCACGTCGAAGCGCTGCGTTTCCAGGATGCCCAAGGCTTCCAGTCCATCGCACGCTTCGGTCACTTCCATCTCGGCGCGACTCAGCAGCCTGGTAAAGATCCGCCGCACACCCGCTTCGTCATCGATGACCAGCACACGAATCGGCGCCTGCGGTAGCACCCCATCGGACATCAAGAAACCCCCGGAGCTTCATCGTAGAAGACAGGACCGAGGGCTTACAAGTTCTCATTTTGGCAGCGCCAGCCGGGTATAAAGCCACGGGGGCAGCAGCGACAGATCCGCACGCGCGCGCAGGGCCGACAGATCCACGCTGCTGACCGTGTTCACAAACAGCACCCGCTTGCCGTGTAGCAGCCCCGCGTCCGCATCCGCCAGCAGCGCCGCCAGCGTCTTGCCGGTGTAGGTCGTCTCCAGCCCCAGACCTGCCGACCCCGCCAGCGCCACCGCCCGCCGAGACGCCTCTGTCACCGCACCATAGCCAATCCCCGGCCCCACGAAGCGCCCATCCACCGACAGCTGCGGCCCAGGCGTAAGCGACTCTCCCGTCAAGCGGTGCAGAAGGGATCGCGCCCGCCCCGCCAGAAACCGCACCCCCTGCTCGCTCGCAATCGGCCACGGAACCACCCGCACCCCACGCAGTGCGTTGGCAGCCTGCCCGAGTCCCAGCCACAGTCCCGCAGCCGTTCCCCCTGTCCCAATCGTCACGTACACCACATCGAACGGGGGCGCGCCGCTGTGCGCAAGCTGATCCGCGATCTCCAGCCCACCCGCCAGCCAGCCGAGCACCCCAGCAGGCGAGGATCCCCCAGCCGGAATCGTCCACACCGGCTGCCGCGAAGCAAAGCGCGCCTGCACGTAGCGCAGTCCCATCCCCGCAAACGTCTGTGATGGCCACAGGTGCGCCTGCGCCGCCAGCTGCCCGGCCAGCTGCTTGCGCAGGTACGGTGCCGTTTCATCCGTCAGAGGCTGCGGAAACAGCACCGTGTCCACCCGCAGACCCAGCGACTGCCCGTACAGCGCCACCGCCAGCGCATGGTTTGAACCCCACGCCCCCAGCGTCAGCAGGCGAGGCCGCTCTTCTGTCTGCGCGTCATCCATTCCGCCAAGCAGTAGCTCCAGCTTGCGGACCTTGTTGCCGCCATAGATCACCCCCGCTTGGTCTTCCCGCTTCACCCACAGCTCCACGGATGGCGGACACAGGCCATGCACACGGGTCAGCGCCGTAGGAAACTGCCCAAGCGACCGAAACGGCAACCGCTCGCGCAGACCTGGAAAGCGAGCAAACAGAAGTGACATGCCTACATCCTATGTGCTAGACGCAGACAAAGCGCCGTCCAAGTTGAAAGCTCGATGCAGTCACCCACCGTCGCCTCGTCTACCAAGGTTCCATCGTTTCCACAGTCCTTCTGGGTCGCCAACGCGATGGAAATCTTCGAGCGCATGGGCTGGTACGGCTTCTACGCAGTCTCGACGCTCTATCTGACCTCGCCGATTGCGGAAGGCGGACTCGAGCTGTCGTCCAAAGATCGCGGCGTCATCCAGGGTCTATCGACCTTCTTTCTGTACTTCTTTCCAGCGCTGTTTGGCACGCTCGCGGACCGCTACGGCTATCGGCTGATGTTCGCCCTGTCCGCTGCCGTCATGGTCCCTGGCTATCTGCTGCTCCACCTGCCGCATACCTTCTACGGCTTCTTTTTGGTCTACGTCCTTGTCGCCTGCGGCCACGGCATGTTCAAGCCCGTCGTCTTGAGCACCATCGTCAAGACCACCAATGAACAGAACGGCACCCTGGGCTTTGGCATCTTCTACATGATGGTCAACATCGGCGGTCTGCTCGGTCCGCTGATTGCTGGCATCGTGCGCGGCTGGAGCTGGGACTACGTCTTTTACGCCTCTGCCAGCTGGATCGCGCTGATGGGCGTGATGTCGCTCCTGTTTTACAAGGAACCGCCCCACGAGCGCCGCAGCGAGCCCCTGTCCACTGTCCTTGGCCGCATGGTCGCCGTCATTGGCAACGTGCGGTTCTTCTCGCTTGTCATTGGCATGCTGCTGCTCCTCGTCATGGGCAGCAAGTGGTGGACCTTCCGCAAGGCCGGAACCGTCGCGGTGTGGTGGCTGCTGTTTCACCTTGTGTGGGACTTCGCGCTGCGCTTCCGCCGGCCCCGCCCCAAAGAGCCCTTCTATCTTCAGCCGCTCAAGGTTGGCGAAGGTCGCTATCTGCTGTTCCTGCTGCTGATGTCCGGGTTTTGGACCTGCGAAAACCAGCTCGCGATGACCCTGCCGGAATACATTCGCGACTATGTGGACTCTAGCGATCTCGTCGCTTCCTTTTCGCCGCTTGCGTCGTTCCTGACGCGCGGTCTGTCCGCGCTAGGCGTCGATACCTCTTCCTTTTCGCGCGCCGTGCTTGATCATGGCCGCGTCAAGCCCGAGCACCTCATCAACCTCAACTCGCTCGGCATCATCTTCCTGCAGGTCTTCATCTCCTACGCCGCACGCAAGCTGCCCCCGCTCGCGACCATCATCAGCGGCGTGCTGCTCACCGCGCTGAGCTTCCTGCTCTTTGTCCCGTTTGCTGCCCACGGCTCCGGCTGGCTGGTCGTCACTGGCGTGCTGTCCTTTTCCATCGGCGAGATGATGGCCAGCCCCAAGTCCAAGGAATACGCCGGACGGATCGCGCCTCCCGACAAGGTCGGGCTCTACATGGGCTACTTCTATCTGTGTGTCGCCCTGGGCAACCTGTTTGGTGGCCTTCTGTCCGGCACCGCCTATGAGCACTTTGGCAAGCGCGGCACGAACCGTCCCGACCTGCTGTTTGTGCTGATTGCGGGCCTGTCGGTCGGCACCGCGCTGGTCCTGTGGCTCTACGACCGCTGGCTGCGCAGTCACCCGGTCGCGCCCAGACCCTAAGCGCCGCCCCTCGCTCGCCCGCTGCGAAGGGTCCAGACCCTCCCAGATCCATGCATCACATGGGTTGCGAAGGGTCCAGACCAAGCACCGAGCTTTGCCAGCCAGGTCCAGCCGATCTTTACCAAGAGCTGCGGC
>ERZ724521.1313-NODE-1313-length-11032-cov-4.097750_pt1 | contig 11032 bp, 11 predicted proteins | sample MGYA00376054_ERZ724521 | MGnify/ENA primary metagenome ERZ724521 (study PRJEB28724, sample SAMN07190883) | activated sludge metagenome | isolation source: activated sludge of sewage treatment plant in Hong Hong | place: Hong Kong | collected 2016-03-17 ... | reverse complement strand
TGGACATGTCGCCGCAGACCAATCCTGAGCAGGCGCGGCGTGCGGTGCTGGCCTCTGAAGGGGGCTTTTGTCTGGGACGCTCCGGCATCGACCAAGACGAAGCCGACGCCTTGAGTGCTGCGGCGGCTGATTATTCGGACTTTGCGACGCGTCAGGCGCGGCGGGGCTGGCGGGGTGCGAAAGGCTTCGTGTCTTTTCACGTTGACGCCGATTTCCTGCTGCCCACGTTTTCATTCGTCCCGTTCTGGGCAGATGGTGCCGGGTATTGGCTGATCGTCGCGGGAGAGCCTTTGCTCAACAACCCTGCACTGGTGGAGCTGCTTTGGGGCATCAAGGTTGCGGGAACCCGGTTCGCCGTGCCTGAAGGTTTCTAGCCGGCAAACTTTGCCGGTCGGAAGAAGGCATCGATCAGTCGGTGCAGGCCCGGCGAGTCCGCCGCCAGGCGGACCGGATTGACCAGATAAGCCTCGATGGCGACGGCGAAGAATTCGCTGGGTGATTCCATGGCATAGGGGTCCATCCAGGGTTCCTCTGCCAGTCCCTCGAATCGCTGTGCCGCCCGCACCCGGTCCGAGAACGTGTTGTATTCCTGCTGGAGGTGGTTCATCCAGATCGCACGAGCCTCGGCGGCGTTGGAGCTGCCTAAGAATCCGGGGGGCAATGGCGGACAGCCGTCGATGTCGCCGTTCTTCAGGTCGATCTTGTGGGCAAATTCGTGGATGACAACGTTGTAGCCGTGTTCGGCGGTCTCGTCGGCAGCGGCCACATCGCTCCAGCTGAGCATCACCGGACCGCCGTCCATGGCTTCACCGGTCAGCGCTTCGCGGTAGTGATGGACCACGCCATCGTCATCGGTGACTTCCCGGCGCGCCAGAACCTCGCCCGGGTGCAGGACGATACCGACGAAGTCGTCGTACCACCGAAGCGCGTCGCGCAGCCTGCCGACGGGCGCCAGGTACACCAGTGGCAGGCAAGCCTGCGCGGCGACAGCGAGCGCCATGGCGTCGGTCACCTGCATGCCATCGGCGCCGTGAAACTCCTTGTCGCGGAGAAACGCCGCGGAAAGTTCGCGCAACCGGCTCTTTGCGTCAGGGGCCAGCCCGTCCAGGAACGGGAATGTCGCCAATGTGGCTTGCCAGAGGTCTTCCGGAAGCGTCGGCGGTGGTGTTCGCGATGAGGCGCGCTGGAAAGTGTTTCGAAGCCAGCCGATCATGAGACGATGTCAACCCGTTGCAGCCCGCCACCGGTCAGTCGCAGCACCTGCGCCCGCGCGGGGCGTGCGCCAACATCCCAGTCGCTGAGCACGATCCGGCGCAGTCCGGCTGGCTCGTTGGCGTCGGACTGCCCGTGGATGGCAACGGGTTCGAGGTCATGTTCGCCGGGGCGGTGGGTATGGCCGTGAATCAGCGTGAGGGCGCGTGCCGCCTGCAGCCATTGCCGCGCCGCTTCGGGATCGACGTCGGCATAGTCCCGCGGATCATCGCCTGCAGTGCGCGTTCCTTGTTCGCGGATATGCCGGGCGAGCGCGCGGCGGTCGGCCAGCGAGCGTGCCAGCACGTCGCGCTGCCAGGCGGGATCGCGCACCACGCGGCGGAATTGCTGGTACGGCACATCGTCAAGGCACAAGGCGTCGCCGTGCGACAACAGCCACCGTGCACCACCGAAAACCAGAACCGTAGGGTCGCCAATGCCTGCCATGCCGCTGGCGTGCAGAAACCGCTCGCCAAGGAGGAAATCCCGGTTGCCGGGCATGAAATGGATGGCGAGGCGTTGCCCGGCTTTCGACAGAATCCGTGCGCAGTCGTGCTCGAATCCGGGGCCATCGGCTGCGTCGTCGCCGACCCAGACCTCAAAGAGGTCGCCGAGGATGAAGAGCGCATCGGCCGGGGTATCGGCCAGATAACGCCTCCAGGCCTCGAACGTTGCGCCATCGGCGGCCCGCAGATGCAGGTCGGAAATGAAGTCCAGCACGCGCCAACCGGTGGGCGCGTTCAAGATGGGTATGCCGGATGGAGCCGTGCTCACCGATGGTTCAATGTCAGAGCGCGACGGCCTTCTCGATGATCACATCGACAACTGGCACATCCCCATGCCCGGCCTTGTTGCCGGTCTTGACCGCCTTGATCTGATCGACCACATCGGTGCCCGACACCACCTTGCCGAATACCGCATAACCCCAGCCCTGGGCGCTGGGCGCAGTGTGGTTGAGGAAGTCGTTCCTGGCGACGTTGATGAAGAACTGGGCGGTGGCGGAGTGAGGGGCACTGGTTCGTGCCATGGCCACGGTGTAGGGATCGTTCTTCAGACCGTTGTTGGCCTCGTTCTCGATCTGGGCGTCCGTCGCCTTCTGCTTCATGCCGGGCTCCATGCCGCCACCCTGGATCATGAAGCCAGGGATCACCCGGTGGAACAAGGTGTTGTTGTAGTGGCCCTTGTTCACGTAGTGCAGGAAATTGGCCACGGTCTTGGGCGCCTTGTCCGCGTCCAGTTCGAGGGTGATGACGCCGAGGTTGGCAATGTGGAGTTCGACTTGGGGGTTGCTCATTTATTTCACCAGTGTGGCTGAGTTGATGATGACCGGTGTCTTCGGGACATCGGACGGGAACGGGCCACCCGCGCCGGTGGGCGTGGCCTTGATGCTGTTGACAACGTCCATGCCGCTGACCACCCTGCCGAAGACCGTGTAGCCATACAGCTGCGGGGCGTTGAGCAGTTGGGCGCGCGGCGTGTTCTCGTAGACGCGGCCCTGGTATTCGAAACGGGGCACCGGGTCACCGGGCGGAATCGGCGTGGGATCCAGGAAGGCGTTGTCCTTCACGTTGATGAAGAACTGGGCCGTCGCCGAGTTCGGGTCACCGGTGCGTGCCATAGCCACGGTTCCCACGACATTTTTCGGTCCTCCCTTGGCCAACGCGTCCCTTCCTTCGTGGGCGACGGGTGGACGGGTCGGTTTCTGAACGAACTTGGCGTCGAAGCCACCGCCCTGGATCATGAAGTTGTCGATCACCCGGTGGAAGATGGTGCCGTCGTAGTGTTTGTCCTTGACATACTGAAGGAAGTTCTCGACCGTCTTCGGGGCCTTGTCCGGATAGACCTCGATTACAAAATCTCCCGCGGTGGTGGCGAACTTCACGCGCGGTGCGTCCGCGCCGATGGCACTCAAACCGAAGAGCCCGAGCGCCGCGCCCACCAGCAGGGCCCTGCGACGCGCCAGAAATCCGAAATACGTCATCTGATCTCTCCTTCAAACTGTTTGGCGTTCTGGTATCGAGGTACGCCCAGTACCACCGATTCGTCGTGCGGGTCCGGGCGCAGGCAAGCGACTCACTGAAACCGGGTCTCCGTTTGTCTTCAGATCAGACGATCCGGCAGACTGTAGTTCGTTTCAACAGGCTGCCAACTGGAAGAACATTTCTTTGGTGAACCCCAAACTATTCAACAAAACCAAAAGGCCTCTATTGCTTCTGACCAGTTGCCAAGTTGCCACTTGAGGTTGTCGCAGCGCCCGAAGCAGCGTTCCCGGCCGGCGAGACGTTCCTGGCCGGCGTGGATGCAGCTGGCAATTGCGGGGAAGGTGGGCTGCCGGCTGAATTGGAAACGGTCTTGGCCGAGGCCGATGCGGTGGTCGCTGACAGACCCGGCGCCAAGGTCGCCTGACGGGGGGGCTTTGCGGTAGGCGCCGAAAACACTTCACGAATCAGGGCCAGTTTAGGCCTGACGCTTGCGTTGTTGCTGTCGAGCTGCAGCGCCTTGGCATAGGCTTGGCTGGCCAATTTGGCGTAGATATCGCCCAGGTTTTCTTGGGCGGTGGCATAACTCGGATTGGTGCGAATCGCCATCTCGAGGGCGGCACGGGCCTTGTCGTACTGGCCCTGGCTTGCATACAGGACGGCCAGATTATTGAACGGCTCCGGCAGCTCCGGGTAATCCTCGGTCAACTTCACAAAGGTTGCGATCGCATCGACAGGTTTGCCCGCCTCGGTCTGAACCACGCCCTTGAGAAACCGCATCTGCGGGTCTCTCGGCTTGGAGGCCAGGTACTGGTCGGCCTTGCTCAGCGCTTCGGTGTATTTCCCCGAGCGCAACAATTGGTTGACGTCGCTGTATTCGTCCGCATGGGCCAGTGGCGTCACCCAGGCGCACGCCAGCACAAACAGGCCAAGTAGCCGGCGCAGACTTCCCTGGCTGACGGACGGGGCGAAATTCATGGGGTGTCTTCTAAAATGTGCAACGCCAATGCCCCAAGTCGGGCCGTATACTGTTTTTTATTGTAGCCCAGGGGTCTGATTTGACCCGCCACTTTGTCCCTCACTGCACCGTCCTGAGCGAGCCGGAAAAATGCGGTTCGCTGCGCCCACTGTGCCGCCAAGTGCCCTGATCTCATGAGTCTGCGCATCTACAACACGCTGTCGCGTGAACTGGAAGTCTTCAAGCCGCTGGAGCCGGGCCATGTCCGCATGTACGTGTGCGGGATCACCGTCTACGACCTGTGCCACATCGGTCATGCGCGGGCCAACGTTGCGTTCGATGTGGTGCAGCGCTGGCTCAAGGCGTCGGGCCTGCGGGTCACCTTCGTGCGCAACATCACCGACATTGAAGACAAGATCATCCGGCGGGCGGTCGAGAACGGCGAGTCGATCAAGGCGCTGACCGGCCGCATGATTGCCGAGATGTACCGTGATTTCGACGCCCTGGGCATCGAACGGCCCACCCACGACCCCCGTGCCACCGACTATGTGCCGCAGATGCTGTCGATCGTGCGCCTGCTGCAGGACAAGGGCTTGGCCTACAGCACACCAGCCAGCGACGTGAACTACGCGGTTCGAAAGTTCGCGGGCTATGGCAAGCTGTCGGGCAAGTCGTTGGACGAGCTGCATGCGGGCGAGCGGGTCGCGGTGCTCGACGGCAAGGACGATCCGCTGGACTTCGTGCTCTGGAAATCGGCCAAGGACAGTGAACCCGACGATGCCAAGTGGGACAGCGCCTGGGGCAAAGGTCGCCCGGGCTGGCACATCGAATGCTCGGCCATGGCCTGTGCCACGCTGGGCGAAACGCTGGACATCCACGGCGGCGGAGCCGATCTTCAATTCCCCCACCACGAGAACGAGATCGCCCAGAGCGAGGGCGCCTTCGGCAAGCCGCTGGCCCGGTTCTGGATGCACAACGGTTTCGTGAACATCGACAACGAAAAGATGTCCAAGAGCCTGGGCAACTTTTTCACCATTCGCGAAGTGCTGGAAAAGTTCGATGCGGAAACCATCCGCTTCTTCATCGTCCGCACGCACTACCGAAGTCCGCTGAACTACAGCGACGTGCACCTGAACGATGCCCGCAGCGCGCTCAAACGGCTCTACACCGCGCTGGACCTCGTGGCGCCCGCCGAGGTTGCCATGGACTGGACCCATCCCGCCGCTGCCCGATTCAAGGCCGCGATGGACGAAGACTTTGGCACACCCGAGGCGGTGGCCGTGCTGTTCGAACTGGCGAGCGAAGTGAACCGGACCCGCTCTGCGGCGCTGGCGGGCCTGCTCAAGGGCCTGGGTGGCGTGTTGGGCTTGTTGCAGGGCGACCCCCGTCGTTTCCTTCAGTCGGGAGCGGGTGGTGACGAGGCCGAAATCCAGGCACAGATCGCAGCGCGCGCGGCCGCCAAGCAGGCGCGCAATTTCGCCTAGGCCGACCGCATCCGCAATCAACTGCTGGAACAGGGCATCGTGCTCAAGGATTCGCCGCAGGGGACCACCTGGGAAGCCGCCCAATGAGCATTTTCCGGTTCGATTTCGTCAGAACCCGTCATCGGATGGCCAATGGCAGCTACAAAAAATAAAGCGCCCGAGGTCAGTACGCCCGCCTACTGGGACGAGGCCTGCAAGCACCTGATGCGCAAGGATCGGGTCATGAAGCGACTGATCCCGCAGTTCGGTGACGCCTGCCTGCAGTCCCGCGGTGACGCGTTCACCACGCTGGCGCGCAGCATCGTGGGGCAGCAGATTTCGGTCAAGGCGGCGCAAACCGTCTGGGACCGCTTTGCCGTGCTGCCGCGTACCCTGAAACCTGCCAGTGTTCTGAAGCTCAAGGTGGACGACATGCGTGCGGCGGGTCTGAGTGCGCGCAAGGTGGAGTACCTGGTGGATCTGGCCCTGCATTTTGATTCGGGCGCGGTGCACGTGGACGCCTGGCAGGGCATGGATGACGAGGCCATCATTGCCGAGTTGGTGGCGATTCGCGGCATCGGACGCTGGACCGCGGAGATGTTTCTCATCTTCCACCTTCTGCGTCCCGACGTTCTGCCCCTGGATGACGTGGGCCTGATCAACGGCATCAGCCGCAACTATTTTTCCGGGGAATCGGTCAGCCGCAGCGACGCCCGCGAGGTGGCCGCCGCCTGGGCGCCCTACCGCAGCGTGGCAACTTGGTATATTTGGCGCTCCCTCGACCCCGAACCCGTGGCCTATTAGAGGCTGGCGCGGACCGGACACCCGCCCGTCGCGGCGAACCAGGAGATAAGTCGTTGGCCAAAAGAACGTTTCTCGATTTCGAGCAGCCGATTGCCGATCTCGAAGGCAAGATCGAAGAGCTGCGCTACGTGCAGACCGAGTCAGCGGTGGACATTTCGGAAGAAATCGACCAGCTCAGCAAGAAGAGCCAGCAACTCACCAAGGACATCTATTCGGACCTCACACCATGGCAGATCACCAAGATCGCGCGCCATGCCGAGCGACCGTACACGCTGGACTACATCGGCGACATCTTCACCGACTTCATCGAACTGCACGGTGACCGCCACTTTGCCGACGACCTGAGCATCGTCGGTGGCCTCGCGCGCTTCAATGGCACCGCCTGCATGGTGGTGGGGCAGCAGAAAGGCCGGGATACGCGCGAGCGGGGCCTGCGCAATTTCGGCATGAGCAAACCCGAGGGTTATCGAAAGGCCCTGCGCCTCATGAAAACGGCCGAAAAGTTCGGGCTGCCGGTGTTCACGTTTGTGGACACGCCGGGCGCCTACCCCGGCATCGACGCCGAGGAGCGTGGGCAGTCGGAGGCGATCGGGCGCAACATCTTCGAAATGGCGCAGCTGGAGGTGCCGATCATCACCACCATCATCGGCGAGGGCGGCTCCGGTGGCGCGCTGGCGATCTCGGTCGCGGATCAGGTGCTGATGCTGCAGTATTCGGTCTATTCGGTCATCAGTCCGGAAGGCTGCGCGTCGATTCTGTGGAAGACCTCGGACAAGGCGCAGGAGGCCGCCGAGGCGCTGGGCATCACCGCGCACCGGCTCAAGGCGCTGGGGCTGGTGGACAAGATCGTCAACGAACCGGTGGGCGGCGCACACCGCGATCCGCGCCAGATGGCCGCGTTTCTGAAACGGGCCCTCAACGACGCCTGGCGCCAGGTCGGCGACCTCAAGCTCAAGGACCTGCTCGAACGCCGTTACGAGCGCATCAAGGGCTACGGGCGTTTCACCGACACCAAGGCCGACAGCAAATAAGCGCCTGACAGGCGCCTGCGCCGTTCGTCCACCATGAGCCGGTCCCTGCCCGAGGCGCTGGCCAACTTCCAACCGGGCCTGCCGCTGGTCGTGGCAATCAGCGGTGGTGCCGACTCCACTGCCTTGCTGGTCGCATGTGCGGAGAAATGGCCGGGCCAGGTGCGCGCGATGCACGTGCACCACGGCCTGCAGGCGGCGGCCGACGGGTTCCAGCACCATTGCGAAGCGTTGTGTGCACGGTTGGGCGTGCCACTGGCCATTCGCCGGGTGGATGCTCGCGCGGCGCGCGGGGAAAGCCGCGAAGACGCCGCCCGGCGTGCCCGTTATGAGGCGTTTGATGCCATTCCCATCGCCGAATGGCCACAAGACGCTGTAAATAACATAGCGTTGGCACAGCACGCCGACGATCAGGTCGAAACCATCCTGCTCGCTTTGTCGCGCGGTGCTGGCCTGCCCGGGCTGGCCGCGATGCCGGCGCGCTGGCAACGGCAGGGGCTGATCTACCACCGACCCCTGCTCGCGGTGGCCAGCGCGGACATTCGGGGCTGGTTGCGTGCGCGCGGCGAAGCTTGGTTCGAGGACCCCAGCAACACCGACGAGGCCTTCACGCGCAACCGCATCCGGGCCCGGCTGATACCGGCGCTCGAAGCGGCGTTTCCCCGGTTTCGCGAGACCTTTGCCCGTAGCGCCGCACACGCGGCGCAGGCCCAATCCCTGCTGTCCGAACTGGCCGCGCAAGACCTTGCGGCGATCGGCCTGCCGCCGAAAATCGCCGCGCTGCAGGCCCTGACGCGACCCCGCCAGGCCAACGTGCTGCGCCATTGGCTGCGCCAGTCGCACGGTACGAGCGCGACCACCGCGCAACTCGACGAACTCTTGGATCAGCTGTCCGCCTGCACCACCCGTGGCCATCGCCTGCATCTGAAGATCGGACGAGGATTCGTCCGGCGTCTCGGTAAGGTGATCGAATGGTGCGAGGATTGAATGCTGCGCCGGCGGCCCGGTAGGCCCACCGATGTGGGTCGCGCCATGGCCGCCGCGGTTGGTACAATCCAAAATTCCGGTCGCCTTGGCGCACCGGCGTGTTTCAGGGCCTCAGGGCCTTCGCGGGTTTCGGCAAACTCGCGCTACCTCCTCTATTCCGAATCACATCCATGGCATTGATCGTTCACAAATACGGCGGCACGTCGATGGGCTCGACCGAGCGCATTCGCAATGTCGCCCGGCGGGTCGCCAAATGGGCTCGCGCCGGCCACCAGATGGTGGTTGTTCCCAGCGCGATGAGCGGCGAAACCAACCGCTTGCTCGCCCTCGCCAAGGAACTCGCGCCGGCCAAAACGGACACCGCCTACAACCGCGAACTCGACATGCTGGCCGCCACCGGCGAGCAGGCCTCCAGCGCGCTGCTTGCGATCGCGCTCCAGGCAGAGGGCATGGCATCCGTCAGCTATGCGGGATGGCAGGTACCGATCCGGACCAACAGCGCCTACACCAAGGCCCGCATCGAGTCGATCGACGACAAGCGCGTGCGCGCCGACTTGGCTGCGGGCAAAGTCGTCATCGTCACCGGTTTCCAGGGCGTGGACGACGATGGCCACATCACCACGCTGGGCCGGGGCGGCTCCGACACCTCGGCCGTGGCCGTTGCGGCTGCGATGAAGGCAGACGAATGCCTGATCTACACCGACGTGGATGGTGTTTACACGACCGATCCGCGTGTCGTGGCCGAGGCCCGGCGCCTGCAGACCGTCAGTTTCGAGGAAATGTTGGAGATGGCGTCACTGGGCTCCAAGGTGCTGCAGATCCGCTCGGTCGAATTTGCCGGCAAGTACAAGGTACCGATGCGCGTGCTGTCCAGCTTCACGCCCTGGGACATCAACATCGAGGAAGAGGCCAAGTCCGGCACCCTGATCACTTTTGAGGAAGACGAACAAATGGAACAAGCCGTCGTTTCCGGCATCGCATTCAACCGTGACGAAGCCAAGATTTCTGTGCTCGGCGTGCCTGACAGGCCCGGCATCGCCTACCAGATCCTCGGCGCTGTCGCCGACGCCAACATCGAGGTCGACGTGATCATCCAGAACGTCAGCAAGGACGGCAAGACCGACTTCAGTTTCACGGTGCACCGCAACGACTACGCCCGCACCATCGACCTGCTCAAAGGCAAGGTCGTGCCGGCCCTGGGCGCGCAGGAGGTCGCGGGTGACGCGAAGATCTGCAAGGTTTCGATCGTCGGCATCGGCATGCGCAGTCACGTCGGCGTGGCCAGCAAGATGTTCCGCTGCCTGTCGGAAGAGGGCATCAACATCCAGATGATCTCGACCTCCGAAATCAAGACCTCGGTCGTGATCGACGAAAAGTACATGGAACTGGCCGTCCGCGCGCTGCACAAGGCTTTTGACCTCGACCAGGCCTGAAGTCGGCGGATGGGCCGGATCGGGGCGCGTCGACGCCCCCGAATCTGGCATAATTCTGCGTCTGCTGGAAACGTGACCGAGTGGCCGAAGGTGCTCCCCTGCTAAGGGAGTATGGGGTGTAGAGCCTCATCGAGGGTTCGAATCCCTCCGTTTCCGCCAGCACCACAATCAAGCGCCCGATGGGCGCTTTTTTTTGGATGGCCGTAACCTCGCCACGCATCGATTCACCCATCGGTTCAGTGGCCAAGGCCGGCGCGCCGCTCTAGTTTCATCCTTTCTTTCCAGACCACCATGACACTGACCTTCAAGCGCCTCGGACATCGGCACCGCGCATCGGCCGCGGCATTGGCCATCGTGGGTTGTGCCGTCCTCGCGGGCTGCGCGACTGGCGATTCCTTCACCGTCGGCGGGACCGGCATCACGGCGACCGACAGCGCGCGCCTCACCCGCAGCGGATTCTTGTCCGATTACGCCCGGCTCAAGCCGACATCCTGGGGTCAGGGCATCGAATGCTGGCGCTCGCCCAACCTGGATGCACGACGCTTTGACAAGGTGATGGTGTCGCGTATCGTCGTGTCGCTGGCCCCGCCAAAAGCGGGCGGCACGCCGCAGACCATCGACCCCAACGACCTCAAGACGCTGACCGATTATTTCCATACCGCGCTGGTTCAGGCCTTGAAACCGCAGTTGCCGGTAGTCGACAAAGCCGGCCCCAGCGTGCTGGTCATCCGGATTGCCCTGACCGAACTGGTGCCGACCACCGTGACCGACAGCCTGGCCGGCACCCTCGTTCCCTATGCCTTTGTCGCGGAGGCCGGATCGGGCGTCGCCACTGGTCGGCCGGCCGGTTCCACCCCCTACCTGGGCGAGACGGGCATGGAGATGCAGTTCCGCGATGGCGCCAACGGGACCGTCGTGGCCGAATGCCGCGACACCGAGATCGGGCGCAAGTACGCGGCAGACGTGAACGCAGGCGCCGCGGGCGCGGCGCAAACCTGGGTGGCGGGTTACCTGAACTCCTTCCAGGCTTGGTCGTATGCGCGCAACGCGTTCGACAAATGGGCGGCGTTGCTGGCCCAACGGCTCACCGAGCTGCGGAGCGCGGCGCCGGCAACCCGGTGATGGAGAT
>ERZ724521.1306-NODE-1306-length-11060-cov-6.431077_pt1 | contig 11060 bp, 7 predicted proteins | sample MGYA00376054_ERZ724521 | MGnify/ENA primary metagenome ERZ724521 (study PRJEB28724, sample SAMN07190883) | activated sludge metagenome | isolation source: activated sludge of sewage treatment plant in Hong Hong | place: Hong Kong | collected 2016-03-17 ... | reverse complement strand
AGCGTGCGGCGGCGGGACACGGCGCGATCAAAGCGCGGGGCGGCGGCGGACGTCAAGCGGAGGGCCCGCCTCGCGCGCGGGCGGGGCGGGCGCTCCGTGCGGAGCTGACCGGAAGGTCAGGTCACTGCGGGATGACGTCGAGGTCGAGGCCGCCGGGGTACCAGTAGCTGCCGTAGTTGACGACGCCGTAGACGCTGATGCCGACCTTCTTGTCGGCGCTGACCTTGTGGCTGCCGTCGCCGGCGTTGCTCAGCTTGACGTGGGCGAGCGAGAAGCCCGAGTTGCCGATCGCGGTGAAGTTGGGGACGTTGGCGCCGTCGACCTGCACCGCGGCGCCGGCCGGGGCGATGATGTCGACGTAGTTCGCCTGCCACTGCGTCTGGGCGTAGAACAGGTAGTTGGTGCGGAACTGCTCGCTCGGGACGGCGATCACCATCGCCGGGTCGGAGGTGCCGAAGTTGGCGCCCTGGCCGACCATGTACTCGGCGACGAGGATCTTCTTGTCGGCCTTGACGACGAACTTGGCGGTGGTCTTCGACAGCTCGACGAAGTCGCCGGCCTTGGCGAGGTTCTTGGCGACCGGCTGGTCGGGGTCGAAGGTGAGGGTGGTGTTGTCCTCGCTGGCGACGACGCGGACGACGAGCGCCTTCTCGAGCTGGTCGTTCGGGACCTGGACCGGCGGGACGACGATGTACTCCTTGGCGAGCGCCTCGATCGGGAACATCGACTCCTCGAGGTGGTCGCAGGCGGCGGTGCCGATCGGGACCTGCGTGCAGTCGTGGCCGCCGAGCACCTGGACGGGCTTGTCGGCGGTGACGATCGAGCCGGTCGGGTCGCCGCCGTTCGCGACGGTGATCTGCAGGACGTCGCCCTCGCCGAGCGTGACGACGCCGTTGCCCTGGGCGTCGATGCCGCCGCCGGCCTGGGTCGGGGTGCCGCCCTTGGGCGCCTTGACCGTGACCTTGGTGTTGTCCTCCTTGGCGGTGATCGAGAGGAAGCCGGGGTAGGCGGCCCAGTACGGCCAGGCGGCGGTGAGGTAGTTGCCGGTCCACGTGTTGACCGGGAGCATCAGCGAGGCGTCGTTGGTGACGTCGGCCTTGAGCGGGTTGAACTGGTAGACGGTGACCGGCTGGGTCGAGCGCAGGCGGTAGGCGCCGTCGACGACGACCTTGCTCGGGCCTGTCCCGTTGGACAGCTCGGTGACCCACGGCAGCTGGATCACGCCGACGCTGTTGGCCGGGACCATCTGCTGGAGGACCTGGTTGGCGCCGCGGTGGATCGTCACGGTCGCGGCGTTCGGCGTCGTGTTGGCGACGGCGACCGCGTACGGGTTGTTCGGGCCGACGTAGGCGTCGAGCTGCTGGGTGACGACGGGGTAGTACTCGCAGCCGATGTACGACAGGCCGAGGTTCGCGCAGGCGCCCGCGCAGGCGCCCATGTTCGCGTCGCAGGCGAGGCCGAGCAGCGGGTCGCACGTGTCGCCGTTGACGTAGCCCATGCCCTGGTCGTCGCAGATCTGGACCTGGTTGCCCTCGCACTTGGCGGTGCCCGGCTCGCAGGCGACGCAGCCGAGCGGCTCGATGCAGAGGTTCATGCACGGCGTCTCGGACTTGTAGCCGCCGACGCCGTCGCAGATCTTGGCGGTGTTGTTCTCGCAGACCAGCGTGTCCTCGGGGCATGGCGGCGGGCCGGTGGTCTGGTCGGTCGTGCCGGTCGAGGCGCCGGTGCTGCCGACCGGGTCGGTCGTCGAGCCGGTGGTGTCGGGGCCGGTGGTCGTCGCGGTCGAGGCGGTGGTCGTGTCGGGGCCGGTCGAGGCGGTCGACGAGGTGCCGGCGGTCGTCGAGGTGCCGGCGGTCGGGTCGGTGCTCGTCGGCGACGTCGTCGGCGTGTCGGTGGTCGCGGGGCTGGACGTCGAGCCGGTCTGCGAGGCGACGCTGGTGCTGCCGGACGCCTCGGTGGTGGTGGTGGTGGAGTCGCCGCAGCCGGCGAGCGCCGCCGCGAGCGTGGCGGCGGTGAGGAGGCCAAGGGAACGCATGGCCGCACTCGTATCACGACGGGCCGCGCGAGCGGGAGGGGTCCGTTCGTGGGCCCTCGCGCGCGGGCGCGTGCGGGCGCGCCCGGGGGCTGTGTGCGACTACTGCGGGATCAGGGCGAGGTCGAGGCCGCCGGGGTACCAGTAGCTGCCGTAGTCGAGCACGCCGTAGACGCTGATGCCGACCTTCTGATCGGCGGTGACGCTGTGGTTGCCGCCGCCGCCGTTGGACAGCGCGACGTGGGCGAGGCTGAAGCCGGTCGCGCCGATCGGGGTGAAGTTGCCGACGCCGGCGCCGTCGACCATCACGTTCGCGCCGGCCGGGGCGATGATGTCGACGAAGTTGGCCGACCAGTTGGGCTGGGCGTAGAAGAGGTAGTTGGTGCGGAACTGCTCGCTCGGGACGGCGAGGACCATCGCCGGGTCGGAGGTGCCGTAGCCGGCGTCCTGGCCGACCATGTACTCGGCGACGAGCAGCTTCTTGTCGGACTTGACGACGAACTTGGCGGTGGTCGTCGGGATCTCGACGAAGTCGCCGACGTTGGCGAGGTTCTTGTTGACCGGCTGGTCGGGCTCGAAGGTCAGCACGGTGTTCGCCTCGGCGGCGACGATCCGGACGATGACGGCCTTCTCGGCCTGGCCGTTGGCCTGGGCCGGCGGGACGACGATGTACTCGCGGGCGAGGGTCTCGAACGGGAAGATCGACTCCTCGAGGTGGTCGCAGGCGGTGATGCCGAACGGGACCTGCGTGCACTCGTGGCCGCCGAGGACCTGGACCGGCTTGTCGGCGGCGACGAAGGTGCCGGTGCCGTCGCCGCCGGCGGCGGAGAAGACCTGCAGGACGTCGCCCTCGTTGAGCATGACGACGCCGTTGCCCTGGCCGTCGACGCCGGCGCCGGCCTGCGTCGGGGTGCCGCCCTTGGCCGCCTGGACGGTGACCTTGGTGTTGTCGTAGCGGGCGGTGACGCTGTACCAGCCGGGGTAGCCGCCGAAGTCGTTCCAGAACGGCCAGGCGGCGACGACGTAGTTGCCGGTCCAGGTGTTGACGGGGAGCATCAGCGAGGCGTCGTTGGTGACGTCGGCGTTGAGCGGGTTGAACTGGTAGACGGTGACGGGCTGGGTCGAGCGCAGGCGGTAGGCGCCGTCGGGGACGACCGAGGAGGGGCCGGTGCCGAGCGCGAGCTCGTTGACCCACGGCAGCGGGATCGCCTTGACGCTGTTCGCGGGGACCATGTCCGTGAGGACAGGTGCGCCGCCCTTGGTGACGGTGATCGTCGCGTTGTCGGCGGTGGTGTTGGCGACCGCGACGGCGTACGGGTTGTTCGGGCCGACGTAGAAGTCGAGCTGTTGGGTGACGACCGGGTAGTAGTCGCAGCCGATGTACGAGAGGCCGCCGAGGTTGGCGCAGGCGCCGGTGCACAGCCCGTTGTTGGGATCGCACATCATGCCCTGCAGGGGGTCGCACTCGAGCGTGTCCACGAAGCCGGAGCCGTCCTCCTTGCAGACCTGCGAGACCTGGCCGTTGCACTGCGCGCTGCCGGGCTCGCACTCGACGCAGCCGAGCCCCGGCGCGCAGGCCTTCGGGCACGGCGTCTCCGACTTGAAGCCGCCCATGCCGTCGCACACCTGCGCGGTGTTGCCGTCGCAGACGACCTGGTCCTCGGGGCAGGGCATCGGGCCGGTCGTCTCGGAGCCGGTGGTGCCGCCGCTGCTGCCGCCCGACGAGCCGGCGCTGACGCCCTCGGTGGTGCCGCCCTCGGTCGCGGTGGCGCTGCCGCTGCCCTCGGTCGGGGCGTCGCTGGTGCCCGGGCCGGCGGTGGTGGTCGCGGTCGCGTCGCTGGTCGACGGGAGGGTCGTCGAGGGCAGCGTGGTCGCGGACGCGGAGGCGCTGTCACGCCCATTGTCGTCGCCGCAGGCGGCGGCGAGCGGGAGGGCGGTGGCGAACAGGTGGAGGAGTCGACGATGCGCGTAAGCCATGCTCTCGTGTGGTTACCACGAGAGCGGCCGCGTCCGCGACATGGGGCGGCCTCGGGGCCGCGTGCGCGGGCCGCTGCACGCCCAAAACCGCTCGCGCCGCGCGTGGTGCAAGTGTGCTAGTAGGTCGCTTCGAAGCATCACCATGAAGCTCCGCGCGCTCGGAACCTCCGGCCTCAGTGTGTCTCAGATCGGCCTCGGCGGGATGCCGCTGTCCCTGGCGGGCAGACCGGCGAAGTCGGAGGCCGTCAAGGTGATCCACGCGTCGCTGCGGTCTGGGGTCACCCTGATCGACACGGCCGACGTCTACTGCCTCGACCAGGCGGAGATCGGTCACAACGAGCGGCTGATCGCCGAGGCGCTCTCGCAGTGGCAGGGCGACGTGGAGCCGAGCGTCGCGACCAAGGGCGGGCTGACCCGGCCCGGCGGGGCGTGGGTGACCGACGCGCACCCGCGGCGGCTCAAGCTGGCGTGCGAGGCGAGCCTCAAGGCGCTCAAGGTGCCGGTGATCACGCTGTACCAGCTGCACGCGATCGACGACGTCGTGCCGCTCGAGGACAGCGTCGACGCGCTCGCCGAGCTGCGGCGGGCCGGGAAGATCCTGCACATCGGCCTGTCGAACGTCACCGCGGCGCAGATCCGGCGGGCGCAGCAGGTCGCGCCGATCGTCAGCGTGCAGAACCGCTGCAGCCCGTTCGACCGCCGCGACTTCTCGAACGGGGTGGTCGCGCTGTGCGAGGCGGAGAAGATCGCGTACCTCGCGTACAGCCCGGTCGGCGGGTCGCGCGGGAAGGGGCGCGTCGAGGGCGACCCGACGCTGAAGGCGATCGCGGCGCGGCGCGGGGTGTCGTCGTTCCAGGTGGCGCTGGCGTGGCTGCTCGCGCGCTCGCCGGTCGTGATCCCGATCCCGGGGGCCAGCAAGATCACCAGCGCGATCGACAGCGCGGCGGCGGGGTCGCTGGTGTTGACGGCCGAGGACCTCGCGCAGCTCGACCAGGCGTTCCCGGTCGCGGCGCCCGCGGCCGCGGCGGTGTGACGGCGCGGCGCGGCGCGTGGTAGCCTGGCGCGGCGATGCACGCGCTGTGGTTCATGCTCCTGGCTCTGGCGGTGCTGGCGATCGCCTACCGCTACTACTCGGCGTTCCTCGCCGCGAAGGTGCTCGCGCTCGACGACCTCCGGCGGACGCCGGCGCACGAGAAGAACGACGGGCAGAACTTCCACCCGACGTCGCGCTGGGTGCTGTTCGGCCACCACTTCGCGGCGATCACCGGGGCGGGGCCGCTGGTCGGGCCGGTGCTCGCGGCGCAGTTCGGGTTCCTGCCGGGGTACTCGTGGATCCTGTTCGGCGTGGTGCTCGGCGGGGCGGTCCACGACCTCGTGATGCTGACGGCGTCGGTGCGCCGCGGCGGGCGCTCGCTGGCGGAGATCGCCCGCGAGGAGCTCGGGCCGGGGGTCGGCGTGGTCGCCGGCGTGGCGATTCTCTTTATCGTCGTGATCGCGCTGGCGGGGCTCGGTCGGGTCGTGGTCGGGGCGCTGGCCGAGAGCGCGTGGGGGGTGTTCACGATCGGGGCGTCGATCCCGATCGCGCTGGCGATGGGGCTGTACATCTATCGCGTGCGCGGCGGGTCGGCGCGCGGGGTGAAGGAGGCGACGGTCGTCGGGGTGACGCTGCTGCTGCTGTGCGTGGTGTTCGGCAAGCAGGTGCAGGACTCGAGCGTCGGGCAGTGGTTGCAGCTGTCGGAGGTGACGATCACGCTGCTGATCGCGGCCTACGGGTTCGTCGCCAGCGTGCTGCCGGTGTGGATGCTGCTGTGCCCGCGCGACTACCTGTCGTCGTACATGAAGATCGGGACGATCGCGCTGCTGGTGCTCGGGATCGTGCTGGTCAACCCGGTGATCGAGATGCCGCTGGTCAACAGCGTCGGGGCGGGCACGATCGGGGTCGACGGCGAGGTGTTCCCGGCGGTCGTGCGCGGGTCGCTGTTCCCGTTCGTGTTCATCACGATCGCGTGCGGGGCGATCTCCGGGTTCCACGCGCTGATCGCGTCGGGGACGACGCCGAAGATGGTCGACAAGGAGAGCGACATCCGGCCGATCGGCTACGGGGCGATGTTGATGGAGGGGCTGGTCGGGATCACGGCGCTGCTGGCCGCGACGGCGCTGCCGCCGGCGGACTACTTCGCGATCAACACCGACCCGAAGATCGCGGTCGTCGCGGGCGAGAAGGGCGGGCTGGTGGGCAGCGCGGCGGAGCTGGCGCGGCTCGATCCGGTGCTGACGCCGGACGATCGGCGGCGGCTCGGGCTGAAGGACGGAGAGTCGGCGACGGCGGCGGCCGGCAAGCAGGTGAAGCTGTCGGAGGTGCTGCGCCTGTCCAATGGGTCACTCGCGGCGCTCGGCTACCACGCGGACCCGCGCGAGGCGCACGCGTCGGAGCTCAGCCACGCGGACTTCAAGCGGCTCGGGGTGAAGGTCGAGGACCTGCCGACGCTGGCGGAGGCGACCGACGAGGTGATCGCGGCGCGCACGGGCGGGGCGGTGTCGCTGGCGGTCGGGATGGCGCGCGTGTTCTCCGGGCTGCCGGGGATGAGGGCGCTGCTCGACTACTGGTACCACTTCGCGATCATGTTCGAGGCGTTGTTCATCTTGACGACGATCGACACGGGGACGCGGGTGGGGCGGTTCTTGTTGCAGGAATTCTTGGGCAGGTTCAACAGGAGGCTCGGCGATCCGTCGTGGGTGCCGGGGGCGGTGCTGTCGTCGCTGGTGATCGTGATCGGGTGGAGCTACTTCATCTTGACCGGGTCGATCGCGACGATCTGGCCGATGTTCGGGATCGCCAATCAGCTGCTCGCGTCGGTGGCGCTGGCGGTCGGGACGACGATCCTGATCAAGGAGGCGAAGAAGCCGGCGTACGCGTGGGTGACCCTCGGGCCGCTGGTGTTCGTCGGGACGACGACGATCACGGCGGGGCTGCGCTCGCTCGTCGAGGTCTATGTGCCGATGATCGGCGAGCCGGCGACGGCGACGATGGGTGTGGTCAACACCGGGGTGACGGCGACGCTGCTGACGTGCGTGGTCGCCATCCTGGTGATGAGCATGAAGAAGTGGCGCGAGCTGCTGCGGGCGCGGGCGGCCGCCTGAGGGCCGACGTCAGCCGGCGAGCTTGCGGTAGAGGTCGAGGTACTTGGCGGCGCTGCGGCGCCAGCTGAAGTCCTGGCGCATGGCGTTGCGGACCATCTGCTGCCAGAGGGGGCGGCGGTGGTAGAGGTCGACCGTACGACCGATCGCCCAGGCGAGGGCGCCGGCGTCGATGTCGTTGAAGACGACGCCGGTGGCGAGGTCGTGGGCGAGGGTGTCGGGGCCCGCGTCGACGACGCTGTCGGCGAGGCCGCCGGTGCGGCGGACGACGGGGATCGTGCCGTAGCGCAGGCCGTACATCTGGGTCAGGCCGCACGGCTCGGTGCGCGAGGGGATGACGATCGCGTCGCCGCCGGCCTGCATGCGGTGGGCGAGCGGCTCGTTGTAGCCGCCGCGGTAGGCGACGCGGCCGGGGTTGAGGCGCGCGGCGAAGGTGTAGCCGTCGACCAGGCGCTGCTCGCCGGAGCCGAGGACGGCGAGCTGGCCGCCGCGCTCGAGCAGGGTGCGACCTGCCCCGAGGAGCAGGTCGAGGCCCTTCATGGTGATCAGCCGGCTGACGACGACGAACAGCGGGGCGTCGGGGTCGCGGTCGAGGCCGAGCTCGGCCTGCAGCGCGAGCTTGCAGGCGCGCTTGCCCGCGAGCTCGCGCGCGTTGTAGTGCGCGGGCAGGTGCGGGTCGGTCTCCGGGTCCCAGGCGTCGGTGTCGATGCCGTTGAGGATGCCGTAGAGGTCGGCGTCGCGGCGGCGCAGGAGGCCCTGCATGCCGTGGCCGTAGCCCTCGGTCTGGATCTGGTGGGCGTAGGTCGGGCTGACGGTGGTGATCTTGTCGGCGTAGAACAGGCCGGCCTTGAGGAAGCCGATGTGGCCGTAATACTCGAGGCCGTAGACGCCGAACATGTCCCACGGGAGGCGCAGCGCGGGCAGCAGGTCCTTGGGGAAGACGCCCTGGTAGGCGAGGTTGTGGATCGTCGTGATCGTCGCCGGGCGCCGGTGCGCCGGGGTGCGCGCGAGGTAGGCGGGGACGAGGCCGGCCTGCCAGTCGTGGCCGTGGATCAGGTCGGGGCGCCAGCGCTCGCCGCCGTCGGGGCCGGCGAGCCAGGCGGCAACTTCGCACAGGGCGCCGAAGCGCAGGTGGTTGTCGCCGAAGTCGCCGTGGTCGTCGCCGTAGGGGCTGCCGGGGCGGTCGTAGAGGCGCGGGGCGTCGAGCACGAGCAGGTCGAGCTCGCCGACCCGGGCGTTGAAGAGCCGCGCCTGGCCGACGCCGACGACGTCGCCGAGCTGGACCTCGGGGCCGCGCTCGGTCAGGCCCGACAGGACCTTCGGGTAGCCGGGCACGAGCACGCGGACGTCGACGCCGAGGCCCTTGAGGGCCAGCGGGAGGGCGCCGACGACGTCGGCGAGGCCGCCGGTCTTGACGAGGGGGTAGACTTCGGAGGCGACGAAGAGGACGCGCATGCTGGCCTTTCGGACCTGGCGGTGAGGACAGGTGTGAGGGGACAGGCTAGAGGCGGTCGATCATGTCCTGGGTGATCAGGGTGACGCCGCCGGCGGTGCGGTGGAACCGGCGCGCGTCCTCCTGCGCGTCCTCGCCGACGACGAGGCCCTCGGGGATCGTGACGCCGCGGTCGACGACGACCTTGTTGAGGCGGGCCTTGCGGTGGACGGTGATGTCGGGCAAGAGGACCGCCTCGCTGAGCCGGCTGTACGAGTGGCAGCGGACGTTCGAGAACAGCAGGCTGCGCTTGATCTGCGAGCCGGAGATGATGCAGCCGCCCGAGACCATGCTGTTGAGCGCCTGGCCGCGCCGGCCGTCCTCGTCGTGGACGAACTTGGCCGGCGGGAGCTGCTCCTGGTAGGTCCAGATCCGCCACTGCGGGTCGTAGAGGTCCAGCGGCGGGACGATGTCCGTCAGGTCGATGTTGGCCTGCCAGTAGGCGTCGACGGTGCCGACGTCGCGCCAGTAGGGCAGGCCGCCGGCCTCGCTGATCACGCAGCTCTCCTGGAAGCGGTGGGCGAACACGCTGGCCCGGCTCTGGACGAGGTGCGGGATGATGTCCTTGCCGAAGTCGTGGCTCGAGTTCTTGTCCTCGGCGTCGCGGCGGAGCTGGTCGAACAGGAAGTTGCCGTTGAAGACGTAGACGCCCATGCTGGCGAGCGAGACGTCGGGGTTGCCGGGGATCGACGGCGGGTCGGCCGGCTTCTCGACGAAGCGGACGACCCGGCCGCCGTGGTCGACGTGCATGACGCCGAACGCGGTCGCCTCCTTGCGCGGCACCTCGAAGCAGGCGACCGTGCAGTCGGCCCCGCGGGTGACGTGCTGCCACAGCATCTTGCCGTAGTCCATCTTGTAGATGTGGTCGCCGGCGAGGATGATGACGTGCGACGGGTGCAGGCTGTGGAAGATGTCGAGGTTCTGGTAGACCGCGTCGGCCGTGCCGCGGTACCAGTTCTCCTCGCTGATCCGCTGCTGCGCCGGCAGCAGGTCGACGAACTCGTCCATCTCGCCGCGCAGGAAGCTCCAGCCGCGCTGCAGGTGGCGCAGCAGGCTGTGCGACTTGTACTGCGTCAGCACCGAGATCCGGCGGAAGCCGGAGTTGATCGCGTTCGACAGCGCGAAGTCGATGATGCGGAACTTGCCGCCGAAGTAGACCGCCGGCTTGGCCCGCCGGTCGGTCAGCGCGGACAGGCGACTGCCGCGGCCGCCCGCCAGGACCAGGGTCAACGCCGTTCGGGTGAGCTCACGGAGACGCGGTTCGAAGACCATGACTTTGACCCTCTTTGCCTTCTTCTCGTGTACACCTGGAGTCAGGCGAGATCAAGCGAAAGCGGCCGCTACAGCCAGTGCTGGCGCCGGAACCACACGACGAGGCCGACGGCGATCACGGCCATCAGCGCCAGGGCGAACGGGTAGCCGAGGGTCCAGTGGAGCTCGGGCATGTGGTCGAAGTTCATGCCGTAGATGCCGGCGATGAAGGTCAGCGGCAGCATGACGGTCGAGATCAGGGTCAGGACCTTCATGATGTCGTTGGTCTTGTTCGACGAGACCGAGAGGTAAGCTTCGACGGCGCTCTGGGCCCCCTCGCGGTAGGTCTCGGCGAGGTCGGCGACGCGGACGAAGTGGTCGTAGATGTCGCGGAAGAAGATCAGGCTGTCGGGCGGGATCAGCTCGAGGTGGCCGCGCGCGAGCGACTCGAGGATCACGCGCTGGTGGCCGGTCATGCGGCGCAGGCGGTGGACGACCTTCTTGGCGTCGAGCACCAGCTCGAGCAGGTCGGGCTGGGGGTCGTGGATGATCGTGTCCTCGAGGCCGTCGATCTTGGCGCCGAGCTTGTCCATCACCGGGAGGTAGTTGTCGACCAGGCGGTCGAGCACGCGGTGCAGCAGGCGGACCGAGGTCCACGGGCGGTGGCCGGGCTCGACGACGTCCTTGTGCAGGTCGGCGACCGAGCGCAGCGACGCGTCGCCGTGGTGGGTGACGAGGAAGCGCGGGCCGACGAAGATGTCGAGCTCGAGCGTGCCCACGACCAGCTTCTTGTCGAGGTCGAGCGTGCTGAAGTCGACGCCGTGGACGATCAGGAACACGTAGTCGTCGAAGACGTCGAGCTTCGGGTGCCCGTAGTCGTGGAGCATGTCCTCGATCGCCAGCGGGTGGAAGTGGAACACCTCCGCGAGGACGCGCGCCTCGTCCTCGGTCGGATCCTGCAGGTCGAGCCAGATCGTCGTGTGGGCGTCGGCGCGGAGGGCCGGCAGCGCGCCGAGGTCCGTCTCGAGCCAGTGCCCGCGCGTCGGGTGGAAGGCGTGCAGGATGAACACCCGGCGAGGGTATCACGCGCGGTCGCCGGGCCGCTCGCGCAGCGCCAGCTCGACGGCGAGGCCGCCGGTGCGGGTGCGCAGGACCGGCCGGAGCTCGAGG
>ERZ724521.1304-NODE-1304-length-11077-cov-4.094447_pt1 | contig 11077 bp, 6 predicted proteins | sample MGYA00376054_ERZ724521 | MGnify/ENA primary metagenome ERZ724521 (study PRJEB28724, sample SAMN07190883) | activated sludge metagenome | isolation source: activated sludge of sewage treatment plant in Hong Hong | place: Hong Kong | collected 2016-03-17 ... | reverse complement strand
ATTCGATGGAAGAGACAGCCTCGCGTGAATCGGCATATCAACAGTATCCGGATGCTTTGTATCCGATCCGTCAAAAGGATAAGTGGGGATATATAAACCGGAATGGAGAAGTAGTCCTGGAGTTGCAATGGATTGATGCTTCTGATTTTTATGAAGGCCTGGCTAAAGTCGCCAAGGCTGATGGATCCGCGATGAAGTATGGTTTTATTGATACCAAAGGACAGTGGAAAGTGCAGCCGGTGTATGAATCAGCCGCTGACTTTAGTGAAGGTATGGCTATGGTCAAACGGGATGGTCAATGCGGCTATGTGGATACGGAAGGAAAGGAAATCATTCCGTGCAGATATGAAGATGCAGGTCCTTTTTCTGAGGGTTTTGCTGCAGTGGTGCAAGGCGGATGGACAGGGTTTATCAACCGCAAGGGTGAAATCGTGGTCGAACCTGCCTATACCGTCAATGTCCATTTTACAAAATTCAAGCAAGGCAAGGCACCGGTTTTCGGAGCCGATGAGCAGACCGGTTTTGTGGACTCAACAGGTCAATGGGCCATCTCCGCACAGTTCCATTCTGCGGGCAATTTTGTGGATGGTCTGGCCTGGGCAATGTGGGAACAGGAAGATGCCTCAGCCGCGCATGGATTTACGATCAAGGGCGGATATATTGACATGGAAGGCGTCTATGTGATACCGCCGGAATATGATTTTGGTTGGGACTTCGCAGAGGGGTTGGCTACGGTCTGGGTGCGCAGTGAGGATAAAACGGCCAAAATCTGGAAAGTGATCAACCGCGAAGGCCAGGTACAATTGGATCACCTGCCCTATCGGAATGTCGGGGCCATGCATGATGGTCTTATTCCGATTCAAAATGAGGATATGAAATGGGGTTTTATGGATCAAACAGGAAAAGTGGTCATCCCTCCCCAGTTTGCAGGCATCAATCATTTCCGGAATGGCCTGGCAAGGATGGAAGCGGGATCCGCATTTGCCAACACCCTGGTGTATATCAATCCTGTCGGCGAAGTGGTCTGGGCCGAATAACGTCTCTTTCGGGAACGCTTCAAGTATGGAATAATGTTTGAAGGTATTAGAAGCAGCATACAGGGCGTCGGATCACACCTCCCTGATTGTTTCAAACTCATTGATAATGAACCAAGAACAAGAATCCATAGTGGACCAGGCGGAACAATACGTCAAGACCTCCACTGAATTATATACCCTGAAGTTTACCGAAAAGGCATCTGTTGTGATTTCTTCAGTGTTTTCACGGTTGACGATTGCCTTATTTGGATTCCTGGTGTTGTTTATGATCACCATGGGCCTGTCCTATTGGCTGGGTGAAGTATTAGGACACACGAGCCTGGGATTTCTGATCATCGGAGGTGTCATTGGCATCGTCACGTTGATTTTATATCTCAAACGTGACAGCCTGATCAAGAAACCAATACAGGATTCCATCATCACTCAGATGCTTAAATAACCGGCTCCATGTACCATATCAAGGATATCGATCAGTTGAGAGCCAGGGTGCAGGCCCTCGAACAACAGCAGGCGGCTGAGTGGAAGGAACTCAAATCAAGAGTGCATGATCAGTATGAACGCATCAAGCCGGCCAACCTGCTTCGCACAGCGTTTGAAGGACTCACCGATGCCCAGGATCCTCAGGCTGACATCCTGAAAGATGGCGCCGCTATGGCCTCATCCATGCTGGTCAATACCATCATGGCAGGATCGAAAAACAAGCCCTTGAAAAAGTGGGTCACACTCATCGTGTTTTCGATCGTCAACTATTTTGTGACGCAGCACCGTGATGATATTGTACAGGCAGGACACAAGGTGGTGGATTTTGTTTCCGACCGGCTTAAAAAGGTCCAGGACAAAGCGGAAGGCCGGAGAGCCAGGAAAAAGTCCAGGGCTGAAGAGGAAGAAGAGTAGGTATTCATTTCCCGTTTCGAAATTGGTTGTATTCATTCGACAGTTTCTCTAAACTGTCTGCATGACCTTTTCATAAGGAATATGCATCAACCTGAGGCTCATCAGGATGACCACCAGGGTCACGCCGACATCTGCTATAATTGCGAGAACCAGGTGGCTGTATCCCATAAAAGCCAGGAGAATAAAAACCAATTTCACGCCAATAGCTAATATGGTATTGGTCCGTATACGTCTGATGGTGATTCGTCCCAGGCGGATCAGAAACGGGATGAGCGATAGCTTGTCATTCATCAACGCGATGTTGGCTGTTTCAATCGCGGTATCACTGCCTGCGGCGGCCATGGCAATACCTACCTCACTGCAGGCCAGGGCGGGAGCATCATTGATGCCATCACCAACCATCACCAAAGCACCACGTTTGGATTGTAGCGAACTGATGATCGAGGCTTTTTCATCGGGAAGCAGGTTGCTGAACACCTCATCTATTCCGGTTTTTGAACCGACGTACTTGCCTGCATTGTTGTGATCTCCGGTGAGCATTACGGTATGAAGCCCGAGTTGTTGAAGTGCATGTATAGCTTCAACACTATCCGGTTTGATTTCATCCATCAGGCCGAGGACTCCGGCGATACCTTTTCCAAAACTGACCACCACGCCGGTTTTTCCCTGGTCAGAGAGTATTTCCACAATGGCCGCGGCTTCCGGATCGGGAGATTCCCGTTCATGGATAAATTCAAGTTTGCCAATGCAGATCGTTTCGTCTTCACAGACCAGGCATTTGGCTGTGGCTCCTTTCCCGATGTGTGTCATATAGCTTTCCGCCGCGTGGGGTTCATATCCGGCCTGGAGGCATGCTTGGACGATAGCTTTTGCCAGGGGATGTTCACTCAACAGTTCGGCGCCGGAGGCACAGGCTAAGAGTTCTTCGTGAGTGGTGTCATGGAGGGGTACTACATCTGTGACGATCGGATTTCCGGAAGTAATGGTTCGGGTTTTGTCAAGGGCTATCACTTTGGCGCGCGCGAGGGCTTCCAGATATTTTCCACCCTTGATGACGGCCCCTCTGGCAGAGGCATTGCCAATAGCGGCATAGATGGCTACCGGGGTTGAAATCACCAGAGCACAAGGGCAAGCGATGACAAGCAAGGTGATGGACTGTTCAAGCCATCGATCCGGGCTTTGATGAAGGAGGAAAACAGGAATCAAAAAGAGCAAGATCGCCGCTATAAGAATAGAAGGCGTGTAGATACCGGAAAACCGTTCGATAAATTTTTGAGTATCACTTTTATGGACAGAGGACTCAAAGGTGAGGCGGATGATTTTTGAAAACGTAGTGTCTTTGGAAAGATGTGTGGTTTCAAATTCAATCGCACCAAATTTATTAAGCGTGCCTGCAAAGACTGTATCCCCGGCCCGTTTGTCCCTGGGAATGGGCTCACCGGTGATAGCGGATTCATCAATGGCCGTTTCTCCAAATAGAATACGGCCATCCATCGGGATCATTTCTCCAGGCTTTACCCGTATGATGCTGCCTACCGGGATGCGGTCGATAGGCTCAGTCCTGGTTGTCGAAACAACAAAGGCTGTTTTCGGTGCCCGGGAAACAAGTGTTGACAAAGCAGATTTCGAATTCTCGATACCAATATCTTCCAGTCTTTCGCCCAGCACATACAATACGATGACTACTGCGGCCTCTGTGTATTGTCCAAGATAAAACGCGCCTGCCACCGCGATCAGCATCAGGAGATTGATGCTTTTGAAATTGAGATTCAAGGCCGCCCTGACTCCCTTTTTTAATACCGTGTAACCGGTCAATACGATCAGACCCAGATAAAGAGGTATGGCCATTAGATCCGGCAGCCTGAAGCCGGCGAGGCTCAGGATCTCCAGCACCAGTGCGATGACCACACAGGCCAGTAAGATCAAAAACTTTCTATCCTTCAGCGGCAGTTTCATGCGTCCTGATATCTATCGAAAAAGTAAGCCGAAAATTCCAATTCGTTGGTGTTTGAAAGGATTAGTGTTCATGCCCTTCACCCTGGTTGGTCATTTTAGCCATAAGAAAGAAAGCACCTTTGATCACAATTTTGGCATTGTCCGGGATGAGTTCGAGTGGTGTGATTTCACTATATCCTACTTCAGAGGTGCCTTTTCGAACCGGTATTTTTTTAAACAGGGTCAGCGTTTCACATGCATGGGGATCAGCCGATGAGGGCTGGGGTTTTCCTGGAGTTTCATGGGCAGTCATGGCAGCATTCTGACTTTCGATAAAAATGAAATCCTGTCCCTGATAATTGACAATGGCTTCAGAGGGGATGGCATCCACAGTAGCCTTATCCAGGCTGATGAGCGCCGTAATACTCATTCCATCAATCAAGCCGGTTTTGTTTCCTTCGACAGCTGCATGAACAGCTACAGCACGGGTCTCGGGTTCGAATGTATTGCTGATCCCAAATATTTTGGCATCGTATTCTTTTCCTGGATTATTCGTCAGCGTAAAGTGAATGGTTTGTCCCGTTTTGAGTTTATCGAGGTCCTTTTCAAAAACAAACAGATCGAGATGTAACTGACTATGGTCTACAACTTCGGCGATGGTCATATTGGGATCGACATAGCTTCCCATATTGACCATGACATCACTGACGGATCCACTTATCGGACTGATGATGTCAATCGATGACCGCATATTTTCATTGGTGAGTTGCGCGGCAGAAATGCCGATCAGTTCAAGTTGCCTTGACAGACTGACTTTACGAGTTTGGAGTTTGCGGAGTTCTGCCTCAGCTTGTTGCAGGTTTTTTAAAGCATTGGCGTTGCCTTGTTGAAGTTCCTTTTGACGATTGAGTTCAATGGAGGCCAGGTTCATGCTTTCCGTTACCGTGAGCCATTCTTCCTGAAGATTGATAAAGGCAGGGTTGGAAATGGTGACCAACGGCTGACCTTTTCGGACCACACTTCCGGACTGGACATGGATGGCGGTTACAGTGCCTCCTAAGACTGCACTCGCATTTGCCCGGTTTTGATTGGGTACTTTCAGAAATCCATTGGCTTTGAGCGAAGCCGTAAGTTGTTTTTGTTCAATAGGGCCGGTCTCGAGTTCGATGGATTGGATTTGAGCAGTCGTCAGTTCTACGAAACCGGGATTTTCTTCTTCATGACCCTGGCCGGCTTCTTCCGCACCATGATCATGTCCGGCTTCCTGCGTGCCGGTTTTTTCGTCATGTGAGTGGCATGCTGTGGTCAGGGTCATTACAAATAAAATGAGATATGCATATATGGTTTTCATACGATAGATTATTGTTGTGTGAGATATTGGATGTCAATAACAGCTTGATTAAGTTGATGTATGCGTTCCAGAAACTGGATTCGGGTATTGGATACATATTGTAATGCATTGATATATTCGAGGTACCCGATTTCCCCGATGTTGTATCCCGTTTTTGCAGATTGAAGCATTTGATCCGCATACGAAAGGGCCGTCTCCTTATAATAGCTATATGCGGACAGACTTCGGTAGTATTGTTGAAATGCATTACTTAACTCCATTTGAAGTTTTTTCTGGGCAAATTCAGCCTCTTTGGTTTTAGCCATTTGTTTGGCCTGTAGCGATTCGATCCTGGCTTTATTGCCATTTAATACCAGCGGTAACCGCAGACCTACATTAAAGCCCTGAAAGCGGGTGGCTCCATCATAATAGATTTCCTGACCTTCAACATTCTGGAGACCGATGATACTTTGATTGAAGTATCCAGCCTGTATTTCGGGAGCGACGGATTTTCGTTGCAATCTTACCTGGGCATCAGCTACCAGGGCTTGCTGCCGGATGCTGAGCAAGGCAGGATGATTTGCGACGAGGCTAGTATCATATATAAAATCGATGCTCAGGGGCGGATAATCATTACCGGCTTCGACTTGAAAGTCTTCCTCGATGTTAGCCCACATTTTAATGGAGGTATACGCAGAGGTATATTCTGTTTCCAGCTGAGATCGCATCAACCGGATTTCACCCAGTTTAAGGCTGGCTGCATTTTTTTCCAGCAGATTGGTTTCTCCTGTCGAATACCGTAATTCTGCCACGTTGACTAAACTGACATAAAAACTATCAAGTGTTTGTAAGTCCTGCTGAGCATATTGTAAAAACCTGAGTTTGTCATACAAACGTCTGACTTCGGTTTTGACCTCGAGTGCATTTCCCTGATAATTTAATTCTGATCCCTTCCATTCGGCGTCATACAGATCTGACCGGGCACGGGAATAACCGGGCATTGGAAATGACTGTTCGATGCTGAAATGGTTATCATTCTGAATACTATTGAATTGTCCATATTGAAATCCCACCGCGGTGCCGGGCAATTCATATCCAAGATCTGTTAACGCCTGGGATGCGGCGGACTCATACCGGTTGGATTGCAGTTTCAGGTTGTTTTGCAACGCCCGGCTGATGACATCTTCTACGCTAAGCGTAGGCAAAGATGATTGTGCGAATCCCGTGTTCTGAGATAATAGGAGCAGGAATAGTCCAGCCAACGAAATGGACTTTTTCATTTGAATGGATTTTGTAAAGACGAGATACAGCAGGGGCAATACAAAGAGCGTAAGGGCCGTAGCCGTGACCAATCCTCCAATGACCACTGTGGCCAAAGGTTTTTGTACTTCAGCTCCGGCGCCATGAGAGAAAACAAATAAAAAAAAACCAAAGGAAGCCACCGTAGCGGTCATTAATACCGGACGTAAGCGCATCCGTGTGCCCTCTTTGATTCGTTCGATGATATCGGTGACACCCTCTTTTTCCAACTGATTGAAGGTTCCGATCAGTACAATACCATTCAGAACGGCCACTCCAAACAAGGCAATAAAGCCTATACCAGCAGAAATACTGAAGGGCATATCACGGATCAGCAAGGCAAAAACGCCACCAATGGCACTCATGGGTATAGCGGTATAAATCAGGGAAGCCTGACGTATAGAATGAAAAGTGAAATACAGCAGGATGAAAATCAAAGCAAGAGCAATGGGTACTGCAACACCGAGGCGGGCCGAGGCTGCCTGAAGATTTTCAAATGTGCCTCCATAGGTATAGTAGTAACCTTCAGGGAGACTGACATTTGAACTGAGTTCTTGCTGGATATCTGCCACAACACTGGCGACGTCGCGGTTTTTGACATTAAAACCGATCACGATTCTTCTTTTACCATCCTCCCTGCTGATTTGCGCGGCGCCTACTTCCATTCGAATCTCGGCGACCTGAGAGAGGGGAATTTGTGAGCCGTTTTTCAATGGGATATACAAGTGATCCAGGTCATCAATATCGCTACGAGAGGTGCTGTCCAGGCGAACGACCAAGTCAAATCGTCGTTCATTTTCAAAGACCACTCCAGCTTTGCCACCTGCAAATGCAGTGCTGACAATATGGTTGATATCCTCAATGTTCAAACCATAGTTGGCTATCTGTGACCGGTTGTACTTAATAACGATTTGTGGTAAACCTTCTACCCGTTCAACCATTGGATCCGTAGCTCCCTCAACGGTTTGGACAATTTCTGCGACCTTATTGGCATAGGCGAGCAAAGTATCCATGTCTTCGCCGAAAATTTTGACGGCGACATCCTGACGGATACCAGTCATCAGTTCATTGAATCGCATTTGAATGGGTTGATTTTTTTCAAAGAAGACGCCAGGGATGGCCTCCAGCTTTTCCATCATTTCATCCGCCAGTTGATCATAAGTGAGATCCCGACCCCATTCCTTTTTTGATTTGAGGATGATCATCAGATCAGTGGCTTCAGGAGGCATAGGGTCAGTGGGTACTTCGGCAGCTCCGGTCTTACCTACAACCATTTTTACTTCCTCAAAGCTTTTGATTAAGCGGGAAGCCTGCATACTGGTCTCGATGCTTTGTGAAAGAGAAGTGCCCTGAGGCAATATGCAATGAAATGCAAAATCGCCTTCCTGTAGCGTGGGGATAAACTCACCTCCCATTTTTGAAAACAGAAACAAAGCGACCAGGAAAATAGTAACCGTGGTGGTAATGACCAGCTTTTTAAACCGGATCGCTGTGACTAATAAGGGCGTATATATTCGAAGAAGCCCATCCATCATTCGGTCACTGATATTCTTTTTGTGTGTGGTCTTACGGCTCAAGGCTAATGCCGACATCATGGGAATATAAGTGACGGATAAAATCAATGCACCCAGTATCGCAAACGATACGGTTTGAGCCATAGGTCTGAACATTTTTCCTTCAATGCCGATCAGCGTCAAAATGGGGATATAGACGATCAGGATAATGACTTGTCCAAAAGCTGCAGAATTCATCATCCGTTTAGCGCTCTGCAGGACGGTTTCATCCATTTGTTTTTGTGTTAATTTGACCGTACTTCCAGGGTTTTCATAAGCGATTCGATGAAAGACACTTTCGACTATGATGACTGCTCCATCCACGATAAGTCCAAAGTCAATAGCCCCCAGGCTCATAAGATTGGCTGACACACCGAATACATTCATCAGGCCGAGTGCAAAGAGCATGGAGAGCGGAATAGCACTCGCCACTATAAGCCCTGCCCGAAAATTTCCAAGAAAAAGAACCAATACGAAAATGATGATCAGTGCCCCTTCGATAAGATTCTTCTCTACTGTATTCATCGCGCGATCCACGAGATCGCGTCGATCGAGGAAGGGCTCTATGACCACATCCGGGGGCAGTGATTTCTGAATGGTCGGCAGTTTGTCTTTGATCCGGTTGACGACTTCGGCGCTATTGGCTCCTTTAAGCATCAGGATCACGCCACCTACGGCATCCTTTTCTCCATTGTAGGTCATAGCGCCATAGCGTACGGCGCTGCCCAATTGGACCTTGGCGATATCCTTGATCAGGATGGGGATGCCATTCGGGTTCGACTTGACGACAATATTTTCGATATCACTAAACGAACTCACGAGGCCTACACCACGGATGAAGTAGGCATTTGGTTTTTTATCTATGTAAGCCCCCCCGGTATTTTCATTGTTTTTTTCCAGGGCCTCAAAGATTTCCGGAATGGTGACTCCCATCGCCAGTAACCGATTGGGGTTGAGTGATACTTCATATTGCTTCAGTTGACCGCCGAAACTATTGACTTCCGCAATACCCGGTGTACCATATAGTTGCCTGGCCACGATCCAGTCCTGCATCGTGCGTAGGTCCATCGCCGAGTATTTGGTTTCGGCTTCTTTGGCCGGGTGGATGATGTATTGGTATACCTCTCCCAAACCAGTGCTCACCGGGGCGAGCTCAGGGTGTCCCACCCCGGCAGGAATTTTTTCTTCCGCTTCCTTGAGTCGTTCGTTGATGAGTTGGCGGGCAAAATAGATGTCCGTGTTGTCATCGAAGACCACCGTGATGACGGAAAGTCCAAACCTGGAAATACTGCGCAGTTCGGTCAGGTCGGGGAGGTTTGCGATACTTTGTTCGATCGGATAGGTCACCAGTTGCTCTACCTCCTGCCCAGCAAGGGTGGGACAGAGCGTGATGATCTGCACCTGGTTGTTGGTGATATCGGGCACGGCATCAATGGGCAGCCGGGTGGCACTCCACATCCCCCAGATGACCAAGGCTACCGTCATCAGTGCGATGATAAATTTGTTGTGAATGCTGAAATAAATGATCTGATTGAGCATGATGAATTTGAATATATAGATCAGGCATATGCATCCTGTTTCTGGCAGTATGCAAGTCAGTCAATCTCCGATGTAGGTAAACAGAGATAAAGCTGTTGACCCAAGAGGTCACAGCAAATGGTGGATCAGCCGATCTTAGGCGGTTGCCAGATATTGAGGTACACTTCGGGGATGAAGTGCTGGTGGAAATCGGAGCAGGTATTTTGAGTTAAGTACGAATCTGTGAACGTAGCTGGAATAACCTGCGAGGAAGTGATAGACATGCCGCAGCAAATGCAAATACAAAAGGGGGAGCACAAATCATTGGGATGATCATGATCGTCATGTGCCGGTGCTGAAATGTCTATTGAAGAGGAAGTGTCTGTGCACACATTCATGTCGCTGCAGGGGATGCAGGACAAGCATAGGATATATATCCCATAAATGAGTGGCAGTGATTTCACGAGGCAAAGATAGGGGAAAGTACGGAATGCGGGGACAGGTCGCGGCATATAAGGAATGAAGGGACAGGTCGCGAACTGTCCCTTCATTCCTTATATGCCGAACTTTCCCTACAGGCACTAACTTTACTAAATGAAATCACTGTTGCTCCTTGGCGCCGGGCTCTTCTGGCCATTATGGATTTGTGCTCAATTTGATCCGGTCATTTTTATTGATACCGTTTTTCAAAAGACGATCCGGCAACTGGAGGTGGCTGATATAAATCATGATGGAAAACTGGACATCATAGCGGCCAACAAACAATGGCCCAATGACCATTTGACCTATTATGTCCAGGAGGATGAAGAAACCTACACACGCTTTGATATTCCAACAGCAGACAGCCTTCGCAATCTTGAACATTTTGCTGTCGGAGAGATCATACCTTCCGGAGGTGCTGAACTTGTCGTAGCGTACGATTTCCCATGGAAGATTAGTTTGTTTTCCAGGCAGGGAGATGTATACCAGGAGACCGTGATTGATGACAGCCTTGATCTGACCCAACAAGTAATCCTGGCAGATTTTAATCAGGATGGATGGACAGATATTTTATCGCTGCAGCATGTTGAAATTGTTTTGTACCTGGCGCTTGCTCCAGGTGTTTTTGATGAAGGTCGTGTCATTTATGCCGGAACAGAATTTTATGCCATTGATGCCGGGTATTACAATGCAGACAGCTTGCTGGATGTTGCTGTAGCCAGCGATGGCTTTGATATTTTACTCTATCAGGGACAGAATCAGTTTTCCGTTATTGAATCTCCCCATATTGGACTGACATTCCATTTACAATCCGCGGATCTTGATCGGGATGGGGATACGGATATAGCAGCGTATGAAGCCCTTCGGGGAATTCTTTTTTACAGCAATGATGGGGAAGGCCATTTTACGCTGCAGGATACCATTCTGGCCTCTTCGGATGTATTTGACGCCTATGTATTGAGTGATATGGATTGTGATGAGGATGTGGATGTATATACATCTGTGGCACAACCTGGGTGGGTGATTTGGAT
>ERZ724521.1301-NODE-1301-length-11089-cov-9.156697_pt1 | contig 11089 bp, 11 predicted proteins | sample MGYA00376054_ERZ724521 | MGnify/ENA primary metagenome ERZ724521 (study PRJEB28724, sample SAMN07190883) | activated sludge metagenome | isolation source: activated sludge of sewage treatment plant in Hong Hong | place: Hong Kong | collected 2016-03-17 ... | reverse complement strand
TTGAGAAAGGTCATCTGAAAATACCGACTGCCATCTTCATTCAATTTCCACTTTAAAGGAGCTGTATTTTGCGCATTTGCGGGCAGAGTGTAAATGGTTAATAATGCCAGCGATGTACCCAAACGAAATGTTTTGAGTGCTAATAATATTATGTTCATACCCATTTAATTATAGTTTTATATCGGAAAATTATCCACTTTAACCAAAAACCAAATATTTTTTGGTGATATTAACTTGTTATTATGAGAGGAACTAAATTTATCCAATTTATGTTCTTTCCTGTTTTTGTTAATTTTCACAAAATCAAGGAATTAAGATTGGCTTTCTGGTGGCCAATGTGTTGGCGTTATTTTTCTGTTAATAGCTTTGTGGATTTAACTTTGTTAATGCCGGGGCCTGTTGAGTCTCTCTCTGATAATGGCAGCTTCCTGTATTACGGCTTCTTCGGATTGTTTTTGCCATAGGATGTTTTTTATACGCAAGTTCTTATCATCAGGCGATACAATTGGTTTAGGATATGTCACACCCAGTTGAAGGCCATAAAATAATTCATCCATGGGGGTCATTTTCCAGGGAGTATGAATAAGAGCTGGAGGCAGCTTGTCTAATTCCGGCACCCATTTTCTAACGAATGTTCCTTCGGCATCATGTTTTAGGCCATTGGTAACCGGATTGTATACGCGGATTGTATTGGTGCCCGTTACTCCTGCCTGCATTTGTAGCTGAGGGTAATGGATGCCCGGCTCGTAATCCAAAAATAGCCTGGCCAAAAAGTGACTTATTTTTTTCCAATCGATCTCAAGGTAATGGCAAGCAAATGAAACCACCATGGCCCGCATTCTGAAATTGATCCAGCCTTCTGCTTGGAGGCAGCGCATGACCGCATCTACCAACGGGAACCCGGTCTTGCCTTCACACCAGGCTCTTAGTTTGTCTTTGTCATTGGACCAGGGCACATCTTCGTATCCTTTATTGATACAGCGAATTTCATAATGACAGGCTACCTCAAATTTTTGAATAAAATGGCACCGCCACTGGATGCGGGCTAGAAAAAAATCTAAAGGCAGCATTGGTGTTTGCTGCTTTGTTAGCCTGCATGCTTGGTATACCTGCCTTCCTGTAAGATTACCCCATGCCAGATAGGGCGAGAGCCGGGAACCCGATTCTTTACTGTGCCAAGGACTCGAAATATTTTTGGCATAACCGACGGCTTTTTCTTCTAAAAAAAATTGAAGCTGCCTTAACGCTGCTACTTCTCCTGGCTCTTGAAATTGTGGTCTTTGCCCACTGACTTCTTTCAAAAAATCCAATGGAAAAACAAATGGATGTTCATCGCAAATGGGCCTTTGTTTACTTGAACCCTGAATGGAATGCTGTGGACTTTCCATAGCCTTTTGCCACGCTTCATCCCAGCCTTTCCTGTTTTTAATGCCTCTAATCACCCCGTCTTTTTGATATTGTACCCACTGAATATCATTTGCTTGAAATATTGCTGCCGCTGCTTTATCTCTTTTATAGCTGTGTAGGGTGCCGCTTTCCTGGTAGCTGAAAACTTTTTGGATGTGATATTGATCTATCAAATACGAAAATACATCCACCGATGAACCATAAAACTGAATTACTTTTTGAGCATAGGGTTTTAGTTGTTCATCCATAACCAATATACTTTGGTATTGGAACCATAAATGCCGATCGGCTGTGTCAGTATAACGGATTTGGTCATGATCCCAGATAAAAACAAGCAGGTATGGCAATTCATTGCTCTGTGCAACGGCCAGGGGCAAGTGGTCTTTGGTGCGTAAATCTCTTTTCAACCACACCACATTGATCGCCTGCCTGCTCATGAATGATACCTTTCTTTCAATGTCTTTTCCACTTTTTTCCAGTATGAAAAAAATGATGGATAATAGCCGTTTACCTCAGGCGTAAGCCAGTCTCTTTCTTCCCTAATACCATTGTAATGCCCTGCAAATGGGTGTTCTTTGTAGTAAATTTCAGCTCCTTTATAATGCAACATCAATTCAGAAAAACTACCGGTGAAAATTTGAATTCCCAATATATTTTGGCTCAGTCCGATTATAAATTGGATTACGGCTTCACCTACTGCATATTTTTCATAATGGCATGGCTCTAAAAGCAGTACCCTGTTGGCTGTCAAATTGCTTTTCCACCGGGCATCAAGGTTGTAAGCTGTGTATATGCACAATGGTAGCTTGGGGTCAAGTGAAACTTTATTGAAATTGGGTAGTTTGTTCGCCGGGTGCCATGTCTGATTTATGGATAAGGCTTCTACCAATGGCTGATATTGCAATTCATCCGTTGGCATGTCAAGAAATGTACCCGTTTGGTGTGATCTGTCAAACTTGTTGATGTTATCCTGGTTGGCGTAATACTTTTTTAAACTGTTGCTTCCGGCTACCCACTGCCAGCTGCATGCATTGCTGGCCCAATCACCATCGAGCAAGTGATAGTACATCCACTGTGCGCCATTCTTCCAGTGACTCTGGCCTAGGTTGCAAACCAAACTCGCCACATACATTCTGTGATGGTTGTGCATGTAGCCGGTCTGGTACAACTTTTTGATGGCATTATCAATTGCGTTAATACCTGTAGTTGCATTTATTATGCTGATGGGAATACCCTGGTAGCGGGCCCCGCTCTGTTCGTTTTTTATATCTTCGTCCACATTTTTTTCGATGGCAAGCCGTTGAAAATAGTCTCTCCATGCCAGCTCCTGGACCAATTTCTCCACATCATTCCATGGCAGGCCTCTGCTTTTTATTTCCTCCCAAACCGTAAGAGTTGATATTACACCCCTCGAAATGTATGGCGACAAATAAGTAACCGCACCGTCAACATAGTTGCGACTGTATCCATAGTTCTTTGGCTGTATGGCCTTCACTCTGGATTCAATGTATTGCCAGTCCGTTGGGAAAGAAATCATCTTTTAGTGATTGTATTGTTGCTGATGAGTTTTTGCCTCGAGCACTTAAACCGTATGACGGCAGCACTTCTTTTTTTTTGATGTTTAATAGATACCCCGCTGTGTACCCGTTGGCGCCACCTTTCAAAAGAAGTCCTCTTAAGTTGGCGGCGCATGAGTGCAACTACCTGCTTTTCAGCCAGACCAAACTGATGCTCTATGGCTTCAAACGGCGTTCTGTCTTCCCAGGCCATTTCAATGATTCTGTCAGTAGTTTCGTCCATTTTTATATGCGAATGATTTTATGTAAACTCAAAATTTGGGTAGTCAGCAACTCGCTGTGAAAGCTTGAGGCTTTGGTGACTTCAAATAAATAGAGCTTGTGATCCCCTGTTGTTAAGTGTGTTTTATAGCTCAATTCCATGCACGCCGCGCAGCCTTTGAGAACGGTGTGTCCCTTCCAATTCATGGTCATCTGCTTTTTGTGCAACCAACTGTCTTTGTCTACTTTTTTACCGGATTTTTTACCCAAATGGTTTACCAATGGATATTGATTCGCTCCCAACAGTTGAAGCACGGCACGCTGATTTTGCTCCAGGTTTTGTAGCGTCTTTGTTCCCTCATACACCGCTACTGCCATCCATTTGGGCTTCAAACTTACCGCCGTGACATAGGTGCAAATGTTCATATTTACCTTGCCCGCTGCATAAGTGGCCAGACTGTAAACCGGCAGTGAGGGCAAATTCCAGGGCCTTTGCATTTTTTTGGTTTTGTATCTAAACACGGTTTTCTCTTTCTTGTTTTTTTGAAATTCAGTTTCTTTTCAAAGCTAGCTTTTGCAGACCTATCTTTGCATCTCTTCAATATTTTATCACATGGAATCAAGACCTACTCTTTTGCTGTTTCACGGCGCCCTTGGCGATCAAAGTCAAATGTTTGACCTGGCCAGGTTATTGTCGTCACGATTTTCAGTTGTTTGTCCGGATTTTCCAGGGCATGGTGCCGATGCCGGGCCCTGTGTTCACACCATGGAAGAGCTGGCCGAAGGTATTAACGATCTGTTATTGGACTATGAAGAAGAGCCTGTTTATGTATTTGGTTACTCCATGGGAGGCTATGCCGCAGCACTTTATGCAGCTCGCCACAAAAACAGAATAAAAGCGCTGGTCACCTATGGCACCAAATGGTTGTGGAGCGACGAGATTGCCAATAACGAAATTTCCTTTTTGGATGCAGATAAGATCACTATCAAGGTACCTGCCTATGCCCAAAAACTGCAAAAAACCCATACAGGAGCAGGTTGGCTTGATTTGCTCGATGCAACCCGGCACCTTATGTTGGATCTGGGTCAACGTCATCCATTATACCAGCAACATTTAAAATCAATCGATATACCTGTGCTTGTGTTGCGGGGAGAAAATGATCAAATGGTAGGCGTCGATGACCTTGAATGTATAACTGCTCTCAGTTCCCACTTCCAATCAGGCGAACTGCCCGGGCAAAAGCACCCCTTTGATCAGGTGGATCTTCAAATATTGGTAAATAAAATACACGAGAGCGGCATCTTCAACGTTCATTAAATGCAATGTGATTCCAATCACATACTTCCTTGGCTTTTAAAGGGAATTGCGTATTTTTGTAACCAGATATATTGAGCTATGGCAGGTACCTTACAAGAATTGATCAAACAAAGCAAATTTGAGTCGCCCCAACAAAAGGCGTACATCAACTTGTATTATACGTACTATCATTTTCACAACCTTCACAGCCAGTTGCTCAAGCCCTACGATATTTTACCCCAGCATTACAACATTTTAAAGATTGTTAAAGGCAAATACCCCGCGCCCGTAACCCCCGGCCACATACTGGATGTAATGCTCGATAAAAAAAGAGACCTGACCCGCCTTGTGGACAAGCTCGTTTCCATGAAGCTGCTGGAGCGTTGCCAAAGCAAGGAAAACAAGCGCTTTGTCCATATTTCGCTTACACCCAAAGGATATGAGTTGACCCTGAAAATGGAAAGTGAAATGAAAAATCTGCTTCATCATCATCTCAAAGACGAAGAATCTGAACTGTTGAGCACACTGCTGGACAAAATGAGATAAACCAGTTTAATTAATTAGTCTATTTGTGAAGTTGTTCAGACATCTGGGAGTATTCATCAGGCATAAACAAAGTGTTGCCGTTGGTTCTGCCTTTTTATTATTGGGTTTGATGTTTGGCAGTTGGGCTACTTTTATCCCCTATATCAAAGATCGGTTTAGACTCGACGACGGGCAATTGGGGCTCATGCTGCTCTTTTTTCCCATTGGCGCCACTTTGTTCAATCCCGTTTCTGCCCTGATCATACGCAAATTTGGGATGAAACAAACCACTTTTTGGGGCATGATCGCCGTTTCAATAGTCTATACCTTGCCCGTAAATTTGCCTTCAGTTGCTTTGGTTTCCCTTGGCTTGTGTCTTACCGGCATGGCCATAGCCGTACTAAATGTAGCCATGAACACCTGTACTTCAGTGATAGAGGTAAACGAAGGCATGCACACCATGTCTACCTCCCACGGCCTATTTAGCCTTGGACTCATGTCTGGAAGTCTGATTGCCAGCTTTAGTTATGGCTGGCAGATTAATCCGGGCCATCACATGATTTTATTAGCAAGCCTAGGCATTTTAATGGCATTGTGGGCTAGAAGTTCCATTTTTACGATCCATCAAGCCCCTGTTTTGGGCTTGGATTCCATAGAGGAAAGGTGCAAGGATGTGAAACCTCCGGGTGTTAAAAAAGAAATATTCTGGATGGTGGTTTTGAGTGTGTGCAGTAATTTTACAGAAGGCACCATGGCCGATTGGACAGCGGTTTACATGAAAGAAGTGGTGCAAACCAATGCCTATTTCATTGGCTGGGGTCTGGCAGCCTATTCATTTTGCATGGCACTGGGAAGGTTGATGGGCGATGGCATTGTGCCCTTGTTGGGACCCAGAAATGTATTGTTGATGGGTGCGGTAATGGTGTTTTCCGGACTTTTGCTGGCAATAGTTTTCCCCATTACCATAATAAGCATTCTGGGCTTTGCGTTGGTGGGATATGGAGTTTCATTCTCATCTCCCATTCTTTACGGCAGCTCGGCACGAATACCGGGTTATGGCAATGGCCAGGGCTTGGCCATACTCAACTCGTTTGGAATGATTGGTTTTCTGATCGGCCCTGTAATCATTGGTTTTATCAGCCGGGCTTTTGACCTCAGCATTGCATTTTGCCTTATTCTGGTGTTGGCGGCTATTTGGGGAACCCTGGCAAGAAATGTGAAGTTATACTAACAATTGTCCTATATTTATCGTCAAATCTAAAAAATCGTCTCATTTGAAACCAGTTTGGAAACAAACCTTGTTTTATGCTGCTCTTTGTGTGTCAAGCGCAATGCTTGGCGTGGCCATATACGCCGGCTTTATCAATCCCATCCAAAAGACCTATCTGGAGGAATCACGCAAAGCAGTGCTGGCAGCAGAACACCAATTGCTGTTTTCAGGCAAAATGAACCGTCTCTTTACCTCTTCTGCCCCAACCGACTTTATTGAGGCAGCCAGAAATTCTCAACAAGCGGTGGTTTTTATCAGGTCTTTAATTCACATGGATGAGACCGTGCTGGGAGGGGAGGCCCGCTCATCTGAAACCGGCAGCGGCGTCATAGTCAGTCCCGATGGCTACATTGTCACCAACCACCACGTGGTCAAAGACGCGGATGAAGTAGACGTGATGCTCAACGATAATCGGGAATACAAAGCACAGGTGGTGGGCAACGACCCCAATACGGATCTGGCTTTGCTAAAAATAGAAGCAGAAAACCTTCGCTTTTTGGTTTTTGGCAATTCAGACAGCCTCCAGGTTGGTGAATGGGTAATGGCAGTAGGCAATCCATTCAGACTCCAGTCAACCGTAACAGCAGGCATTGTCAGTGCCAAAGGGCGCAACATCAATATTTTGGAAAACCAGGGCATCGAATCATTTATTCAAACCGATGCTGCTGTTAATCCTGGCAACAGTGGGGGTGCTTTGGTCAATACCAGCGGAGAATTGGTGGGCATCAATACTGCTATCATGACGCTCAGTGGCAATTACGAAGGTTTTTCTTTTGCCGTACCCGCCAATCTGGCAAAAAAAGTGGTCAACGACATCAAACAATTTGGCTTTGTACAAAGGGGATGGTTGGGTGTTGAAATCGAAAACATCGATGATATGCGCGCCAGAAAATTGCAAATACCAGAAGTTGCAGGTGTATACATTGCCGTTGTGACCCGCAATGGTGCAGCCTATGATGCCGGTTTGAAAAGTGGCGATGTGATCACCCGTCTCAATGGCAAATCCATAGCCAGCCTCCCCCAGTTTATGGAAAACATAGGCATATACAGACCCGGTGATAAAGTAAGCATTGACTACATCAGAGAGGGCAAAAAAGCCACCACCACTGCCACGCTTCGAAATCAACTCAATTCCACCGACCTCGTTGCTGTACGTAAAGACAAGTCACTGGTAGAATTGGGCTTTGAGTTGAGAGATCTAGATTCTTATGAAAAATCAAGAAACAAAAGCCATGGCGTCAAGGTGGTAACGGTATACCGGTCTTCGCGTGTGGATGAAGCCCGCATTGAGCCGGGATACATCATCACCAAAGCCAACAACAAAGTAGTACGTACCGTCAACGATGTATTGGATGCCCTCAAATCAGCAGGGAGTGAGCTCAACCTGGATGGGTTTTATGAAAACTACCCGGGAGAGTTTCCTTATAAAATTAACTTGCAATAACCATGTAATCATGATTACAAAAAAATACACGCGTTTATTATTTGCCCTCCTTTTAGTGTTCAATGGTTTTGCCATGCGAGCTCAAAATGAGGTGAGAACAAAAACCTCTTTCATCGTACAAATGGAAAAGGGCATGATAATGAATGCAAGCCAACGTTTTGCTTCTTTGCCGGGCAATAGCTATACGTGTCGTCAAATTTGTGACGAGCCCATGAATCTCTGGCTGATTGAAACAGCCGAAACCGGCAGATCGGCCAGGAGTTTTTACAAAGACCTCGACCCGGAAAACCATGTCATTACACTTTCAGAAAACAGACCCCTTACGTTAAGAAAATTACCTTCAGATAGTTTGTACAACCGCCAATGGCAGTACAAAAATACAGGAAGCAATGGAGGTAAGCCCGGGGCAGACATCAATGCCGAACCTGCCTGGAACATCACCACGGGCGGCCTCACTCCCAACGGTGATACCATCGTGGTTGCAGTAGTGGATGACGGCCTCGACATAGAACACGAAGACATAGCCCCCAATCTCTGGACCAATCACATGGAAATTGAAGGCGATAGCATTGACAATGACAACAATGGCTACATAGATGATATTCACGGTTGGAACGTGGGAAAAAACAGCGGAGAGATTACCTCCGGCGGCAGCCATGGTACTCCGGTTGCTGGTATAATAGGAGCCAGAGGCGATAATCGAAGGGGCGTGGCTGGGGTCAACTGGGAGGTCAAACTCATGCCCATCAAATATGGCTCGGCCAATGAAGCCAATGCGTTGGCGGCTTATGCCTATGCTTACAAGATGCGCAAGCTATACAACGAAACGCAGGGTGCAAAGGGCGCTTTTGTGGTAGCCACCAACTCAAGTTGGGGTATTGACAGGGGCCAGGCGGATGAGGCCACACTTTGGTGCGCCATGTACGATTCCCTGGGCACAGTAGGCATCCTGTCAATGGGAGCAACCGCCAATGTCAATTTAAATGTAGACGTAGAGGGCGACTTGCCCACCGGTTGTGCCAGTGATTTTTTGATCGCTGTAACCAATCTGGATAAAAACGACAATAAGGTGAATGCCGCCGGTTTTGGAAGAAAATCTGTTGATATAGGTGCTTATGGCAGTGAAGCCTATACGGTTGCCACCAACAATCGTTATTCCGGCTTTGGGGGTACATCCGGGGCAACACCCCACGTTGCCGGCGCCGTAGCATTGATGTATTCGGTGCCCTGTGCCGACCTTGCCAATTTGTTGAAATCCGATCCCAGGGCGGCAGCACTCTATGTAAGGGACATTGTACTCAACACTACCACAGAAAATGCCTCTTTGCAGGATATTACTACTTCATCAGGCAAACTCAATCTGGGCAAAGCAGCGGAAACCTTGCTTTCAAGATGTGGCAGCTGTCAGGTACCAGTGGTCATAGAAGACCATATTATTGATTACACCAACGTGGCTTTTTCCTGGCTTTCTTCTGGAGGAGAAGCACAACTCAGATATAGAAAAGAAGGAGCCGACGATTGGATCACACTACCTGCTGCTTCCCAAAATGAAGTGTTGGTGGAAAATCTGGACAGATGTACTGGTTACGAATACCAACTGGGCTACCAATGCAGCGGTTCCACCCTCGCTTGGTCGTCTCTAAGGTTTTTTAGTACCGAAGGTTGTTGTTATGCACCTGCCGATGTTGAAGTTGCTGCCATCGACAGCGCTTTCATCTTTACGGCAGGGGTTCAAAAGATGCTACAAATTGAAATCAGAAAAAAAGGCAGTAATCAATGGGATACGCTTCAGTTTGAAAATACCATTCGTTACTCAAATCTGGAGGAATGCAGTCAATATGAAGCAAGATACACCGCATATTGCCAGCAATTTGACGTGTATTCTCCTGCTTCGGGTACAGTATTTTTGGCAGCTCCATGCGGCAATTGCACTGCCCAGTCTTATTGCAGCCCGGCAGTTCTCCAAAACGATTCAGAATGGATAGAGAGCATAGGAGTAGGTGATGAAACGTATGCATCGGGGCAAGATACCAAAGGCTATGGCAATCACCTGGGAGCCTTTATCCCGGGTCTCCATAGGGCAGATTCAGTGGTCTTTACCTTTACTCCTGGCTTTTCTGCAGCGGGATACTCAGAATATTTTACGGCATACATAGATTGGAACCAGGATGGTGATTTTTCGGAAGAAGAAAGGTTTACCCAATCGAGAAAAGCCGATAAAAATGCATTCACGGATACTATTTTAGTTCCGGTAGATGCAGCGCTTGGTTTTACCCGCATGCGGATCACCATGGCATACCGTGAGGCTTCCATGGCTTGCGATAGTCCCGCTGAATTTGGTGAGGCAGAAGACTACTGTGTGGAAATTCTGGAAGTAGTTTCTACTCATAATGAAACCGAAACACCGCTGGTGCTGTATCCCAACCCTGCTCAGAACAGTTTTACAATATCAGGCAGCAACCTGGCTATGTACAACCAACTCAGCATCATCGACGCCGGAGGGAAAAATGTTTTGCAGCAATCATTGTCAAGAGGTATTCAGCACCACTGGCAAGAACTGAGTGGCAAACTAAATGCAGGATACTACGTGGTTAAACTTTCTGGTACCAATGTCAGTCCCAGCTACCTGCCACTGGTTATTTGGTAATAAAGAGATTTGATTAGAGAATCATAGGCAAGCCATCGTCAGGGGACTGCAAAGCTCCCAGTGTTTCGTTTTTCAAAATATTGGCATTGTACAAAAGGGCTTCAACTTTCATGAGTAAAGATTCACTCAGAAAGCTGCGGTAGCTTTTTTCATCAAAGCCACTGCCATCTCTGAATTTGTAAATAATTTCAGAAAGTTCCCTTTCGAATTTTACACTCAGCCGATCATTCATTTTGAATACTGTGATTTTGAGTTCTCCCCGATTGATCTCGTCAATGATGCGCATGGCTTTGTATGCTTTCTGTGATGATTTGATAAAGTTTTTTGAGCGGCTCATCGTTTTCAAGCAAGTTGAGATGTGTTTGAATTACTCTTTGATCATCTCGTTGTGCAGGTCCTGTCTGCTCAAAATTGTAAGGCTGTTGTGTAATTTTTTCAAGCGTAGTTCTGATGAGAGGTACAATAATTTCGTAATCCAGCTTGTTTTTTTGTAAATAATCTCGCGATACAATTGCCAGGTGGTTCATGAAATTATTGGTCATCACTGCCGTAAGGTGGACCCTGAGCCGCTGTTCATCATTCATTGGATATACCCTGTCACTAAGCATGCCAGCAACTTGAGCCAAAAACTGCTGTGTATCTGCATCAGAGGTGGTGATGCACAAGGGAATTTTCTCAAAACTTATCCTTCCCTGTCGGGTCATGGTTTGCACCGGCCACA
>ERZ724521.1299-NODE-1299-length-11093-cov-5.679471_pt1 | contig 11093 bp, 10 predicted proteins | sample MGYA00376054_ERZ724521 | MGnify/ENA primary metagenome ERZ724521 (study PRJEB28724, sample SAMN07190883) | activated sludge metagenome | isolation source: activated sludge of sewage treatment plant in Hong Hong | place: Hong Kong | collected 2016-03-17 ... | reverse complement strand
GCGCCCTGCAGGCGCATCAGCGGGCTGACGTCGGCCGGGGCGGCCACGACGACGGAGCGCGCGCGCCCTTCCTCGCCCAGGTTGAGTTCGATGAATTCCTTGACCTCGCGGCCCCGTTCGCCGATCAGGCCGACGACGATCACGTCCGCCGCCGTGTAGCGCGCCATCATGCCCAGCAGCACGCTCTTGCCGACACCCGATCCCGAGAACAGCCCCAGGCGCTGTCCGCGGCCGACGGTCAGCAGCGCATTGATGGCGCGGATGCCGACGTCCATCGAATGACGGATCGGTTCGCGCAGCAGCGGATTGAACGGGCGACTGGCCAGCGAGCGAACCTCCTTGCCGTCGAGCGGGCCGAGCCCGTCCAGCGGACGGCCGTTGCCATCGACGACGCGACCCAGCAGATGGTCGCCCACCGGCAGGTGCTTGGCCCGGTCCGGTGCGCGCCGCGCCGGCATGGCTTCGCGTCCGGGGCTGGGCGCCGTCGGCGGCGATTCCATCGGAATCACCAGCGCACCGGGTGAGAGGCCATACACGTCCTCGGCCGGCATCATGAACAGGCGGTCGCCGGCGAAGCCGACGACTTCGGCTTCGACCGTGCCATTGCCCGGAATCTGGATCAGGCAGCCCGAACCGAGCGGCAGCTTGAGGCCGGTAGCTTCCATGACCAGGCCGTTGATGCGGGTCAGGCGTCCGGCGACGACCCACGGACGCACGTCGTCGATGCGTTCGCGACATCCGCCGAGGAAGCGCGCCAGCTCGCCGGCGTTCATTTTTCGCCGGCGTCGACCCAGGGCGCGGCCTGGCCCAGGGCATCGACGATGCGGCGCCAGCGTGCCGCCAGCGTGGCGTCGATGTGACTGCCTCCCGCCTCGACGACGACATCGCCGCGCGCGAGCTTGGCGTCCTCGTGGATGCGATGCCCGGCATGGGTGAGCTGGTCGCCGGCACGCAGGCGCACCAGCGAGGCATCCTCTGGGTTGAGGCGGATGGATGCATGCTGCAGCGGGAACTGCTCGAGCGCCTCGCGAACCACGCCAAGGATGACCTCGGGGCGAGCGGCGATAACCTGACGCACGAGCTGGCGGGCGACTTCCAGGCTGAGCGCCAGGAGGTCGGCGGCAACGGCCTCGTTGAGTTCGGCAATGCAGGCCTCCAGCGCGTCGGCCGTGCGTGCCAGGCGCTGCGCCTCTTCGCGGCCCATCGCTTCGGCCTCGGCGCGGCCGGCAGCGAGGCCCTGCGCGAGCCCCTCCGCATGTCCGGCGGCATAGCCTTCCTGGCGTCCCTCGTGCGCAGCCTGTTCGCGCAGGCGCTGCAACTCCTCGGTGTCCGCCGGCGGTTCAGCGTGGCCGGCACTGCCGGCGTTCGGGTCGAAGCTTGCCAGTTCCCAGCGCTCCCAGGCGGTGAGCGTCGACTTGGGGTGCTCGCGGACGGTCATCGGACGTGCGTTTCAGCAGGGATCAGACGAAAGCATCGCCTTCGCCTGCGCCGCCGAGCTGGATCTGCCCTTCGTCGGCGAGGCGGCGGGCGATCTTGAGGATTTCCTTCTGCTCGGCCTCGACTTCGGACAGCCGCACCGGGCCCTTGGATTCGAGGTCCTCCCTGAGCATTTCGGCGGCCCGCTGCGACATGTTCTTGAACACCTTGTCGCGCAGTTCCTGCGAGGCGCCCTTGAGGGCGATGATCAGCGAATCGGACTGCACTTCGCGCAGCAGCAGCTGGATGCCGCGGTCGTCGATGTCCATCAGGTTCTCGAAGACGAACATCTCGTCGAGGATCTTCTGCGCCAGCTCCGGGTCGTACTCGCGAACGTTGTCGACAATTGCCGTTTCCACTTGCTGGCCGACGAAATTGAGGATCTCGGCGGCGTGGCGTATGCCGCCCATGGCGGTCTTCTTGCGGCTCGACGCGGCACCGGCAAGCACGCGCCCCATCGCGTCGTTGAGCTCGGTCAGCGCCGCCGGCTGCACGCCGTCCAGCGTCGCGATGCGCAGTACCACGTCGTTGCGCAGCCGCTCGGTGAAGTGCTTGAGCACCTCTCCTGCCTGGTCGAATTCGAGATGGACGAGGATGGTGGCAATGATCTGCGGATGTTCGTTGCGGATGAGGTCGGCCACCGTCGGCGCGTCCATCCACTTCAGGCCTTCGATGCCTGCGGTGTCGCTGCCCGACATGATGCGGCTGATGAGGCTGGCGGCCCGATCGTCGCCGAGCGCCTTGTTGAGCATCGACTTGATCGCTTCGTTGTCGACGGCGACCGGCGTACCCTTGGCGGCCTGCGTGGAAAACTCGTCGATCACCGCCTCGACGCGCTCGCGCGGCACCTGCTTGAGCGCGGCCATGGCATGACCGAGCTTCTGCACCTCCTTGGGGCCGAGGTTCTTGAGCACTTCGGCGGCCTCGTCCTGGCCGAGCGACAGCAGCAGGATCGCGGCCTTCTCGACGCCTTCACCGCCCGGCATCGCCGCCATCGACCCAGTCCTTGATCATGTTGGCCACCGCCTTCGGGTCCTTGCGCGCGAGTTCGCGTGCCTCGGCGAGCTTGTCGTCGTGGCCGCGGGCGCGGTGCATCATGCCGTCGGCACCGACCTCGAAGGCTTCACGTCGCGGCGGCGGCGCCTCCATCAGCTGCTGGACGACGGGTCGCAGCAGGCGGGTCCACAGCCAGAAGAGGGCGCCACCGATGATCAGGTAGCGCGCGATCTCCTTCAGCACCGACATCAGCTCCGCGTTGGCCCACAAGGGGGCATCGGCCACGGCTTCCTTCTCCACGGGGGTGAAGGGCGCATTGGCGACGCTCAGCGTATCCCCGCGTTCCTTGCTGAAGCCCATCGCTTCGCGTGCGAGGTTGGTGATCTGCTCGATCTCCGCCGGCGTCAGCGGCGAGGGCTTGGGCTTGGCCGGATCCTTGCGGTGGTTCACGACGACGGCGACGGAGAGCCGCCGTACCGATCCCGGGACACCCTTGGTGTGGCGGATCGTCTTGTCCACCTCGTAATTGATCGTGGCATTGCGCGTCACGCCGGCACCGACTCCGCCACCGGCCGCACCCGCCGTACCGCCGGCAGCGGCGCCTGCCGCGCCCTGGGTCAATGGCGCGATCGCCGGTACCGGGGGCTGGTTGGAGAGCGCGCCGGGGATGCCGGCCGCGGTGGCGGACGACGCGGCACCGCCGCCGACTTCGGCCGTCTGCTGGCTGCGGATGGCCGTTTCCGGCGCTGGGTTGGGCTTGTAGGTTTCGGCGACCTGGTCGATCTGCGAGAAGTCGATGTCGGCGGTTACCTGGGCGCGCACGTTGCTCGCACCGACCACCGGCGCCAGGATGGCCTCGATGCGCTTGCCGTAGTCGGACTCCACCTCGCGCACGTACTTGAGCTGGCCGGGGTCGAGCCCTGCGTCGCGCAGCGCGTCGCGCTGCTGGGAGAGCAGCTTGCCCTCCTGGTCGATGACGGTCACGTTGAGCGGATTGAGGTGCGGCACGCTGGAGGCGACGAGATTGACGATGCCCGCCACCTGGACGGGCTCGAGCGAGCGTCCCGCGTGCAGGCTGACCAGAACCGAGGCCGAGGTTTTCTGGTCGTCGCGCAGGAAGGCCGTCTGCTTGGGGATCGCCAGATGCACGCGGGCGCCGCGCACGGCGGCCAGCGACTGGACCGAGCGGGCCAGCTCGCCCTCCAGCGCCCGCTGGTAGTTCACCTGCTCGGCAAACTGGCTGACGCCGAGCTTCTGGTTCTCCATGAGTTCGAAGCCCACCAGGCCGCCCTTGGGCAGTCCCTGCGAGGCGAGCTTGAGCCGGGTGTCGTGCACCACGGTCTGGGGCACGAGGATGCTGCGCCCGCCGTCGCTGAAGCGGTAGGGAATGTTCTGCTGGGTCAGCGCAGCCACGATCTGGCCGCCGTCCTTTTCGTCCTGGATGGCGAACAGTAGCGAGTAGGGCGGCTCCTTCGTCCACAGCCAGCCGCCGACGAGGACGGCCACCGCCAGCGCGGCGCCGGCCATGCCGAGCACCTTCTGGCGGGGCGGCAGACGGCCGAACGCCTCGAGGGAGAAGGGGAATCGGGCGGTCGTCGCCGTGTTTTCTGCCATGTGCCCTTTGCGTTCCAACTGCGGTGCGAGCCGTATGCCCGCCCGGGGATTGTGAACCCCCCTAGCAAGCGGGGTTCCAGAAAGAAACGGCAATTTTTGCCGGTATATCCGGCGCGGCTTTCCTTGTCCGCTCCGGACGATTCTGCCATCATCGACGGCCATGAATTCCACGGCAGCCTCGATGTCGAAATCCCGCAACCCTGCGGTTCCCACCGGCGAGGCGGAGCATCTTGCCGAGGCGTTCCGCATTTTCAGCCAGGCATCCGAGGAACTGGCCACTGCCTACAGCGAGCTGCAGGGCCAGGTCGCCCGGCTGACCGAAGAGCTCGCCGCCGCTAACGGCGCCCTGCGCCAGCAGTATCTGGAAAAGGCTGCGCTGACCGAACGCCTTACCCTGCTGCTCGATGCGCTGCCGGCGGGCGTGGTGGTGCTCGACGGCGCCGGCCGCGTGGTGCAGGCCAATCCCGCGGCGAAGGGTGCCTTGGGCGATACCGTCGTCGGCGCCGGCTGGGGCGAACTGCAGGGCGCGCGGCTGCAGGAGAGCGAGACTCCGGGCGAGTTCCTCGTCGGCGAGCGCAGGCTGGCGGTGGCCGTGACGCCGCTCGATTCGGCAGGCGGCCGCATCGTCCTCCTCCATGACGTCACCGAGACGCAGTTGCTGAAGACCCGCGCCGAGCGCAACCAGCGCCTGGCGGCCATGGGCGAGATGGCGGCACAGCTCGCCCACCAGTTGCGTACGCCGCTGACCGCAGCGCTGCTTTACGCCGGCAACCTCGAAAACATCGACCTGCCGGCATCGAGCCGGGTGTCCATTGCGCAGAAGACCGTGGCCCGCCTCAAGCACCTTGAGCGACTGATCCAGGACATGCTGCTGTTTGCCCGTGGCGAAGTCCTCGGTCGCGAACGCTTTCCGGTCGCCGACCTGCTGGCCGAGCTGTCGCACACCTTCGAACCCCTGGCCAAGAGCCGCGGCGTGCATTTCTCGGTGGCCGATGCAACGGCAGGCGCTGCCGTCACAGGTCATCGCAAGTCGCTTCTGGGTGCCCTCACCAATCTTCTGGAGAACGCGCTGCAGGCGGTCGAGGCCGGTGGCCGCGTGGACCTGTCGGCCCGCCGCGATGGAGCGCAACTTTTGGTCACCGTGCGCGACGACGGCCGCGGCTTGAGCGGCGAGACCGCGGCGCGCCTTTTCGATCCCTTCTTCACCACGCGCGCCGACGGTACCGGGCTCGGGCTTTCCATCGCACGCGGGGTCGCCCGCGCCCACGGCGGCGGCATCGAGGTCGTTTCCAGTCCCGGTGCCGGCGCCGAATTCACCCTGAGCCTGCCATGTCCGACGCCTTGAACATCCTCGTCGTCGAGGATGACGACGCGCTGCGCGACGCGCTCGCGATCACGCTGGAGACCGCCGGCCATCGCGTCAGCGCGGTCGATGGCGGGCCCGCCGCGCTGAACGCGCTCGGGCGCCAGGCGTTCAGCATGGTGGTTTCCGATTTGCGCATGGATCCGATGGACGGCCTGCAGTTGCTCGCCGAGATCCGGCGCCGCCAGCCGGGCCTGCCGGTGCTGCTGATGACCGCCTTCGGCGATGTGGACAAGGCGGTTGCCGCGATGCGTGGCGGGGCCTGCGACTTCATGCTCAAGCCCTTCGAGCCGCGCACGCTGATCGAGCAGATCTCGCGCTATGCGGTGCCCCCCGCCGCAGAGGGCGTGGTCGCTGCCGATCCGAGGACCCGGGAAACGCTGGTCCTTGCCTCGCGCGTCGCGCGGACCGACGCCACTGTGCTCTTGACCGGCGAATCCGGCGTCGGCAAGGAGGTGTTCGCGCGCTACATCCACGACCAGTCGGCGCGCGCCGGCGGTCCCTTCGTCGCCATCAACTGCGCGGCGATTCCCGACAACCTGCTCGAGGCCACGTTGTTCGGCTACGAGAAGGGGGCGTTCACGGGCGCCCAGGCGGCGCAGGCCGGTAAGTTCGAGCAGGCCAACGGCGGCACGCTGCTGCTCGACGAGATTTCTGAGATGCCGCTGGCGCTGCAGGCCAAGTTGTTGCGCGTGCTGCAGGAGCGCGAAGTGGAACGCGTGGGCGGCAAGAAGCCGGTGGCGCTGGACATTCGCGTGCTGGCCACGAGCAACCGCGACATGGACGCGGAAGTTCGCGCCGGACGCTTCCGCGAAGACCTTTACTACCGGCTCAACGTATTCCCGCTGGAGATCGCCCCCCTGCGCGAACGCCCGGCCGACATCGTTCCCCTTGCCCGGCATTGCCTGGCGCGCCAGGCTGCCGCCGCCGGACGGACGGCAAGATTTGCCGCCGAGGCCGAGGCCAGGCTCGCCGCGCATGCATGGCCGGGCAATGTGCGCGAACTGGAAAACGTCGTGCAGCGGGCGCTCATCATGAGCCCTGGGGAGTTCGTCGAGGCGAACTGCCTGCCGCTGCCAGGTGGATCGTCGGTGCCGCCGCAGGCCGTCGCGGCCCCGGCCGCCATTCCGGCCACGCTGCCGCCGTCAGCACCGACTCTCGCCGAAAGCCCCGTGGCGCAAGGATCTCCCGCCAACATGAAGGATCTCGAGCGCCAGCACATCCTCGATACCCTGGCGCGGGTGGGCGGTTCGCGCAAGAAGGCCGTGGCGATCCTCGGCATCTCGGAACGCACCCTGCGCTACAAGCTTTCGCAGTACCGGGCCGAAGGCTACCTCGTGGATGGCGAGGACGGCTGAACCGGGCAGGGTGCCGGGCACGGCGATTGCTATTCCAAACCCGAGAGAATTCAAGTAAGGTTGCGCCATGGCCATCGACACCCGACAAATCGACCAGATGCTCTCCGAGCTGCGCGCGGCAACGGCGCTGGCCGGTGGCAAGACGTTCGCGAATCCGGCCGCGGCGGACGGGCCTGATTTCTCGCAGGTGCTCAAGGCGACCATCGACCAGGTCAATGCCGCGCAGCAGCAGGCCCAGAAGATGGCCGAGGACTTCTCGACGGGTCAGGGCAACGTCGACCTGCAGGACGTCATGATCAACCTGCAGAAGGCCAACCTGTCCTTCCAGCAGATGGTGCAGGTACGCAACAAGCTGGTGTCGGCCTACCACGACATCATGAACATCCAGGTCTGACGCCGGACACTCCGCGCAGACCCGGCGTGCCGCGCCGGTAGAATCCAGGCTCCCGCGACTTCCTGGCCTGCTCGCCGGCCTGAATTCCCATGTGGTTCCGCAACCTGCAAATCTTCCGGCTGGCTTCCGGCTGGACCTACGACACCGAGACCCTGGCGCGCCTGCTGCATCGCGGCCGTTTCAGGGCCTGCGGTGCGGCTGACCGCGCCGCCCGTGGCTGGGTGCCGCCGCGTGGCGAGGACACCGAGCCGGTGTACAGCGTCGAGCGGCAGCAACTCATCGCGCTCGGCATCGAACAGAAACTGCTGCCGCCGGCGGTGGTACGCCAGTACGCGCAGGCGCGGCTGGCCGAGATCGAGGCGGCGCAGGGGCGCAAGCCCGGGCGGCGCCAGGCGCGCGAGGTGTTCGAGCTGGTCGAGGCCGAACTGCTGCCGCGGGCGCTGGTCAAGCGCGGGCTGACCTACGTCTGGATCGACCCGGTCGGTCGCTGGCTGATCGTCGACGCTGCATCGAGCGGCCGCGCTGACGAGGTGATCGAGCAGCTCAAGCTGTCGCTTGGTGAACTTCCGCTGGCCCTGCTCAAGACGCGGCAGGCACCGGGCTCGGCGATGACCCAGTGGCTGGCACAGGGGCGCGGGCCGGACCACTTCACCATCGACCGCGATTGCGAACTGCGTGCAATCGCCGACGAGCGGGCCGCGGTTCGTTACGTGCGGCACAGCCTCGACAGCGCCGAAGTGCGCGCGCACGTGGCCGCCGGCAAGGCCGCAACCCGCCTGGCCCTGACCTGGCGGGATCGGGTGTCCTTCGTGCTCACCGACCAGTTGCAGGTCAAGCGCGTGGCCTTCCTCGACGTGCTGAAGGAAGATGCGGAGCGCCAGGCCGAGGGCGACGACCAGTTCGCCGCGGACTTTGCCCTCATGTCGGGCGAACTGTCGCGCCTGCTCGCCGACCTGGTTGCCGCGCTGGGCGGGGAAGGGGACTGATGCGCGCGCCGGCGCTGCTGCTCGCCCTGTTCCTGGCCGGTAATGCGCTGGCTGACGGCGTCGATGTCGGCAAGCCGTCCAGCGTGCGCAACCTGGTGCCGGCCGGCGTCCTCGAGCGCCAGGCCCAGCAGGAATACGACCAGCTCAAGCGCCAGGCAGCGGCAAAGCGCGCGCTCGGTCCCGACGACCACCCGCAGGTGCGGCGCCTGCGCGCCATCGCCGCACGCATGATTCCCTTCGTCGATCGCTTCAATCCGCGCGCACGCCAGTGGCAGTGGGAGGTCAACCTCATCGGCTCGCGCCAGATCAATGCCTTTTGCATGCCGGGCGGAAAGATCGCGGTCTATACGGGCATCCTCGACACCCTGAAGCTGACCGACGACGAGGTGGCGATCGTCATGGGCCACGAGATCGCCCACGCCCTGCGCGAGCACGCGCGCGAGCGCGCGGCGAAGAGCCAGCTCACGCAGCTGGGTGCCAACGTGCTCGGCGAACTTGTCGGTGGCGGGCGCTACGCGGGAGCCTTCCAGCTGGGCGGCAGCCTGCTATCGCTGAAGTTCTCGCGCGACGATGAGGCGGAAGCCGACCTGGTCGGCCTCGACCTCGCCGCGCGCGCCGGCTTCGATCCGCGCGCCGGCGTCAGCCTGTGGCAGAAGATGACGGCGGCCAATGCGCGTGCGCCGCTCGAATTCCTGTCCACGCATCCGGCCGGCGAGCACCGCATACGCGAAATCGAGAAGCACCTGCCGGAAGTCGTGCCGCTCTATGAGCGGGCGCGGCGGGCGGAGTCGGCGGCGCGGTGATGCGCCTCAGCCCATGCCCGACTCGCGGGCCTTGCGCTCGCGTTCGACCTTGATGATGTAGCGCTGGATCAGCGTCAGCATCGGCCCCGGCAGCTTGACGAATTCGCATCCGGCCCGCTGCGCCTTGGTGCCGGTGCGCGATACGGTCTCGAACACGCTGCGCACCACCAGCGGGCTGTTGACCACGCCGACTTCGGGCAGTTCGATGCGGCAGTCCAGCTGCATGCCGCGCTCGATCCCCAGATCGAGCGGCAGCGAGACGATGCCGACGCCGCCGCCGCTGATGTCGCCGATGTGCGCATCGATGGTGCGCTTGTCGCCACCGGCCAGGGTGACGGTGACGGCGCACTTGAGCGGCCGCGCTATCGGCGTCGACATGCGGTAGTACTCGCGCCGCTGCAAGCGCAGCACGCTTTCCGGCAACGCGGCGAAAAACGCCGGGCCGCCCTGGAAATCGGTGCCCTTGATGCCACGCAGGATGAACTGGACCTTGACCTTTTCCAGTTGGGTCACGCAGAACAGCTTCTGCGCGGCGAGCGCCTTTTCGTTCATTTCCCGGCTGGCGCCGACGTCCAGATAGATGCCATTGTCGTTGTAGCCGACCAGGCTGGTCAGCACCATGTCGCGCCCTTCATTGAAGAACATGGTGATCTGCGACAGGTGCTCGACGAGGCCGCGGAACACCGCGAACATCTCGCTCTTCGCCTTCAGCAGGTACTGGCTGAATTCGTCGGTCGAAATCAGCTCGGCTGCGGCCGTCGGGTCCGTCGCTGCATTCGCGGCTGCCGTGCGGGGCGGGATTTCGGTGTCGGTGCCGCTCATCGTTCGGGGGGTGGGAAGGATTTCAGGACCGAAATTGCAATTTTAGCCGAGAAACCCGCATGCCGGTCCGCCAGAAGGCTGCCGATTCCCCGTCAACGCGGCGCGGGCCGGGTTTCCGCGCCGCCTTCCGGCATCGCGCCGTGGCGCTCGACACGATAGATCCACGCCAGGAGTTCAGCCACGGCGACGTACAACTGGGGAGGAATCTGGTCGTCGAGGTCTACCTGGGACAGCAGGGCGACCAGTTCGGGCGATTCATGGACGTAGATGCCGTGTTCCCTGGCGCGAGAGATGATTTCCTCGGCAATGAGCCCGCGCCCCTTGGCCACCACCACCGGTGCCGCCGCGCCGGGCGCATACTTGAGCGCCACGGCAAGCGAGCGATTGCCGTCAGCTTGTTTCGCCGTGCTCATGCCGTACCTGGAAGCCGATTAGCGGGACGCCGGCCGCATCCATCGCGTCTTTGAGTGCCGGTGCGGCGTCGAGGAGGTCGGCCGCGGTTGCCCCGACCGGGGTGGTCAGGGCAATGCGGGCGCCTTGCGGGGTGACGTGGATTCGGGCCTCAATGGCGCCCAGCCGCGGCGTCACCATGTTGACCGAACTGGTCCAGCCGGCCTCCGCGTCGCCTTGCCCGCTACCCGAGCCGCCACGGTCGGGTTCGATCTGCCAGTCCATGGCCTGGCCCGGCCAGACCTCGCCGTGCCAGGCGAGGCGCTGCGTGGCGGCGGCGTCGAGCTGCTGCTGCACCAGGGGCCGCAGGTCCTCGGGGATGGTCACGGAAGGGGGGGCGGGCGGCTGCGCACTCTGCTCGGGACGACGGGATTCGTCGGCGCCAAGCAGGGTCTGCAGTGTGGCGAGGGCTCCCGGAGATTCGAGGCGCCCGTCGCGCGCCGGCGTCCGGGTCGCGTCCGCGCCACCGGCGATGCCAGCGGCGGCGTGCCGCGCCTGGGGCTCGGTCTGCAGTTCGCCCAGGCTGCGCTGGCCGAGTACCCACTGGATCTGGTGCGCCTCGTAGAACAGCCCGCTGTGGCTTACCGCGCGTGCCAGTTGGGGGGCCAGTTCGGCCGCCATGGCAGCCGCGTCCGCGGGAGGGGTCGCCAGCAGCGGACCGCTGCAGGTCAGGGTGGCCGCCTGCGGGGCGCTGTCGCGGGCGAGCAGGGTACTGATCAGTTGCGCAGTCGGCGACAGCGTGGCCCCGGGCAGGCCGGACCCCGCGCCGGCCTCGGCCGAGCGTCCCGCCAGCTGGGCGACCACCACGCGCGGCGTGCGGTCGATGACGAC
>ERZ724521.1296-NODE-1296-length-11103-cov-5.037292_pt1 | contig 11103 bp, 8 predicted proteins | sample MGYA00376054_ERZ724521 | MGnify/ENA primary metagenome ERZ724521 (study PRJEB28724, sample SAMN07190883) | activated sludge metagenome | isolation source: activated sludge of sewage treatment plant in Hong Hong | place: Hong Kong | collected 2016-03-17 ... | reverse complement strand
TGGCCGTCGGTGCGCAGCGTGATCTTGTCGGCGCGCAGCGACGCGATGGTCTGCAGCAGCTCGCGCATCTGGTGCGAGGTATCGTCGTCGCCCAGGGTAGCCACCAGCTCGAACGGTTGCGTCACACGCTCCAGGTAGGCGCCGAGTTGGGTCTTGAGGGTGTCGTCGAGCATGGTTTTTACTCCTGATTTAGTAGCATCGAAAGGCTATTCGACGCTGGTTATGGGCAATTTTTGTCGAAAAAAAACCGGACGGCAGGCTCCAGGCCCTGTCGCCGTCCGGCTCGGTCATTCACTCACAGGATGCAGCGCCTGTTTCGCCGCCGGGCCGCCCCAAGGCGAAACGCAGCGCCCATGGGCTGAGGGCTGTGGCTCCGAGCCTGCCCGCGCAGGCTTGGACAGCCCGAAGAGGAGCCGGCTCTGGCGGCTCCGCGGCCTGCAAGGCCAGGAAGCTACACGCAGTGAGCGACCGTGGGGGCAATTTCCTTCAGATCTTGCCGACCAGGTCCAGCGACGGGGCCAGGGTTTTGGCGCCTTCATTCCACTTGGCGGGGCAGACTTCACCCGGGTGGGCGGCGGTGTACTGCGCGGCCTTGAGCTTGCGCACGGTTTCCTTGACGTCGCGGGCGATCTCGTTGGAATGCACTTCCATGGTCTTGATCACGCCATCAGGGTTGACGATGAAGGTGCCGCGCAGCGCCAGGCCTTCTTCGGGAATGTGCACGCCGAAGGCGTTGGTCAACTGGTGCGTGGGGTCGCCGACCAGCGGGAACTTGGCCTTGCCCACGGCGGGGGAAGTTTCGTGCCACACCTTGTGCGAGAAATGGGTGTCGGTGGTGACGATGTAGACCTCGGCACCAGCCTTCTGGAATTCGGCGTAGTGCTCGGCCGCGTCTTCGATCTCGGTCGGGCAATTGAAGGTGAAGGCCGCCGGCATGAAGATCAGCACCGACCATTTGCCCTTCAGGCTCTCGTCGGACACGGTGATGAATTCGCCCTTGCCGCTGCGGTTGACGAAGGCGGTGGTCTTGAACGGCTGGACTTGGGTGTTGATCAGGGACATGAAGGACTCCTTTGCGGTTGATGGGTGAATTGGTTTCCTGAACCAATGCATGAATCATAGCGACGACCTATCAATAGTGGAATTTGGTTTTTTCTAAACTATTGATAGGGATTCTTTATGGTCGCGATGGCCGGCTGCCGCCAGACGGCGCGGGGCAGAACTGCATCCGCAGAATATAGTGTGCGCCTGCGGCGACATCGTTGGAAATCCCGGGGGGATTTGGCGGCGCTCGCCGAAACCCTCGGACCCAGCACCATGAGCCCAGCCCAGATTCAGCATTTCATCAACGGCCAACGCACCCGCGTCAGCAGCGCGCGCACGCAGGACGTCTTCAACCCCGCCACCGGCGCCGTCACCGGGCAGGTGATGCTGGGCAGCCGCAGCGATGTGGATGCCGCCGTGGCTGCCGCGAAGGCCGCGTTCCCGGCCTGGGCCGACACGCCGCCGATCCGACGCGCGCGGGTGCTGTTCAAGTTCCTGGAACTGCTCAATCACCACAAGGACAATCTGGCGGAAATGATCACCCGTGAGCACGGCAAGGTGTTCACCGACGCGCAAGGCGAGGTCTCGCGTGGCATCGACATCGTCGAGTTCGCCTGTGGCATCCCGCAGTTGCTCAAGGGTGACTTCACCGACCAGGTCTCCACCGGCATCGACAACTGGACCTTTCGCCAGCCGCTGGGCGTGGTGGCCGGCATCACGCCGTTCAACTTTCCGGTCATGGTGCCGATGTGGATGTTCCCCCTGGCCATCGCGGCCGGCAACACGTTCGTGCTCAAGCCCAGCCCGATCGACCCCAGCACCAGCCTCTTGGTGGCCGACCTGCTCAAACAGGCCGGCCTGCCCGACGGCGTCTTCAACGTCGTGCACGGCGACAAGGAAGCGGTGGACGCGCTGCTTGACCACCCCGACGTGAAAGCGGTGAGCTTCGTGGGCTCCACCCCGATTGCCAACTACATCTACGAGACCGGCGCGCGGCACGGCAAGCGCGTGCAGGCATTGGGCGGCGCGAAGAACCACATGGTGGTGATGCCCGACGCGGACATCGAACAGGCGGTGGACGCGCTGATCGGCTCGGCCTACGGCTCGGCAGGGGAACGCTGCATGGACATCAGCGTGGCAGTCCTCGTGGGCGACGTGGGCGAGCAAGTGATTCCAAAGCTGGTCTCGCGTGCCCAGGCGCTCAAGGTCAAGGACGGCATGGAGCTGGATGCGGAAATGGGCCCCATCGTCACTGCCGCGGCGCACGCGCGCATCAGCGGCTACATCGAGCAGGGCGTGCGCGAAGGTGCGCGCCTGCTGGTGGATGGCCGCACGTTCCAGGGTGCCAGCGCGGGCCCGGGCTGCTCAGAAGGCTTCTGGCTCGGCGGCACGCTGTTCGACCAGGTGACGACCGACATGCGCATCTACAAGGAAGAGATCTTCGGCCCGGTGCTGGTGTGCGTAAACGTGCCGGATTTCGCCACCGCGGTGCAGCTGGTCAACGACCACGAATTCGGCAATGGTGTCAGCTGTTTCACCCGCGACGGCAACGTGGCGCGGGAGTTCAGCCGCCGCATCCAGGTCGGCATGGTCGGCATCAACGTGCCGATCCCCGTGCCCATGGCCTGGCACGGCTTCGGCGGATGGAAACGCAGCCTGTTCGGCGACATGCATGCCTACGGCGAAGAAGGCGTGCGCTTTTACACGAGGCAGAAGAGCATCATGCAGCGCTGGCCGGAGAGCATTGCGAAGGGCGCCGAGTTCGTGATGCCGACGGCGAAATAGGCCTCGACTGAAGTCCTGTTGAGTTCACCGTGATAGTGGTTCCATCGGCACCCACTCATGACAACCTCGTACCCAGTCTTCGCGCAGACCGGTAGCTGGCACTCATCAACTACGTCGATGCGATCAAACCCTTCGCTTTTTGTTTTACTCACCTTAGCTGCTTTAGTGTGGCTGATCGTTCGGCGAGGGCTCGCGAGAACAGCGCCGAAGCCGCGTCCCTCGACAGAGCATGTTCAAGTATCCACAGTTCAGCCGTGTCAATCAGGCGATGCCTCTAAGGACTTCCAGTCAAACCGTGCAGTCACGCTTGACCTAGCGGTCAGTGTCTCGTCCATCGGCGCTTCCCCAACGAAAGCAAAGCGACTACCGCCTCTTGAGTTAACTTACACCAATACCCAAGAGATAACCAACAAACGGGTGATCCAGCCATATCGAACGCGCGCAAACACAGACTACTTCGAGGCTTATTGCCATTTTGAAGACCAACACCGAAGCTTTCGGTTTGACCGAGTCTCTTGTGCGACCAATTTGCAAACTGGTGAAATATTGTCGCAATCAGATTTGTATGTGCTCATTCATCCCAAGCGAAAACCGCCAGATTGGCTTGAGGTAATGCCGATTCTGAAAGAGACCACTGTATGAACGAAACCACGTTCGACTACATCATCGTCGGCGCCGGCACGGCGGGCAGCTTGCTGGCCAACCGCTTGTCGGCCGACGCGAGCAAGCGCGTGCTGCTGATCGAGGCCGGGCGCAAGGACGACTACCACTGGATCCACATCCCGGTGGGCTATCTGTATTGCATCGGCAACCCGCGCACCGACTGGCTCTACAACACCGAACCCGCCGCGGGGCTGAACGGCCGCACGCTGCGCTACCCGCGGGGCAAGACGCTGGGCGGCTGCAGCAGCATCAACGGCATGATCTACATGCGCGGGCAGGCGCGCGACTATGACCAATGGGCCCAGCTGACCGGCGACGACACCTGGTCCTGGCGCAACACGCTGCCCTGGTTCAAGCTGCATGAAGACCATTACAAGGGCGCCAACGTGGCGCACGGCGCCAAAGGTGCACCCTCCGAACTGCTGGAGGCGCCCGCCGACCCGGCTGACGCCGTCTGGCGCGAGGTGCTGCGCCACCACCAGGCCGGCGGCGAATGGCGGGTCGAGAAACAACGGCTGCGCTGGGACGTGCTCGATGCCTTCGCCCAGGCCGCGCAGCAGGCCGGCATCCCCGCCACCGACGACTTCAACCGGGGCGACAACGAGGGCGTGGGCTACTTCGAGGTCAACCAGCGCGCCGGCTGGCGCTGGAACACGGCCAAGGCCTTTCTGCGCCCCACCTGCTACGGACGGCCCAACTTCGAACTCTGGACGTCTGCGCAGGTGGCAAAGCTGGTGATGGAATCCACGCCCGACGGCCGCAAGCGCTGTACCGGCGCGCAAGTCTGGGACGGCCAGGAACTGATCACCGCCACCGCCCGGCGCGAGGTGATCCTGTGCGCCGGCTCCATCGGTTCGCCCCAGATTCTGCAGCTCTCGGGCATCGGACCGGGCGCGCTGCTGCAGCAGCACGGTATCGGCTTGGTGCATGAACTGCCCGGGGTGGGCGCGAACCTGCAGGACCATCTGCAGATCCGCGCGGTCTACATGGTGCAGGGGGTCAAGACGCTGAACGTGCTGGCCAACTCGCTCTGGGGCAAGGCGATGATCGGGCTGGAATACGCGCTGAAGCAGACCGGCCCGATGAGCATGGCCCCCAGCCAGCTCGGCGCCTTCACGCGCAGCTCGCCTGATCGGCCCTACCCGAACATCGAATACCACGTGCAACCGCTGAGCCTGGAGGCCTTCGGCGAGCCGCTGCACGCCTTCCCCGCGTTCACCGCCAGCGTGTGCAACCTGAACCCGACCAGCCGCGGCACGGTGACGATCCGTTCAAACCGCTTCGGGGATGCCCCGGCGATCGCGCCCAACTACCTCAGCACCGACGAAGACCGCCAGGTGGCCGCCGACAGCCTGCGGCTGACCCGCAAGATCATTGCCCAGCCGGCCTTGGCAAAGTACAAGCCCGAGGAATTCAAGCCCGGCGTGCAGTTTCAGACCGACGACGAACTGGCACGCCTGGCCGGCGACATCGCCAGCACCATCTTCCACCCGATCGGCACCACGAAGATGGGCCGCGCCGACGACCCGATGGCCGTGGTCGACAGCCGCCTGCGCGTGCTCGGTGTGACAGGCCTGCGCGTGGTGGACGCGGGCGTGATGCCCACCATCACCAGCGGCAACACGAACAGCCCGGTACTGATGATGGCCGAGAAGGCCGCGCGCTGGATCATGGCGGACGCAGCCTGAGCCGTTGTATCGCCGTCGCGCGGACACGTCCGCGCTTCGGCGCGACACGGGAAATCCCTGATGCACAGAAGCGGTGCGTGCCGCTACAGTTCGCCCACTCGCGGCGAGGCCACGTCCCGCCCCGCAGGGGACCGAGGAGACACACTCACCCATCCACAACAATTCGTTCAGGCGTCCGTCCGAGACGCTCTCCAAGGCGCCGCAACCCGGCGCCTTTTCTTTTTTCGGGCCCAAAAAGGCCCGTTCCAGGTGCTGAAAGGCCACGATTAGCTATCACGTTGATAGCATTCCGGGTGCGACAATGGCCGCCATGGAACTGCTGATCATTGGGCTGGCCTCACTGGCGGCCGGGCTGGTGGACTCGATCGTCGGCGGCGGCGGGCTGATCCTGGTGCCGGCGCTGTTCGCCACCTTCCCCGCGGCGCACCCGGCCACGCTGTTCGGGACCAACAAGAGCGCCTCGGTCTGGGGGACCGCCATCGCCACCGCGCAGTACAGCCGGCGCGTGCAAATGCGATGGACCGCCCTGGTGCCGGCCACGGCGGCCGGTTTTGCCGGCGCCTTTGCCGGCGCCTGGGTGGTGACCGTGATCGACCCGGGCTTTCTGCGCAAGCTGCTGCCGCTGATCCTGCTGGCCGTGCTGCTGTACACGCTGGCGCGCAAGGAACTCGGCCGCACCCACGCGCCACGCTTCGCGGGCGGACACGAACAGGCACTGGCGGCGGTGATCGGTGCCGTGATCGGTTTCTACGACGGCTTTTTCGGACCGGGCACCGGCAGCTTTCTGGTGTTCCTCTTCGTGCGCCTGCTGGGCTACGACTTCCTCAACGCGTCGGCGTCGGCCAAACTGGTCAACACCGCCACCAACCTGGCGGCGCTGATCCTGTTCGCGGCCAAGGGCCATGTCTGGTGGCATTTCATGGTGGTCATGGCGCTGGCCAACGTGGCCGGCAGCCTGCTGGGCACCCGGCTCGCGCTGAAACACGGCGCCAGCTTCGTGCGCGGCGTGTTCATCGTGGTGGTCGGCGCGCTGATCCTGAAGACCGGCTACGACGCTTTCATCCGGTAGCGCGGGCCGGCAGCGCTGCGCCGGCTATTTCTTCAGCGCGGCCTTCCAGTCGCGGAACACGTCCAGATCCACGCCATCCGGGTAGTTCAGAAGGCCGGGCTTGTAGCCCTTCTTGCCCTTCTCGCCGTACTGCCAGATGATTTTCTTGGTCTGCCGGTCCACCACGATCACGCGGTCGTTCAGGTCGTCGACGATGAGGATGTCGCCGGTGTCGGGCAGTTCACGCGCAATCGACGAGTGGTCCAGCGCGCCGTCGCCGTCCTTCACGAAGTATTCCCAGCTCACCTTGCGGGTGGCCGGATCGAAGATCACCACGCGCCCGGGCTTCCAGAAGTCGGCCACGATCACCTGTTTGCCATCGACCGTCGGGAACGCGTCCGACGGGTAACGGATGCCCGGCGCCTTGACGCTCCACAACACCTTGCCCTCGCGCGTGATGCGTGATATCCAAGCATCGGTGATCTCGGTGACCAGGATGTCGCCGTTTTCCAGCGGCGTCGCACCGTTGGGGTGGGCCAGTTCGTTCGGCGGGTTGTGCCTGCACTTGCCGGGCGTGCCCCACTGCGTGGCGATTTCGTTTCGGACCGGATCGATGATCAGGACGCGGCAGTTGCGGATGTCCGCCGTCAGGAACTTTCCGTCGTCCAGCAGGTGGGCGTCGTCCGGGTAGTTGAGCAGGCCCTTGCCGCTGCCCCGCCGGTCCGGCATGCCGTAGGTCCAGGTGAGCTGACGCTTTTCATAGTCGACGATGTGCACGTCGAAGTTGTCTTCTTCGCTCACCGCCAGCAACTTGCCGTCCGACGAGAAATTGACGTCTTCGTTGCCGCGGTACACCTTCAGGCTCGGCGACGGAAATTCCCAGACGATGCTTTTGTCGGGCGCAACCTCAATCAGCCGGTTGTTGCGCCGGTCGGCGATCACGATCGGATAGGGCAGCGGCTTGCCCCAGGATGCCACGGGGTTCTTGCGGTTGCCGGTGACCGGCGGCACAGGCGGAAGGGTCACGCCGCTGCTGACCGCGCCGGCGCCCGCCATCTCGGGCGTGACGGTCACTTCGACGCCCGCGCCCTGAATGGCTTTTTCCTTCACTGGCGCGACCGGCGAGGTCAGGGCCGGCATCGCCAAGAGGCCCAGCAACAGGGTCAGGATGGCGCTGCGCCCGGGGCGCTGGCGAATCGGGCAAGCATCAAACGCGGCGGACTTCAAGGGCATGATCTCTCCTGCGCGTCGGTCCAAACGCCGACGCCATGCGCCCGGATTGTTCGGCATGCAGGCCACCGCTGCCTTGACCTGCCACAAGACCGCGTGAGTTGGGGCCTTCAGCGGCTTTCCAGCACCACCCGCCCGTGCAAGGGCTGTACCGGGCGCGCATTGTCGGCAAAGCGCTGGCGGTAACGCGCCAGTTGAGCGGCGGAGAGCATCACCGGCTGCTTCAGCACGATCCAGTCCACGCCTTCGGTGCAGGGCGCGGACGTGAGCGAGCCGGTGTAACGGAAGTAGCCCCGCGTCGCCGGCAGGAGCGCGCTGGCATCGACCGCCACGCCCGGCGGGCTGTGGTCGCCGTCGGCGCGCACCGGAATCAGCGGCAGCAGACGATCCAGCAGCGGGTTGTCCGCGCCCTGGCGAAACAGCACCACCACCGCGAGCAGTTGCCCGGCGTCGCTCTTGTGCAACAGGTGGGCCGCCATCGGGAATTCCTCGCCCGCGACGCGATCCCCGCCGGGGGTGTGAAAGTGGAACTGCTGCAGCGCATACCGCTGCCCGCCGACGCGCAACTCGCTGCCTTTGCCAAACCGGACCCGGACGGTATGGCCATCGTCGGCCAGCTTCAGTGGCGCGGCCTGGTACCGGAAATCCAGCGTCGGCAAGTCCTTTCGCACCGCGACACCGGCGGGAATGTCGATCGGCGACTGGCGCCGGCCACTGTCGCAGAGCGACGCCGCGTCGGCGACGCCCGCCAGCAGCGACATCGCAGCCAGGATCAGGGCAAGCGCAGGCTCAAAGCGTGACAGGGCCATGTGACCGCCTTGCGCGCCTCAACCGGCCACGACCACCGGCACGCGCGGCGCCAGCGCACACATCAGTTCGTAGCCCACGGTTCCTGCCGACTGTGCCACCACGTCGATGGGCAGGCGGCTGCCATGGGGGCCGTTACCCCACAGCGTGACCTCGCTGCCAAAGCCGGGTTGGACTCCGGCCGCGATGACGGGCGTGAGGTCCACCGTGATCATGTCCATGCTGACCCGGCCCACGGTGCGCGTGCGCACCCCCTCGACCAGCACCGGCGTGCCGGTAGGCGCCACGCGCGGGTAGCCGTCGGCGTAGCCGCAGGCGACCACCCCGATGCGCATCGGCACCGGGGCCTGAAAGGCCGAGCCGTAGCCCACGCTGTCGCCGGCCCCCAGAGCCTGGGTGGCGATGAGCTTCGAAGCCAGCGTCATCGTGGGGCGCAAATCCCAGTGCGCGATGTCGTGCGCGGGAAAGTCCGGCGCGCTGCCATACAAGGCGATGCCGGGCCGGACCCAGTCGGCGCTGACCGGCTGGCCGCCCGGCGCGCCGTCAAAGCGCTGCCCGGCGTGACGCAGCGTGGCGGCGCTGTTGCACAGGCTGCGCTCACCCGGCAGGTCTTGCGTCACCGCCGAAAACACCGCCATCTGCGCCGCGATGCCGCCCGGCCCGTCGGCGTCACTGAAATGGGTCATCAGCGAGATCTCGTCCACCTGGGGCAGCGCGTTCAGCCGCGTCCAGGCCGCCCGCAGGCGCTGCGGTGTGAAGCCCAGTCGGTTCATGCCCGAATTCATCTTGAGGAACACCCGGTGCGGCTGGTGCGTCTTGTGCAGCGCCAGCATGTCGATCTGCTCCTCGCAGTGCACCGCGTGCCAGAGGTTGAGCCGGGAGCACAGCTCCAGGTCGCGCGCCTCGAACACACCTTCGAGCAGCAGGACAGGCCCGCGCCAGCCCAGCGCGCGCACGCGCTCGGCCTCCGCCAGGTCGAGCAAGGCGAACCCATCGGCGCCGCGCAAGGCTTCGAACACGCGCTCGATGCCATGCCCGTAGGCGTTGGCCTTCACCACCGCCCAGACCCGCGCGTCGGGCGCCGCTGCGCGCACGCGCGCAAGGTTGTGGCGCAAGGCATCAGGATGGATCGTGGCCTGGATGGGGCGGGGCATGTGGACCAGAGGAAAATGGGGTGTCGCCGATTGTGGCACCACCACATTGCCGCCTTGCGTCGCGTGATATAACCCGCAGCCAAACGGAGGCAACACAGCAACACCGAGCGCCAGCCTCACTGGCGCCACCGTCATCAGGTCATGAAGCGCGGTTTTTACACCATCATGTCGGCGCAGTTTTTCAGCTCGCTGGCCGACAACGCCCTGTTTGTCGGTGCGGTCCAGTTGCTGCGTACCAATGGCGCGCCGACCTGGCAGCAGGCCGCGCTGGTGCCCATGTTCGCGCTGTTCTATGTGATCCTGGCACCCTTCGTGGGCGCTTTCGCCGATTCCCGGCCCAAAGGGCAGGTGATGTTCGTGAGCAATGCTGTCAAAGTGCTCGGCTGCCTGATGATGCTGTTCGGCAGCCACCCCCTGATGGCCTACGCCATCGTGGGTCTGGGGGCGGCGGCCTATTCGCCCGCCAAGTACGGCATCCTGACCGAATTGCTGCCCGCTTCGCAGCTGGTGAAGGCCAATGGCTGGATCGAGGGCCTGACCATCGCCTCCATCATCCTGGGCGTTCTGCTCGGTGGCCAGCTCGTGGGCCCCGTGATCGCGCCCTGGCTGCTGTCGCTCGACCTCCCGATGGTCGACACGCCGATCGACACCCCGCCCGAAGCCGCGATCAGCGTGCTCGTGGGCGTCTACGCGGTGGCAGCCTGGTTCAACACCCGCATCCCGCTCACCGGCGTACCGATGCGGCCGATGCGCGACAACCCCGACCGCAGTCTGGCGCACAACCTGGTCAGCCTGCTACCGGATTTCTGGCGCTGCAACACGCGGCTGTGGCAGGACAAGCTCGGCCAGATTTCGCTGGCGACCACCACGCTGTTCTGGGGTGTCTCGGGCAATTTGCGCTACATCGTGCTGGCGTGGGCCGCGGCTGCGCTGGGTTACACCGTGACCCAGGCCTCCAGCCTGGTCGGCGTGGTGGCCATCGGCACCGCCGTGGGCGCCGTGGTGGCATCGATGCGCATGAAGCTGGATCAGGCCACCGGCGTGATGCCATTGGGCATCGGCATGGGCCTGTTGGTGATCCTGCTCAATTTCATCGACAACGTCTGGGTCGCGGCGCCGTTCCTGGTGCTGCTGGGCGGTCTGGGCGGCTTTCTGGTGGTGCCCATGAATGCGCTGCTGCAACACCGCGGGCACAACCTGATGGGAGCAGGGCGTTCCATTGCCGTGCAGAACTTCAACGAACAGGCGTGCATCCTCGGTCTGGGCGGTCTGTACAGCCTGGCCACCGGCCTGGGCATGTCGGCCTTTGGCGCCATCACGGCCTTTGGCGTTCTGGTGGCCGGCTTCATGTGGCTGATCAAGATCTGGCACGCCCGCAATCTGGTCCACCACCGCGACGAGGTCGAGCACCTGCTCGAGATCGCGCGCAACGACAACCACCACGCCTGAACGCCAGATCGTCCCAGGCAAGCTCGCACCACAAATTAATGCGGGCACCAAGCCCGTGAGCCACCGACGTTCCCCGTCGCGGGTTTCAGGGACCGGTGCGAAGCCGGGAACCATCCTGAAGAAAACGCGCCAGTCGGTCACGATCCAGCGGCAGGGTCATCCAGGTGTCGCAGCCGGCCCAGCGCGCCAGCAGACGGCGCAGCACGCCGTCATCGCGCGCCAGCACCACGAGGGT
>ERZ724521.1293-NODE-1293-length-11120-cov-3.183461_pt1 | contig 11120 bp, 7 predicted proteins | sample MGYA00376054_ERZ724521 | MGnify/ENA primary metagenome ERZ724521 (study PRJEB28724, sample SAMN07190883) | activated sludge metagenome | isolation source: activated sludge of sewage treatment plant in Hong Hong | place: Hong Kong | collected 2016-03-17 ... | reverse complement strand
AGCTTATTGATGTTGTTTTTGATATTTACAAACAACGTATTTGCGCAGCAACCTAATGCAAAAAGTGTAAGTTGTGAAGAAGCCATCGGTCTTGCAAAAAATAATCTGCTGTATGAAGTAAATAAGCAGCAGATAATAAAAGGCAAAACACAAATGAACACAGCATCGGCATTTCCAAAAACCGGTGTATTTGCAGAAAATGAAGATATAAGACCTTCCGATAACAAAGGCATTTTAAAAATTGGCATTTCACAGTCTATTGCCTGGCCCGGTTTATATAAAGCACAGAAAAATCTTTATGGTGAGCAGTTAAAATTCTACAGCATGACTGAGGCTGCCATAGAAGTACAATTGAAAAGAGAAGTTAGAAAAGTGTACTTTGAGCTTTGGTATTTGCAGGATAAACAATTATTGTATCAACGATTAGACAGTATCTATAAATCACTCCATGCAGCTGCCATACTGAAAGTAAAAACCGGCGATAGCCCCGGGCTCGACAGTATAGCCGCCAATGTACGCATGAGGGAGCTACAGGCTCAAATGCTACAGATAAGCAAGGAAATGACAATTCAACAGCAATCGCTGATGCAATTATTAAACACGACGGAAGTTTTGCTGCCGCAACGATTGCCATTAGAAAAAGTGAACCTGCCTTTGATTGTAACGGACAGCGTGCATCCCGTTTTGTCATTGCAAACACAAAACATCAACATCGCCAATGCAGGAGTTCAGGTGGTGAGGAATGAAAACAAACCGGAGTTTTCAGGAAGGTTCTTTACTCAAAGGTTGTGGGGTGCCAAAGATCCTTTATCAGGATTTTCCATAACAGCGGCGTTTCCATTATTTGGTGTAAAAGCCTATCAGCAGAAAATAAAATATGCACAGGCCGAAGTCGTATTGCAGCAAAAGCAATATGATTATGATTCGCAAATAATGCAAACACAGAAAATGCAACTGCAACAAGAAGTAGAGAAAAATCAAAGCATGTTATCTTTCTATGAAAGTGCTGGATTAAAGCAGGCGGAATCCATTATCAAAGCAGCTACATTGGCTTATCGTGCCGGCGAAATTAGTTTTGCCGAGCTCTCACAATTCCTGACTCAGGCAATTGAGATTCAAAAAAACTATCTCGATAATCTCAATGGCTACAATCAATCAGTCATTCAATATTATTATTACTCAAACCAATAAAAAAATCAGAACGATGAAACGAATATTATTTCCAGCAATATTATTTTTCAGTCTTGGTTTTATTTCTGCCTGTGGTGGTAAAAGCAGTACTAATGAAGAGCCGCAAGCCAAAGAAGAAAAGCATGAAGACGAAAACAATGAACCCGGAACAACTTCACTCACGCAAGCACAGATGAAAGCAATAGGCGTAGAACTGGGCGTGATTGAAGACAAAGAATTGACATCGTCATTAAAAGCTACCGGAGTTTTGCAGGTACCCAATCAAAACAAAGCAAGTATAAATTCAATTTATAGTGGAGTTGTAAAATCATTATTGGTACAGCCGGGAAGCAAAGTATCAAAAGGGCAAACAATAGCAACGATTGGCAATCCTGATTTCATTCAGGCACAAAGTGAGTACTTGAATGTAAATACAAAAATTACATTGGCCGAACTGGAAGTAAAACGTCAAAGAGAATTGAACGCAGGAAACGCTGGAGCCTTAAAAAATTTGCAGGCTGCAGAAACGGAATTGAGAACCTTGCGCAACCTAAAATCAACCCTGGCACAACAAATACAATTAATGGGCATCAACCCTGCCAGACTTTCGAGTGGCAAATTAATTTCGGTACTGGCAGTTACCAGCCCCATCAGTGGTGTAGTAAGTGATGTAAAAGTAAAAATGGGCAACTATGTAGATGTAACTACACCGGTAGCCGAAGTGGTGGACAACAGTCAATTGCATCTGGATCTGTCTGTTTATGAAAAAGACTTGCCGGTATTAAAGAATAATCAACTCATACATTTTACGCTAACCAATAATCCCGGCAAAGAATACGATGCTCAGATATTTTCGCTGGGCTCTTCATTTGAAGGAGAAAGCAAAGCAGTATCTGTACACGCAAAAGTGATGGGCGATAAAACCGGGCTGATTGATGGTATGAATGTAACAGCCATTATCAGCCTGGAAAAAGCAACCGTGCCAGCCGTTCCTACAGAAGCGATTGTAACCATTCAGGGGCAGGATTATATTTTTATTTTATCAGATAAAGAAGCGGAAGCACACGATTACAAGGAAGGAAAAGATTCGGTGTTGCATGATGATAAAGAAAATCATGATCAGAAAGAAGCAGCAACAATGCATGATGAAGATAAACGTATTACATTTAAAATGATACCGGTTGCAAAAGGCACGACCGAAGTTGGTTATTCGCAAATTACATTGTTGAAAGAAATTTCAAAAGATGCGAGGGTAGTGGTGAAAGGGGCTTTTTTTGTAATGGCAAAATTGACGAATGCCGGCGAAGGAGAACATGCACATTAACATAATTGAAACGAAACACTATGTATTTTTACTGCATTAAATTATATAAAAATGAACAGACTCAATTGCTGGAAATGCGTAGTCATGCTTTCTGCTTTGATGGCATTGGCCGCAGGTATGTAAATTCAATCAATCATTAATAATATGGAAAGTGCAACAGTTAACCTGATTGCACTTTTTTTATAAAAAATTTTAAACGAATATGGTTCATGAAGATCCTAATCATAAACATCAATACGATGCAGCCGGTAGGCAACTATGCTGTACACAGGAAGAAAAAATTTACACACAGGCAGGAGCCAAAGAACTTTTGCAAAAAGGACACTCACACGACGATGGGCACAATCATGATGGCCATGACCATGATCATGAGTCGTCTGGCAGAGCTGTTCAACAATTTTTACCAGCCATCATCAGTTTTGTTTTGTTAATGCTCGGACTGGCTTTTGATAACAACTGGTTACCTCGCCCCGTATTTTTTAAAGAATACATCCGGCTGGGCTGGTACATTGCGGCCTATTTGCCCGTTGGCATACCGGTGATGAGGGAAATGCTGGATTCTATCGCCAAAAAGGAAATCTTTTCAGAATTTACCCTAATGGTTTTAGCAACGGTAGGTGCCTTTGCGATAGGTGAATATCCTGAAGGTGTTGCGGTAATGCTTTTTTATGCCGTAGGTGAAGTGTTTCAGACACTGGCTGTTAAAAGGGCCAAGGCAAATATTAAATCACTGCTGGATCAGCGGCCCGATGAAGTAACGGTGTTGGAACATAATCAGCAAAAACAGGTTCATGCAAAAGACGTAAGCATTGGCTCCATTATACAGTTGAAGCCCGGCGAAAAACTGGGATTGGATGGCGAATTGATTTCTGATACCGCTACATTTAATACCGCTGCACTTACCGGCGAAAGCAAACCGGACACCAAAGCAAAAGGTGAAGCCGTACTGGCAGGTATGATTAACCTGAACACGCTTTCATTGGTAAAAGTAACTACGGCTTATACCGACAGTAAACTCAGTAAAATATTAGAACTGGTACAAAACGCAACGGCTCAAAAAGCACCCACAGAATTATTTATTCGCAGGTTTGCAAAAATTTATACACCCATTGTAGTATTACTGGCTGTTGCCATTTGCCTGCTGCCTTATTTTTTTGTAAATAATTATCAGTTTAACGAATGGCTGTATCGGGCATTAATTTTTTTGGTTATCTCCTGTCCTTGTGCATTGGTTATTTCTATTCCGTTGGGATATTTTGGCGGCATAGGTGCGGCAAGTAGAAATGGCATATTATTTAAAGGAAGTAATTTTTTGGATGTAATGGCCGGCATTAAAAACGTGGTTGTAGATAAAACAGGAACCATGACGGAAGGGGTTTTTAAAGTACAGGAAGTTGTCATGAAGCCGGATGTAAACAAAGAAGCAATCCTGCAAATGGTAAATGTGCTGGAAAGTCAAAGTACACATCCGGTGGCAACCGCCATACATCAATATGTGGGGCCTGTCGATCATACAATAAAACCAGAAAGGGTTGAGGAAATTTCAGGTCATGGACTAAAGGCTTTCATTGACAATAAGGAAATATTGGTTGGCAATTTTAAGTTGCTTGATAAATTCGGAATTGATTACGATGTGGATACATCCGATATCGCTTACACTACTATTGCCATTGCTTACGATAAAAAATATGCAGGCTATCTTACCATTGCCGATAGTATAAAAGCAGATGCAAAAGAAGCGGTTGATCAATTGAAAGGTATGCATATTTCGCTTACTATGTTGAGTGGCGATAAGCGTAAAGTGGTGGACTATGTAGCTGCGCAGTTGGGTATTCAAAATGCTTATGGCGATTTACTGCCCGAAGACAAAGTGAATAAAGTAAACGAGATAAAAAATAGAAACGAATCAGTGGCATTTGCAGGCGATGGGGTGAATGATGCACCGGTAGTGGCTCTTAGTGATGCGGGTATTGCTTTTGGCGGACTGGGTAGTGATGCTACTATTGAAACAGCAGATATTGTAATTCAGGATGACAAGCCCATCAAAATTCCAATGGCAATTAAAATTGGGAAGCAGACCAAACGCATCGTTTGGCAAAACATTGCGCTGGCATTTGGCATAAAATTGATTGTGTTGATTTTAGGTGCCGGCGGCCTGGCTACGATGTGGGAAGCTGTATTTGCAGATGTAGGTGTGGCATTGTTGGCTATAATGAATGCAGTAAGAATACAAAGGATGAGGTTTTGAAAATGATATTTACAATTATTATTGTTTAATTTATTTTTGTAAGTACTTATTTTAAGCTTGACCATATTAAGACAAATATTTCCAATGTTTATATCTGTATTAATATTCGAATTTCATTTCTCATCAACTTCTTCCTATGAAAAGGACAATCAGGTATTATAGTATATTGTGGTTTCGAAATGATTTGACTGCCGGTCTCTCTGTTTTTTTTGTCGCTTTACCATTGTGTCTGGGTATTGCTTTAGCTTCGGGTGCGCCCCTGTATTCCGGTTTGTTGTCGGGAATTATTGGAGGCATTGTAGTTTCTCTTATTAGTGGGTCACATTTGGCAGTATCGGGTCCTGCGGCGGGACTTACCACCGTAGTAAGTGCATCTATTTTGGCGCATGGAGAGTATAAAGTTTTTTTACTTGCTGTAATCGTTGCCGGTTTGTTTCAACTGCTGTTGGGATTGCTAAAACTGGGAGTAATTGCCAATTATTTTCCTTCGGCCGTTATCAAAGGTATGCTGGCAGCTATAGGTATAATTTTAATTTCAAAACAAATACCTGTAGCATTGGGCTACGATCAACCCGACTTTTGGACCAGTGGTCTTCAAAGTTTATTTACAGGGGATCAGATTTTTGGAAATCTTCAAAATTTCAATCAGCATATTTCCAGAGGTACGATAATTATTTCTGCCATTTCACTTTTGCTCTTAATTTTCCTGCAATTGCCGGTTGCCAAAAAATTAAAAGTGATTCCCACTCCACTTTTGGTAGTTGTAGTAGCTGTTGTTGCTAATTTAATTTTTATGAATCTTGCAGATGGACTTTCGCTGAAGCCGACACAACTGGTTAACATCCCTTCAAATATATTTGCCGATATTTCATTTCCCGATATTTCAAAAATTTTTTCATCTACTTCCATTTGGAAAGATGGACTTATCATTGGACTATTGGCAACGTTAGAAACCTTACTTTGTATAGAAGCAATTGATAAACTGGATTGGCGCAATCGAATCACACCTGTAAACAGAGAACTGATTGCACAAGGAATTGGAAACATAACCTGTGGTTTTATGGGTGCAATTCCTATTACCGCAGTCGTAGTAAGAGGCTCTGCCAATGTAGATGCAGGTGCCCGCACCAAATTGGCCGCATTTACGCATGGCCTTTTTTTATTACTGGCAATTTTATTAGTTCCTTTTTTACTCAATAAAATTCCTTATGCCTGTCTGGCTGCTATATTAATTATGACTGGTTACAATCTTACCAAACCCCATCTTTATAGACACATGTGGAAACTGGGATTAAAACAGTTTCTTCCGTTTATGATTACCATTATCGTCATTATTGCTACCGATTTATTGATTGGGGTTAGTATAGGGCTGTTGATTGCCATTTATTATATTATTCAAAACAATTTCAGAGCCGAATACAAAATCATAAAGACCGTAGAAAACGATGTGGAAGTATTTAATATAAAACTGAATTCTGATGTTACTTTTTTAAATAAAGCAAACCTGAAAAAAGCACTGGATGAAGTGCCGCCACATTCCAAACTCACCATTGACGGCAGCCATTGCAATTTTATTGATTATGATATTCTGGAAATCTTTAGCGAATATGAAAATAAAGCAAGAGAAAGAAAAATTGAACTTACTTTGAAAGGAATTAAAAAAGTATCAGTTATTTCAGTACATTAATTTTAGTTATTTGATTTTCATTAGTCCTTCTTTAATACAATCCTCCTATTTTTATTCTTTTTTACTCATGATTGAAAGCTAAATGAAGAAACTGCTTGTCATTTCATCGCTGATTTTTGTTCCGCTGCTCTTGGTTTCATTTATTACAAGGGAGTCGGCCTCTCAGGCAAATCGTTTGCGAAAAATCTATTCGCAACATCCATCACAATGGCCTGCACCATTTGTAGATGATAATGTAAAATGGACAGAACTGGGTTTGATACCCCCAAGTCCGATTGAAAATCAAAAAGACTCATTACAAAATATTATTGCATTGGGTAAGGCATTATTCTTTGATCCCCGGCTGAGCAGCTCCGGAAAAATAAGCTGCGCCACCTGCCACGACCCCGCACTGCACTGGACTGATAAAAAAGAAAAATCAATAGGACATGAAGGTGCCACCACGCAGCGGAATGCACCTACCATATTAAACAGCTGGGTGTATCACAAACTGTTTTGGGATGGCCGTGCCCGTGATTTGCAGGATCAGGCTTTTGGGCCTATAGAAAGTGAATCGGAAATGAACAGCGAAATGCCGGATGTAATAAGAACGATCAGAAAAATAAAAGGCTACCGGGAATTTTTTGAAAAAGCATTCGGCAAAAACGAAATCAATCCCGATAGAATGACGGAAGCCATTGCAGTATTTGAAAATACAATTGTGAGCAATAAAAGCAAGTTTGACCGCTTTCTGGAAGGAAATAAAAAGGCACTATCAAACAGTGAACTACGTGGATTACATTTATTTCGTACAAAGGCCAGATGCATGAACTGTCATCATGGGGCATTGATGACCGATAATCTTTTTCATAATATTGGCACCGCAGGCGCAGATGTAGGATTGTATAAAGTAACCCATGCCGATGCCGATAGTGGAAAATTTAAAACTCCTTCTTTGAGAGAAGTGATGCACACCGGCCCATGGCTGCACGATGGCTCTTTAAAACATATTGAAGCTGTGATAGAAAGGCTGAATGAACCCGCCATGAATAGCCAGATAAGCCACCTGATTCGACCTTTACATTTGAACAAAAATGAAAAAAAGGATTTGATCTCATTTTTAATTGCCATTTCAGCGCCGGCTCCCCATTTTGAAAAACCTGTTTTACCGCAATAAGCAACTATTTGGAATAAAATTTTATCTTTACCCTCTTAACTTATAAAACTTAAAAAATAAACAGATATGAAAAAGCTATTACTTACATTTTTTGTAGCCGGTTTAGGATTAACTACACAGGCACAGCCGCCGGCCGGAGAGGCAAAGGTGGGTGACTGGTATGGTGAAAAAATATCGGCAACAGATTTTGTGCCGTTACAGGATGTTGCTGCCAAACTGAATGCCGGCAGTGCCGAAAAAGCAGATGTAAAAGTAAAAGCTAAAATCATAGATGTATGTCCCAAAAAAGGTTGCTGGCTCACACTGGAACTTCCTAATGGAGAAACAGCAATGGTAAAAATGAAAGACTATGGTTTCTTTTTGCCCCTGGCTGCCAAAGGAAAAACAGTGGTAATAGATGGCGAAGTAAAATTGAAAACGACTTCTGTTGATGAATTGAAACACTATGCCGAAGATGCCAAAAAATCGCAGGCAGAAATTGATGCAATCAAAGAACCCAAAAAAGAAGTGAGAGTTACTGCCAAAGGAATATTGGTGGTTGAGTAAAGTAACCATCAAATAATATTTAGTCCCGCTTTATTGGCGGGATTTTTTTTGCTTTTATAAAATGAAAAATTTTTGTTGTCAAATTAATCTGTCATATTTCTGTCAGTTTCCTGATTGCGAAAAACAAGTTTCCCGATACAGTTAATAGATTAGATCTGTGCTCCTCACTTTTGCGCCCTGCAAAGAATTTTATTTCTTGTCAATGATTTTTGTCATACAGTTTTGTGATAACAGTTTTTCAGATGTCATTTTTCTGTAAAACATAACAAAAGACATTTTTCCTGACAATAGCATGATAAAAGAATAAATACCATGCAACAAACTTTGCAACCACATAATGACACTTATGAGAAAAATTTACATCTCCTTTCTATTAGCGATTGTTAGCCAGTCAGTTTTCGCACAGTTAGATACTTTAAAAACTTTGGGTGAAGTGGTCATCACCGGACAATACAAACCTCAATCGGTAAAAAATTCTGTTTATCAGGTTCGGGTTATTAATAGCGAACGTATCAGACAGAGTGGTGCTACGGAAATAAAACAGGTATTGGCCAATCAACTGGGATTTCGTTTTAGCAACGATAATACAATTGGCACTACTGATGTTCAGTTGATGGGCATGAGTGGCCGAAATGTTAAGATTTTATTGGATGGCGTTCCTATGGTTGATCGTGGCGATACCCGTGAAAGCCTGAACCAGGTGGACGTAAATACGATTGAAAGAATTGAAATTGTAGAAGGCCCCATGTCGGTTTCTTATGGCTCTGATGCGCTGGCGGGTGTTATCAACATCATTACTAAAAAGAATGAAAAAAACAATCTTACTGTTTCCGCAAAACTGCAGGAAGAAACAGCAGGCAGTGAATACTATCCCTTCAGCTATAAAGGCGCACATCTGCAAAATGTAAATATTGGGTGGAATAAAAATAGTTGGAACTTTTCAGTTGGTGGCACACATAATGATCAGGATGGCTTTGGCGGAGATGCTTATGGCCGAAACAAACAGTGGAAGCCAAAAGAACAATGGCTTGGACACACAAGAATGGGTTATGAAAACAGGCGCTTCAATATTTATTATCGTTTGGATGCATTGCAGGAAAACATCATCAGCCGCGGCGCTATTAATATGAATACTTATAAAGCAGTGGATCAGCGTTATGCTACCGACAGGTTTACACATCAATTGCAAGGCGGATGGAAAATTAATTCCAAAATGCAGCTCAACGGACTGATGGCATATACCGATTATGAACGCCGCACCAATACCACTCGCCACGATTTTGAAAAAGGAACTGATGAATTGACTACCGGGCTGGGAGAGCAGGATATTTCAAAGTTCAACAGTTTTGTTTACAGAACCACATTGCAATATACAGTTGTGCCTGCATTATCATTACAGCCGGGCATAGATATCAATCGTGAATCGGCCAGTGGTGAAAGAATAGAAGGTAAGCCCGTCATTACCGATTTTGCAGCGTTTGTATCTGCTGAAATAAAACCTAATAGTAAAATAAATCTGCGTCCGGGTTTACGTTTTATTCACAACTCGGTTTATGATGCACCGCCCGTTGTTCCTTCATTCAATGCAAAGCTGATATTGAGTAAAACACTGGATTTGCGTCTGGCTTATGCTTATGGTTTTCGTTCGCCTGCTTTGCGAGAACTGTATTTCAGTTTTCATGATGTAAACCACGATATAGAAGGAAATAAAAATCTGAAAGCCGAACATTCCAATAGCTTTTCTGCTTCTTTGGGATGGACACCTGTAAAAAGTACAGGATTAAAATACAGCAGCACCCTTACCGGATTTTACAATGTATTCAACAACCAGATTGACCTGGCGCTCAGCACTACCAACGCCAACCTCTATACTTATTTTAACATCAATCAGTCAAAAACAACCGGGGCTACATTGAATAATACATTGGGCTGGAAAAATCTTTCAGCCAATTTAGGCTTTTCTTATATCGGTTATTATGCAAGTGTGTTTAATGATCCTGTTTACACTAAAGCCGATAATCGTGATTTTCTATGGACACCCGAAATAAATTCAAACATCAGTTACAATATCACGAAGCTAAAAACAAAACTGGGTTTGTTTTACAAGTTTACAGGTAAGCGTCCTTCGTTTGTTTTTGGTGAAGATGCATCGGGCAATGGTATTGTATATGTTGCCAATGTAACTTCATATCATTTAGCCGATTTTACCATTACATCACAAGTGCATCCGATGATAACACTTTGTGGCGGGGTGAAGAATATTTTTGATGTAACCCATATCAGCAATACAGCTACGGGCGGCGGCATGCATGCTGTCAACGGTGCTGTACCCATAAGCTATGGCCGTTCTTTTTTTCTGGGTTTACATTTTCAATGGAATAAAAAATACAAATAGAACAAAAAAATAAATTTTATGCGCAAAGCTTTATTCATATTTACTGCTTTTACGGCAAGCCTGTTTGTTGCCTGCAAAAAAGATCATGATCCCATTTTCAATGTGCCACCCACCAATGGGGCACAGGTACAGTTGAACGGTCTTATAAGTAGCGAGCCGGGTAGTGCAGCGGGCAATTCCGTTTATCTTGATTTAAGTTCGGGTACCACAACTCCGGTAGCAAGGGCAAGCTGGGATCTGGGTTTTTATTGCGGCAGCGATTTTAGAGTAATCTTAAACAATACAACCGGTGCAGGTGCAAAACTCCTTTCCAAAAATGATTTAACGCTTGTTGATGCAGCTGATACAGTTGGTTTAACCCTGTCTGTAAATCTGTTGAACCCGCTGCCTTCCGATATGGCTTATTTTGATGACATCAATGGTTCATTGGCGGGCACCGTTATTCCCGAAGTATCGGCAAATGCTACCGACAACAAAGTAATCATCATCAACCGCGGTACCGGTGGTGGTATAGCTGCACGCCCCTGGATAAAAATACGTGTGCTGCGCAATGCCGGCGGGGGTTATACTTTGCAATATGCAGGCATAACAGCC
>ERZ724521.1289-NODE-1289-length-11126-cov-3.815825_pt1 | contig 11126 bp, 10 predicted proteins | sample MGYA00376054_ERZ724521 | MGnify/ENA primary metagenome ERZ724521 (study PRJEB28724, sample SAMN07190883) | activated sludge metagenome | isolation source: activated sludge of sewage treatment plant in Hong Hong | place: Hong Kong | collected 2016-03-17 ... | reverse complement strand
AGGGACCTACGGATTAACAGTCCGGCGCTCTACCGACTGAGCTATCGAGGAACAGCCTCAGATTATAGCGTCATTTTCGGCCGCTTTTCAAAGGCTGGCGGTGAATGACAGACGAATCGTTCGCGCCGCACCAGGGTACAGGTACACATGGCCGAACTGGTAGGGCGATTCCTTCCAGTAGCGCTTGTTGGCCAGGTTCTCGATGCCCAGCGTCCAGCGGGTGCTGGCACCGTTGAGCCGGGTGTCGTAGTGCAGCGCCGCGTCGATGCGCGTCCAGCCGGGCAGGGTGATGGTTTCGTCCGGCGTCACGGCCCGGCGGCCTTCGTGCGAGAGCTGCCCTTGCAGTTCCAGCCCCGGCACGGCGGCCAGCTTCCAGGCGGCGTTGGCGCGCAGCACCTGGCGCGGCACATTGGTCGGGCGCTTGCCGTTGATGGCGGGCTCGGCCGTGCTTCCGCGGCGTTTGGCGTCCAGCAGGGTGACGCCGCCGCCCACGCGCCAGGGGCCGGCGGCCCACTGGGCGCTGGCCTCCAGGCCGCGGTGCAGGGCGTCGCCGTCGTACTGGCCCAGGCAGGGCGTGATGCCCAATCGGCCGCAGGCGTCCAGGTTGCTCACGGGGCGCTCGATCTGGAACCACGCCACCTGCCAGCCGTTGGCGGCGTCGCCGCCCTTCAGGCCCAGTTCGTACTGCTTCGACTTGAGCGCCGGCAGCGCGACGCCGGCGTTGGTGTATTGCGCGGCGCGGTTGGGTACCACTTGCGACTCGACACCCTCGCCGTAGCTGGCGTAGGCCATCAGTGCCGGGGTGAACTGGTAGCTCGCAGCCAGCCAGGGCGTGGTCAGGCTGTCGGTGTAGGCCGTGGCGCGCGAGCCATTGGTGCGCACGCTGCGGCGGTCCAGTCGCGTGTGGCGCAGGCCCAGCCAGGTGGTGAACTGGGCGTTCCAGCGGATGGCGTCCTGCACCGAAAACTCGAGCGACTTTTCGTCGCGGTTGGTGTTCTCGTCGGTCAGCGCCGGGTCGGCCGGCACCACCGCCGTGCCCTGGATGTTGCCGATGCCCACGTAATTGAAAGCCTGGCGGTCAAAGCGGTTTCGCACCCGGCTGTTGACGATGCCAAAGCCCAGCTCGTGCGCCACGCTGCCGGTGCTGAGCTTGCCCTTCAGGCTCAGCGCGGCGGCCTGCTGGCGGCGGCGCTCGTTCTCGGAGCGGAAGTCGTAAAAGTCAAACGTGCCGTCCGAGCAGTAGCGGTCGAAGTTGCCTTCGGCGCCACAGCCAAACGCATACGCCAGCCGGTCGTCGGTCTTGAGCGTCTGGCTGCCGAGCTGGGCGCTCCAGCGCCACTGGCTGTTCAGCGCCTGCTCAAAGCGCACGGTGCCGGTCAGTGCGTCAAACACCGACGCTTGCGACCAGGGCTGGTTGTTCAGGTTCAGGCGCGGGTCCACCACCGCCGGCAGGCGGTTGCCCAGCAGGCTGTAGGCGGCCTGGCTGGGCTGCTGCTTGTGGCTCCACTCGAATTCCGCCTCCAGCACGGAATCCTTGTTGATGCGCCAGTCAGTCGCCAGCGCCAGCAGTTGCCGCTCGCCGTCCAGCGCGCGGGTCAGCGGGCGCAGCCGCTCGCTGGCGACGTTCAGGCGGTAGCCAAAGGCCTTGTCGACGCCAAAGCGGCCGCCCAGGTCGGCTGCGGCGAGCACGCTGGCGCGGCTGGTGGCTTCGAGCTTCACCTCACGCAGGTCTTGTTGCGTCGGGCGCTTGACGACGTAGTTCACCAGCCCGCCGGGCGCGCTGGTGCCAGCCTGGATGCCGCTGGTGCCCTTGAGGATTTCAATGCGCTCCTTGTTGTCCAGCGGGATGCTGGTTTCGGCGCTGATGGGCAGGCCCTCGCGCCGGTAGTTGAAGCGGTTGTCCAGCGTGAAGCCGCGAATCGTCAGGTAGTCCCAGTAGCCCGGTGCGTTGTAGGCGTCGGTGACGGACGCGTCGAACTGCGTCAGGTCGGCCAGGCGGCGCGCACCGCTTTGCTGCAGCTGTTCGCGCCCGACCACGGTGGCCGACACCGGCACTTCTTTCAGCGGCAGGTCGCCAAAACCGGTCACGTCCGCCTGCGCGGGGGCGCTGCGGTCGTTCACGGTCACGGGTTGGAGCGTCGCGTCGGCTTGGGCGTGCGCGCCGTTTGCTACAAAAAATGTAGCGGCCAGCGCAGACGCGACGCGGGTTAGCGGCCAGTTGGGCTGGTGAATCGAATGAAAAGGCGGTTGATGTGCCATGACGTTTGTCTTTCAACGCAATGGCAGGTCGGCTTGCTTTGACGGAAGAATGCCCGGGAGAAACGGGCGCCGTCGAGGAGCTTGCTTCCCTGCGCGAGGATTACCTCAATCAGGTTCAAAGGGACTTTCTCAGTCGCCAGCCTGGGCAGGCCGGCAACACCCCTAGCGGTGTGCACCCTTTCGGATGCGATGCGAAGTTTAATCGAAGACCGGGCTTTCCACGCCCAGCACCTTGTGCAGCTTGGGCGAGGTGGTCGTGTACTGCAGGTGGATCTTGCCCTTCTCGGGGAAGATGATGGCCGCGGCGGCAAAGGCCGCCAGCGCGCATTCATGGAAGCCGCTCAGGATGAGCTTCTTCTTGCCCGGGTAGGTGTTGATGTCGCCCACGGCAAAGATGCCCGGCACGTTGGTGGAGAACTTTTCCGTGTCCACCACCAGCTGCTTGCGCTCGATCTGCAGGCCCCAGTCAGCAATCGGGCCGAGCTTGGGGCTCAGGCCAAAGAACACCAGCAGCATGTCCAGCGGCACCACGCGCGTGACGCCGTCGGCGCCGGTGACCTTGGCGCCGGTGAGCTTGCCGTCTTTCTCGTCGTAGCCCGTCACCTGGCCGACGATGAACTGCATTTCGTAGGCGTCGCACAGCTCCTTCATTTTGGCCACGCTGGCGGGCGCTGCCTTGAAGCCGTCGCGGCGGTGGATGAGGATCACGCTCTCGGCCTTGTTCGGGCCTTCATTGACGAAGTTCAGCGCCCAGTCGAGCGCGGAGTCGCCGCCGCCCACGATCACCAGGTTCTTGCCGGCAAAGTCGGCCGGGTTCTTGACGCGGTAGAACAGCTGCGAACCGTCAAACTTCTCCAGCCCGTCCACCTTGAGGGTACGCGGCTCGAAGGCGCCCACACCGGCGGCGATGAAGATGGTCTTGGTGAAGAACTTCGTGCCCTTGGAGGTTTCGACGAAGAAGCGGCCGTCGTCCTGCTTCTGCACCGTGGTGACCGTCTGGCCCAGGTGGAAGGTCGCGCCAAACGGCTCGATCTGCTTGAGCAGCGCGTCCGTCAGCTCCTGGCCGGTGCACACCGGAATGGCCGGAATGTCGTAAATCGGCTTGTCGGGGTACAGCTCTACAGGCTGGCCACCGGGGTAGGCCAGCGAGTCGATCACGTGGGCCTTGATTTCCAGCAGGCCCAGCTCGAACACCTGGAACAGGCCCACCGGACCGGCGCCGATGATCACGGCATCGGTTTCAATCGGGCCGTCGTGGGCTGCAGCGGTGTCAATCACTTGTTGGTTGAGTTGAGGTTCCATGATTCCTTCAGCGAACCAGCTCGGAGATCTTGCCCGGCTTGTCCTTCCATTCGTCCGCGTCCGGCAGCGCCGGCTTGCGTTTGGTGATGCTCTTCCAGCCCGCCTGCTGGCTCAGCTCCACGTTGAGCTTGATGAAGGCGATCTGGTCAGCCGGCACGTCTTCCTCGGCATAGATGGCATTCACCGGGCACTCGGGGATGCAGACGGCGCAGTCAATGCACTCGTCCGGGTCGATCACCAGCATGTTCGGGCCTTCGCGGAAGCAGTCCACGGGGCAAACGTCTACACAGTCGGTGTACTTGCAGCGGATACAGGATTCGGTGACGACGTGGGTCATGTGAGTTTGGGGGCTTGGGGGAAAACCCTTGATTTTATTGTGTTTTACAGCATTCCTCCCGCAGCGTAGGCACGCTGCGAAAGGGGTCAGGTTGACACCGGTCAGTGAATCAGCACGGCGCCGGCGGTTTTGTGCGTGGCGGTGTCCACCAGCACCAGCGAGCCCAGCACGCGCGAACGCGCATAGGGCAGGGTGGCCAGCGGCTCCTGCAGCGCCAGCTCCACGTGGCCGATGGCGTTGGGCTCCAGCTGGCTCGCGTCCTGCTCTTCCAGGGTGTTCACGTCCAGCCGGTGCACGATGCGCTTGACCCTGGCCTTGACCCAGCGGTGCCCGTGCAGCGCCCAGTACACGCGGCCGGCCACCAGGGCTTCGTCGTCCAGCCAGGCCACGGTGGCGCGGATCTCGCGCACCGGCTCCAGCGTGCCGTTGCCGTCGCCTTCGCTGTCGTCCGGTGCGGCCAGCAGCCAGTCGCCGCGCGACACGTCCACCTCACGGTCGAGCACGATGCCGGCGCTGTGGCCCGCCAGGATGGGGCGCGGCACGCGCACATGGTCCAGCACCTGGGCCACGCGGGCCGTCTGCCCGCTGGGCAGCACCCGCACGGTCTGGCCGGGCTGCACACCGCCGGTGGCGACGCGGCCCCAGAACACGCGGCGGCCCTGCGAGGTGTCGGAAGAGCCCGAGAACTTCTCCACCCACTGCACCGGGAAGGCAAATGCCTCGGTGGTCTCGGCCGGCGTGGCGGGCAATTGCTCCAGCAGTTCCAGCAGCGACAGGCCGTCGTAGCCGGCCCAGCCGGGCTCAGGTGTCACCACGTTGTGGCCCTTGAGTGCCGAGATCGGCACCGTGGCGCGCACGCTGATGCGGGCCGCCGCAGCGAAAGCCTCCAGCGCCGCACGGATATGGCGGAACGCCAGCGCCGGGTCGGCCACGGCGTCGAGCTTGTTCACCGCGAACACGATGGACGGCACCCGCAGCAGGTTGACCAGCAGTGAATGGCGGCGGGTTTGCGGCAAAAGCTCCAGCCCGGAGCGGGCCCAGTCGAGCTTGGTCGCGTCCACCAGCACCACGGCGGCGTCGGCGCTGGAGGCGGCCGTCACCATGTTGCGGGTGTACTGCTCGTGGCCCGGCGCGTCGCCAATGATGAATTTGCGCCCCGGCGTGGCGAAGTAGCGGTAGGCCACGTCGATGGTGATGCCCTGTTCACGCTCGGCGCTCAGGCCGTCGGTCAGCAGCGCCAGGTCGGTCTCGCCCGAGCGCTGCACGCCGGCGAGCTGGTCCTGCAGCACCGACTTGCTGTCCACCAGCAGACGGCCGATCAGCGTGCTCTTGCCGTCGTCCACGCTGCCGCAGGTGATGAATCTCAGCGCCGAGGCGTGGTCCTGCGCGATTGAAACGGTGGCGGTCATCAGAAATACCCGTCTTTCTTGCGCTTCTCCATCGAAGCGTCAGAGGTCTTGTCGTCCATGCGCGTGGCGCCGCGCTCGCTCACGTCGGCGGCCAGCGTTTCGAGCACGATCTCGGCGGCGGTGGCGGCCGGGCTGTCGACCGGGCAGGTGCAGGTGATGTCGCCCACGGTGCGGAAGCGCACGGTGCGCGTCTGCACCTGCTCGCCGTCGCGCGGCGGCGTGAGTTCGGTCACAGGCACCAGCAGGCCCTTGCGTTCCACCACCTCGCGCGGGTGGGCGTAGTAGATCGAGGGCAGGGCGATCTGCTCGCGCTCGATGTACTGCCACACGTCCAGCTCGGTCCAGTTGGAAATCGGGAACACGCGGAAATGCTCGCCCGGGTGCAGCCGGGTGTTGAACAGGGTCCACAGCTCGGGCCGCTGGGCCTTGGGCTGCCACTGGCCGAAGCTGTCGCGGTGGGAAAAGATGCGCTCCTTGGCGCGGGCCTTTTCCTCGTCGCGGCGGGCGCCGCCGATCAGCGCGTCAAAGCGGAACTCCTCAATCGCCTCCAGCAGCGTGACCGACTGGTGCACGTTACGGCTTTCCCCCGGGTGGGCCAGGCGCACGGTGCCGCGCTTCATGGAGTCTTCGACGCTGCGCACGATGAGCTCGGCCCCCAGCTCCTGCGCACGGAAGTCGCGGAAGTCCGTCACTTCAGGAAAGTTGTGGCCGGTGTCGATCATCAGCAGCGGGTAGGGGATGCGGCCTGTGCCAAATGCCTTCTCGGCGCACTTCAGCAGCACCAGCGAGTCCTTGCCGCCCGAGAACAGCAGCGCAGGCCGCTCGAAGGTGGCGGCCACCTCGCGCAGGATGAAGATGGTTTCTTCCTCCAGCGCGTCGAGGTGGCGGTTGCTGAGCTGGGCCAGCAGTTGGGGTTCGGTGCGTGCGTTCATGCGGCCACCTGTTCCGTGGGGTTGTCGTGTTTCACATGCAAGCCGCATTCCTTGGCGGCTTCGTCTTCCCACCACCAGCGGCCGGCGCGGAAGTCCTCGCCCAGGCTGATGGCGCGGGTGCAGGGCGCGCAGCCGATGCTGGGGTAAAACTCGTCATGCAGCGGGTTGTAGGCCACCTGGTGCTGCTGGATGTAGTGCCACACGTCGCCCCAGGTCCAGGCGGTCAGCGGGTTGAACTTGACGCGGCCGGTCTGGCCTTCCTCGCTGGTGTCAATCAGCGGCACCTCGGCGCGGGCCTGCGACTGCTCCTTGCGCAGGCCGGTGATCCAGGCGCGCTGGCCGTCCAGCGCGCGCGCCAGCGGCTCGATCTTGCGGATGTGGCAGCAGGCCTTGCGCAGCGCGATGCTGCGGTACATCGCGTCCTGGCCTTCGCGGGCCACGAACTGCACCACCTGCTCGGCCACCGGCCGGTACACGGTGACCGGTGCGCGCGAGCTGGCCCGGGTCTGCGCCAGCAATTCCAGGGTCTGGGGGTGCAGCATGCCGGTGTCCAGCACAAACACCGGGATGTCCAGCGCCAGGCTGTTGATCAGGTGGGTGATGACCACGTCTTCAGCGCCCAGGCTGGACGCCTGCGTCACCGGCGCGTAGGCACTGGCCGCGCGGCGCAGCAGGGCTTTGGTTTCGGCCAGCTTGACGTCGAAGTCTTTCGACGCGCGGGCATGGATGTCGATGGCGCTCATTTCAGGCTGCTTTCGCGAAAAGAGGCGCGGTGTTGACCGCATCGCCCTGGTAGAAGGCCGGGTAGTGCCGCAGCAGGCGCTCGCCGGTGGCGGCGTCCTGGTCGGCGCGCAGCACGGCGCTGCTGAAGCCGGTGCGCTGCATCTGCGCCAGCTGGTCCACCAGCACGTCGCCGGTGGCGCGGATGTCGCCCTGGAAGCCGAGCCGGCGGCGCAGCAGGAAGGCCTGGCTGAAGGCGCGGCCGTCAGTGAAGGCCGGGAAGTGCAGCTCGATGCGGTCCACGCCGGCCAGTGGCACGGTGCGCGGGTCCACGTCGTTCGCGAGTTTCAGGGTGGTCTGGCCATCATTCTGGCCGTCAGCCCGCGTGGAATCTGCGTGGGGTGCTATCAATTTCATAGTGACTCCGGCTCAGGCGGCTTGCGGGGGGGTGACGCGCGCGGCATTGGCGGCGGCCTTGAACGGCTCCAGCCCGACGCGCTTGACTGTGGCGATGAAGGTCTCGGCCCGGTCGCCCGCGCTCTGGCGCAGGCGGCGGTAGGTGTCGAGCACGGCCTCGATCACTTCCGGCACTTCGGCCGCGCTGAACGACGGACCCACCACCTTGCCGGGTACAGGCTCGCCGCTCAGGGCCGAGCCGTCAGAGCCGCCCAGCGTGACCTGGTACCACTCCTTGCCGTCCTTGTCGACGCCCAGGATGCCGATGTGGCCGCTGTGGTGGTGGCCGCAGCTGTTGATGCAGCCGCTGATGTGCAGGTCGATCTCGCCCAGGTCGTGCAGCTCGTCCAGGTCCTGGTAGCGGGCGGTGATGGCTTCGGCCAGCGGCAGGCTGCGCGCATTGGCCAGCGAGCAGAAGTCGCCGCCGGGGCAGGCGATCATGTCGGTCAGCAGCCGGATGTTGGGCCGCGCCATGCCGGCCTTGCGGGCGGCGCGCCACAGCTCGGGCAGGGCGTCGCAGCGCACCCAGGGCAGCAGCAGGTTCTGGTCGTGCGTGACGCGTGCTTCGCCGGCGCTGAACTGGTCGGCCAGCGCGGCCGCGGTTTCCAGCTGGTCGGCCGTGGCGTCGCCGGGGGCCTGGCCCAGGCGCTTGAACGACAGCGTCACGGCGCGCAGGTCGGGGTTCTTGTGCGGCGCCACGTTCTGCTGGAGCCAGCGGCTGAACTCCACGTCGTCTTCTGCCGCCGCGCGCAGGATGTGGGCAATCTTGGCGTCGGCCGTCTTGCGGTCGCATTGCAGGCTGGGCGGCACAAAGGAGGCCGCCACGCGGTCCAGCTCGGCCTGGGTGATGGTGTGCGGCGCGCCGTCTTTCTCCAGAATGTCGCGGTACTCGGCTTCCACCTCGTCCACGAAGCGCTGGCCCTCGGCCTTCACCAGGATCTTGATGCGGGCCTTGTACTTGTTGTCGCGGCGGCCCCAGCGGTTGTACACGCGCACCACGGCTTCCAGGTAGTTCAGGATCTGGTGCCAGGGCAAAAACTCGCGGATGGTGCTGGCAATCACCGGCGTGCGGCCCATGCCGCCGCCCACCAGCACCTTGAACCCGACCTCGCCATCGCTCGAGCGGATGACGTGCAGCCCCACGTCGTGCCAGGCGACGGCCGCGCGGTCTTCCCGCGCGCCGGTGATGGCGATCTTGAACTTGCGCGGCAGGAACGCGAACTCGGGGTGCAGCGTGCTCCACTGGCGCATGATTTCGGCGAACGGCCGCGGGTCGGCAATCTCGTCCACCGCGATGCCGGCGCGCTCGTCGCTGGTGATGTTGCGGATGCAGTTGCCGCTGGTCTGGATGCCATGCATGTTGACGCTGGCCAGCAGGTCCATCACGTCGGCGCTCTTGTCCAGCGGGATCCAGTTGAACTGCACGTTCTGGCGCGTCGTGAAGTGGCCGTAGCCGGTGGTCAGGCGCGACGGCATGGTGCCCAGGGCGTTCTGTTTGGCGCGGGCCTCGGCGAACAGCTCGGCGCTGGGCTGGTCGTAGTCGCGCGCAATCCTGGCCAGCACCCGCAGCTGGGCGCTGGACAACTCGCCATAGGGCACGGCCACGCGCAGCATGGGCGCGTAGCGTTGCACATACCAGCCGTTTTGCAGCCGCAGCGGGCGGAACTCATCCTCGCCCAGCTGGCCCGCCAGGTGGCGCTGCAGCTGGTCGCGGTACTGCGCGGCGCGCTGCTGGACGAACTGTCGGTCGAATTCGGTGTACTGGTACATCGTGGTCTTTTCTCGGGGGAATCAGATGGAGATCAGCTTGGCGCCGGCATAAGCCAGCAGCACGGACAGCAGCGAGCGGATCACGCGGTCGGGCGTTTTGGCCACCAGCCGCGAGCCCAGCCAGATGCCCGGCAGCGAGCCGGTGAGCAACAGGCCCAGCAGCCGCCAGTCCACCGATCCGATGGAGGCGTGACCGAGGCCGGCCACCAGCGTCAATGGCACGGCGTAGGCAATGTCGGCCGCCACAATGCGCGGCAGCGGCAGGGCCGGGTACAGCAGCATCAGCGCCGTCACGCCAATGGCACCCGCGCCCACGGAGGTGAGCGATACCAGCGTGCCAATGGCCGCACCAAACAGCACCGGCAGCGCCCAGTGGCGCGGGCGGGCGGCCTGCTTCAGCTGGGCGGGCTCAATGTGGCGCGGGGTGGTTTTGCCCTTGACGGCCTTGTACAGCGTGGCGGCCGCGGTGAGCAGCAGCGCCACGCCCAGTGTGGTGGTCATGAGGTGTTGCACGGCGGGGTCGGCCGGGCCCAGCCGGTGCAGCACCCAGATGGTGGCCAGCGCGGCCGGAATGCTGCCCAGTGACAGCAGGCCCACTACCGGCCAGTCAATCAGCCGGGCGCGGGCCAGCGCCAGTGCGCCGCCGCCCTTGGTGAAGGCGGCGAACAGCAAATCGGTGCCGATGGCCAGGTACGGCTTGATGCCGAAGCCGAAAATCAGGATGGGCGTCATCAGCGAGCCGCCGCCCACGCCGGTCAGGCCGACGACGGTGCCGACCACAAAACCCGCCAGGACAAACGCCAGTTCATGCATGGGCGCGACTGTACGGGGGCGGCATATGAAACCAAACGATTTTTTGGTTCACGCCTTATGCAGATAAGCTTATGCGCCAATGCTGGCGCGGGTTTGCGGGGTTTTTGGCGGGCCAGCCGGATAAGGCGCCAAGCGGCGGGAAGGCGCCCGGCCTGTTGCAGAATCGGGCCCATGGCTGAACCGGTATTCGTGAAGGTGGTGGGCTTTTCGGACGTGGAGCGCCATGCGCTGAACACGCTGTTCCGCCTGTCGGCCGGCCAGGCGGTGCACTACATGCTCTGGGCCGAAGACGCGCCCGCACCCGCTGCGCTGGCGCTGGTGGACGGCGAAAGCTACGAGGCGCGCCTGTCGCTGGAAACCACGGGCGTGGACCCGGCGGTCAAGCTCATCTGGGTCGGCCCGCAGCCGCCCGCGCAGGCCTGGCGCAGCTTCGAGCGGCCGCTGCACTGGCCCCATGTCGTCCAGGCCATGGACAGCCTGTACGGCCCGCCGGCCGAGCTGGACTTTGACCTCGGCTTTGATGCCGGCCCCGACACCCAACCACCTGAGCCCGATGCTTCCGGGCGGCGGGCACTGGTGGTCAACACCAGCGCCGAGGAGCGGCTGTACCTGCGGGCGCGGCTGGCCCTGGCCGGTCTGGTGTTCACCGACGAAGCCGCCACGGCGGCTGACGCCCTGGCGCTGGTGCAGGCGCAGCCCTATATCCTGGTGCTGCTGGACCTGGCCCTGCCGGACCGTGACGGCTGGCAGTTGCTGCGCGAACTGCGCGCCGCGCCCACCGCACCCGGCGCGGTCTGGGTCACCACCACAGCGTCGCCGCTGTTGGCCCCGCTTCGCGCCCGGCGGGCCGGTGCCCAGGCCTGCCTGGCCAAACCATTTGACCCGGCCCAACTGCACGAGTTGCTACAAAAACTATAGCGCCTTGCGCAGTGCGGAAGCGGGCTGGAGCCCATTCTGGCTTGGGCCTGTGGCGCGGAACCGGCTCGCCGCCAGGGCCCGGGCCAGGGCGGCGTCCAGTGGCAGCGGCTCGCCGTGCAGCCCGGCGGCCAGCAATTCGCCACACAGCACGGCCAGCGTCAGGCCGCGCGCGCCCATGCCGGTGCAGGCCAGCAGGCCTGGCGCATTGGC
>ERZ724521.1280-NODE-1280-length-11166-cov-7.806948_pt1 | contig 11166 bp, 13 predicted proteins | sample MGYA00376054_ERZ724521 | MGnify/ENA primary metagenome ERZ724521 (study PRJEB28724, sample SAMN07190883) | activated sludge metagenome | isolation source: activated sludge of sewage treatment plant in Hong Hong | place: Hong Kong | collected 2016-03-17 ... | reverse complement strand
ACCCCTTGGGGCCGACGAGTCTTCGCCACCGCCGAGGCCCGAGGCTGCTTCGCCGATCCCAACGGCTGTAACTTCTACGCCCAAGACCTTGTCTCTCTTGGAGTCCCAGTATGTCGCTGATCCCACTCCTTCTTGCTCTCTGGGCCTCATCTGCGTCGGCCCAAGGCCCAGTCATGTGCCCGACTCGGCCGCCGGGTGATTCCTCCAATGCCTGCGCCAATACCGCTTGGGTCAAAGCCAACGGCGGAGGCGGCGGAGGCCTAGCCATCGGCAATGCCATCACCGGCGCTACCGCCAACTACGGACTCTATTCCGACTCCGCATCCAAGCTCGGCCAATTCGCCTATGGCGCCGGCGTCTTCACAGCCCTTGGCCTATCCACAGGCTCGGTTGGTTCCTTCCTCGTCAACGGTGGCGCCCTTGGCACCCCGCTTTCCGGCACGCTCACCAATGCCACCGGCCTGCCCCTCACCACCGGCGTAACCGGCACCCTGCCAATCGCTAATGGTGGTACCGGCTCATCTTCTCCGTCCCTGACCGCCGGCACCAACATCACCATCACCGGCACGTGGCCTAACCAAACCATTGCTGCTTCCTCCACCGCCAACATCGTCTCCGGCACCACCACCATAACTGGCACCTGCACCTCGGGCCAGTTCATGTACAACAACTCTGGCGTAGTTGGCTGCTCGGCTTCCTCTGCCTCCATCTCCTTTCCGCAGTCCGTCACCGGCGGCACTTCCGGGGGCATCCCCTACTTCTCCGGTGCCTCGACCATGTCGGCCTCCGGCGTCCTAGCCTCCGGCTCGATCCTCGTCGGTGGCGGGGCTGGCTCTGCGCCCACGGCCATCACTCTTGGCGGTGACTGCACCCTCTCCTCGCCTAATATCACCTGCACTAAAACCGGCGGTACCCTCTTCACCTCCCTTGCCACCCTCACCCCTGGAACCGGTGTAGCCACGGCCCTCGGGGTCAACGTCGGCACAGCCGGCGCGTTCGTAGTCAATGGCGGCGCCTTGGGCACACCTTCCTCTGGCGTCGCCACCAACCTCACTTCCATCCCTATGGCTAATGCCACTGGCACCCTTGCCGTAGCCAACGGCGGCACTGGGCTGACCTCTGGCACCAGTGGAGGCATTCCCTACTACTCAGGCACCGGCACAATCGCATCTTCCGCGGCCCTGACCCAGTACGGCCCGCTCTATGGAGGCGGCGCAGGCGCAGCCCCAGTCGCAGGTGCAGTCGGCTCCCTTTACCAAGTATTCATGTCCAACGGTGGCGGCACCTACCCGGCCTTCACCAATCTTACTTACATCCTCGACAATGTCTTCGGCTCTTCCCAAGGCTCCGTCCTCTATCGCGGAGCTTCTGCATGGACCGCCCTTGGTCCCGGCACGGCTGGCCAATGCCTTCAGTCCCAAGGCGCAGCCGCCAATCCCCAGTGGGCTGGCTGTGGCGCCAGCGGCTCCCTCACCACCCAGACCACCAACTACACTGTTCAGGCCAGCGATATTGGCGGTACCATCGAAGCCAATCCCGGTACCAGCATGACCGTATCCCTTCCTACTGGACTTACCAACGGTGGTCGCGTGGATATTGTCCAACTCTCATCCACTGGCGGCACGGTTCAACTCGCGGCCTCGGGCACGACCCTTCATACCGCCTCCGGCTGGACCTACCTCGCCGGTCAATACGCCGCGGTCACCTGCTACTACAAAACATCTGGCACAGTCTGGACTTGCTATGGAGGCTTGAGCCCGTCATGAGTTATGACCTTCCCAAACCGGTAGACTATTCCAAGACCCACTACACGCTCTATACCGCCGCAGGAGGTAAGCGCGCCAGCCTTGTAATGTGCTGTTCTGGCTCGGTTAACTGGGGCTATGGCCTTGACCAAACTCAGACCTACGCCTATCTTATGCAAAAAGCCATCGACACCTACGTTGGTAAAAACATGGGCGGCTGGGTTGGGCGCTATATTCACACAGACGATTGGAAAACTGGTGGGCCGGCTGCAAGTGGAACACCCACGTCTTATCCTTACAATGGCTCTGCCGCAGCATCTGGCTGGTCTGCAGGCATCGACAATCCATCCAGTTACACAACCGATAGCTACGGTACCCCTGTGCCCTATGCCCCTGCCGCAGCCTTGTACGGCACTGTCCGTCGGTCAAAGATGAACTGGAATGACTTCAACGGCACCACTCCCGGCGCAGCCGACTACGGCATCTTTGGTGGGCGCACTTATTCCGGAGACAAGAACTCCACTTACACGAATGGCGGCGTCTATCTTGACTCTACCAATACTGGCTCTCTCCGCTGGGCAGTCAACTTCACCAAATCTGCCACGGCTTACGTCTACTTCCGCATTACAGAAATCGCTGGCTCGGCCATCCAGCTTCAACTCTATGGCACCAACGACAATGGCTCGACTGCGTGGACCATTCCCAATTCAGGTTTTGCCAAGCCCCCGAATTCCGGCATCATTGGCTTGACTGCAAACCAGTCAACCGACATCCTCATGGCCCCACAGGTCAATGGCACCTCTATCTCGCCAATCCAGCAGATGACGCTGACCTATTATGGCGGCTCGGGCCGAGCTTTGATCGAAGTCATCCAGCCGCTTAATGGCGTTCAAGCCACCAACCATATCCTCGTTCAAATCTGCTCACGCAATTCCTATTGTCTACAAGACTATGCCTCAACCAACACCTACCTTTCCACTGGGTCTGGCGTGGGCCAACGCTATACCACCGACGGGGCGGGCCGAACTTGCGTGACACAAATCGTCAATGGTGTTGCCAATAAATATGATGGAACCAACAACACCTACCCGTTCTTTGTCCTTGGCGACACTTACAACTCCATGGTCACTCAGTGGCAGAACACCGGTGTGTGGTACGACAAGCGCTTGACCCCGTCGCAATATGCCAACCAGCTTCTTCTCCTTGGCAAAGACCTCTTGACAACTGCTGGCGGCGGGCAGATCATTCTAACCATGCCGATCCGTACCCAAACCACAGCACTTGGCCTACTCACAGCCTCCGCTGGTGCCTCGCCTACATGGAATGGCTACGGCATGCGCAATGGCAACAACTCTGGCAATTATTGCTGGCAGGATTATTGGCAAGCAATCTACAACCTCGCCGCAGCGCGTGGCTGGGGCTTCATTGACCAAGGTCAGATCGACTGCATCTCTCACACCGGCTCCTATTATTCCGACTGCCCTTCAATCAACTCCACATGGACCAATCCATCCACCCACTTCTTCCAGAACGACGGCCTGCATCCCGGCTCTGGTACCAGCACAGCCACCACCACTATCGCCAATGCCTTCATCCTCGGCCTAGGTCTCGACGGGGGCCACTGAATGATCGACGACCTCCACTCATGGCTCGCCTCGGTCCGTGGGGACCCGCTTGCCTTCACCATGGGTGCCTACCCTTGGGGCGAAGAAGGCACGGTCCTTGCGAACTCAACCGGCCCTGAGGACTGGGCCGTAGACCTAATGAACCGAATCAAGGTCGGCATCCTCGACCTCAACCAAGCAATCCAAGAAGCTATCGCCTCCGGCCACGGCATTGCCAAATCCGCAACCGTGGCCCAGCTTTGCCTTTGGGCCTTCTGTACTGCGCCTGACACCCGTGGAGTCGTCACCGCCAATACCGAGACCCAGCTTAAAACCAAAACCTGGGCCGAGTTGGGTAAGTGGTTCAACCTTTGCTTCTTCGCCAGAGACCACTTCACCCTCTCGGCCACTGGCCTATTCTCCAAGGACCCCGACCGCGAACGCACGTGGCGCATCGACATGATCCCATGGTCCGAAAAGAACCCTGCGGCCTTCGCCGGGCTTCACAACAAAGGCAAGCGCCTGCTATTGGTCTTTGACGAAGCCTCCGAAATCCCTGACATCATCTGGGAAACAGCCGAAGGTGCCCTGACCGATGCTGATACTGAAATTATCTGGCTGGCTTTTGGGAACCCTACCCGAAACTCCGGAAGGTTCCGTGAGTGTTTCCCCGGAGGTAAGTTTGCTAATCAATGGCACCACTTACAGATCGACTCTCGCACCGTGCGAATTACCAACAAAAAGCGACTCCAAGGATGGATCGATGCCTACGGTCTCGATTCCGATTTCGTTCGAGTTCGTGTTCTAGGTCAGTTCCCGCGTAAGGGTCTGATGGAATTCTTCTCGGCTGCGGATATCGACGAAGCCATGTCCCGGGAAGTCTACACTGACAAGACCGACCCGCTGGCCCTCGGCGTTGACGTTGCCCGCTTCGGTATGAACGCATCGGTCATCTTCCCTCGCAAAGGTCGCGACGCCCGAACCATCGAACGCGAACGCTTCAACGGGCTCTCCACTGTTGAACTTGCTGATCGAATCCTCCAAGCCCACTTCCGCTACCATGCCGATGGCATCATGATCGACGGTGGCGGTGTCGGCGGTGGCGTGGTTGACAACGTCCGCAACAAACGCTTACATTGCTACGAGATTCAATTCGGTGGCAAAGACGTGATCCACAACTCCATCTGGGGCAGTACCGGCGAGAAATACGCCAACAACCGCGCCGCGATGTACGGTGCCTGCCGAGCTTGGCTCAAGACCGGGGCCCTGCCCCCGGACCCAGAACTCAAGCGTCAGATGCTCGCCATCCGCTACACCTACAACATCCGGGATGAAATCATCCTCGAACGCAAGGAAGACCTCGTTGACGAAGACGGCTCGGGCATCTCCCTCGACGACATCGACGCCTTGGTCCTGACCTTCGCCCATCCGCTCAATCCCAACCGATCTGCTGGTGGGGATTACCCACAAGAATCCCTCACCGTCACAGAATATGATCCTTATGCCAAAGAAAGGATGTTAGCCTAATGGCCAGCGCAATCAAACACATCTTCGGCTTCGGCGGGCAGCAGCAACAGCCGACGGTCATCAACGCCCCGGCGCCTCCGGCTGCTCCCCCGGTCCAGCAACCGGTCGGAACTCCCTCGACCAACAAGGGCGGCAACGCCCCGTCGTTCATGTCTGCCGCGGCCACTCCGCAGCAACAGAACACCTCGAACAAAACCTTGTTGGGGCAGTAGCCATGCCGGTAGTTCCGATTCGGCCAGCAGCCCCAGCTTCGGCCCAGCCCATGCCCCAACCTGATCCGACCTTCCTTGCGATGGCCGCGGCGCAGATGCATGGGGAAGGTAAACTCGAGCCCAGCCCCGAACTGAAGCGAGCGATCGATGACAAAGCCCGCAAGTGAGACCGACCTCCGCTTCCGCAAATACTCCGAAGGCCGGCTCATCGCCCTTCGAGTAAACCGCTATTCTTGGTGGACCCACTGGCGAGAACTCGCGGATTACTTCCTCCCTCGCCGGTACAAGTGGCTCATCACCCCGAACATGATGGGCCGTGGGTCCCCGATCAACCAACACATCCTCGATTCCTCGGGCTGCATCTTCGCTCGCAATCTCGCATCCGGTTTGGTCTCTGGCAAATCCTCCCCAACCGCTGCGTGGTTCCAGCTTAAGATCGGGCACATCGATTCCACCAAGACCTCGCCAGTTTCCCTCTGGCTTGCCGAATGCGAGCGCCTGCTCTATCTTGTCTTCGCCGAGTCCAACTTCTACAATTCCATCGGTGTCTTCTACTACGACCTTGTCATCTTCGGCACAGCCACGATGTTGATCTACGAAGACTTCGACAACGTCATCAACTGCATCAACCCCTGCCTTGGGGAATACTACATCGACATCGATGGCAAGTACCGGCCGACGGTCTTCTATCGCGAATTCACCATGACCATTGATGCCTGCGTCAAGGAGTTCGGCATCGAGAACGTCTCCGAAGCAGTTCGCAAACTCTACGAAGACCCGGGTGGCGCCAACCTCACCCGCGAACTCATCGTGGCCCATTCCATCGAGCCCAACGACGACGGCCGAGCTAAGGAATTTGGCTTCTCGCCCCGGTCCGCATTCCGCGAGGCCTATTGGGAATGGGGCGGATCAACCTCTCCCCAAGGCGGCGCTGCGTCCCCTCCGGGCTTCCTTCGGCGCAAGGGCTACTATGAAAACCCTGTCGTCACCGGGCGTTGGGACATTGTCTCGAACGATCCCTATGGCCGCTCTCCCGGCATGGACGCGCTCCCGGATCAAAAGCAACTCCAGCTTGAGACCCGGCGTAAGGCCCAAGCCATTGACAAAATGGTCAACCCTCCGCTTGTTGCCGACGTCCAACTCAAGAACCAGCCGGCGAACCTGACTCCCGGCGGCGTCACCTATGTCGCAGGCTACACCGCCTCTGGCAAGCCCGGGTTCTCATCCGTCTACGACACCAAGTTCCCGGTCCAAGAAATCACCGAAGACCTGACCGAGGTCAAAACCCGACTCTCCCAAATCTTCTTCAACGACGTTCTCAAGGTTGCGTCTCAGTACGAAACCCGGTCCAACGTCACCGCAGTCGAATGGGACCTGCGCAAGTCCGAGTCCCTCGTCATGCTCGGCCCTGCGCTTGAACGCATCGACAACGAGGTCCTCAAACCCCTGATCGAACGCGTCTTCGCCATCGCCAATCGCGCTGGGATCATCCCTCCGCCCCCGCCTGAAATCCAAGGCCAGCTGATGAACATCGAATTCGTCTCGATGCTCGCCAAGGCCCAACAGGCAACCCAAGCTGGTTCCATCGAGCGAGTCCTGTCCCTCGCAGGCAATCTCGTCGGCGTAGTCCCTGAGGCTATGGACAACATCGACGTTGACTATTCCCTTGACAAATATTCCAGCCTACTGAACAATGATCCTAAGATGATCAGAAGTCCGGAGGCCTTGGCTCAAATCCGCCAGCAACGTGCGCAGGCCCAGCAACAGGCCCAGCAAGCGCAGATCGCGGAGCAGCTTTCCAAGGGCGCCAAGAATCTGGCCCAAGCCGATGTCGGTGGAGGCCAGAATATCCTATCGGCAATGACTGGGGGTGGCCAATGAGATACATGGTAGAAGACTCCCATGGGAATTCCTTTCCCATCGTCGGTCTTGTGAACCGCGACGGGGACAAGGTTGAAGACCTAGCCTCGGCCGAAGCGGTCGTGGTCAAGGTCGCTGCCGATGACTTCGTGGGTGTGGCCAAGGAAATGGTCACCATCTACACGGTGCACTAATGCGCAATGCGGCCCAGCGCAAGTCCATCCGAGTCGCTGAGAAGCAGGCCGCAGTCGATGAACGCTCTCGGATCGAATTCATCTGCGCTGCCATGGACACCCTCCAAGGCCGGGCTTGGTTCCACGAATTCCTCGTCACCTGCCACATCTTCTCCGATCCCTTCACCGGCGATGCCCTGATCGAAGCCTACTCCAAAGGCGAACGTAATGTCGGGCTTAGAGTCTACAACGACATCGTTACCAACTGCCCCGACCAGTTTGTGACGATGATGAAAGAAGCCAACATAAAGGAACAAGTCAATGACCGAAGAGACGACGACAACTCCGGCGACGACGACGGAGACTACGACGACGGAGCAGACGACCGCGCCACTGGCGAACTCGCCGGACGCGAGGACATCTACAGGTGAAATCAAAGATGCCGCAGCTACCACCACTGAATCTTCCACCCCCGTCGTCCCAGACAAATACGAATTCACTGTCCCCGAGGGCCAGACCCTCGACGCGGCGCTCATCGACAGTGCCACCCCCATCTTCCGCGAACTTGGGCTCGACCAAGCTGGTGCCCAGAAGCTCGTAGATTTCTACACCAAGGTCTCTGGCGATGCCGCGACCAAGGACGCCGAAGCCATCAACACCGTCCGTGCCGACTGGCGCAACCAAGTCATGGCCGACAAGGAACTCGGGTCCAAGATCGAATCCGTGAAGGCCGAAATTGGCAAGGCCTTCGCCCAGCTTCCCGCCGAGGAATCCAAAGCCCTTCGTGAGGCCTTGGACATCACCGGCGCCGGAGACCATCCCGCGGTTGTCAAAGCTTTCTACAAGCTGGCCCAGATGGTGAACGAAGGCTCCCATGTCTCGGGAGCCGGTCCTTCGAAACATGGTCAGTCCCCGACTGGCAATGTCACCCGGCCGTCAATGGCCTCGGCAATGTATCCCAATCTTCCGTCGTAACTGGGCCTCAGAGAGGATGAACGCAATCGCCAGACCAGTCCGCGGACCTCACTTGAAAGGAACTTAACCTATGGCAACTATTGGCTCTGTGGCCCTTACCTACGCGGATTGGGCCAAGCGTATGGACGACGGATACCGCGTCGCCTCCATCATCGAACTGCTCTCGCAGACGAACGAAATCCTTGACGACATGCTCGTCATGGAAGGCAACCTGCCGACCGGGCATAAAACCACGGTCCGGACCGGCTTGCCTCAGGCAACGTGGCGCTTGCTGAACACTGGCGTCCCGAATGCCAAGTCCACGACCGCACAGATCGTCGACACCTGCGGCAACCTCGAGACCTACGCTGTAATCGATAAGGACATCGCTGACCTCAACGGCAACACCGCTGAGTTCCGTCTCTCTGAAGTCCGCGCGTTCCTTGAAGGCATGTCCCAGCAGGTCGCCGCGACGATCATCTATGGCAACCAGCACACGAACCCGGAACGGTTCACGGGCCTTGCCCCTAGGTACTCCACCAAGAACACCTCGAACTCGCAGACGGCCAACAACGTCCTCGACGCTGGTGGCGCCTCCTCGACCAACACTTCGATCTGGATCGCCACGTGGGGCAACGACACCCTGCATGGTACCTTCCCGAAGGGCAAGATCACGGGCCTTCAGCATCGTGACATGGGCGAGTGGCCGGTTCAGGATTCCGCAGGGAACACCTATCAGGCCTACCGCGACCACTTCAAGTGGGAAATCGGTATGGTCCTGCGCGACTGGCGCTATCAGGTCCGCATCGCGAACATCGATGTCACTCAGCTGACCGGTGTCTCGGCTGCGAACCTGATCAACCTCCTCGTCCGTGGGCTCTATCGCCTGCCGACGACGCCTGCGACGGCCACGGCTGTTCAGACCTCCGACACCCCGGAAGTCCGTGCCACGCAGGGCCGCACGGTGATCTACGCCAACCGCGTGGTTCGCACCTACCTCGACCTTCAGGCGATGAACAAGACCAACGTCCTGCTCCGCCTCGATGAGTTCGACGGCAAGGTCGTCACCACGTTCCGTGGCATCCCCTGCCGCACCTGCGACGCGATCCTGTCCAACGAAGCGCAGGTGACCTAGTCCTCTCCTCGCCGAAACCTCAACAAGGAGTATAGCTATGATTTTGGACGGACTTCTCACCTTCACCGGCACGTCGAACGGCGCCACCGGTGGCATTACTTCCGGGGCACAGACCGACGCCCCCACGACCGGCACTCAGGCTGCGTCGAACATCATTGACCTCGGCGTCACTTCTGGCATTCCGTCGTCGGCCAATGGTGGCGGCGCTCGTGATATCGGCGTTGGCGATGACCCCTCGCTGAAGCTCTCGGCGATTGTCATCGCGGCCTTCACTGGTGGCACCAGCCTTCAGCTTCAGCTTCAGGGCGCCCCGGACAACGGCTCCGGCGCTCCGGGCTCCTACACCACGATGTGGACTTCGGCTGCTATCGCCGAGGCCTCGCTCGTGGCCGGTGCCCAGCTGGCGAACATCGACGTTCCTCGCGTGGTGTTCGGTCAGGCTCCGCCGCGGTATCTGAAGCTGAACTTCATCTCGGTCGGTACCCACTCTACGGGTACCATCGAATCCAACATCGTGATTGATCGTGACGATCAGATCATGGGCACGGGCGGCGCCTACTCGGGCTATCCGGCTGGCATCACTGTCGCGAACTGAGGAACCTCCCATGACCCTTCGTAAGATTCTTCTTGCAGGGGCAGCGCTGGCTCTGGCGGGGGCTTCGGCCCTCGCGCAGGTCAATGTTGTTCCTCAGGTCGGCCAGATCAACTCGATCATCAACATGGAATGGCAGGAGAGTCCGTAATGGCCAGATGGAAGCTCATGACTCCTCACTATCTCAATGTCGATGGCGAGGAATGGGAATACCAAGAGACCGATCGGCAGACCGGTCGGCCGCGTAGGACCAAGTTCCGGGTCCCTCGCCTCCTCGACCCTCGCGATCCGTCTAGCTGGACCAAGCGCTGGGGCCGGAAGGACGACGAAGACGGCGAAGTCATCGTCTGCTGGGAAGGCAAGGGTGACTCCACGGATATCGTCTTCCATGGCGATCCCACCCCGGATATGCAGCCGGTGGACTCGGAGGCCGAGGAAATCTCGGCAGGCTTCGCTGAACTCTGGCGATATAAGCCCGAGGGCAACGAGACCTATTCGCAGTCTCTGATCGATCGGTTCCAGGAGCAGCTTGCGGAGAAGACTTCCGCAGCGGCCGAGGTCCCGGGCCTTGCCGACCTCACATCGGCAATCGGCAAGCTGGTTGAGACCAACCAGAAACTCATCGAACGGAGGGCGTGATGGGACTTATCGCCACCGGCCCCGGATCGCCACTAGCATTCTCCTCGGCCAGTGGCGGTAAGGTCTATGCCTTCAACAACATCAACGAGACCACCAACACCTTGGTGGCTCCGGCCAACACCCAGCGCCAGAAGATCATGTTCCACAACCCGGGGAGTTATGATATCTTCATCTCCCCGGTGCTGGTCCAGACAACTGGCTCAAGCGTCACCCTGACTCCAAGCAACGCTGCCCTTGGCGGGACCTTCCGGGTCTATGCCAATGGCGGCACCCTTGCTGTCGAAGGGGAATGCCAAGGCGCATGGCAGGCTCTGGCCATCACTGGCGCCGGGGGTTCCAATCCACTAACTGTCATGGATAGCAACTTATGACAGACTATCATAAGCCAGAAGTCTATCTCGAGCGAATCTCTCGAGAACTCACAACCATCCGGCAGCTTGTCTCCAAGGTCGTGAATGCGATTCACGAAGCCGAGTCCGAGGTTCCGGAAAAGATGCGTCGATTTGTCATGTACCTCCACGACATGCACGACGTGAAGAATATGTTTGTGGAACATGGGCTCGAGGTCCCGGCCTATGTAATGCGTGAACTCGAACGCTGTGATGATCGCCTGCGCCAGCTTTTGGAACAGCTTCATCTCGATGGCGGGGCGTTCGAGAAGGTCCGTCGGGAGATGGCGAGTGATCCACGCAACCGCTGGGATCATTCTCGCGAACTCATGGCAC
>ERZ724521.1279-NODE-1279-length-11167-cov-5.499370_pt1 | contig 11167 bp, 2 predicted proteins | sample MGYA00376054_ERZ724521 | MGnify/ENA primary metagenome ERZ724521 (study PRJEB28724, sample SAMN07190883) | activated sludge metagenome | isolation source: activated sludge of sewage treatment plant in Hong Hong | place: Hong Kong | collected 2016-03-17 ... | reverse complement strand
TCAAAAGATATTGACCATTGGGTGAAAAGAACTGGTTAAACGAAGCGAGTTCCCCACTGGCGGGAATGAGTTTGTGAATTTCTTCCTGCGAACCAATTTTAATCATCTGTACATCCGTCCATTCCTCCGGGTACAACATCATGCCAAGGAATACCTGGTCTGCTGTGAGTCCATCTATGCTTTCCTTCCTGGCGACTTTTCGAAGAATTTCACTGGACAGAGTATTCATGGGCTTCATCCGTCCGTTTTCATCTTGCACGAGAAGGCGTCCAAAAGCTGCCGCATGATCTTCCTGGACGATATGCCGGGGCAAGTCAGATGCATGAGCGGTAATATTGCCGGCGCCCAATAGTGTAAAAAGTAAAAGAGTTTTGATGGCCCCTGATTTTTCAGCATACCGCATATCATCAAGTTTCCGGGAGAGCTCCTGGAAACGGCTGTTTTTGCTGAAGAGGGTCATGATCATGCCTATAGTCAGTAACGCATAGCCCAGGTAGGACACGGTTGTGCCCCAATAATCATGATTGACACTCAGGACCGTGCCGAGTTCGTCCTGATCAAAAGACGATTGAAAAAATCGGTATCCTCCGTAATTGAGAATATTGTTCATAAAAATACGCTGATCTCTTTTCAGACTATTTCTTGGGTCGAGAAGTGTTACTTCACTGGCGTAGGAAGAAGCGCTATTGGTTCCCGGGTATCGCTCGAGAATAAAGTCGCGCAGTTTAATAGAAAAAGGCAACTGGTATCTTTTAGCGCCGTAGGCTATGGATACTTCTGATTGGCCGCCATGGACTTTCTCTGGTGTTCCCTCTACTCCCTTGCTGCCATAAACAAACACCTCGTTGGGTGCCCCGTTGATGGTCACATTGAATTTAAGGGCCGCAACACTTTCGCTTTTCATTTTCCGGTCGGCGGACTTCATCAGGAGTTGTGCCTTGGGACTGAAGTCCCCGATCACAAAGTTGATATGGTCATTGGAATACAGAGACCGAACCACCAAGGGTACATAGGCGCCCGGATATACCGTATCCTTTTGTTGGGTGGCCATCACCATATGCGCCAATACTTCCGGGCTCTTCAGGACCAGGGAGTCGTTGCGGTAATACATGTTGAACGCCTCAGGCCTTTCGGGGTTTCCAAAATTGAACCAGGATCCCTTCAGATTTACGTAGTCCTTATCGCGCAGATAATATTCCTCCCTACCATTGTCACCGGCGATGACCAACTTAATAATGGGCACTCCATCCTCTGTGGATTCTAATACATTTTCAGGGTTGGGCAAGAAGTCCTGCAACTCCACACCTATGACATCGCTGCCGATCTGGTAAGTCTCCTTAAATTGATTTCGACCCAGCGAAGCAAAATTGACGGGTTCATCAAAGCGATAAGATTTACCGTTTTGTTTGACATCAAACACCAGGTAGGTGTCTGAGGAAATAAACCAGTTGGACGTATCATCCTCGCGGATATGCATGGAGCCTTCATAGCTGAAGTATCTCGTGATCCCGGCGCCGAGCAGAATTACCAGGATCGCGGAGTGAAACATGAGGTTGCCCCATTTCTTTTGCTGGAACATCCGGTATCTGAAAATATTGGCCAGTACCGAAATGCCAAAGAGCACCAATAATAATTCAAACCACCACGACTTGAAAATGATTTTCTGGGCAGCACTCGTCCCAAAATCATTTTCCACAAACGTGGCTATTCCGATAGCGGCGGCAAACAGGATCGTATAAAACCCTCCTGCTGTGGTGGAAAAAAACCGATATATGATATTTTTCATTAGTCTAAATATGTATTGCTATTCAAAGGGTTAAAGATAAATCATCCGCACCTTTCAAGGGTTGGTGTCCGAATGATGTTGGTCACTTTAGAGAATGATACTTCCGGTCATCAGGGATCAATCGTTTCCGTCCGGATGGCAGGCCAGGCAGGCTGCGCTGTTATATTGATACCCCGGCACCTCATCATGATCATTATTGGTGGGCCCTGGCTGGTGGCAGGTCAGGCAGGTAAATATGGAATAATCGTTTGGATTGGTATGACAATCAGAACATTGATCCCACTCACCCTCATGTGATCCGCTATAAATTGGGAAATACTGATCATCGTGATCCCAGTTGGCCGGCACCCAGGCGTTCTGTGTATGACAAGCCGCACAATCCGTTGGGAAGTTTGCGGCTTCGTGGTCGGGATCGTTGGTCTGGTTGTAATCCGATAAATGACACCCTACACAAGTGTTCGGAGTATTGTTATAGTTTCCATTGTGACAGGTCACACACTGATCTGCAATAGCCGCGTGGGCCCCGGCAAGGACATAGTATTGGTTGTGGATATCAAATGTTGCAGGTTGCCAGTCAGGATTGGTAGTGTGACAGGTAGCGCATTGTATCGGAAGGTTCAATACCTCGTGATCCGGATTGGTGGATTGGTTATAATCCGGCATGTGACAAGCATCGCAATTGGAAGGTGTCCCCTGGTATCCCCCGGCATGACAATCAATACAATCGACCGTTTGATGGGCGCCCGTCAGCGGGAAGTCTGAATTGTTGTGGTCAAACGCTCCCTGAGCATCTCCGGTTGGATGGCAAGCCAGACAGGCCGCACTTTCATACACATAGCCATTGACCCCGTTATGTTGCTGATTGGTCGTCGGATAGGTGTGACAGGTGACACAAGTAAATACTGCGTAATTGTTGCTATTGGTATGGCAGTCAGAACATTGATCCCACTCGCCCTGGTGGGCACCGCTGTATATCGGGAAGTACTCATTATCGTGATCCGTATACTCAGCAGGTGCCCAGGCCGCCTGTGTATGGCAATCCACACATGTGGTGGGGAAATTAAGCGCCGTATGTGAAGGATTATCGGTCTGGTTGTAATCATTCTGATGACAACCGACACATGTATTTGGGGTATTGTTGTAATCCCCATTGTGACAGGTGATACACTGATCAGCAATAGAGGCATGTGCCCCTTCGAGAACATAATATTGATTGTGAATAGCGAACGAAGCAGGGTTCCAGTCCGGCTCTGTGGTGTGGCAGGTGGCACAATCCGTTGGAATATCCAGGTTCTGGTGGTTAGGATTGGTGGATTGATTATAGTCCGGCATATGGCATGCATCACAATTGGTTGGTGTGCCCTGGTATCCGGCCGAGTGGCATTCAATACAATCCACGGTCTGATGGGCTCCGGTCAGCGGGAAGTCTGAGTTGTTGTGGTCAAACGCACCCTGGGCATCGCCAGTCGGATGACAGGCCAGACAAGCCTCGCTCTGGTAGATGTAACCATTGATACCATTGTGTTGCTGGTTGGTCTCTGGTTGTGTATGGCAAGTGACGCAGGTAAAGACCTCATAATTGTTGGAATTGGTATGGCACTCCGAACAATCACTCCAGACGCCCTGATGTGCTCCGCTATAGATCGGGAAGTATTGACCGTCATGGTCCCACGTTGAGGGCACCCAGGCCTCTTGACTATGACACTGTGCACAGTCTGTAGGAAAGTTGAGTGCGGTATGAGATGGATTGTCGGTCTGGTTGTATTCGTCCAGGTGACATCCGGAACAGGTGTTTGGGGTGTTGTTATAATCTCCGTTGTGGCAGGCAGCACAATCATTGGCGATACCCGTATGTGCCCCTTCAAGGACATAATATTGATTATGGATATCAAAGGTGGCCGGGCTCCATCCGGGCTCGGTGGTATGACAGGAAGCACACTCTGTGGGTATGTTTAGATCAGCATGATCCGGATTGGTGGATTGGTTGTAGTCCGGCATATGACAAGCATCGCAGTTGGTCGGAGTCCCCTGATAGCCACCGGCATGACAATCTATACAATCGACCGACAGGTGTGCCCCGGTCAGCGGGAAATCAGAGTTCTGATGGTCAAAGGCTCCCTGGCTGTCCCCGGTAGGGTGACAGGCAAGACACGCTGTATTTTCATAGATATAGCCATTCACCCCGCTGTGTTGGTTGTTGGTCTCCGGATTGGTGTGACATGTGATACAGGTATAGACGCTGTAATTCGATGGGTTGGTGTGGCATTCAGAGCATTCATCCCAAACGCCCTGGTGAGCTCCGCTATAGATCGGGAAATACTGATCGTCGTGCTCTGTATAATTAGCCGGCACCCAGGCGGACTCTGTATGACAGGTGGCACATTCGGTTGGGAAATTCAGGGCTGAATGGGACGGGTTGTCGGTTTGGTTATAATCGCTCTGATGACACCCGACGCACGTGTTGGGGGTGTTGTTATAGTCGCCGTTATGACACGTCACACACTGATCTGCTATAGCAGCATGCGCCCCATTCAATGCATAGTATTGGTTGTGAATATCAAAGGTGGCCGGATTCCAGTCGGGTTCTGTGGTGTGACATGTAGCACACTCCGTAGGCAAATTGAGATTCTGGTGATTGGGATTTACGGATTGATTATAGTCCGGCATATGACACGCATCACAATTGGTCGGCGTGCCCTGGTATCCTGAGGCGTGGCATTCGATGCAATCCACGGTCTGATGGGCTCCGGTCAGCGGGAAGTTGGAATTGTTGTGATCAAATGCACCCTGGCTGTCTCCGGTAGGGTGACAGGCAAGACAAGCGGTGCTTTCATAGATATAACCACTCACCCCATTGTGTTGGTCGTTGGTTTCCGGATTGGTATGGCAGGTAACACACGTGTAGACTCCATAGTTGCCCGGGTTGGTATGGCACTCACCGCATTCACTCCAAACGCCTTGATGCGCGCCACTATATATCGGGAAATACAGATCGTCATGTTCGGCATAGTTGGCCGGAACCCAAGCGGTCTCGGTATGACACGCGGTACATTCGGTTGGGAAGTTAAGAGCCGCATGTGGTGGATTGTCGGTTTGGTTGTAATCGTTCTGGTGACATCCTACACAGGTATTGGGTGTGTTGTTATAATCCCCGTTATGGCAGGTGACGCATTGATCCGCAATAGCTGCATGGGCTCCGGATAGAACGTAATATTGATTGTGAATATCAAACGTTGCAGGATTCCAGTCCGGCTCCGTTGTATGACAACTGGCGCATTCGGTAGGTATATTAAGGGTCTGGTGATTGGGATTTGTAGATTGATTATAGTCCGGCATATGACACGCATCACAATTGGTTGGCGTGCCTTGATATCCCGCGGAATGGCATTCAATACAATCCACCGTTTGATGGGCGCCTGTTAACGGGAAGTTGGAGTTGTTGTGATCAAAGGCACCCTGGCTGTCTCCGTTGGGGTGGCAGGCCAGACACACAGAGCTTTCATACACATAACCACCTACGCCGCTGTGGTGTTGGTCGGTTTCCGGATTGGTGTGACAGGTGACACAAGTAAAAATGCCGTAGTTGTTGGGGTTGGTATGGCACTCTGAACATTCACTCCACACGCCCTGGTGGGTTCCGCTGTAAATAGGGAAGTATTGATTGTCGTGCTCTGTATACTCGGCAGGGGTCCAGGCTGTTTCTGAATGGCAGCTGGTACACTCCGTTGGAAAATTAAGCGCGACGTGCGGTGGATTGTCGGTTTGGTTGTAATCGTTCTGGTGACAACCCACACAGGTATTGGGGGTGTTGTTATAATCCCCGTTATGGCAGGTGACACATTGGTCAGCAATAATGGCATGTGCTCCGGCAAGAACATAATATTGATTGTGTATGCCAAAGGTGGCGGGGTTCCAATCCGGTTCTGTGGTATGACACGTGGCACATTCTGTTGGAATGTTCAGTGTTTGGTGGTTGGGGTTGACAGATTGATTATAATCCGGCATGTGACATGCATCACAGTTGGTCGGAGTGCCCTCATATCCGGCGGAATGGCAGTCTATACAATCCACGGTTTGGTGTGCGCCTGTCAACGGGAAGTTGGAGGTGTTGTGGTCAAAGGCACCCCCACTGTCTCCTGTAGGATGGCAGGCCAGGCAGGCCGTGCTTTCATAAACATATCCGCCTACACCTGCATGCTGTTGGTTGGTCTCCGGATTGGTATGACATGTGACACAGGTAAAAATGCCGTAGTTGTTCGGGTTGGTATGACACTCTGAACAGGCATCCCAAACACCCTGGTGTGTTCCGCTATAGATGGGGAAGTATTGGTTGTCATGTTCTGTGTATTCGGCTGGTGTCCATGCCTCTTCCGTATGACAGCTGGCGCATTCATTTGGAAAATTAAGAAGGGTGTGGGACGGATTGTCTGTTTGGTTGTAATCCTCCTGGTGACATCCGGCACAGGTGTTGGGTGTGTTGTTGTAGTCACCATTATGACATGTGATACATTGATCCGCAATGGCTACGTGTGCCCCGGCTATAACATAATATTGGTTGTGGATATCAAACGTGGCAGGGCTCCAACCGGGTTCTGTCGTGTGGCAGGTAGCGCATGTTGTGGGGATGTTGAGGGTTTGATGATCCGGATTGGCTGATTGATTATAATCTCCCATGTGGCAGGCCTCACAATCTGTCGGTGTGCCCTCATATCCGCTGGCGTGACAAGCAATACAATCTGTGGTCTGATGCGCCCCGGTCAACGGGAAGTTGGAGTTGTTGTGGTCAAAAGCACCTCCACTATCCCCGTTAGGGTGACAAGCAAGGCAGGCCGTGTTATCATAGTTGTATCCCCCAACCCCTGCGTGCTGCTGATCTGTTTCGGAATTGGCATGGCATGCTGTACAACTGTATATGGTATAGTTGCCCGGGGTGGTATGACATTGCGTACAATCATCCCACACCCCTTCGTGCGCACCGCTATAAATAGGGAAATATTGAACATCGTGATCGGTGAACGCTGCAGGGGTCCATGCATCCAACGTATGACAAGCTGTGCATGCGGTCGGGAAGCTGAGTGCAACGTGCGATGGATTGTCCGTTTGATTATAGTCATCCTGGTGGCATCCTATACAGGTGTTGGGCGTGTTATTATAGTCCCCGTTGTGACAGCTTACGCATTGATCTGCAATAGTCGCGTGGGCTCCAGCCAAAACATAATACTGGTTGTGTATGTCAAACGCCGCAGGATTCCAATCCGGTTGTGTGGTATGGCATGTAGCACAATCGGTAGAAAGATTCAGGTTTTGGTGATTTGGGTTTGAGGATTGATTGTAATCCTGAATATGACAGGCATTACACTTCGTCGGCGTTCCTTCATATCCGGCCGAGTGGCATTGGTTACAATCTACGGTTTGGTGTGCACCCGTAAGGGGAAAGTTGGAGTTGTTGTGATCAAACGCCCCATCTGCATCGCCTTTAGGATGGCAGGCCAGGCATGCGGTTGTGTTATAGATATAGCCACTGATCCCGTTGTGCTGGTCGTCCGTTTCAGGGTTAATATGGCAATTGGTACAGGAGACGATCGTCCACACGCCTGGCGTGGTATGACAATCTGTACACTGGGACCATACGCCATCATGTTTTCCGCTATAGATTGGAAAATACTGTTCGTCGTGGTTGAAGCTTGCAGGGATCCAACTGTCTTCGTTGTGACAATCCCTGCAGTCTGTTGAAAACTGCAACGCAAGGTGTGGCGGATCCAGGGCGCCATTATAATCATCTTCATGGCAGCCGGCACAACGATTGGGTGTGTTGTTGTAGTCACCATTATGACAAACCACACATTCATCAGCGATAATGGCGTGCTTTCCATTGAGTTGGTAATATTGATTGTGAATATCAAACGAAGCCGGAGCCCAGCCTGGTGCTGTAGTATGACATGAAGCACAATCTGTTGGGATGCCTAAAGATCCATGGTTGGGGTTGGTGGATTGATTAAAGTCCGTCATGTGGCAAGCTTCACATGCAGTAGGTGTTCCCGCGAATCCGTTGGCGTGGCACTTAACACATTCGGTGGTCTCATGCGCACCAGTCAGAGGAAATGAGGTGGTGTTGTGATCAAACACGCCATCAGCGCTTCCATCAGGATGGCATCCCAGGCAAGCCGTGCTGTTGAAACTGTATCCCGGCATTCCATTGTGCTGCTGATCGGTCTCCGGATTGGCATGACAGGTGATACAGGTAAATTCGCCATAATTGCCTGGTGTAGTATGGCAATCCTCACATTGGGTCCAGGTGCCTTGATGTTTGCCACTGTAAATGGGAAAATACGCCCCATCATGATCAAATGTAGCGGGTGTCCAGGCGTCCTCTGTGTGGCAAGTGATGCAGTCTGTAGAAAACTGCGAGGCCTTATGGTCCGGATTGGTGGTCTGATCAAAGTCCTGTTGGTGACAACCAATACAGGTGGTGGGAGTATTGGAATAGTCTCCCTGGTGGCATGCAGCGCAATCGTTAGCTATGGTTGCATGCGCACCGGAGAGTATGTAGTAATCATTATGATTGGGTAAAGTAGCCGGGTTCCAGTCCGGTACGGTGGTGTGGCACGATTTGCAATCGGTGGAAAATCCAAGTGTTTGGTGATTTGGGTTTGTGGTTTGTTCAAAATCTGTGTTGTGACAAGCTACGCATTCTATGGGTGTTCCCGCAAATCCATTCGTATGACACTGCAGACATTCTGTGGTAATGTGAGCCCCGGTAAGTGGAAACGCAGAATTGTCGTGGTTGAATGCATCATCTTTTTCTCCTGTGGGATGACAGGCCAGGCAGGCTGTATTGGTATACTCATAGCCAGTGATTCCGTTGTGGGCCTCGTTCGTTTCAGGATTTTGGTGACAGGATACACAGGTGTATTCGGCATAATTTCCTGTATTGGTATGACATTCTGAACAATTATCCCAGGCGCCTTTGTGCGAACCGCTGTATATGGGAAAGTAGAGTTCATCATGCTCACGGAACTCTGCAGGCTTCCAGCCTGGTTGTGTCGTGTGACAGGTCGCGCAGTCGGTGGAAATGTTTGCAGCGGGGTGTGCCGGGTTCTGTGTGTTGTTGTAATCGATTTCGTGGCATGTTATGCACGCAGGAGAGGTTTTTGAATAATCTGTGCCTGTATGACACCTCGCACATTCATCGATCTGGTGTCCTTGTGTAAGTGGAAAAAAATCGTGGTTGATTCCTGCACCTGTCCATTCGAAGGCGTCGTACTTGTGACAATCAATACAGTCTGTGCTAAAGCCCGCCTTCTCATGATCCGGATTGGTGGTTGAAGCAAAGTCCTGCATGTGGCAGTCCACACATGCTGTGCCCATGGGTTGAAACTGGAGATCTGTATTGGAAGCATGACAGGAAGTACAAGAGGCCACCCCGTGGGCACCCAACAATGGAAATGCGGCCTCGCGATGCAATTGAGCAATGTTGTCGACAAACCAGGATTCGGAGGTCTGGCAGCGCGCACAATGATCACCAACGGTTTGCTGGTGTACATCGAGATGGCATGATGCACAATTGGACTCGGCTTTAGAGAACTCAAGATCCGTATGACACTGACGGCAGTCTATCCGCTGATGGCGGCCTTCGAGGGCAAAACTTGTGGAGTCATGATTAAAGGCAATGGAGTCCCTGGTGATATTCCAGCTATCTGCTGTGTGACAGGCATCACACCTCACCTTGAGCGCATCTCCATGCGGAGATTGAGCGCTGGCGTACATCGCTGCCAACGCCAGTATACCACATACCAGCCCTTTAAAGTGTCTCATTGCCTGTGTTTTTATGACACAACGCCTGCAGGAAAATCTCCCGGCAGATTAGTTACTCTAAATGGGTGTGGCTTTGGAGCAGAAGAGCTCCCCTTGATGTGGTATTACAAATATACTCTTGTTTTCCTTTGGAAGTCAATTCCTTACGGAATTTAACACCCTTAGTTAAAAATACATGGTAAACCCTTACTTCTGGGTTGTCTTATTTAAACTAAGTCTAAGATTACTGGAGAAGTTTGGCCTCTTCCATGATGATCTCATACTTATACCCGGCACCGAAATCTTTGTTGAGCGCTATTTTTCCCTCCATAGATACAACAGAACCGAGAGGAATATTCTCTGTTGTGGTCACTGTAAGGTCAACAGCTGAACCTTTCACAGAGCCGTCCTGAAGGTGAACCCAGTTGCGGTTCATGATCATGTTGTTGAGCTTGACACAACGTCCGATAACCCGTACGGTCTGGCCTTCATACTTCTTGCGGTTGGCAAAAAGTTCTGCAAGGGATATGCCTCCTGAAGGAGGATCCAGTTTGGTTTTCTGTTCCAGGACCACCTCATCTCCGCCAGATGTTCCGTGGGGATTGCCGGAGGACATTCCGCCACCACCAGCGCCAAGAGAGGGATCTTTGCTCACGTCTGATACCAGGTAGAGGGTCTCAAATACACGATCATACTCGGCGCTCTTGAAGTTGGTTTTCTTCAACCCGCCGCGATAATAATACGTGCCCCCGACCTCTACGTCCTTCTTGGGTATGGCAATCCAGGACTTGACACCATCCTCGTTCACGTTCAGGTACGTGTATTTGGATGTGGGCAATACCTCTTCCACCACAACCTTGTGTAGTTTAGTTGCAGCCTCATCGAGCATAGGTTGTTGTGCTTCCTGAGTGGTATCCACCGCTTCAATCACCTTGGGTTTTGAATCACACGCGATGAAGAAGAAAATCAACAGGAGTCCGATTATGTTTTTCATGATTGTTTGTGTATTATGATGATTGTTTAAGATACAAAAATATTGAATTGCCACCAAAAGGCACAGGTCCTAGAAGCGTTGAATGAGGTTGGTATAAATCCGGCTGGTCACGATGTGGTTTTGAATTTCCCCTTCATAATTACACGCAAAGGAAAGTTTCTTTGTAATCCTCCATGAGAGATTCGCCCCGGCAATGGATTGTTTAATCGGGAATTCCAGGTTGCGGTACCCATAATCTGCGATGCGGTATTGTAGTTCACCATACAACTTGCCCCGTATGATGTCCCTTGAAATCCGCAATCCATAGACCAGGCCATCCATAAAGGCCGATTGTATCCATGTGGCAGATAGTGTCGCCGAAGCTTGTAGGCCCGGGACTCTGGATATCGTCATGTAGGTATTGAGGTTTTTGGAAGGAAATGGATTGTCCTTCTGGAACCTGTACCCGGCATTGGCACCAAGCGTGATCTTCTTCATGGGCCTGTAATTGACACTAAACCTGAATCCCTTTCGGGTTGCCTCGTAAATCAGTTGATAGTTAAGGTTTTTGTAAGTCTCGTAATAAATGACGTTGTTGCGGGCATCATAGGAGC
>ERZ724521.1277-NODE-1277-length-11178-cov-6.915401_pt1 | contig 11178 bp, 13 predicted proteins | sample MGYA00376054_ERZ724521 | MGnify/ENA primary metagenome ERZ724521 (study PRJEB28724, sample SAMN07190883) | activated sludge metagenome | isolation source: activated sludge of sewage treatment plant in Hong Hong | place: Hong Kong | collected 2016-03-17 ... | reverse complement strand
GGCGGCGCGGCGCCGCACGGCGGCGGCGCCTTCTCCGGCAAGGACCCGTCCAAGGTGGACCGTTCCGCCGCCTATGCCGGTCGCTACGTGGCGAAGAACATCGTCGCCGCCGGCCTCGCCAGCAAGTGCCTGGTGCAGATTTCCTATGCCATCGGCGTCGCCCAGCCGACCTCGGTGTGGGTCACCACCCAGGGCACCGGCAAGGTCTCCGACGAGAAGATCGCCGAACTGGTGAAGAAGCACTTCGACCTGCGGCCGAAGGGCATCGTGCAGATGCTCGACCTGCTGCGCCCGATCTACGAGAAGACCGCCGCCTACGGCCACTTTGGCCGCGACGAGCCGGAATTCACCTGGGAAAATACCGACAAGGCGGCCGCGCTGCGCGTGGACGCAGGGCTGTAAGCCCGCAGCCCGAAGGGCCTTGTCGGTATTTCGGCGAAGGCTAACCCCGGCAAATGCCGGGGTTAAGCCGCGCAGCGGCGGCCGTAGCCAAAATACCGGCCCCTAAGACCTGCCCGGCAATGTGTGAAAGGCCCGCCACAGGCGGGCCTTTTTCTTTGGCGCGGCTGCGCCGATCCGGGTGCCTTGGCCGATAATCGGCGGCATGAACGACCTCGCCAAGAACGTGCTGGGCGGCATCCTGCAATCCTGCAGCACGGATCCGATGACAGGTTACTTCCGCACCGGCGACTGCCAGGTGACGGAGGAGGACACGGGCAACCACGGCGTATGCATTGTCGCCAGCGCCGAGTTCCTCGCCTTCTCGAAGGCCCGCGGCAACGACCTGACGACGCCGCGCCCCGAATTCGACTTTCCCGGACTCAAGCCCGGTGACCGCTGGTGCCTCTGTTCGCCGCGCTGGCAGGAGGCGCTGCAGGCGGGCAAGGCACCGCCGGTGGTGCTCGAGAGCACGTCGCTGGCCGCGCTCGAATTCGTGCGCCTGGGCGACCTCAAGCGCCATGCCGTGCGCATCGACGAGGAGCGCGAATGAGCCCGCTCTATGAACTCTCCGCCAGGCGGCTGGACGGCAGCGAACAGTCGATGCGCGAATTCAAGGGCAAGGTGCTGCTGATCGTGAATGTCGCCAGCCGCTGCGGTTATACGCCGCAGTACGAAGGTCTGGAGCGGCTCTGGCGATCCTATGGCACGCGGGGTCTGGCGGTGCTTGGCTTCCCCTGCAATCAGTTCGGCGGCCAGGAGCCCGGGGATGCGGGGCAGATCGGCGAGTTCTGCCGGACGAGCTACGACGTCAGCTTCCCCATGTTCGCCAAAGTCGAGGTCAACGGCGCCGGCACGCACCCGGTGTTCGCCCTGCTCAAGTCGGCGGCGCCCGGCCTGCTCGGCACCGAGGCGATCAAGTGGAACTTCACGAAGTTCCTCGTCGACCGCGAGGGCCGCGTCGTCGCCCGCTACGCGCCGGCCCGCACGCCCGACGAAATCGCCGGCGATATCGAAAAGCTGCTCTGACGCAGGCGGCCTAGGCCGCCGCCTTCTTGCGGGATCGGGATTTCGAGGTGGCGGTTGCGGCCTCGTCGAAGGAGTCGTCTTCCGGACCGCCGAATCGAACGACATGAACTCCGGCCGGAAGGTCCGTCCTGCGGCGGGAAATCTCGCGCAGCCAAGTGTTGCCCGGCGGTGCCAGAACATCCATGAGGCTTGTGGTTCGGCGGTTCATGTGCAGCTCCTGCGTATGTCGTTAATTGGTCCGGCATGCCCGGACTGCACCCCCGGTTACCGGCGCCCCACAGGCACCGGAAGTGAAAAAATGAAGGCCCTGCCGGGGGAGCAGGGCCTTCAGGCGGCCGGAAAGAGGAGGAAACCGGCCGCCGGGGGAAGACGTCAGCGCTTGAAGTAAGCGTATGAATCAGCTAGGAATTTGCGGATAATTTGGGTTTCCATGGCAGTTTCTTGCAGTCCATTTGCGTATCGCGTACCGGGTAGATGGGGCCACCGGCAAATGGTTCAACCGCGAAATGCAACAAGTTGTTGCTAGCCGGTGTCGCCGTCCACGTAAAACCAGCGGCCGTCCTCGCATACGAACCGGCTGACTTCGTGCAGGCGCTGCGCGCGGCCGCCGATGCGGCAGCGGGCGACGAACTCGACGGTTGCCGCATCGCCGTCCGTGGTCCGCGCCTTCACCTCGAGGCCGAGCCACTTGGGCGGCGCATCCGCACCCAGATTCAATGCCGGCGGACGCGTGGAGGCATGCCAGCTCGCCAGCAGGTAGCCTTCGAGGCCCAGCACGTAGGCGCTGTAGCGCGAGCGCATCAGCGCTTCCGCATCCGCCGCCGCAGCACCGGCGTGCAGGCGACCGCAGCATTCGGCATAGGCCGCCGCGCGTCCGCAGGGGCAGGGCGTCACGACGGCGGCGCGCCGTCCGGAGGAATCGCGCATTTTGGGCAGTCGCGGCCGAAGGGGGAAAGGAAGCGCCACCAGACCCAGGCCAGCAAGGGAAGCAGCGCAAGCAGTGCCATGTCGATCCAGCCCGGCTGCGCCAGCTCGCCGTGCCACCAGGCCACGGCCGTGCGTATGCCTTCGACGAGCAGCACGAGGTAGGCAAACCCTGCCGCCAGCAGCAAGGTCCGCTTCACACGCCACCCCGCTCGTAGACCCACTGCAGCAGCGCATCCAGCGCCGGCTGGGCGGCGCCGGCATTGGCATGGTTCACGAAGAAGACGACGATCCAGCGCCGGCCGGACTTGTCGAGCACCCAGCCGGCGATGCTGCGTACGCCCTCGAGCGAGCCGGTCTTGATATGGGCCTGCCCGGCGATGCCGTTCTGCCGCAGGCGCTTCTTCATCGTGCCGTCCGTCGCCGCGACGGGCAGCGAGGCGATCAGTTCCGGCATCACGGCGCTCTTCCACGCGACGCCCAGCGCGCGCCCGAGCCCCTCGGCAGTGATGCGCTCGCGCCGGGACAGGCCGGAGCCGTTCTCCAGCACCAGATCCGGTACGACCAGTCCGCGCGCATCGAGCCACGCACGCACGGCGGCATCGGCATCCTCCGCACTGGCCGGCCGCCTGCCGGACTCGAGCCCGAGGGTGAGGAAGAGCTGGCGCGCCATGACGTTGTTCGAATACTTGTTGATGTCGCGCACGACCTCGCCCAGCGTCGGCGACGGCAGCGTGCCCACCAGGCGCGCGTCGGCGGGAACCGGACCGTCACGCACCGTGCCGTCGAAGCGGCCGCCGAGTTCGGCCCAAAGCTGGCGAAAGACGCCGAGGATGTAGGCCGGGTGCTCCTGCACCGCAAGGTTCCAGCGTTGCTCGCCGCAGCTTGCCGGCAGTGTGCCGGTGAGCACCAGCCGGCTGCTGGCGCCGTGATCGAAGACGTCGGCACGCAGACGCTCCTTCCAGTCGCCGCAGCCGTTGCCGTTACCCAGCACGATCTTGTTGACGACGTCGAGGTTGGCCGGCGCCGGCTCCAGTGCGACGGTGACCGTCTTCAGCGCCGCATCGGGGATGAGCTGCAGGGTGACCGCCTTGAAGTTGAGCAGCAATGCGTCGGGAGCGACGTTGTAGGGACGTAGCGGCTGCGCGTCGAAGCGGCCGGGATCCGCCGCCGGCACGACGAACGCGCTGCGGTCGAGCACCAGGTCGCCGCGCACTTCGCGCACGCCGTGTGCGCGCACCTGGCGCAGCAGGCGGCCAAACTGCTCATAGGTGAGCTTAGGGTCGCCGCCGCCGCGCAGGTGCAGATCGCCGGCGAGCACGCCATCCGTCACAACCCCGTTGGCATAGGCCTCGGTCTTCCAGGTGTAGGCCGGGCCGAGCTGGTCGAGCGCGGCGAAGGTGGTGAGCAGCTTCATCGTCGATGCCGGATTCATCGCCACCCGGGCATTGACGGCCAGGCGCGGCGTGCCGGCATCGACCTCGCGCACCCAGATCGCCGTGCCCGAGACCGGGATGCCGGCGAGGCGCAGGGCCTGCGCCACGGCCGCCGGCGGCTCGTCGGCACGCGCGGTCAGGGTGAGCAGGAGCAGCAGGCCGAAACACAGGGTACGCATGGGCCGATCTTATAGAATCGGCGGCATAACAAGGAGGAGAGCAACGATGGAAATCCCGGCCTGGCAGCCGTCGGCCGCGGTCGTCCGCGCAGCGAAGATCACCGCCTTCTCCGACTGGCTGGCGGCGGAGCGGGGGCTCCGCTTTGCCGACTACGACGCGCTGTGGCGCTGGTCGGTAAGCGACCTCGAGGGATTCTGGGGCGCGATCTGGGACTGGTTCGCCATCCCGGCCGCGACACCGCCGGCCCGTGTACTGGCCGATCCGAAGATGCCGGGCGCACGCTGGTTTCCGGGCGCCACGCTGAACTACGTCGATCAGGTGTTCCGCCACGCCACCGACGCGCGCCCGGCCATCGTCTCCCGCAATGAGGCAGGGATCACGCGCGAGCTGACCTGGGCCGAGCTGCAGCGCCAGACCGGGGCGCTGGCGGCGACGCTGCGCAGGATGGGCGTCGCCCGCGGCGACCGCGTGGTGGCCTACCTGCCCAATGTCCCCGAGACAATGGTCGCCTTTCTGGCCGTAGCGAGCCTCGGCGCCATCTGGTCGGCCTGTTCGCCCGACATGGGGCGCATCGCGGTCGTTGATCGCTTCCGCCAGATCGAGCCGAAGGTGCTCATCGCGGTCGATGGCTACCGTTTCGGCGGAAAGGACTATGACCGCCGCGAACTGATCCACGAGCTGCGTGCGGAACTGCCCAGCATCGACCACATGGTCCTGCTGCCCTCGCTCGACGAGAAGGCCGATCCCGGCGAGTTCGCCGACTGCATCCCGTGGTCGGCGGCAACGGCGGATTCGACTCCGCTGCAGGTCGCACACGTGCCGTTCGACCACCCGCTGTGGGTCGTGTATTCGTCGGGCACCACGGGGCTGCCCAAGCCCATCGTGCATTCCCATGGCGGCATCGTCCTCGAGCACGTGAAGATGGCGGCCCTGCATCTCGACCTCGGCCCGGAGGACCGCTTCCACTGGTACTCGAGCAGCGGCTGGATCATGTGGAATTGCCAGGTCGGCGGCCTCCTGCTCGGCTGCACGGTCTGCCTCTACGACGGCAATCCGGGCTGGCCGGATTGGGGCGCCCTCTGGCGCTTCGTCGGCGAAACCGGAGTGACGTTCTTTGGCGCCGGCGCCGCCTTCTTCCTGTCCTGCCTCAAGGCGCACGTCGAACCGAACGCGGTCGCCGACCTCGCCGCGCTGCGGGCCATAGGCTCCACCGGCTCGCCGCTGCCGCCCGAAGGCTACCAGTGGATCTACGACCACGTGCGCGACGACATCTGGCTGAATCCGATTTCCGGGGGTACCGATTTCGCCGGCTGCTTCGTCGGCGGCGTGCCGACGCTGCCGGTCCATCTCGGCGAAATGCAGTGCCGCTGCCTCGGCGCCAAGGTCGAAGCCTGGGACGAATCCGGCAAGCCGCTGCTCGACGAAGTCGGCGAACTGGTCTGCAGCGCGCCGATGCCCTCGATGCCGCTGAAGTTCTGGAACGATCCCGGCGACCGGCGCTACCGGGAGAGCTACTTCGACATGTACCCCGGCGCCTGGCGGCACGGCGACTGGATCCGCATCACGCCGCGCGGCGGCGCCATCATCTACGGCCGCTCCGATGCGACCATCAACCGCCACGGCATTCGCATGGGCACCAGCGAACTCTACCGGGCGGTGGAGGAACTACCTGAGATCCTCGACAGCCTGGTAGTCGACCTCGAATACCTGGGGCGCGAGTCCTACATGCCGCTCTTCGTCGTGATGCGCCCGGGGCACGCGCTGACCCCGGAACTCGACGCCACGATCAGGGCGCGCATCAAGCAGGCCCTGTCCGCGCGCCACGTGCCCAACGACATATTCGCCGTCGCCGAGATTCCGCGTACGCTTTCCGGCAAGAAGATGGAACTGCCCGTGAAAAAGCTGCTGCTCGGCCAGCCTCTGGACAAGATCGCCAATCCCGACGCGATGGCCAACCCGGCCAGCCTGCAGTGGTACGTCGACTTCGCTGCCCGGCGCGCAGCATCGGAGCCGGCATGAGCAACCGGATCGCGGTTCCCCTGCCGAAGGCCTATCTTCTTCTCAACCACGGGCCCACGGTGCTGGTGTCCAGCGCATACGGCGGGCGCCGGAACGTCATGGCGGCCTCCTGGTCCATGCCGCTCGACTTCGATCCGCCCAAGGTGGCGGTAGTCATCGACAAGGCGACGCTGACGCGCGAACTGGTTGCGGCCTCGGGCGAATTCGTGCTCAACGTCCCGTCGCGCGCCCTGGCCGGGCTAACGCTGGCCGTGGGTAGCGAAAGCGGGCACACGGCCGACAAGTTCTCGCAACTGGGTATCGAAACCGCGCCGGCCGGCTGCATTGGCGCGCCGCTGATCGAGGGCTGCCTCGCCTGGCTGGAGTGCAGGGTACTGCCGGAACCCCGCAACGAACAGAACTACGATCTCTTCCTCGGCGAGGTCGTCGCCGCCTGGGCCGACCCGGCGGTGTTCTCCGGCAACCGATGGCATTTTCCGGATGCCGGGCGGCACAGCATTCACTATGTCGCCGGCGGGCGCTTCTTCAGCACCGGCGAAGCCTTCGACGCCTAGCCGATCCTGAAGGGTGCGACGCCGATGAGCCAGGCGTGGCCCCAGAAGGCAAAGGCGGCCCAGATCGCCGACCCGAGCACCACCACCGTCACATCGCGCGCCAGGCCCTGTGCCCGGTAGCGCCTTCCGGCAGCGCGGTCGCGCCGGCGGGCCGAGACGAAATCGGTCGCGGCCCACGCCAGGAAGGCGCCGAACAGTACGAGTGCCGCCGGCCGGCCATTGGCGATGAGATGCGCGAACGCCCACAGGGCCGTGCCCGCCAGCATGGGGTGGCCAAGTGCGGACTTGATGCGGGTGCCGGGCACGTAGGCGGCGACGAGGAGGATGAAACTCGGCAGCATCAGGCCGCCCACGGCATGGCGCGCCCATGTCGGCGCCGCCCAGAGCGCCGCGCCGTCGCCCCGTGCCTGCCCGTAGCCCCATACGACCAGCACCAGCCCGGCGGCCGAGAGGAGGGAGAAGGCGCCCTTCCAGCCCTTCTCACCGAGTTGCGCGAGGCGCGCGTCGCGCCATCCGGGTGCCAGCATGCGCAGCGAATGGCTGCCGAGGAAGATCGCCAGCCCGAGGATCAGCAATGCCATGGCGGTTTCCCGCAACAATGAAGTGCGCCCATGTTACTTGCCAAGTCGGCCGGCCGGGCGCATCTTCGCTCCACCCCCGAATGGAGAATCCGCATGAACACACGCCGCCTGCAGCAGATCATTCCCTCGCTTGCCACCTCGGACGGCGCCGGCGTCAGCCTGCGGCGCAGCCTGGGCCAGGCACAGGGCGCGCGCGTCGACCCCTTCCTGATGCTCGACGAGTTTTCCTCGGACGATCCCGACGACTACATCGCCGGCTTCCCGTCCCATCCCCACCGCGGCTTCGAGACCGTCACCTACATGCTCGACGGCCACATGCTGCACGAGGACCATCTGGGCAACCGGGGCGACCTGCTGCCCGGCGGCGCGCAGTGGATGACGGCCGGGCGCGGCATCATCCATTCCGAGATGCCCCAACAGGAGAGCGGGCGCATGCGCGGCTTCCAGCTCTGGATCAACCTGCCGGCCGCGGAGAAAATGAAGCCGGCCTCGTATTGCGACATCCGCCCCGAACAGATCCCCACGGCGGCGCTTCCCGGCGGCGGCGAGGTGCGCGTGATCGCTGGAAGCGTGGCGCTGCCGCAGGGCCAAGTATCCGGCCCCGTGCAAGGGATCAGCACCGAGCCGCTCTATATCGATGTAAGGCTGCCGGCGGGCGGAAGCTTTCAGCATGAACTCCCGGCGGGCCACAGCGCGTTCGTCTATCCCTACGAAGGGAGTGTCCGGGTCGGCCCCGACGCCGAGGCGCGCGAGTTGCCGGCGCAGGCTGCCGGCGTCCTTTCGGCCGGCGAGCGCATCGAGATCCGCGCGCCCGGCGGCCCGGCCCGCTTCCTCCTGCTCGCCGCGCGCCCGCTCGACGAGCCGGTGGTCCAGTACGGACCCTTCGTGATGAACACCCGCGAAGAGATCGAGCAGGCGATCGCCGACTACCGCGCCAACCGTCTGGCCTGAATTTTCTTGCGCTACCCCCTTGAAGAACAGGGGATCAGCGACTATTATTAGCACTCGTTGGCGATGAGTGCTAATACCCTTTGCTCTCGCCCGATCATCGGGTGCGGTCCCGCCGCACCGGCTCCAATCAGTCTCAACTCAGCTCCAGAGGAGAAAACTCCATGAAAATCCGCCCCTTGCATGATCGCGTTATCGTCAAGCGCCTCGAGGAAGAGCGCAAGACGGCTTCCGGGATCGTGATCCCCGACAACGCCGCCGAGAAGCCCGACCAGGGCGAAGTCAAGGCCGTCGGCACCGGCAAGATCCAGGAAGACGGCAAGGTTCGCCCGATGGCCCTCAAGGTCGGCGACCGCGTGCTGTTCGGCAAGTACTCCGGCCAGACCGTGAAGGTCGACGGCGACGAGCTGCTGGTCATGCGCGAAGAAGACATCATGGGCGTAATTGAAGCCTGATTGACACCAGATTCCAGGAGATAAATACAAATGGCAGCTAAAGAAGTTCGATTTGGCGATTCCGCCCGCAGCCGCATGGTCGCCGGCGTCAACATCCTCGCCGACGCCGTCAAGGTCACCCTCGGCCCCAAGGGCCGCAACGTGGTTCTGGAGCGCTCCTTCGGCGCCCCGACCGTCACCAAGGACGGCGTGTCCGTCGCCAAGGAAATCGAACTGAAGGACAAGTTCGAGAACATGGGCGCCCAGATGGTCAAGGAAGTCGCTTCCAAGACCTCCGACGTCGCCGGTGACGGCACCACCACCGCCACCGTGCTGGCCCAGTCCATCGTCCGCGAAGGCATGAAGTACGTGACCGCCGGCATGAACCCGATGGACCTGAAGCGCGGCATCGACAAGGCCGTGATCGCAGTCACCGAGGAACTCAAGAAGATTTCCAAGCCCTGCACCACCAGCAAGGAGATCGCCCAGGTCGGCTCCATCTCCGCCAACTCCGACGCCTCGATCGGCGACATCATCGCCCAGGCCATGGACAAGGTCGGCAAGGAAGGCGTGATCACCGTCGAGGACGGCAAGTCGCTCGAGAACGAACTGGAAGTGGTCGAAGGCATGCAGTTCGACCGCGGCTACCTGTCGCCCTACTTCATCAACAACCCGGACAAGCAGATCGCCATCCTGGAGAACCCCTTCGTCCTGCTGCACGACAAGAAGATCTCCAACATTCGCGACCTGCTGCCGGTGCTCGAGCAGGTGGCCAAGGCCGGCCGCCCGCTGCTGATCATCGCCGAGGACGTCGAAGGCGAAGCGCTGGCCACCCTGGTGGTGAACAACATCCGCGGCATCCTGAAGACCGTCGCCGTCAAGGCCCCGGGCTTCGGCGACCGCCGCAAGGCCATGCTGGAAGACATCGCCATCCTGACCGGCGGCACGGTGATCGCCGAGGAAGTCGGCCTCACGCTGGAAAAGGCCACGCTGAAGGACCTGGGCCAGGCCAAGCGCATCGAAGTGGCCAAGGAAAACACCACGATCATCGACGGCGTCGGCTCGGAAGACAACATCAAGGCCCGCGTCGCCCAGATCCGCACGCAGATCGAGGAAGCCACCAGCGACTACGACAAGGAAAAGCTGCAGGAACGCGTGGCCAAGCTGGCCGGCGGCGTTGCGCTGATCAAGGTCGGTGCTGCCACCGAAGTGGAAATGAAGGAAAAGAAGGCCCGCGTAGAAGACGCGCTGCACGCCACGCGTGCCGCCGTTGAGGAAGGCATCGTCGCCGGCGGCGGCGTCGCGCTGCTGCGCGCCCGCCAGGCCGTCAATGTCAAGGGCGACAACCACGACCAGGACGCCGGCATCAAGATCGTGCTGCGCGCGCTCGAGCAGCCCCTGCGCGAGATCGTCGCCAACGCCGGCGACGAGCCCTCCGTGGTGGCCAACAAGGTGCTCGAGAACAAGGGCAACTACGGCTACAACGCGGCCACGGGCGAGTACGGCGACATGGTGGCGATGGGCGTGCTGGACCCGACCAAGGTCACGCGCACCGCGCTGCAGAACGCCGCCTCCGTGGCGAGCCTGATGCTGACCACCGACTGCATGGTCGCCGAACTGGTCGAAGACAAGCCGGCCGGCGGCATGCCGGGTGGCATGGGTGGCATGGGCGGCATGGGCGGCATGGGAATGGATATGTAATCGACCCGGTCGATTACATATCCCTCGGAAGGAACGGGAGGGAACCCAGGTTCCCTCCCGTTACCCACCTTCCTGCTGGAATGCAAAAACCCGGCTTCGGCCGGGTTTTTTTCGTCTTGGCTCCGGGCAGACACGCTATCATTTCCGAAACACGGGGGAGCGCAATGTCCGGGATCTATCGCAAAACCGACAAGGGGCGCAATGAAATCACGACGCGGGCCAACCGGCTTGGCATGCGCGAGCGCGCGATGCTGATCCTCGTCGACGACAAGACCACGCGTGCCGGACTGCTGGCGAAGAATCCGCATCCGACGAGCGAAGGCATCCTCAACAACCTGCTCGCGGACGGCTATATCGAGATCGTCGGCGGCGATGCCGCGGCGCCGGCGGCGTCGGAAGGCGCTGCGCAGGCGCGTCCGGCCGAACCGGGTGTCGAGGTTTCCATGGCATCCGCCTCGCGTTTCGCCTGCCGCACCCTGGTCTCCTACCTCGGACCGACAGCGGACGAACTGACCGCGCTGGTCGAACGCAGCAAGACACCGGGCGACCTTTCCACGGTCCTGCAGAAATGCCGGCAGATCATCCAGACCATGGCGGGCAAGCAGAAGGCGGACGAATTCTGGGCCGGGGTCAGCGCCCGCCTGCCGCAGGGATGAAGCGGCCTTCCCCGATGCCCTGCGCAGCCTAGCGACGACGCATGCGCATCCTGCTCGCAGAGGACGATCGCATCATTTCGCAAAGCCTGGTGGCTGCGCTGCGCAAGTCCGGTTATGCCGTCGATCACGTCGCCAACGGGGCGGATGCCGACACGGCGCTGCTCTCGCAGCAATACGACCTGCTCATTCTCGACCTGGGCCTGCCGCGCCTGTCCGGCATTGAGGTGCTCAAGCGCCTGCGCGGACGCAAGCAAACCGTGCCGGTGCTGGTGCTTACC
>ERZ724521.1276-NODE-1276-length-11183-cov-3.856937_pt1 | contig 11183 bp, 6 predicted proteins | sample MGYA00376054_ERZ724521 | MGnify/ENA primary metagenome ERZ724521 (study PRJEB28724, sample SAMN07190883) | activated sludge metagenome | isolation source: activated sludge of sewage treatment plant in Hong Hong | place: Hong Kong | collected 2016-03-17 ... | reverse complement strand
ACCATATACAACACCACTGGCCCCGATATGAAAGGAGTCCGGTTGCCCTGTGATCCATATGCCCAATCCTGAAAGCAGGTAAAGCCAGATGATACTGCGTAAGGCAATGCGTGGATAAAAGAGAAACAACACAGTACCCATCATCAGAAAGGACACGGAGTTGAAAAACAGATGCTCCCAACTGCCATGAATCAAAGGGGCAGTGAGGATCCCGGGTAAGCCTTCAATATGATGTGGATACACACCGAGTCGCCTCAGATCCAGGTGGAAAATGACGGAAACAATATGCACCACCCAGATAAAGCCAACGAAACTCAGCGGGAAGCTGATCCGTCTAAAGAAGGCGGATGTGGTGGGTTCCATCTTAAGTCTTTGGATATCGCCTGGAGACGATACGAATGAAATGCTCAGCCATCTTGACACGCTCAGGATCCGCCCAGTTAAATCGTTTGGCAGGCCCGTAGAGCAATAAAGTCGTGGCCTCTTTGAAGGAAGTAAACTGGTTGAGCAATGCACAAGTCTCCTCAAATAAAATTCGGTTGCCCCCAAATAACTCATTCAAGGTAAAAATCCGCTCATTGAGTCCAAGGGCCGATTCAATATTGGCAATGGGGATATGACTGAATCGCTCAGAAACATCATCCTGTTTATGGAGGTCAAATAATTTGGCCAGGGCCTCTTCAGCATCCGCCTTTATCGGTTCAATAGGTTGTGGCTTGACGGGTTGTTTTTCCTGCTCAGGTATAAAGACCTTTTCTTCCTTTATTTCAACTGGTTTTTTTATCTCAGGTACTATTACTTTTTCTTCCTCTATCAATGGCTCAGGCTCAGGATGAAAGATCCTGGGTGGTTCAGTTTTAATGACTTGTGTTTCGATGACGACCCTGGGGGGCTCAGGTTCGTAGACCGGAGGGATCTCCACTTTGGGTGAGCGGACCACAGGTAGTTCCACTTTCATAGGCTTCTCTTCCATGCCTTCCGGTTCACCGGAAATCACCGCATCATACAGTTGTTGTATGTAGGTTTTGAGCAGGTCCCGCTCCAGTCTGGACAGGTCATTGCCGTTTCCATTGTCCAGGAACGTTTGAATTTTTATCAGAAGTCGCTGTGCTTTAGTCAGATCCATATACAGGTTAAATGTAATGCAAAATACGGAGGTCCTGATGGTATTATGATATGAAACCGGTTAATATTGTGTGAATACCATAATATTCTTCGGCCTCAGTCAGGATTAAACAGAAGAATGCATCTTTGTGTTTGGCATGTTTCTCGAACCCTCCTTTCATACACAGCGCCGGGGCTGGATCGAAGTGATCTGCGGCTCCATGTTTTCCGGCAAAACCGAAGAATTGATCCGCAGACTAAAGCGCGTTCGCATAGCCGAGCAGACCGTTGAAATCTACAAGCCGGCACGGGACACCCGCTACAGCACACATGAGGTCGTATCCCATGACGCCCGCTCTATTCCCTCTCGAGCCATTCAGTCCCCTTCCGAAATTCTGGAGGTATCACAGGACATCGATGTGATCGGAATTGATGAAGCCCAGTTTTTCGATGACTCCCTGATTGGCGTTTGCGAGACACTGGCCCTGCGGGGTCACCGGGTCATTATCGCAGGTCTGGATATGGACTTCAGGGGCCGTCCGTTTGGTCCGATGCCCGGTCTCCTCGCCGTCGCCGAATATGTCACCAAACTCCATGCGATCTGCAATCACTGTGGCAACCTCGCTACCCATACCTACCGCCTCACCGCAGATGCCGAAACCGTCGTTCTCGGCGAAAAAGATATCTACGAAGCCCGCTGCCGCCATTGTTTCAATGAAGGCAATATCCTCAAATTGAAGACTAAAAAACACTAGGTATACAATCACCTATACCTTGCAAAACCCTTGCTCCTTTTGCCCCCAACCCCCTATAGTTCGACTATCAAATCCGCAACCTCTTGCTGCAGCTCACCAACCAGGGGGCTTCCCAAGAATGGGACTGCCCTATGCTCTATGCCCTATGCTTCGGTCGCCGAAGCGCTTTTCCGCGCGAAGAAGACTGCCCTTTGCCCTCTGCTCTGTACCTTTGCCGCAAAATTCAACCTACCTGCACATGTCCGGCACAAAGCCCATCCGCAACGCCCTGATTTCCGTATACCATAAAGAAGGCCTCGATCAAATCATCAGCCTGCTGGAGAAAAATAACGTCACCATGTACAGCACCGGAGGAACTCTGGACTATATCCTGTCCCTCGGCGCTACAGCCAAAACCGTGGAGAGCCTCACCGGCTACCCTTCCATCCTGGACGGCCGCGTGAAAACCCTTCATCCCAAAATTTTCGGAGGTATCCTGGCCCGGAGAGAAATACAACATCTTTCACAGCTCGAACAATATGAGATCCCTCCGATCGACCTAGTAATTGTAGACCTCTACCCATTTGAGGAAACCGTAAGGTCTACCAATAATGAATCCTCAATCATCGAAAAAATTGATATCGGAGGCATCTCACTGATTCGCGCCGCTGCCAAAAATTTTCATGATGTAGTCATCGTTCCCTCCCAGGAAGATTATGGCAATCTCAAGTACATGCTGGAAACAAAAGGGGCCAACAGTTCGCTGGAAGATCGCACCCACTTTGCCACACGCGCTTTCAGAGTGTCTTCGCATTATGACAAACAGATTTATGATTACTTCAACCGCTCGGGCGAAGATCTGAGTCTCAAGATCTCTATCCACTCCGGTATGCCCCTCCGCTATGGTGAAAACCCTCACCAGGAAGCGATTTACTTTGGCGAACTCGAAAGCAATTTTTACAAACTCAACGGCAAAGAACTTTCGTACAATAACCTGGTTGATGTCGATGCCGCCGTTTCCCTCATGCGGGAGTTTAAAAACAACAACCCCACGTTTGCAATCCTCAAGCATACCAATGCATGTGGAGTGGCCACACGTAAAACGATCCACCAGGCCTGGAAAGACGCGCTCGCCGCAGACCCGGTATCTGCCTTTGGAGGCGTATTGATCGCCAATCGCCCGGTGGACAAAGAAACCGCACAGGACATCGATGACATTTTCTACGAAGTGCTGATTGCCCCTTCCTTTACACCCGAAGCCCTCGAAATTCTGAGCGCCAAGAAAAACCGCATCCTGCTGCAGCTTCATACCTATCCAAAAGCTCAACAGCAAGTCAAAAGCATCCTGGACGGCTTCATAGTGCAAGACCAGGATTTTACCACCGAAGACCCGGAATCTATCAAAGAGGTGACGCACCGAAAACCCACCATGGCCGAACTCCAGGATCTATACTTTGCCAATAAATGCGTTAAACACCTCAAGTCCAATGGCATCGCCATCGTAAAAAACAGTCAACTCCTCGGCATGGGATGCGGTCAGACCTCACGTGTGGATGCATTGAAGCAAGCCATCGTCAAAGCCAAAGCATTTGGATTTGATCTCCATGGATCTGTCATGGCCTCCGAAGCATTCTTTCCTTTCCAGGATTGCGTAGAGATTGCTCATGAAGCCGGCCTCACCGCGGTCATCCACCCCGGCGGATCCGTCAAGGACCAGGACAGTATTGACTATTGCGACAAGGCCGGAATGGCCATGCTGATCACCGGGTACCGACATTTCAAACATTGACCAGTCCTCCCCGCATGTACCTCTGTATTGATGCAGGCAATACCCGGACCAAAGCAGCCATATACAATGCGGAAGGCCATCTGATGCAACTGGCGCTCAGTGATGCCAATGATCCGGCTCCGGCTATGGATCTCGTCACCGCCTTTGCCCCTCAACATGTCATCATAGCCACCACAGGTGAAAGGAGTTGGTCCATGGAGGCACTGGGGGTCCCGGGTGTCAACATCGAATTGAGTCACGAAACCCTATTACCAATCAAGATCCTGTATGCCACTCCGGCTACGTTAGGCCGCGACAGGATCGCCGGAGCCTGCGGGGCGCATGCGCTCTATCCCGGTTCGCATTGCCTGATGATCAGTGCCGGTACCTGTATGACCACAGATATGATTCTGGCTTCAGGAACCTATTTAGGAGGCAACATAGCTCCGGGACTAAGGATGAGGCTACAGGCCATGCATGAATACACGGCCAGGCTTCCCCTTGCGGAACCCGGATGGCCGGAAAAGCTTTTGGGCGATTCCACGATACATGCCCTCCAGAATGGAGCCGGGCTGGGGATGGTCATGGAAATCGAAGGAATTTTACGTCGCACTCAATATGCGTTTGGAAGGGTTTCAGTCGTTATGACCGGTGGAGACGCCGTCTTCTTGGCGGAAAAGATAGAAAGTCAGATATTTGTCGCACCCGAACTGGTCACACAAGGCCTTTTCCAAATCTTAGCCTTTAATGTTAAAAACTACCACTAAGTGCCTGTTGATCATCCTTTTGTTGAGCGTTTGTACAGGCACCGCCCTGGCACAGCCTAAGGACAATTCGCCTTTCTCCCAGTTCGGCCTGGGCGAATTTATCGACAGCGAGCTACCGAGCAGTCATGGCATGGGCGGACTAGGCTCCGTCTATCATGATTTTTTCGAAGCCAATCTTGAAAACCCAGCATCTCTGGGTTTCCTTCAGTATACCAGTCTCCAACTGGGCTTTTTTGTAAAACGCTCCAGCTATACACGCGTAGATGACCATCAAACGGTATGGAACGGCAATACCAACCACTTTAGCCTCAATATCCCTGTCATCAATCCACTCAACGAAGCCCTGGAACGTCGCGAGGCCAATTTTTCATGGGCCACCAGTATTTCACTCAGACCCTATACTCAAGTAGGTTATAATGTCCGGATCACGGATAGCATTGATTCGATCGGTACAATCGAAAGCGACTTCAACGGCTCCGGTGGATTATACAATTTTACATGGGGCAATGGATTCAAATACAAAAACCTCAGCGGGGGAATCAACCTCGGTTTTATTCGCGGCCAACAAACATTCAACAGCCAGACCTACTTCAGGGATCTGGACAATGCCTATGATGATATTTTCCAAACCAACATTTCGTACAAAGGATTTCAATATCGTGCCGGCTTGATCTATGAACAACCCATTGATGTCAAGACGTCAAGAGACATGGACGACAAGCCGAGTAAACTATTGTCTATAGGTGCTTTTGTAAGCGGCCAGTCTGACCTCAATACCAAATCGGATATCTCACGGCTTTCCGCCAATTCGCTCATCAACGATGTGGATACCTCCTATTACGTCCTGGATGCTCCAGGCATGGCTACGATCCCAGGCACCTGGGGCATTGGTTTGATGTACCGTAAATCAGCTGATTTCCGCGTGGGTATCGACTACCAGGCTGGTGCATGGAGTCTCTACTCCAATGAAGCCCGTCCGGATACCATGGCCGATGCATGGAAATTTGCTGTGGGTGGAGCATGGATCCCCGATGCCAATTCGATCACTTCCTATTTCAAACGCGTGGAATATCGTGCAGGTTTCTATACGAAAGCAGATCCAAGAATTATCGAAGGTGCCCAAGTGAAAGAAACCGCTTTCACACTCGGTGCTGCACTGCCATTTATCATTCAACGTAATATCAGCTGGCTCCAGATCGGTCTGGATATCGGGGGACGAACAGGAGGTGACCGCTTGAAGGATAGTTTCGTTCGTTGCAATGTTGGATTTGTATTCAATGACAACTCCTGGTTTATCAAAGGCAAGTACGACTAATCCCGCTTAAGATTTTTTGTATGAAAGTGAGGTGTCCTTTTGAAAGAAAGGGCGCCTTTTTTATTGCCCACCTGCAAAATAGCCTACTGTTGAGTTCAACGTTTCACCCTAATCCCTCGCCAATACTTCAAATGTGGTAGAGACAATTGACCCATGCTCATCCTGAAGCACCAGTTGATGCTTGCCTGGCAGCGGATCTACCTCGATCTGGTGAATCTCCCGGGTCTTGCCTATAAATTTCTTGTCGAGATGCCAGTAGATGACTGCTGTATCCGATCTGCATACGGCAGAAAAAACAGCCCTCGATTTTTTCTGATCCCATTCATACGGAACATAAATCTTCGAACCGGGACGAGGATATATGATGGCCAGGGACTGACTGCCATCGGACATCTCCACACAATCCGGATGCAATAGAGGCATACTTTCATAAGATGGATTAAATCGCTTGTAGTAGGATTCTGTCAGAGTCGGTACCACAAAGAAATGGTCGAGCACTGCATCGGAAGGCATGCAAGCCGGATCATATCGATACCGGTGTGCTGCATCCGTATATACCTGTTGATGAAACCGGCAACTCCCCGGCGTCTGAGTACTCTTGACTACATATGCCGTATCTGTCTGGGTACAGGAAGGCCCAGCCAGCCAACCACTTTGCCGGCATACGATCTGAGGTTGTAATGCATCATAAGGTTCAGACCACCACCCACCATCATCGGCAAGCATGCGAAGGGCATCAAACATCACCGGTGCGGCCGCATGCAAACCTATTACACCGGGACGACCTTCACCATCTGCATTGCCCACCCAAACACCAATCGTATACTTCGGCGTAATACCCACAGCCCAGGCATCACGAAATCCAAAACTGGTACCTGTCTTCCACGCCACAGGTCTGCTGCTTTCAAAGGTCTCCCACTGCCCTTCCTGGTCCGGTCGCCTCAGGGTCTGCATAGCTTCAAATGTATGCCATATGGCTCCACTGTTCCATACCGGCGGCTCCACACTTAAGTCATCACTATCCTTACGCTTCCTGCTGTCATCCCCACCACTTTCCATAAAAAGAACAGGTGGATGTATATCCTCTGCAGCATAACGGTTGTGGTTTGGATACACATGGGAAAGGATACGGCCCATACTGGCATAGGCTCCACAGATATCCCAGAGTTTGACCTCAGCACCTCCCAATACAAGGGGCAATCCATAATACTCAGGACTAAAATGCAGTGTGGTAATGCCGGCCGAAATAAGTTTTTCTTTGAACGCCAGGATTCCATATTGCTGCAGCAGGCGTACGGCTGGCACATTGAGACTCATTGCCAAAGCCTGATCAGCGGGGACCATTCCCATATATTCCCTTGTAAAATTGAGGGGCTGGTAACCGCGGATATACGTTGGAACGTCCTCCACAATTCCCCTGGGCGTGATCAGCCCTTCCTGCAGTGATGCACAGTACAAAAAAGGTTTAAGGATACTTCCTGAACTTCGCTCCGACTGAATGATATCCACGTCATTCTGATGCGCCTTGGAGGTATGGGAGACATTGCCGACATAAGCCAGCACTTCACCACTTTCAGTTTCCATCACCATCAATGCCGCATTGTTGACGCCACTGAGGCTTAAGATATCAGCATGACGCTGGACCAGTTCAGTCAATCTTTGTTGCAAGTCAATATCAATGGTACTGTGCAGCGTCTTTCGGGCATCGGTATAATGTCCCAAGACATGCGGAGCCAGGTCGGGCAAAGGATGAGGGGCCAAAGGCAATGGCTCATCCATGGCAAGTGAAGCTTCTGTCGCATCAATGATCCCTTGTTCCTCCAACCTGCGAAGAAGACGGTCTCGTTTGTCCAGCAAAGCATCACGGTTGCGCCCCGGATGTATCAAGGCCGGTGAGTTAGGAAGGACCGCCAGTGTAGCCGCTTCTCCCCAGGAAAGCTGATCAGGTGTTTTGTGATAATAACGCCAGCTTGCCGCAGCCAATCCGACTACGTTTCCGCCAAACGGAGCATGCGCAGCATAAAGTGCCAGTATCTCCTTTTTGGAATAGCGCAGCTCCGCACGCCAGGCCCAAAAGATCTCGATTACTTTTTGCCACAGCGAACGACTATCGTGATGCCGGGCCAAACGCATCGTCTGCATGGTCAATGTACTGCCCCCACTGACCACATGTCCCGCTTTGAAATTGTCCCGCAGCGCCCGGCCCAAAGCAGCAAAATCTACGCCCCAATGTTGATAGTATCGCTTGTCCTCAAAGAGTACGATACTCTTTTCAAAAGTTTCAGGTACGTCCAGATCATCTCCCGGAAATCTCCATTGACCATCTGCGGCAAGCCTGGCGCCAAGTAATTGTCCGTTACGATCCAATAACACTGTGCTATATGGCATGGTAAAGAGTGGATCGGGCAGACAAAACCACCAGGCAAGCAATGGCACTAAAAGTACCCATGCATATCTCAACTTCCTTTTCACCCGGTCTGAATCATTGACACGCTTGCTGCAGAAAACTTATGGTTTTCGTGAATTATTCCATTTCACTAGACGCATTGCTGCCTGACACTACTTCAACCCAACGCCCGGGCAACCGGGCCTGCACATCGTGCGCATACATCGCTTCGCATAGGATATCGGGCAACCAATATTTTCCGGCATAGGTGGCCGTCATTACAAAATAATGTGTCCATGTTCCACGGTCCATACTGAAGAAGGTATTGACACGATCATCCCGTATATCCTGGTAGCGCACACTGCTGTTGGCAAAACGGTCACCAAACTGATCCAGCCGCTGGTTGGTCAACTCCCAGCCTGAAGGGAACAAATACGCCAATGCCATCTGATCCAGGCTGGTTGTAAAAGTTCCGGGATTGGTCACGGTGATCTGAACAATAAAATCTTGTCCTTGCTTGAGTTTATCAGGACTGATGTCTTTGCCTTGCATATCCATATAGCGGGCTTTCATGCTGAGGTTGTTTTTCACCTCAGTCGCAACACCCTTCAACGGCCGTCCTGTAGTAGTGACGCGAAGGAATAGAGGATCGCCTGAAGAATTTTCTACAATGAGATTTTCCGAATTGACATCCAGGCTGCGGACCACGATGCTTTTGGTGGAGGAAATGGTTTCTGCAGGTTTACCGCCTTGCGTGACCTTTGCTTTGATTTCCTTGCCTGCAAATTGCTTTGACATTTTACCCATGACCAACAAGGCAAAGGAGGTGCTCTGTGTACTGTACCAGTATTCACCGGAAAGTGAAGCGGCAATCACCCTGGCCATCCGCATGGATTCATCCTGCTTGCCCATCGCCATAAAGGTTTCCAGGATGATCGCTTTGTCGCGGAGATCTGACCCATAGGTATAACTCATTTCTGAGTAAGGCTTGACCTCGGTATTCAATTTCTGGATGATTTCACTGGCAACATCATTCCGTTTACCCAATGCATAAGATGCCGCCAGCATCCAGGCCGCTGTTGGATCGAGATCTTTCTGGGTGCGCAACCGGTTCATCATACCCCACGCCGGCTGCCCGTCAAGGGAAAGGGTGTAGAGCCGGTACGCCTGATTGAGATCATCACGGTAATACTGTCCCGGACGATACGCCTGGGCATCTTTCTTCTGTGCATTGCGCCAGGCATCCATCATGCCTTTATCTACGGTATAACCCGCCTTCGCGGCTTCAATTAAAAAATGCCCGGCATAACTGTTACACCAACTGTCTCTGTAATTATCACCTGGCCAATACGTAAATCCACCTGAAGGCAAACTAAACGATTTGAGCTTTTGGATCCCGCCCTGGATATTACGCCTCACTTCTTGGTCCTGCCCGGCGGACAAGTCTGTCAGTGCAGGTAAGTATAATTGCGGAAATACAGACGACACCGTTTGCTCCAGGCAACCATATGGATACTGAATCAGGTATTGCAATCGGCTCTCCAGGTTGATCGGTGGCATCTGTGACAATTCAAGGCTGGCCTGGTTAGTACCTTTCATACCGGCCAGTACCAATTTACCTGACCACTTTTGTCCCGCAGGTATGGTAGCGGATACCACTTGCGTTGCAGGAGGATTTGGAATGCGCACATCCAGCTCTATATGTTGTGCAGTGGTAAACGATCCTGCGGTGGCACTGACATCTACTTTCAACAAACCCGGACGCTCAGGAATACGCAAACTGAAATACACCATACGGTCTCCCGGCTGGGTAAAGCGCACATTCTGCATGGAGCCACCTACTATTGTAGCCATATCATTGGTCGTCACTTTCACATCTACGCCACTCACCTGATCCCCCATAGCAAAAACATGCACAGGCAATGTAACCGTCTCACCGGGTGATACCATCCTCGGCAAGGTGGGTTGAATCATCAGATCCGATTTGACCGTGCTGGTTTTGTCCGTGGCCCCCCAACGTTTCCGATCGGAGGCAACGATCATAGTACGCACCGCACCGACATAGTTGGGCATTTTGATTTTATGCACTTTCTTTTCTCCCGGCTCAAGATAGAAGGGACCATAATGCATCACCACCGGTTTGAACCGCTCTGCCTGAGGTGCATCAACCAGAGCAGCAGCTCCGTCACCACCAAGGCTTAACATTCGTTCCAGTGATCCTCCGTACCCACCAAGAACTTCATCAAACATATCCCAGGTCTGCACGGCCAAGGCTTCCTGGCGATGGAAAAAGGACCACGGATCTGGTGACTTAAATCTTGTGAGTCCAAGCAATCCTTCATCCACAACCGCAATCGTATAGGCCATGGACTGTTTGTCCTTTTCACTGACAGTCACAGTAAACTCTTTGTCAGGTTGCAATACATCCGGCACACTAACCTCAGGATGCAATTGGGTCTTGGGATCTGCGACCATGATGGGCACCACACCATACATCCTCAGCGGCATGTCATTAGTGGGATGTTCATAAGGCTGTATATGGCTCACAAAGGCATACACGTTGGGCATCATGTCAGCCGTGGCATCAATAGTGATCTGGGTTTGATCCCCGGTGGCTGCATACCATTTGGAAGAAATGACTTTATTGTTCTTTTCCAGGGTGAGCAACAATTTGCTGCCACTGGCTGAAGGAATATTGAGTTTGATTTTATCCCCTACTTCGTATTGTGTTTTGTCTGTAGTGAACGTGAGACGACTGGCAGCATCATTATTGCCAGTGGGATCACCCCACGATCCGGCATAATAAAACTGACCGGTACAATGGCCGGACTCCATATCACAAACCCGGATCATGTAAGACCCGTAAGCACCTGGAGTGATGGTGTATTTGACCACACCATCCTTTCCGGTCACAACGGTATCAGTCAGGATCGCACCCAGGTGCATCTGGCTGTTGTACTGGGTGATGGATTCATCACTGTTGTCCCACCACCATCTCCAGTTGGCGTTATAGATACCGATACTCAACTTGCGTCCAGCTTCCCCTTTGCCATCAGTGGTGACTGAGGCCAGCCTGCCGTCATTGGGTTCGTTGATTTTCAATTCTTGA
>ERZ724521.1272-NODE-1272-length-11196-cov-4.325644_pt1 | contig 11196 bp, 10 predicted proteins | sample MGYA00376054_ERZ724521 | MGnify/ENA primary metagenome ERZ724521 (study PRJEB28724, sample SAMN07190883) | activated sludge metagenome | isolation source: activated sludge of sewage treatment plant in Hong Hong | place: Hong Kong | collected 2016-03-17 ... | reverse complement strand
CGATCTGAGCGTCGGTCGATTGCTGCTGGACGGACTGCTGCCGCAGAGTAATCAGCCAGCGCATCGCGCGACTCGCGTTCAGGAATGAGCATGCTTGAGCGATCTTCATCCGGCGGGCATGCTCAGCGTCGCTCAGTCCGTCCCACCGCCAGCCGTCGGGCGCGGGGGCGGGCCGGGTCTATGCGCGGCTGGCGCGCCTGAGCATTGCCGCCGCCGAGGCCAGCGAGGTCGAGCGGCTGCTGGACCAGCAGCCCGCCAGCATCCCGGCGCTGGACGTGGTGGTGGATGACCTGGAGCTGCGGGGCAAGCGCCTGGGCCGGGTGGAAATTGACGCTGTCAACCGGGGCGGTGCGGCGGTGGCCCGCGAGGGCGGGGTGCGCGAATGGCGCCTGAACAAGCTCAATGTGAGCATGCCCGAGGCCACATTCAATGCCACCGGCAACTGGGCTGCGCTCAATGCCCAGGCCGCGCCGGCGGGCGGGCCGCGCCCGGCCCGCAACCCGGTGGAGCCGCGCCGCACCGTGATGAACTTCAAGCTCGACATCGCCGACTCGGGGCAACTGCTGGCACGCTTCGGCATGAAGGACGTGGTGCGTCGCGGCAAGGGCCGCATGGAGGGGCAGGTCGCGTGGATCGGCTCGCCGCTCACGCTGGACTACCCCACGCTGAACGGCAACTTCAATGTCAACATCGAATCAGGCCAGTTCCTCAAGGCCGACCCGGGCCTGGCCAAGCTGCTCGGCGTGCTGAGCCTGCAGGCGCTGCCGCGGCGGCTGACACTGGACTTCCGCGACGTGTTCAGCGAGGGCTTCTCGTTCGACTTCGTGCGCGGCGATGTCACCATCCAGCAGGGCATCGCCGCCACCAACAACCTCCAGATGAAGGGCGTGAACGCAGCGGTGCTGATGGAAGGCACCGCCGACATCGCGAAGGAGACGCAGGACCTGAAGGTGGTGGTGGTGCCCGAGATCAACGCCGGTACGGCCTCGCTGGTGGCCACGGTCATCAACCCGGTGGTCGGGCTGGGCAGCTTCCTGGCCCAGATGATCCTGCGCAACCCGCTCATCCGCGCGGCCACGCAGGAGTTCCATATCGACGGTACCTGGGCCGACCCGCGCGTGACGCCGGTGCCGCGCAAGCCGGCAGGACAATAGGGCAGGTTTCAAGGAGACGACGGCATGAAGGCAGCTGCGATCCAGATGGTCTCGGGCGCGTCGCTCGATGCCAACCTGCGCGCCGCCCATGCGCTGCTGCGCGAGGCGGCGCAGCAGGGTGCCGAGCTGGCCGTGCTGCCGGAATACTTCTGCCTCATGGGCCACCAGGACACTGACAAGCTGGCCGTGCGCGAACCGCCCGGCAGTGGCACCGTGCAGGCGTTTCTGGCCAGCACTGCGCGTGAGCTGGGCCTGTGGCTGGTGGGTGGCACCCTGCCCATGGTGGCCAGTGATGCCGACCATGTGCGCAACACCAACCTGGTGTTTTCACCCGCAGGGGACTGCGTGGCGCACTACGACAAGATCCACCTGTTCCGCTTTGACAACGGCCGCGAGCGGTACGACGAATCACGCGTGATCGAAGCCGGCCGCACGCCAGTGGCTTTCGAGCTGCCCTCGCGCGACGGCCACCGCTGGCGGGTAGGCCTGAGCGTGTGCTACGACCTGCGCTTCCCCGAGCTGTACCGCGCACTGGCGGCCGATGTGCTGCTGGTGCCCAGTGCCTTCACCTTCGTGACGGGCCAGGCCCACTGGGAGGTGTTGCTGCGGGCCCGCGCGGTCGAGAACCTGGCCTGCGTGGTGGCCCCGGCGCAGGGCGGCACGCATGAGAACGGTCGCCGCACCTGGGGCCACTCCATGGTGGTGGACCCGTGGGGCACGGTGCTGGCCCGGCAGCCCGAAGGACCGGGCGTGGTACTGGCCGAGCTGGACGCAACGCGGCTGACCAGCGTGCGCCGCCAGCTGCCCGCGCTGGAGCATCGCGTCCTGTGAAGTTCATCGGCAGCCGCGCGGTCGCGCAAGCCCCCGCCCTGCGGCGCCTGTCGGCGCCCTGGCGCTGGTCGCTCTGGAGCCTGCTGGTGGCGTTGGTGGCGGCGCTGCTGGTCACGCTGGTCTGGCTGGCCGGCCGCTACGAGGCCAGCCAGGTGCAGAGCAAGCTCGAGCGCGACACGGCTGACGCGGTCAGCGACATCCGCAACGCGCTCACGCGCAACATCCAGACGCTCCAGGCGCTGCAGGCCGGCAACCCGACACCCGAGCGCTGGCAGGCCGAGGCGGCGACACTGCTGCGCGAGCATCGGGAGTGGCTGCGCGTGGAGTGGCGTGACGCGAAGCTGGTGCCCGTGCTGACCGCCGAATCGCCCTTCCGCCGGCCGGTGTTTGCGCGGCTGGGGCGCGACAACGCCCAGGCCGACGTGGCGCTGGCCTGCAACAACGCGCGCCGCATCGCGGCGGCGGCCTATTCCACCAGCTACTTCGTGCCGCAAATCGACGGCCTGGGTGTGGAGGTGATGGAGCTGTGCATGCCGCAGGTCACGGCCGGGGAGCTGACGGGCTACCTGGTGGCCACCTATTCGCTGCAGGACATCCTGACCGAGATGATCGCCAAGCAGCTCACCCGCAGCCAGGAGGTGTCGTTCACCGAGGCCGACGGCACCCGGCTGGCGCTGCACGGGGTGGCGCGGCGCGGCAGCCGCATCTTCACCGCCCAGCAGCTGGTGGACCTGCCGGGCAACACGCTGGTGCTGCGCATCGACAGCTGGCGTGGCGCGCCCGACCTGTTTCCCAACGTGCTGACGGCGCTGGTGACCGCCATGTCGATCGCGCTGGTGTCGGTGCTGGTGCTGCTGGGCAAGGACATGCGCCGCCGCCTGCGCGCCGAGCATGACCTGGCCGAAGCGCTGGCGTTTCGCAAGGCGATGGAGGATTCGCTCGTCACCGGCCTGCGGGCGCGCGACCTGCAGGGCCGCATCACTTATGTGAACCCGGCCTTTTGCCAGATGGTCGGCTTCACGGCCGAGGAACTGCTGGGCCATGCCACGCCGGCGCCCTACTGGCCGCCCGAGCTCGCCGACGAGTACCAGCAGCGCCAGGCGATCCGGCTGGCGGGCCAGCATGCACCGCCGCGCGAGGGGTTTGAGTCGGTCTTCATGCGCAAGGACGGTTCGCGTTTTCCAGTGTTGATCATCGAGGCGCCGCTGATCAATGCCAGCGGCGTGCAGACCGGCTGGATGAGCGCGTTCCTGGACATCAGCGAGCAGCGCCGCGTGGAAGAACTCTCGCGCGCCAGCCAGGACCGGCTGCAGGCCACGGCGCGCCTGGCGACGGTGGGCGAGATGGCGTCGCTGTTGAGCCACGAACTGAACCAGCCGCTGGCGGCGATCTCCAGCTACGCCACCGGTTCGATGAACCTGCTCAAGGACGGCCCCCATGCCGTGGCCGACCTCGAAGTGGCGATGCGCCGCATCGCCGAGCAGGCTGAGCGCGCCGGCAAGGTCATCAAGAGCGTGCACGACTTCGTGCGCCGGCGTGACCAGGCGAGCGAGCCGGTGGCGCCGCAGGTGCTGCTCGACGCCATCATGCCGCTGGTGAGCCTGCAGGCGCGCAAGCTGGGCGTGCGGGTGGAAACACGGCTGGCCGCCACCCTGCCTGCGGTGCTGTGCGACCGCACCATGGTCGAGCAGGTGCTGCTGAACCTGGCGCGCAACGCCATGCAGGCCATGGACGCCGCCGGCACGCTGGACAAATCGCTGGTCATCCAGGTCCGCCGTGCCAGCAGCAGCGAAAACAGCACCAAGGGCTGGCTCGAATTCTCGGTGGCCGACCGCGGCCCGGGCATTCCGTCCGAAGTGGCGCAGCAGCTGTTCACGCCGTTCTTCACCACCAAGGCCGAAGGCATGGGACTGGGCCTGAGCCTGTGTCGCACGGTCATCGAGCAGCATGGGGGATTCCTCGGGTTCGAGCCCCACCCGCCGCAGGGTACGATTTTCAAATTCACTTTGCCGGTGGCAACCCCTGCCGCGGCACCGGTTCCTGCTGCCACACCCACCTGATGCAACCCGCCCTCAACGCCACCGTGTTCATCGTCGACGACGACGCCAGCGTGCGCGAGGCGCTGGCCTGGCTGCTGCGTTCGCGCCATCTGCCCAGCGAAACCTTTGCCAGCGGCGAGGAATTCGACCGCTTTCTCCAGGGCGGCTTTGTGCCGCGCGACCCGAGCTGCGTCTTGCTGGACGTGCGCATGCCCGGCATGAGCGGGCTGGCCCTGTTTGAAAAGCTCATCGAGCGCGGGCTGGCCGCAGCGCTGCCCGTGATCTTCCTCACCGGCCATGCCGACGTGCCCACTGCGGTGGAGGCGGTCAAGCGCGGCGCCTTCGACTTTTGCGAAAAACCGTTCTCTGACAATGCCCTGGTGGACCGCATCGAGCAGGCCATTGCGCAGTCGGCGCGCACGCTGGAGGCCCGGCGCCAGGCCACGCGGCTGCAGTCCCGGCTGGCCGAGCTGACCGAGCGCGAGCGTGACGTGATGAGGCTGGTGGTCGAAGGCCTGCCCAACAAGCTCATTGCCGACCAGCTCGACATCAGCGTGCGCACGGTGGAAGTGCACCGCGCGCGGGTGTTTGACAAGATGGAAGTGAAATCGGCCGTGGAGCTGGCCAACCTGTTGCGCGATCTTTAATTGCTACTAAATTGATAGCGCCTCACGCAGGTTTGGTGAGGGCTGCGGCCTATTTTCGTTCAGAGTCGCGGGTGTTTTGGGTGGCCTTGTCGTCCGGCAGTTCGCCCTTGTCGCGGCCCGAAAACATGGTCCACCAGACAATGCCCACCAGCAGCGCCAGGGCCAGCAGCGCTTCAAGCAAAATCAGACCCATGACGCGTTTCCCCTGGCTTGTTGCAACGGTGCTGATTGTAGGAACGCTGGCGGGCTGCGGCAGCGCGCCGCCAATTGCCCCTCAGCCTTCCCCCGAGCCGCCTGCAGCCTCTGTGCCACTGCCCACCGGGCCTGCCCTGCCGTCGGTCACGCCCGACGACACCGCCGCGCTGCCGCCGCCGCTGCAGCAGCCCAAAAGCCGCTGGACGCCGGTGCGATGGGCCGAACTGCCCGGCTTTGCCGGCGACACCCTGTTTGACGCGTGGAACGCCTGGCTCAAAAGCTGCGAACGGCCTGGCCCGGTGTTTGCACCGCTGTGCGGCGAGGTGCGGCGCCTGAGCATCGTCAGCGCCGACGAGCAGCGCGCCTGGCTGCGCCAGCGCCTGCAGCCTTACCGGGTGGAGCCGCTGAACGGCCCCGCCGACGGCCTGCTCACGGGCTACTACGAACCGCTCCTGGAGGCCAGCCGCCAGCCCAGCGCCAGCCACACCGTGCCGCTGTACCGGCCGCCCGCCACGCTGGCCACGCGCCGCCCCTGGTACACGCGGCAGGAAATCGACACCCTGCCCGAGGCGCGTGCCGCCCTGCGCGGGCGGGAAATTGCGTACCTGGCCGACCCGCTCGACGCACTGGTGCTGCAGATCCAGGGCTCGGGCCGGGTGCGCATCACCGAGGCCGATGGCAGCCAGCGCCTGGTGCGCCTGGCCTTTGCCGGCAGCAACGAGCAGCCGTACCGCAGCGTCGGCAGCTGGCTGCTGCAGCAGGGCCTGCTGCGCGACGCGTCGTGGCCCGGCATCAAGGCCTGGGCGCGGCAGAACCCGCAGCGCGTGAACGAAATGCTCTGGACCAACCCGCGCACCGTGTTCTTCCGCGAAGAGCCGCTGGCCGAGCTGGACGCCGCCTTCGGCCCGCGCGGCGCGCAGGGCGTGCCGCTCACACCCGGCCGCTCCATCGCGGTGGACCGCGACAGCATTCCCTACGGCACACCGGTGTGGCTGGCCTCCAGCGGTCCGCAGATCAACCTCCAGCGGCTGGTGCTGGCGCAAGACACCGGCAGCGCCATCGTCGGCGCGGTGCGTGCCGACTACTTCACCGGCTGGGGGCCCGAGGCGGGCGAGCTGGCTGGCCGGCTCAAGCAGCCGCTGCAGCTGTGGGTGCTGTGGCCGAAATGAACATTCGCGCGCGGATCTTGCTGGCTTTACCGGGTGGTGTGGCCCTTCTGGCCGGCTGCGCCGGCCCGGCCACGGGCCCGGCCCTGCCGCGCTATGTGTGCGAGCACGGCATCGAGTTCACCGTTCGCTTTGTCGACGACACCGCCGTGCTGGACGGCACACGCGGGCGCGAGGTGCTCTACCGCGACGCGGGTGGCCTGACGCCGCAGCAAACGGTGTACAGCAACCCGCGCATGAAGGCCGAGTTTGGCCTGGGCACCACGGGGCGCGAGGCCATCGTGCGCTACCCGCTGCTGCCGCTGGCGGCGCGCTGCGCGCGCGACTGAACGCCGCTGCCCCCTTTCACTGTTTTGTCATCGTGCCGCCATGGCGCTGTCATCGGCGCTGCCTAGCCTTGCCGGTTTGAGTTTCAACACCGACCGAAAGGCAAACCCCGATGAACGCGACGACCCGACCCGAGCAGACGGCCCTGCAGCGCCATGACACGGAAGACTGCAACACCAGCCAAAACCCCTCCATCTCCGACATCATTGATGCGCGCCTGAGCCGGCGCAGCCTGTTCAAGGCCGGCTTTGGTACCGCGGGCAGCGCGGTGCTGGGCACAGTGGCCCTGTCGGCCTGTGGGGGTGGCGACTCGGCCGCGGTGGCGGCACCTGTCGACACCGGCATCAAGCTCGCCTTCCCGGCGGTGCCCAAGAGCACGGCCGATGTCCTGACGGTTGCCACCGGCTACACCGCCAACGTGCTCTATGCGCTGGGCGACCCGCTGACGGCCGCCACGCCTGACTTCAAGAATGACGGCACCGATACCGGCTACGAAAACCGTGCCGGCGATCACCACGACGGCATGGAGTACTTCGGCCTGGACGCCGCCGGCACCGGCCGCGACGCCAACAACGCCGACCGTGGCCTGCTGGCCATGAACCATGAGGCGCTGACCGACCAGTTCCTGCATGCCGCGGGCGTCACGGCCAACCCGCGCCCGGCGGCCGAGGCCGACAAGGAAATCCCCGCGCACGGCGTGTCCATCGTGGAAGTGCGCAAGGTGTCGGGCCGGTTCGCGTACGACAAGGCGTCCAGCTTCAACCGCCGCGTGACCCCGCTCACGCCAGTGCAGATCAACGGCGTGGCCCGCGGCAACGCGCTGATGAAGACCCGGTTCTCGACGACCGGCAACGACGCGCGCGGCACCATCAACAACTGTGGCACCGGCTACACGCCCTGGGGCACCTTCCTGACCGGCGAAGAAAACTGGGCGGGATACTTCACCCGCTCGGCGACTGACGACACCGCCCGCGGGGGCGCCGCGGCCAAAAGCGTGGTGTCGCTGCGCCGCTACGGCCGCGATGCAGGCGCCGCCAGCCGGCATGGCTGGGAGACGGCAGGCACGGATGACAAGTACGCCCGCTGGAACATCAGCCAGACCGGTACCTCGGCGGACGGCAGCGACGACTACCGCAACGAGCTGAACACGTTCGGCTACATCGTCGAGATCGATCCCTACGACAAGACCCAGGCCATCCGCAAGCGCACGTCACTGGGCCGCTTTGCCCACGAGAGCGCTGCGTTTGGCAAGCTCACCGCTGGCAAGCCACTGGCGGTGTACATGGGAGACGACTCGCGCGGCGAGTACATCTACAAGTTTGTTTCTGCCACCAGCTGGGACGCCGCCGACGCCAGCCCGGCCAACCGCATCACCACCGGTGACAAATACCTGGACAACGGCAAACTGTATGTGGCGAAGTTCAACGCGGACGGTACCGGCCAGTGGATCGAGTTGAGCCTGGCCACTGCCGCCGTCGCCAACTACACCACCTACCGGTTTGCCGACAACGCCGATGTGGTGGTGAACGCCCGGCTGGCGGCCGACGCCGTGGGCGCCACCAGGATGGACCGCCCCGAGTGGTGCGCCGTGCACCCGACCACGGGCGAGATCTACTACACCCTGACCAACAACAGCAACCGCAAGGTCGAGCCGAGCGGCTCGGGCCAGCAAGCGCTGGACGCCGCCAATCCGCGCGCCTACACCGACGCGCCCACGGCCGCCACCGCGCCGGGCAACATCAATGGACACATCATCCGGATGAAGGAAGGCACGGACGGCAGCACTGCCACAAGCTTCACCTGGGACGTGTACCTGTTCGGTGCCCAGTCCGACGCCAGCCTGACGCAGGTGAACCTGTCGGCCTTGACGGCCGACCAGGACTTCTCCAGCCCCGACGGCCTGTGGTTCAGCCCCCGTACCGGGCTGTGCTTCATCCAGACCGATGACGGCGCCTACACCGACGCCACCAACTGCATGATGCTGGTGGGCGTGCCCGGCCAGGTGGGCGACGGCACCACCACGACGCTGAGCTACACCAAGGCCGACGGCAGCAAGCTTGACGTGACCACCCGCGTCGGTGCCAAGCCAGCGGCGGACAAGCTGCGCCGCTTCCTGGTGGGTCCGAAGGACTGCGAAATCACCGGCATCACCGAGACGCCGGACGGCCGAACAGTGTTTGTGAACATCCAGCATCCGGGCGAGACCATCACCAAGGCAAACATTGCCGACCCCACCAAGTACCTGAGCCACTGGCCGGGCAATGCGGGCTATGGGCCCGGCGGTGCGCTGGCCCGCCCGCGTTCGGCCACCATCGTCATCACCAAGAATGACGGCGGCGTGATCGGCAGCTGATCGACTGAAGAAATGTCTGTCTGAATGCCCGGTTCATCCGGCGGCCCGGCACACTGATGGTGTGTCGGGCATTTTTTTAACGTGATTTGGAAGGGCATTGGTCTTAACAAAATAAATACTGATGCATAGACAGTAATTGGCACTAATATTTGAGCCGAAAGGATCGGCCTGATGGAGATTGTCCAGATAAAGCGCCAGCGCGAATCAGTTGATCTCTCCGACTTTTACGTTCTGCAAGCCTGATCTATTTGCTAACGCCGATCGAATCACCGACTAGGAGTGCTCATGAAAAACATGCGTCTTCACATTATGTTTGTCTGGTCTGTTGCCGTCGCCGGTTGTGCGACTGGACCAGTCTCCTCGCTCCCTACGATTGATGTCTCACGAATAGAGAACGGTAAGGTGCTCTCAGCCGCGGAAATTGTTGCGGTCATTCGAGGGAAGCAAATGATTGGAAACATTACTAGAGCCCGTGGAAACGACGTGCAGAACGTTGTTCATGTCTACGAGAGCGATGGGATTCTGCGAGGCGCAGCACCCCCTGCATACTCCGACGTGGGCCGCTGGCGCGTTACCGAAAACACCAATGAGCTCTGCTGGGATTGGATTAGGTGGTTTCCGGACTGTGCGGTCGTCAGTGTGCGCGATGGGAAGCTTCACATGGTTAATGCCCGTGGGACCGTGTACCTTCAACGCTAGGGGAGGTCTGATCAAGTCGTGAATTCGTCACGCGATACCCGACGAGATCCCAGAACTGGACGCGCAGCGCCAAACCGCCCTGTCCCTAGTGCGCCTCGCAGCGCAATCCGCCCCTCGGCTTGCGCTTCACGCCGGGTTCGCACGGATTTCTCCCATCATCGCCATCAGCTTCTTGCGCGCCATCCACAGGTTGGCCGCGGACAGGTGGACAGTTTTCTCAGCGGTAGGCTCCTGCTAGCTTGTGCCGAAAACCCCTTATCTTTTTGGTGTGAGATTAGTAAAGTCGAAAAGGTTTGCACAGTTAGCGCTATCAACTCTTTCCCATGAACTCCTCTTTTTCAAAAGTCTGTGCCGGCCTGGTTCTTGTCCTTCCTGCAATCGCGGTGGCGGATTACGACGCAGGCAAGGATAGAAGCCTCACAACCGACCCTGAGGTAGTTGCCGTGAAGACGGCAAAGGCGCGGGAGCTTATCTCCAAGAACGTGATCATCTTGACCGGTAAGACAACAAGGGGTGGTGTTTATGAGTTGTATCTTTGGCCAAAACGAGAACAGTTTAAGTCTTACATCCGCGAAAACCCATGTTTTGCAACCACTTTTCCTGCAAAGTTTTCCATTAACAAATACGGGAATTTTGTGATGGACTCCAAGGGCGCATCCGAAGAGCTTGAGGACTGCAAACAAACGAGGATCATAATCATCCCTGACACTCTCGGTGTTGCTGCGTGGGGACGTCAAAGCGCTGCTCGTGGTGGCAAGTGGGACACAGATTTCCAATTTCTATATTTCAAGTCAGCCGAGTAAGATCGACCAAGATGCAAGGCTTCAAAACTATCCTTGCGTCTGCAGGTGCGCCAGCAGCAGGCTGCTGCTGGCCTTGACCTCCCCCAGTGAAAAGCTGGTGTGGAGGTCTTTTACATTCGGCAGATTGATCAGTGACCGCTTTTGCCGACACAGTGTTCACAACAAGAGCTATATAAGAACGGAAGGTTTTCCATGAACAAGTTTGCTTGGCTGTCGGCCTCCGCCATGCTGGCTCTCGCCATGATGGGCTGTGCCACGACCCCGTCGAACCTGCCTATGGTGGATGTGTCCAAGATGCCCGACAAGGCTCTGACTGCTGCGGAAATCGATTCGGTCGTCCGCGGCAAGCAGATGGTCGGCAACGTCACCTTGGCCAACGGATATAGCGTACCCCGCGTTATTTATGTTTTTGAAGCCGATGGAACACTTCACGGCGCGAACCCAAGTGATTGGGACAAAGGTAAGTGGCGGGTCGATCAAGCCAAGAGCGAACTTTGCAACGCCTGGTCGCGGTGGCTCAGCGGTTGCATCAAGGCCTCCGTTCGCAATGGCAAGCTTCACTTGTTTAATCCGGCAACTGGCGGGCAGTATCTCCAGCAATGAGAACTTTCTAAGCTCGCAACACCACTCTAGAGAGAGGCCCTCTGGTCGACAGAGCATGTACATTGACCTTCATTTAAACCCTTGATTTTGAAATTTTTTCTTGCCGGGGCAAACACCAATGTCCTGTTGTGAATTTGCCGTTTGGGTAGTTGCTGGTGCGCTGTCGAGGGGGCTGTTTCAATACAGTTTGGCCTAGTGCCTTTGATAGAAAAACAAGGCGTTCAAATCGAAGATTTTTTGCCTTCACCTCGGGTTCATGGCTCACTGCCAGAAATTGCGCCTGCAAAACGAACGACCTGCGGCAATGCCAGTTCCTGCCTTGCCGCCAAATGCCGGATTGTCGCTTTCGCCACTAGGCGGTTGGCGCCGTCGAGGGGAG
>ERZ724521.1266-NODE-1266-length-11237-cov-3.871490_pt1 | contig 11237 bp, 13 predicted proteins | sample MGYA00376054_ERZ724521 | MGnify/ENA primary metagenome ERZ724521 (study PRJEB28724, sample SAMN07190883) | activated sludge metagenome | isolation source: activated sludge of sewage treatment plant in Hong Hong | place: Hong Kong | collected 2016-03-17 ... | reverse complement strand
ATCACGGCATTGGGCTCCACGATGAGCTCCTCGTTGCGCACCACCTTGCGCTCCTTCACCACCTCGGGGGGACGGGCCTCGACGACCTCCCGCACTTCGGCCGTCCGCACCGGTGTGCGTTCGGATCCTTCGCGCGCGGCCTGGGCCCTGCGCAGGTCATCGCCGGTCACCGGATCGCGCCGCACGCCGTTCGATGCACTGCGCACCGGTGGAGGCGGTGGTGGAGCGGCCGGAGCGACCTTTTTTCGCGGGGGCGGCGCAGGCGGAGGGGGTGACGGAGCCGGCTTCTCCTTCGGCGGCGGTGGCTTGCGGGCCTCGGCGGCCTGGGCCTTTTCGGCCTCCCTGCGTTGACGGGCCTCCTCGGCCTGCCGCTCCTGTTCAGCTTTCCGGGCGGCCTCCTCGGCCTTCTTCTGTTCGGCCGCCAGGCGTACCTGCTCCTTCTGTGCGGCCTCCGCAGCGGCCTTTTCCTCCCGTGCCTTGGCCTTCGCGGCCTCGGCTTCGGCCTTCGCCTTCGCAGCATCGGCCTTGGCCCTGGCCTTCTCCTCCTCCGCCTTGCGCCGGCCTTCCTCATCCGCACGGCCCTTCTCCTCCTCCTGCTTCTGAACGACCTGATCCATCACCTGCTGCAACTGGCTCTGGATGCTCTTGGTGTAATCGGTATCGTAGTCGAAGTCGTCCAGGTTCTTGTCGTACCGGATCATGCCCACCGGCTGATCGAAGACCACGGTGTTCACGCCTTCGTATTGCTTGAAGAGGTTCACCGCGAACTCGAAGGGCGTGAACCCATTGGCCACGGCCTCCATGGGCGCATGCGTGTCGAACGAGAGCTTCTTGGTGACGAACCCGTCCTTCTCGAACTCCAGCACATAGTTGGCGTTCACATCAAGGTCCAGCGAGAACTTGGACAGACCGTTGTTCAGGGTCCGCACTTTCTGGCCATCCTTGAGCACGATGAGCTTGGCGCCATCGAGCCCGCCGCCTTCCACCTTCAACCGGCCGTTGATGGTGAAGACGCCCTGCGCGTGAACGCCGGAGACACCGGCCAGGGCCAGTGCTCCAGCGAACGCGCAGGTCCGAAGAGTGTTCCGGAGGTCGCCCATCGTCATGCCCACGTGGTGATCAGGCCTTTGGCGGCCAGAGCGGCAGCGATACCCAATACCAGGGCACCGGCCATGATCAGCGTGCGCGCTGCGACGGAACGGTTCTTCATCTCCATGGTTCCGAACTCTTTTGCCGTCGTTACGTAGGAGCCCCCACGAATGTTCCCCACCATGAAACGCACCATCCTTCCCCTGCTCCTGCTCACCAGCACCTTGGCCGGAGCACAGACCACCGCTGTTGAACCGACCGCCGATGCCCTGGAGGCCGCGGTGAGCCAGGACCTCGCAGCGCTGAACAACCACTTCAGCGGCATCGCGCGCTTCAGCATCGACAAGCGCCAGCGCCTTGTTGCCGAGTACATGGACAACGGCAGCGTCTACCGCACCGACATCGCGTACTTCGACTTCCTGGATGCGAGCACCTGTGCTTACAATGAAGAGGAGCGCACCTTGATGCTGCAATGCCAGGACCCGCGCTCCAAGTGCATCGACAAGGAGTTGAAGAAGAACGGCAGCATCAGCCCCACCGGGCGCATGAACCTGCCCGTACCGGCCGGTGATGCGCGCGCCGAAAAGGCCCGCCAACTGCTGTCCGCACTGGTCGACCACAAGCAGAGCGAACAGCTCACCCGCCTGGCCGAGACCAACACGCGCGAGCGGAAATGAGGTCGCGCACCGGTCCGCTGTTGCTTGCCATGCTGGGTTGCGGCCTGGCCCATGCGCAAGGCCCGGCGCCGATGGAACCTGCGTCCGCTGCGGCGGAGGCGTTCCGTGCCGGAGAAAAGGCCTACCGTGCCGGGGCCTATACGGATGCGATCGGGCACTACGACAAGGTGCTGAGCCTGGACGCGGAGCACCTGAACGCCTACTTGCAGCGAGGGTTCTGCCACAGTCGGCAGGGCGCCTACGCCAAGGCGATCGATGACTTCACCGCCGTGATCGCGCGGAAAGGGGACCATCTGTGGGCCTATACCAGCCGCGGAAGCGCGTACATCAAGCTGGGACGGTACGTAGAGGCCATGCGGGACCTCGACACCGTGCTGGAACTGGACCCGAAGAACGAGGAAGCCTACAACAACCGCGGATGGGCGCGCAAAGCCACCGAGGACATCGCCGGTGCGTGCAAGGACTGGAAGACCAGCCGCAAGCTCGGCAACCAGGAGGCCGCCATCATCCTGCAGAACAACCGTTGCAAATGAACCGTACCCTCGCCCTCACCCTCGGCGCACTGCTCCTTCTGCGGGCGGCTGCGCAGGACCAGAACTACGCCGATTGCCTGACGAAGAGCGCGAGCTCCTGGGGCAAGCCCTGCGACAAGTGCGAAGCGTACACCGAGGTGTACAAGCGCGACTACCGAGGCGTGTACCAGATCGAACTGAAGAACACCTGCTCCGAGACCATCGAGGTGAAGGTGGCCATGCAGGAGGCGAACGGGCGCTGGCGCACCTTTCCGATCAAAGCGCTGGCCGCCGGGGAGGTGATGAGCGCCTTCGCCTGCAACGGCACCGGCAAGTACCTCTACTGGGTGCGGCGCCTTAACGACACGGAGATCCTGCTGCCGAGCGACCACGAGATCCTGGTGGAATACCGCGACCGACGCTGAGGCAGGGAACATCCAGGTGATCAGGGCGGCCCGGGCCGCCCTTCGCTTTCACGGCCGGGTGTTCATGGTTCCCCGCCGGGTCCCGATGCCACAGGGAGCTGGGCCGGTAGCTTGGCCCGGCCATGGGTACCAAGCGCCTGCACATCGACCGGACCGAGACCTCGCCGGGCATCGACCTGGACCTTGAACAGGGGAACTTCACCTTCGTGGGCCGTTCACTTCCGCCGAACAGCGAACAGTTCTTCGGCCGGGTGCACCGCTGGCTTGACGAGTACCTGAAGCAGCCCAAGCCCACCACGGTGGACATCCGGATGGACTACCTGGACACGAGCAGCAGCAAGCACTTCTACCGGATCTTCGACCGGCTGCACACGGCCCACGAGCGCGGTGTTCCGGTGAAGGTCAACTGGCACTACGAGACGGGTGATGAAGAGATGATCGAGACCGGCAAGGACCTGCAGGGACTGTTCGACCTGGACTTCTCGTTCATCGAGGAGCAGGAGCTCTTCTAAGCCCCGCTCCACAGCGCTCCGCACACGATCACAACAGCGCGTTCGCCAGATTGGCCAACGCACTGCGCTCACCCTTCTCCAAGGTCACATGCGCGAACAGCGGGTCGCCCTTGGCCTTGTCGATCAGGTAGCTCAACCCGTTGCTCTCCGCATCCAGGTAGGGCGTGTCGATCTGGTGCACATCACCGGTGAAGACGATCTTGGTGCCTTCTCCTGCGCGACTGATCACGGTCTTCACCTCGAGCGGCGTCAGGTTCTGCGCCTCGTCCACGATGAAGAAGATGTTGCTCAGGCTGCGGCCACGGATGTAGGCGAGCGGGGCGATGGCGATCTTCTCGTTCTCCAGCATCTCATCGATGCGCTTCGGCGTGCTGTCGTGCTTCTCGAACTGGCCCTTGATCAGTTTCAGGTTGTCCCAGAGCGGTTGCATGTAGGGGTCGAGCTTGCTCTGGATATCGCCGGGCAGGTACCCGATGTCCTTGTTGCTGAGGGGCACCACGGGCCGCGTCACGTAGATCTGGCGGTAATCACGCCGCTGCTCCAGCGCGCAGGCCAGCGCCAGCAGGGTCTTGCCCGTGCCTGCGGCCCCCTGCAGCGTCACCAGCTTGATCTCCGGGTCGAGCAGCGCCGCCATGGCCAGCGTCTGCTCGGCGTTCTTGGGACTGATGCCGAAGACATGCTGCTTCTCCACGCGGTTCACCATGTTGGTGCGCGGATCGTACTTGCTCAGGATGCTCTTCTTCTTGTGCTTGAGGATGAAGAAATGGTTCCCGGAGGGGCGCGGAAGGTCCAGCTCGTCCACCGGCATGTGCCCATGCTCGAACAATCTGTCGATCTGCGCCTCATCCACATCGTCGAGCACGGTACGGCCGCTGTACATGGCATCGCGCACGTCGCGCACCTTGCCCGTGAGGTAATCCTCGGCGATGATGTTGAGGCTCTTGGCCTTCAGCCGAAGCGCGATGTCCTTGCTCACCAGCACCACCTTGCGGTCCTTGTGCTGGCGCTGAAGGGTCAGCGCGGCATTGATGATCTGATGGTCGTTCTTCCCGTCCTGGAACACCTTGGTGGCGTCCACTCCGTTCAGGTCATGCTTCGCCACCACCTTGAACTTCCCCTTGGTGGGGCCGTTCAGCGGTATCCAGTCCGTGAGCAGGTCACGGTTGGCGATCGAGTCGAGGTGGCGTATGAACTCCCGCGCCTCGAAGTGGATGGTGTCATTGCCTTTCTTGAACGTGTCAAGCTCCTCCAGCACTTGTATGGGGATGGCCACGTCATGTTCCTGGAAACATTCGATGGCCGAGTGGTCGTACAGGATGACCGAGGTATCCAGCACGAAGATCTTCCGGTCTTTTTTCTTCATTCGATCAAGGAACGGGTTGATCAAAGGTGGCCCGGGCAGGATCGGAGCACATCCCCCTCCTGCTGCACTTATCCACACCGCCGTGTGCCTTCACCATCTTCGCGCCATGAGGACCGAAGCGATGGTGCTGGCCCACATGATGGACCGCACCCGGCAGTACACACTGAGCTACCTGCGCTACTTGAAGGACGTGGACGTGCACCGGCGGTTCACCAGCGAAGGGAAGGACCTGAACACGGTCTACTGGTTGGTGGCGCACCTGGCCACGAGCCAGAACGGGCTGCTGCTGCGCTCCACCGGCGGACCGTTCGAGAAGTTCAGCTGGGCCAAGCACTTCACCATCGGTGCGGCGGGACTGCCACCGGACCAATGCCCGCCGTACGCCGAGGTGTGGGCCACGTTCAAGGCCGTGCACACCAAGGTGATGGAGCACCTGCCCACACTGACGGACGAGGACCTTGAACGGCCGAACACCACGGGCATGCCGCTCATCGGTGACACCATGCGCGATGTGATCACACATGCCATCCGCCATGAAGGCTCGCACATCGGCCACCTGAGCTGGCTGTGCAAGTTGTACGGCATCCGCACGATGTGAAGCCGGCACACCGCTCCCACCCCACGCCGCTCATCGACCCCAACGGCGCGCTCACGCCGCCGACACAGGCCGTGCTCGCCCTGGTGAGCGGTGTTGCGCCTTCGCTGCTGCAGGCCGTGCGCGTGCGTCCCGCATCATCCAACTGGCTGCGCGCACCCTGGTACCGTTATGCCCGCGGCGGCGCCATGACCATCGGTCGCACCATCTGGTTCACCGCGCGCTGGTGGCACGATCCCGGGCTCGCCGATAGGTCGGCGCAGAGCACGCTCCGCTGGTTGATGCACCTGGCCCACGAGGTGGGGCACCTGCCGCAGGCCGAGCGCTTCGGGTATTCGTTCCTTGGGCGTGCCCGTTATGTCACCTGCTTCGCTTACCAGTACGGCATGCGAGTCCTTGCGTTCAAGCGCGACGTGCACGACGGTGCGCCCTTGGAGATCGAGGCGGACATCGGGCGATGGGTGCTTGCGCACTTGCTGGGTCCCGCCCCCGACACCTCCGCGTTGATCCACGCACTGCAGCACGGGGACGCATCCGCCGTAGCCGAGTGGTGCACCGTTCATCGCACCCAGGCCGAAGCGCTGCGATCGCATTACCGCGCGCTGGCCGCAGGGCGGTCGAAACTGGCCGCGGGATCTCCCTGAACCGGAATGGCCGGCCCAAGGAAGCGCGGCTCCAGGGCCAGTCGCGCATCCAGCACGGCCTTCACGCAGGCGAGCGGCTCGCGCACGGCACTGCCCCGGCATGCGCTTCCCTGTGGCGGGTCCGCCGCCAGTGCGCTGGCCTGCAAGCCGGCCGCATGGGCGAGGTAGAGCGCACGCGGAAGGTGGAAACGCTGCGACACGATGACCGCATCATCCACCTGGAAGATCTTCCGCGCACGCACCATGGAATCGTAGGTGTCGAAGCCGGCGTGATCAAGGAAGACATGCGCCTCCGGCACACCGCGCGCGACAAGCCAGTCCTTCATGGTGTTCACTTCATCATAGCCCTGGGTGCCATGATCCCCCGAAAGCAGCAGCCGATGCACGCGGCCGGAACGGTGCAGTTCCAACGCGGCGATGAGGCGTTCCTCCAAACACCGTGACGGATCGTCGCCGTTCACGCGGCAGCCGAGCACGATGGCCGTGAAGGCGGCCGGCACATCCTGCACAGCAGTGTGGATGATGCCTGCGGAAGCCCCGTGGACCGCACGAAGGCAATCGGCCACCATGGCCGTGCCGAGGGCTCCGATGAACGCCACGAGCAGCAGCCAACGCCGCAATGGGAAGGAGCGCGGGGACCGCATGGGCGAAAGCTATGTGCGCCGGGCGTTCACGATCATTGACGTTACGGCATTTCGACAGGCTTGTTCACCCGCGTTACTTTGCACGCATGCGTCCTTCCTTACTGCTTTGCACCCTCCTGCTGACCGGCGCCCTGTCCGCACAGAGCGGCGGGCCAGAAAGGCACCTGGTCCAGTTCAGCGGCGTTGTGGTCACGGGGGACAGTCTTCAACCCGTGCCGTTCACCAGCATCCTCACGAAGGGGAGCTACCGCGGCACGATGAGCGATGTCTATGGCTACTTCAGTTTCGTGGCGCAGACGGGCGACACCATCATGTACGCCGCCGTCGGGTTCAAGACAGATCATTACGTGATACCGGACACGATCGCGGGCAACAAGTACTCGATGATCCACGTGATGTATCCGGACACCATCCTGCTGCCGACGCTCACGGTGACACCCTGGCCGACCAAGGAGCAGTTCGCCCAGGCCTTCCTGAACCTGCGCCTGAGCGATGATGACTATCAAGTGGCGTTGAAGCACCTCAGTCCGATCGAGATGATGCAGCGCATGGAGAACATGCCCCCGGACCCGGGCCTGAGCCGGCAGTTCAGTGCCATGGCGGACAACACGCGCCTCTACCAGCAGGGCATGGCCCCCTCCACCAACCTGTTCAATCCGGTGGCCTGGGCGCAGTTCGTGCAGGCCTGGAAGAGCGGGCAGTTCAAGCGGAAGCGGTAGCGGTGATCGAACCTCCGCGCCGGCACGGTGTACCGCGCGGAAAACACCCTCATGCACCGCATCCTACCGCTGCTCTCCATTCTTGCATTATCCACCACCGTGGCCCGGGCACAGGCCTTGGGCAACCTCTACTACGAGGCCAGCAACCGCATGTACTTCCAGCAGGCCGAACAGCCCGTGAAGGCCAGTGTGCTGGGCAACACGCTGGTGTTGGAGGTGAACGCGATGATGAACGTGCGCGCGGACAGCTACCTGGCCATCTTCCATGTGACCCAGTTGGGCCAGACGGCCGAAGAGGCGGACAGCCTGCTGGATGCGCGCATGCGCCGGATGAGCGCACGGCTGCGGAAGGAGGGACTGCGTGACGAGGACATCTTCCTGGACATGCTCTCGTTCCTTCCGGTGTATGAAGTGGAGGCCACGCGCAAGCTCTTCAGCACCACCAACCAGGAGGTGCCTGCGGGATTCGAGATCCAGAAGAACATCCACATCCGCTTCAGCGATGCGCGCATACTGGACAAGCTGGTGAGCGCCGCCGCGAAGGAGGAGATCTACGACCTGGTGAAGGTGGACTTCTTCGTGCATGAACAGGGCGCCGCCTACGACACCCTGCGGATGTTCGCCACACGCCTCATGCAGCGCAAGCTGGAGGCGTTCGACAAGCTCGGTCTGAAGGTGAAGGACGCGCGCCGCACCGGAGCGGAAGAGTCGGGCGCATACTTCCCGCTGGACCGGTACACCAGCTACCAATCGCGCACGCAGACCTCGTTGAACAGCCGGCGTAAGGGGCAGCTGGTGAACGACATCCGCAAGCCATCGACCCAGTTCTACAACAAGGTGCCCTATGGACAGTTCGACATTGTGCTACATGCGGAGATCACGGAGCCGCCGGTGCAATACACCTACAACCTTGTACTTCAATGCGAACTGCCGCCCGATGTGAAGGAGAAGGAGGTGAAGGAGATCATCAAGCACGTGTGGATCACGGACAAAGGCGAGGCCCGGCAGGTGGTGCTGCCGTAACGACAAGCTCCTGATCGTCAAGAGATCCCGGCGCACCTGCAGCAATTGGCACGACCGTTGCAAACTTCGCAGCGCCCGGCAACAGACCGGACAACGCATGAAAAAGACCCTGTTCACACTGGCCCTCATCGGTTCCGCCGCGGCGGCCAGCGCGCAATTCCAGTTCAACCCGCAGGCCGGGCTCACCTTTCAGACGCTGACGAAGGTGGAGACCGGCACCAAGACCAAGGCCGCCTTGGGCTGGACCCTGGGTGCCGACTTCCGCATCGGCGACAGGTTGTTCCTGCAGCCGGGTGCGTTCCTCGGCCGCAACGCCACCACGGTATCCTTCGGTGACGGTACCGCCTTCGCGGTGGAGGACAACCTGATCCGGACCAATTTGAAACTGCGGGCCCTCGCCGGTTACAAGTTCGTGGACAGCTATCAGTTCGACCTGCGCTTCATGCTCGGCCCGAGCTACGATGTGCTGATGAGCGTGGACAACAAGGATGACAAGATCGACTGGAACAAGGGCGACTTCAACTCCGGGTCCTTCAACATCGAAGCCGGCCTCGGTTTCGACATGGGGCTCTTCAGCCTGCAGCCCATGGCCGCGTTCGGCCTGAGCAAGGTGTTCAAGGACGATCCGAACCTCAGCAACGTGGACAGCAAGTACATGACCTATGCGCTGACCATCGGTGTCAACATCGGGAACGACGACAACTGATCGCCGGAACGATCGGGAAAGCGGAAGGCGCCTTCGGGCGCCTTCCGTGCTTTCAGGAGCAGCTCAATGAGCCGCCAGGACGATGCGTTCCCGGACGGTGGTCCCTCCCACGGATAGCAGCAGGTACACACCCGGCGATTCCGCGGAGAGGTCGACCTCCCACGAACGCACACGACCCGGGGACGTGTGTACCACACGGCCCGTCAGGTCGCACAGTTCCAGAACTGTGGGCTCCTGGACCTGAACGGTCACCCGTCCGGTCGTGGGATTCGGGCCGATGAGCGCGCCCTGCTGTGCCTGCATCTCCACGATATCCGTGGATAGCTGGCCGCAGCTTGGTTCCGCGTCGCAGACGATGTCCGCACAGAAGCGAGCGACGGCACCGAACGCGTTCTCCGTATCGTAATTGAGGTAGCCCACGTGCTCATTGCCCGGATAGCTGACGAAGCAATTGGGCACGCCCACATTGTCCATGCGCAGGTGCAGGTCGCTGCTGCCGGAGGCCACCAGCCCGGTGGGGATCCCCAGCACACTGACCTCCTGCGTTCCATAAGGCACCACGCCATCGCCCACCTCATGCAGGCTGATGCAGGGCACATCACCGACATCGACCCAGCTCGTATCCCCGATGGCGCCGCTCATGCTCCAACACCCGATCACCTCGCTTGAGTATCCAGGCCAGCCACTGTTGCCCTCGATGCCGCCGATGGTGAGCGTATCATCATACAGGGTCTCGGGTATCTCGCTGCTTTGGTCGAGGTAGGCCACATGGATGGCGCCGATGCCGCCAGCGCTCACACCGCCCACGATGATGCGGTCCGTATCGATCCGGTAGGGATCGCCATCCACCTCCGCGGTCTTGTAAAGGAACCGAACGGCCGCGCGCAGATCGTGCATGCACCGTACGACCGCCAGCTGGGTGGTGTTGGCGTTGGGGAAGAAGAAGCCCACGCGATAATCCGGCGCCACCGCCACGTAGCCCAGGCGTGCGAACCGCTCACATAGTTCGGCCACATCCCCGCGCTGACCGGCGATGAAGGAACCGCCGAACGCGACAAGTACCACGGGACGCCCCGTCAGTGCATCGCCGGCAGGTTCATAGATGTCCATGTAGAGCGTCTGGCTGCCGCCGCCGGAGACAGGCGTGTTGCTGCCGAAGGCGACACCGGTGGTCACTTCCACGCTGTCGAACAGGTAGGTGAGGTAGCGCTGGCCGTCACAATCGGACTGGGCCATGAGCAGGGAGGAGCAAGCCGAAGCGAGCAGGAACAGGTGGACGCGCACGTTGGATGGTCTTGGGCCGGTAAGATAGCCGGGTATCCGGCATCTCATCGGCCCGCCGCCGCACCGCTTCGGGCGATGGCCGTATGCACCACTTCCTGTATGCGGGTGCGGATGTTGAGCTCACCCAGCTTCTTGTTGTCCGCGTCAGGATGCACCCGGTTGCTCAGGAAGACGTAGATCGAACGGTCAGCGGGATCCACCCACACCTGCGTTCCCGTGAACCCGGTATGCCCGAAGCTGAGGTAGCTGACGCATTCGCAGGCGGGCCCCGGCTTTCCGGCCGGCTGGGGCTTGTCCCACCCGAGCCCCCGGCGGTTGCCGTTGGCACCGGGCCCCGATCCGGGTGCACAGAACTGGCACTTGGTGAACTCCGCGACGACGCTGTCGCTGAGGTAACGAACGCCCGCGTATGTCCCCCCATCCAACACCATCTGCAGCAGTGCGGCCAGGTCCGACGCATCGCTGAACAGGCCGGCATGGCCGGCAACGCCGCCAAGGATGGCAGCTCCCTGGTCGTGCACATCCCCCTGTAGCAGCCGCATGCGGAAGGTGCGGTCATCCTCGGTGGGCGCGATCCGGTCCTTGGGGAAACGCGCGAGCGGGCGATAGCCCATGGTGGCCAGGCCCATGGGCCGGTAGAAGTTCCGCTCCAGGAAGCGGTCCAGCGGCTCTCCGGCCACACGCTCCGCAACACGCGCCAGCAGATGGAAATCGAGGTCGCTATACAGGTATTCCCCGCGCTTCCCGATGGGCGCCTTCAACATGGCCGCCCATAGGCTGTCCTGATAGGCCGGTCGCATGTAGAGCCCTTCGGCCACGCGCACGGTGTACCGGGCATCAGCGCTGTCCGCGAACACATCCGCGCGAAGGCGTCCCTCCTTCACCAGCTTCCGGTGATAGGGTACGAAGGCGACGAGGCCGGCCTGCAGGCCCTGCAGGAGAAGATCCTCGCCAACTTCGACCGTCAGGCCGGTGCCTTCTACACCAGCGGCCAGTTGCTCGATGACGGCGTCATCGATCCGCGCGATTCGCGTCGCGTCCTCG
>ERZ724521.1263-NODE-1263-length-11246-cov-4.021088_pt1 | contig 11246 bp, 7 predicted proteins | sample MGYA00376054_ERZ724521 | MGnify/ENA primary metagenome ERZ724521 (study PRJEB28724, sample SAMN07190883) | activated sludge metagenome | isolation source: activated sludge of sewage treatment plant in Hong Hong | place: Hong Kong | collected 2016-03-17 ... | reverse complement strand
GGAAAAGACTCGAGAGGAGGATCCAGGCGCAGGTTACCGCCAACCCTGCGATGACCAGGAATCCCGTTGTTGCGCCGGTCGCGAACAACCCACAGCCGACCAACAACATCGGCGCCAGATAACGCACCGGGCGGCGCTCGTAGAGAACGCAGCTGATCAGCAACGCCAGATAACAGCCAAAATATACGGCGGCAGTCGAAGGCTCGGAAAAAGTGCCGGAAATCCGGCGGATTCCGAGGTTAAGTCCTAGTTCTGGTCGGATAACTCCACTTTCCAGATGAACCACTCCCGGATTGTTGTTCAAGATCTCCAGCGGATACCAGATTCCGGCGTAGAGAGACAGGCCTTGCCAGAATAGCAGGCATAGGGCGACCGTAACAGCGCCAAATATGGCGCGAAGAAGCGATCGGGTAAACAAGGCTTCGCCCAGACCGATCCGGGCCGACAGGAACAGCGCGGCCATCGTACATAGCGCCAGGTACCCAGAATGGATAATGTTGCTCGTGGTCGGTTCCAGCGGCACTTGTTGGCGGAAATCCTGCGGGAGAGTAACCAGCAGGTCGGAGCGGAACAACTGAGGGCACACCGCGGACAAGAGCAGCCCTACTCCAACAAATAACAGCGCAGGCCGGAAGACCTTAATGACGTGGGCGAGATGATGAGAACGGCTCACTCCCGACGCGGATACCACCTCCCATACGCAGGTAACCAACAGCACGAGTATTACCGGCGCGACTCCCGTTTGGCGCGCTCCCACCGTCACGTTCAACACGCTGGCTGCCTGAAACGGCAGCAGGTAAATTGTCAGGACCCAGAGTGACCGTGGCGCTACGAGAAGCAGAGTGAGCGTCGTCGCCATGACCACCCAGCCGATGGGCGGAACATCCATCAGTCCCCCAACTCCAATGGGCGAGAGCGTTTGAACTGGACGAGGGTCGCGACAAGCATGCCGGCCGAGGCGGTGACCGCTGTGAGAATCTGGGCCCAACACATACCCAATGCGCCATACCAGTGGGACAAGGCGACCGTGGATATAGCGTACAGCGCCAGCATCGCCACTGTGATCGCCGAGTAGAGTCGGCCCATACCCATGGGGACCATCCAGTGTACGCCGACTGACTGACCAAGGGCCGCGACCACCGGCAATGGAGACAACACTCGAACAAAGACGACCGCCTCAGGATACTTGGATCCCAGCAGTAGTGATGTCAGAAGGGGCGCTGTTATGAAGAGCCCCAGGCTAAGGATGGCGCCGGCCAGCGTTAGCAAGACCAGCGTAAGCGCCAGATGGCGGGGGACCGAACCGCTCGTCCATCGCGGCGAGTTCCGGAAGATCGGGTACAGGGCCTCGATCACAGGATAGAGCACGCCCGCCAGATGTTTCGAGATCTTATCGGCTCCGGCGTAGGCGCCCAACGGCGCTTCGGGAGCGGCAACGCTGAGTAGAACTGGACCAATGACAGATTGGAGGTTGGTTGCGGCGCGGAAACAGAACAGCGAAAGGCAATCGCGCAGGCGCGAAGCGATCCGCGTGTAGGGCGGCAGGCTCCTGCTCCAGTTCACTCGGCGCATAATCCAAAGTGTGCCGGCTGTTGATGAGAGAAAGGACCCGAGGGTCCAAAACAGAGCCGCTCGAGTAAGGTCGCCTGCGTTATGCACCCACAGGAACATGGCGGCGACGGATAACGCCTTGATAGCCATGTCGAGCGCCGAGTATTGAATCAGGCGACCATAGCCCTGATAGATCCACGCCGGGCTGAAACCCTGGCAGCAGGCTGCCGCAAGACAAAGGGCCGCGAAAGCAGGACCATTGTCGAGAGCGGGAACGTAGCGGACTACCAGGAGAAGAACAAGACTGACAGGCAGCGACAGCCAGAGTTTGGCCATGAGGACTTCGCTGATGATTCTGTCCGCGGATCGGGATAGATGCTCCCGCTGCAAGGCCGCTGTGGCGGAAAATGAGAAGCCGAATTCTATGAAGACCGCCATGGTGGCGGCGAGCGCCTGGAACGCCGAGAAGCGGCCAAATGGGATAGGACCTAGGCATCTGGCCAGATAGGGCGTGATCAGCAGTCCCGCCAGGTAATATCCCGCGTACAGGCCATATAGGCCGACCGTGTTCTTGGCTGCGACAGAGTGGTTAGCGCCCGGCATCGACTCAGGATCCTGACCTTATGCGGGCTTGTCGGAGGGCTCCTTGTGTCCGGGTTGATATCGTTTGTAATATTTTCCGTAATAACCGTAGTAATAGTAGTGATCGCTATGAGAGCGCTTGACCTGGTTGAGGACCAAACCAACCACATTCGCGCGTAACTGGGCCAACGTGCTAAGCGCGGCTGCGACCGCCTTCCGATTGGTGTCCCCCGCGCGGGTGACGATGACTACCCCGTCGGCCATCGACGCCATCTGCAGTGATTCGGCAAACCCCAGTAGCGGCGGCGCATCGAGCACGATGAGTTCATACTCATGCGACATTTCCTCCAGCAGATTGGCCAGTAGAGAACCCACCAGGTCAGCGGCCCGGCGGTTCGGAGATCCCGCGGTGATAACGCTGAGCGAGGGGTTGTTCAAAGGACAGTTGACTACTTCCCGCCACTTCGCGTCGCCGCTGAGGACGTTCGAGAGGCCGACGCCAAGCGAGATGCCGTGGATCTTGTGTTGCGACGGACGCCGCAGGTCGCAATCGATCAGCAGGGTTCGCTGATTTTGGTCCGAATGAGCGAAGGCGAGATGGCTGGCGGTGGTCGACTTACCTTCGCCTGCCGTTGCGCTTGTGAACAGGAGAGTTTTTATGCGGCGATCGAAGTCGGTGAGCAACACGTGGCTGCGGATTGTGCGAATCGCTTCGTCGTAGGTGGTGAGCGGCCGGTCCTGGCGGCGCACGCCGCGGGCAGGGGCGACTAACACCGGAGTGGCGCTTCGATCGAAATCAGCGTGGATGATCAGGTCCTCGGGGTTCTTCACCGCCGGCAGCGTGCCGATGATGCGAGTCTTCAGCGTGCGGATCACCTGGTCGGGATCGCGGATGGTGTTGTCCATCGTGTCGATCAGGATCGCCACGCCGACGGCCAGCACCGAGGACAGCAGAAGCGCCAGCAACAGGCTCAGCCACAGCTTTGGAAACACCGGCTTCCACGCCGGACGCGCCGGGTTGGCGATGCGCACCGTGTTGTTCTGGAATCCCGCGTTGATGCCCGCCTCCCGGATCTTGCGCACCAGCTCCTCGTACAACGCCTTGTCCGCCTCGGCCTCGCGCTTGGCGCGCTGATACTCCACCGAGCGCATGTTCAGACGGTCGTATTCCGCCTTGGTCTCCACCACGCTCTGGCGCAGCATGTCCTCGCGGTTCTTGGCTTCGTTGTACTCCACTTCGACGCGCCTGCCGATGTTGGCCCGCGTGGAGTCCACCTGCGATTGCAGCTCGCGCACGGCCGCCAGCGCCCGCTTGAGGTCGGGATGGTTCGGGCCCAGTTCCTGGCGCACGTCGGCGTAACGTTGACGGGCCTCGTCAAGCTTCTCGATCAGGCGCTTCAACGCCTCGCCCTGCGCCGAAACCTGCGCGGCCTCAAGCGCGCCGCCGCGGTTGGAATGATAGGCCGCCTCCGCCCGCACGCGCTCCGATTGCGCCTTGGTGTACTCGGTGTTCAACTGCAACAGCCGGGCCGACAGAATGTTGGTCTTCTCCTCCGGGTTGATGACGTTCAACTCGCGCTCCAACTGCGCCAGACGGCCCCCGGAGGCCTCCATCTTGGCCCGCAACTCCTCGATCTGCCGCTCCATGAACTTCGACAGACTGGCCGAGCTGCGGATGCGGATGTCGTAGGTATGCTCGATGTAGGAGGCGGCGATCGCATTGGCGACGTCCGCCGCCAGACGGCGATCCGTGGAACGATAGCTCACCTGCAGAATGTAGGTGTTGGGCGGACGCGTCACCTTCAACTGCTTGAGGACGATGGGCGCGTCGCGGGCCAGCGGCTCGTCGGATTCGCTCTTGATCTGCCGCTCCTTGTTCAGCAGGTCGTATTTCTCGGCCACCGGGCGGACCACCGCGTCCTCCTGCAACAGCTTGATCTGCGAGGCCAGGAAAGATTCGGCGTCGATATTCGAGTAGCTGCCGGTTTGCGACTCCTGGCCGACGACGCCCTTGGCCTCCTGGCGGTCGATATAGAGCGTGGCCGTCGATTCATAGACCGGGGTGATGCGCAACGATATGAAGGCCGTGCCGATGACCGCCGCGGCGATGAAGCCGAGGATGTTCCACATGTGCCGCCGCAGGATCCACAGATAATGGGTGAGCGGCAGGTTGATATCGTCGACGTCGGAGACGACCACCGTGCGCGCCGCCGGGGCCGGACCCGGGGCGGACTGGTTCATGCGCGCCAGGGCGCGGGGTTTCGAGGACTCGATGCCATCCATGAGTGTTTATTTCAAAGGCGGTCGGGCGATGCCGGCCAACAACTCCTCCAGCCGATGCATGCCCGATTCGATCTCGGCCAGCTTTTCGGCGACCTCCTGCTGATCGCGCCCGACCGAGCGCAGCAGCTCGCTACGGGCGAAGTCGGAAACCGTGCGGGCGCCGCTTTCCAGACAGGCCGCCTTCAGAGCTTCGTACTCTTCGTCGGTAAGGCGGAAAATAACGGTTCGGGTTCGACGCTTCAACGCCGCCATGGTGGACAGGGGAGGATAGGGACGAGGGTTTGGGCGCAGCTACCGCACAAGATGTCCCATCAGGGATCCAGGATTTTCCTGGGGGTAAAGGGACATCGTATACGATTTTGAATACAAGGCCAAGTACGCTTTTCGCCGATATGAGCACCATACAGTCCAGGACTGTCAGATCGAGGGAGGGCGTGTGCATCGATTCATGTTGTTAGGAATTGTCGGAGCGCTGGGGGCGACAGCGCAATCGTGGGATTGGGGTGGAAAGCTGGCCGAGGCGTTGTCGGCGGAGACCGGCTCCAAGCTGACGCTGACCATGGAGCAGCGGGTGCGGTATGAGGAGCGTTCCGGGACGACGTTCGGCAAGGATCCGGACATCGACACGGGTCTGGTGAGGACGCGGCTGGGAATGACGTACCGGCCGGTTTCCTGGCTGAAGTTTTCGGCGATGGCGCAGGATTCCCGGGCCCCGTGGTACGGCGCCGGCGCGCCGAACACGGTGCGGGACCAGGCGGACCTGCACGAGGCTTATATCGAGGCGAATCCGGGCGCGTTGGGTTTCGGCGTAACGGTGGGCCGGATGATGCTGAACTACGGCGAAGGACGGGTGATCGGGACGCCGCAGTGGAGCAATCTGTCGCGCACCTACGACCAGGCGCGGGTGTACTACCGGATGAAGCGGGCGCGGCTGGAAATGCTGTACCTGTCGCCGGTGAAGATCCGGATCGGCGAGTTCAACCGGCCGGTGCTGGGCGATCACGTCTGGGGCATGTACGATTCGTTCCCGGATTTCCGGGGGAAGAACCTGCTGGAGGTGTATGTGTTGCGGCACGATCAGAACCGGCCGGGCGGATACACGGGCGGCTCGCGGGCGGCGGGCACCGACAGCGTGGGCGTGAATGCGTTCGGCGGGCGATTGTCGGGTCCGGTGGGCTGGGGGGTGAAGTACAGCCTGGAGGGCGTGGCGGAGACCGGACGAGTGGGTCCGGCGCGGCAACGGGCGGCGGCGTGGTTCAGCGGGATGTCGCGGCGTTGGACGGTGGCCAAGCATACGGTGGATGTGTCGGGCGAGTATAAGTACGCGTCGGCGACCTATGACCAGTTGTATCCGGCCAATCACGATAAGTTCGGCCACGAGGATCTGCTGGGATGGCGGAACCTGCACAACGCGCGGGCGTTGGTGACCGTGGGATTGACCAAGGCGCTGGCGGTGAACGTCATGTACGACAATTACTGGTTGGCGAGCCTGCGGGACGGGCTGTATAACGGCTCGGGGAAGCTGATTTCTCGGCCGGCGTCGGGGCTGACGGGGCGGCACGTGGGCCAGGAGGCGGATGTCTTCGGGACCTACAAGTACCGGCATTTCACGTTCGGAGCGGGATGGGGGCATTTCGCGGCGGGCCAGTTCATCAGCAAGTCGACGGCCGGCGTGGGTCCGAACTATGTGTATTTGTTCCATCAGTATGGGTTCTGAGTCGCCGGGACGCGGATGAGCGCGGAGACCCCGCTTTCGATCCTGATCCCCTGGCGGGACCGCCCGGAACTCGAAGAAACGCTCCGGCGGAACCTGCCGCACTATGAACGGGCCGAGGCCCGGGTGGTGGTGGTGAATTGCGGCGGCGATGGGGCCATGGCCGCCGGGATCATCGCGCGGGCGGGCGGCGGACGGACGCGGCAGGTGGACCTGGCCGCGCCGTTCAACCGGAGCTTCGCGCTGAACCTGGGGATCCACTTCGCGGCGTCGCCCAAGGTGTTCGCCATGGACGCCGATATCGTGCTCGAGGAGCGTACGCTCGACGACGCGCTGGCGGCGCTCGGGGATCGGACCTTCGTCACGATCCACACCATCCGGGAGAGCGATCCGTCGCCGCCGTCGTGGTCCACGGGGCTGACGGCGCCGCCGGAGATCGTGACGGTGCGGAGGAACCTTTTCACCACGGTGGAATGGGCCGACGGGACCGAGACGACCATCGAGGATTTCCGTCTGGACACCATGGATCGCAGCCGGTGCGCGGCGGGCCTGATACTGGCGCGCAAGGCGGACTTCGAGGCGGTGGGCGGCTACCGGTCCGACCTGGACGGCTGGGGCTGGGAAGACAACGACATGATGATCCGGCTGATCCGCGTGGCCGGACTCGAGCGCCGGGAGACGGGCTCGGCGATCCACCTGACCCACGGCGACGCGGTGCGCGATCTCAAGGGCAGGGAGAAGAACAACAGCACGGAGGCGAACTTCCAGCGCGTGTGCGGACGCTACATCCGCGGCGAGCTGGAGGGAACGTATGGGGCCGACGTGCGGGCGTGGGCCGCGCGGGCCAGGGTGCGTTGACCGCGACCTCGCGCCCGGGATAGCGTACGCCGTACGCTTTGTCTTCGTCGCGGATCTCCAAAAAAAATTCTGCCGGGCCGTGATCGTTTTCACCACCCGCTTTCCGCACGTACAAGCGTCGGAGCAAGTAAGAAAGTCCGAAAACGAAAAACGGAGGAGATCGAACAATGAACAAGACCAAGAAGACGGACGCTCGCACACTGGCGTCGATGACGGTGAAAACCAGCCTTCGCGCCGGCGCCTGCGAACAGCAGTGCAAGTAACGACAGCAAGCTTATCGGAGGAGAAAAACACCCATGAAGAAGATCAACGCTCGCAAACTGGCCGCCCTGACGGTGAAGACCAGCCTTCGCGCCGGCAAGGCCGAAGCGGAACAGAAGTAGCTCCCATCAAACCCGTGGGCCGGTTCGCGCCGGTGTGCGCAGACCGGCTCTAACGCCCGTTACCATATCCTGGTGTCCACAGACTTACCCGCCTGGTGGTTTCCCGCTCCCGTCCGCCGATCGCGATTCCTGGCCTCCTCGGCCGCGTGGAGACCCTACAACATCGAAGCGGCGCCGGACCGCGTCCAACCCTTCGAATTCGGCCGCCGGGCGATCCGCGACGTCCTCCATTTCGACTATCAGACGCAACTGGACGGCAATCGCCGGGGCCGGCACGGGTCCGGGCGCGGCGGCGTATATCGCGGCTATTACGTCAAGGGCGTGGGCCGAACGCCGGCGGCAGCCAACTGGAATTCGGTCGAGGACCGTTATCACGGCAGCGGATGCCAGACGCCGGCCTCGGCGCTCAGGGAACTGCTGATCACGCGGGCGCTCGCCAGGGCCGGTTGCGCGGAGCACATCGTGGGGTGCCGGACACTGCTCGCCCAGCATCGCGACGAGCGGTTGATTACGCTGAGCCTCAAGCCCGCCGATTTCGCCCGGATGTCGAACATCGCCTGGTCGCTCAACCACTTCTCCGTGAACACGCCGGAACTCGCCGGCGCCATCCTGGATTTCGAGCGCTACCTGCGGCCGCCGGCCGACCGGGAAGCGGTTGAGGGCGATCCGGAGGGCATCGCCAGCGCCATGGAGGAGGCGTTCGAGCGGGGACTCGCCATGTTCCGAACCTTTGCGCGCGTGGGCCTGTTCTGGATCTACCTGCAAAACAACTTCACGTTGGACGGGCGGTTTGTGGATCTGGAGACTCCGCTGTATCTGGGACGGCCGTTCCTGGGCCTGTTCGAGCAGGACATCGAGGGAACGCCGCCGCGGCGGGTGTTGGGCTTCGAGGAGTTTGGGTTCGTTTGGAACTGGCGCCTGTTTGTATCGTGGCTGAAAGCGAAGCTGGGATGGCTGGGCGCCGGCGACCTGCTGGAACCCCCGGCGCGCGCCTTCGTGCGGCAGGTGCGCCGAGCGATCGCAGTACGGTTCGCCAAGGGCAGCCTGCTCTATGACGACGCGCGGCTCCAGGCGGACGCCGTCCGCAATCTGACGGGGGCGATGGACGTAGGGCCGACGGCGCGGAAGCGAATCGCGGAGATCGCGGCGTTCCTGTTCCGCTCGTCGATGCTGGGGCGCGAAGGCGCCATCCCCGACCTCGGCTGGATGCCGATGGAGGATCAGCCGGCGGGCCCCACCGAGCAGCCGTGCCGGATCGTGCGAGCGGGCTTTCTGCCGGACGGGCTGGGCGAGACGGCGGCGGAGTTTCGCGGCGAGTTGCGCCGGTTGTCGGCGATCACGCGAGCCAAGGCGCTGGTGGAGGATCCGGCGATCCGTGGGGATGATGGAAATATTTCCTAGGCTGACGCAATTTAGCCCCGAATTCCGCAACTGTAAGGTAGAGGACATTAGAGCCGATCAAGATCGGTGATGCTGGGTCCTACTACATTCAACGAGGAGCACCCCACATGAAGAAACAGAACGCCCGCACCTTGGCGGCTATGCCGGTGAAGACGAGCCTTCGAGCCGGAAACATGGAGTCCCGGCGCAAGTAGTTCGTTCGAATCGATCGATAGCTGTCAAACTGGCGTAGCTGGCCGTGGCTCGAAGAGTCTTGTCCTCAACGGGCGCGGCCAGCCGACCCGCCGCCAGCGCCTACCCGTCGCCCTTTCACGAAGCGGGGCGGACTCATTGAACTTCAACCACTTACGTCCGTTTTCGTGGACACGCCGGTAGCGTGTTCCCTCCCTTCCCAACTCCCTGCCGGACACGTACTACAGGCATTTCTTGACCCTGCCGGAGCGAGAGCCCGCGAAATTCACCGCCACCATTCTTGCGGAATGACTACGCGTCTTCAGCTTTCCGCGATCCTTCTCACAACGCTCTTCCTTTCCGCCCAAGCCGCGCCCAGCGCCGCCGCGCTACACTCCACATTCCGGCCGTCCAGCGACGGCTTCCTGTGGAATGGAGCCGACGTTGTCGCGGCCATCGGCGCCGGCGGACGAGTGGAATTTCGCGCCAAACGAACCCAGGCCACACTGCTGACGCTACAGTTTCCGAACAGCGCCGCCCACGTCGCGCCCGTCGCCGAAAACGCCACCCAAGTCCCGGTGCGCTACTACAGCGAGAAATCCCCCGGCGGAGTGCTGCTGCCCCAATACCGCGCCATCCGCTATCGCGGCCTCTACCCTGGCGTCGATCTGATCTTCCGCGTCAGCGGCGAGCATATCGAATATGATTTCGAACTCGACCCGCACGCCGACCCCGCCCTCATCCGCATGGACTACGGCCGAATCCGTCCGAAACTCACGGAATCCGGCGATATCGCCGCCGGCCCCGTCGTCCAGAAGCGACCCACCGTCTACCAGATGGACCAGGGCGTCCGGATTCCGGTGGACTGCCGTTATCTGGTCACCGCCAACGGGCAGGTGGCGCTCGCTCTCGGCCATTACGATCCGGGCCGCCCGCTGACCATCGATCCCGTACTGACCTTCTCCAGTTCCTTCGGCGGGCAGGGTTACGACGCCGCCTACGCCATGGTGCGAACCGCCAGCGCCATCTACATCGCCGGCGAGACCGATTCGGTGAGCCTGGCCTCCTGGGGACGCCGCCCCAGCCGCGACGTCTTCGTCGCCAAGATCGACCTGACCGGTACGACGTTGCTCTACGCCACCTACATGGGCGGCAGCTTCAACGACGTCGCCCGAGGCCTGGCCGTGGACTCCAGCGGCAACGCCTATGTCGCCGGATCGTCGAACTCCTCGGACTTCCCCACCACGGCCGGCGTGCTCCAATCGACCAACAAAGGCATGGAGGACGCCTTCATCGTGAAGCTGGACGCCGCCGGAAGCCGTCAGTGGGCCACCCTCTACGGCTCCTCGGGTTACGACACCGCCTTCGGCATCGCCGTGGACAGTTCGGGCAACTCCTACATCGCCGGCCAAACCAGCGCCGCCATCCCGACCACGGCGTCGGCTCCACAGCGTTCCTTCAAGGGCGGGACCGACTGTTTCATCGCCAAGATCAACTCCTCGGCCACCAGCTTCTTCTACGCCACACTGTTTGGAGGAAGCGGTCTCGACGCCTGCCGTGGCATCGCCGTCGATTCGAGCGGAAACGCCTACGTCACCGGACTCACCTACTCCTCGGATTTTCCAGTCACGACGCCCTACCAGCTCAGTCTCAAGGGAAACGCCGACGCCTTCGTGGCAAAGCTGGATTCCGGCGGAATGGTCGCCTACAGCACCTACCTGGGCGGCGACCAGTTCGATGAAGGCGCCGCCATCGCGGTGGACGCCTCGGGCGCGGCATACGTCACCGGAGACACCGTTTCGGTCAATTTCCCGGTTTCCCCCGGATCGGCTCAAACCACGCTCCGCGGCGGCTACGACGCCTTCGTGACGAAAGTGAATCCCGCCGGCAACACGCTGGCATGGTCCACTCTGCTCGGAGGAAGCGGCGCCGACGCGTCGGTCGCAATCGCGGTGGACGACGCCGGCCGCGCCATCATCGGCGGCTTCACCACCTCGCTCGACCTGCCGTTGAAGGAGGCCGTCCAGACCACGCTCGCGGGGGGCACGGATGGTTTCGCCGCCGTCGTGGACAAGTACGGAGCGACGTTCCTGATGTGCACCTACCTGGGCGGGACCACCGACGACCGGATCTACGCGGTGGCCCCGTCAGGCTCCGACAACGTCGTTTATGTAGCGGGCGTATCGGATTCAGCGGATTTCCCCAAGACTTCCGGGACGCCTCTCACGGCGGGCAACGCCGACGTCATCGTCGCTCAGCTCGGCTACACGACCCCCAACATCAGCGGCTATCTGTTCGTTCCC
>ERZ724521.1262-NODE-1262-length-11246-cov-6.611831_pt1 | contig 11246 bp, 15 predicted proteins | sample MGYA00376054_ERZ724521 | MGnify/ENA primary metagenome ERZ724521 (study PRJEB28724, sample SAMN07190883) | activated sludge metagenome | isolation source: activated sludge of sewage treatment plant in Hong Hong | place: Hong Kong | collected 2016-03-17 ... | reverse complement strand
GACCGCGCGCATCGCTCGGGTGATGGCCAGCCAGTTGCAGGGCGTGGTCGCGGTCGGCGTCGCCGTCGGCGCCGTGCTGGCGGCGCGCATGATCACGCTGCGCAAGTCGGTGCGCGTGATCCCGCTCGGCATCGCCATGGGCGTCGGCGTCATCGTCATGATCGTCGTGCGCGACATGTGGCTGGCCGTGCCCCTGTTGGTCCTGATCGGCGTGCTGTCCGGATTCTTCGTGGTGCCCATGAATGCCCTGCTCCAGCATCGCGGCCACATCCTGATGGGTGCAGGCCACTCGATCGCGGTGCAGAACTTCAACGAAAACCTGTCGATCCTGGTGATGACCAGCGTGTATTCGATCCTGCTCAAGGCGGAGCTGTCGATCTACTGGATCATCGTGCTTTTCGGCCTGTTCGTGGCCGGCACCATGTGGCTGGTGCGTCGACGCCACCAGATCAACCAGCAGGAGCGCGACGACGTCGCCCACCTCGAGGACGCCGCCCACCACTGAGGCTGGTCGGCCGCCTACCTGACGTCGGGTTCGAAGAACACCCAGCGTGCCTCCGGAAAGCGCTTCTGGATGCGCTCCTCGACGAGGTTGATCGCATCGACCATCTGGCGTCCGGTGCAGGTATCCATGTCGCGCATGCGCGCCTTGACCGCGATCACCAGCCGGTCGCCCCAGGCCAGGGTGATGACGTTCAGGACCTGCTCCACTTCGGCCTGCGCCGCGACGAAGGCCTCGATCTCCGCACGCTGGCGAGGCGCTGCCGACTCCCCGACGATCAGACCCTTGACTTCGACCATGACGGCGAACGCGATCGCCATGAGGACGACTCCGATCCCCAGGGTTCCCAACGCATCCCACAGCGGCTCCCCGGTAAGCACCGTGGCGCCGACCGCGAGAAATGCCAGCGCTAGGCCGAGCAGTGCGGCGATGTCCTCGCCGGCGACCACCATCAATTCGGATTGCCGCGTCTCCCTGAACCAGGCAATGAAGGACTGCCCGTGCGCGATGCGGCGGATTTCACGTAGCGCCCCCCAAAGCGAGAAGGCCTCGAGTACCACCGCCCCGGCCAAAACGGCCATCGCAAGTGCGCCGTTTTCGAGCGGCTGCGGATGGCGCAGGCGCTCGAGTCCCTCATAGACGGAGAATGCGCCACCCATGAAGAACAGCAAGAGCGCCACGATCATCGACCAGAAATAGGTGGCGCGGTGGTGGCCCAGCGGAAAATCCGGGCTCGGCGGGCGGCGCGCCTGGCGCATGCCCACCAGGAGCAGGATCTGGTTGCCGCAGTCGGCTGTGGAGTGGATGGCCTCCGCCAGCATCGAGCCCGACCCGGTCCACAACGCGGCGGCGAACTTGGCCGCCGCTATGCCGAAGTTCGCGCCAAGCGCATAGAGGATGGCGCGCAGGGAGCCTTCGCCGGGCGACGACATCAGCCCGCCTTCAATCCCGCCATGGTCCGCCGCATGAAGCAGAGGTCTTCCCAGGCGCGCGCCTTGTCCGGCAGGTTGCGCAGCAGGTAGGCCGGGTGATAGGTGACCACCACGGGAATGTCGCGATATCGATGCAGGCGGCCGCGCGCTGCGCCAATCTTGACCTCGGCCTGCAGCAGCGTCTGCGCCGCCGGACGCCCGAGGGCGACGATCAGCCGCGGGCGGATGAGTTCGATCTGCCGCTCCAGCCAGGGCCAGCAGGCAGCCGTCTCTTCGGCTTCCGGCGTGCGGTTGGCCGGGGGCCGGCACTTCACGGCATTGGCGATGTAGACGTCGGCGCCGCGGCGCAGGCCGATCGCCGCCAGCATGTTGTCGAGCAGCTTGCCGGCCTGTCCGACGAAGGGTTCGCCGCGCGCGTCTTCTTCGGCGCCGGGCCCCTCGCCGACGAACAGCCAGTCGGCCCTGGTGTCGCCGACGCCGAGCACGGCCTGGCGCCGCCCTTCGCACAGGCCGCAGCGGCGGCAAGCAGCGACGGCGGCGCCCAACTCCTCCCAGCCGAGTTGCGCGACCCCGGCCGTCGCCACCGTTGCGACCGGGGCAACCTGAGCAACGGAGACAACCGGCGCAGCGGCAACCGTGGCGGCCACCTCCTCCATGGGCGGGAGCACCGCTCCAGGCCTCGCCGTGCGCAAACGCCAAAGCGGGCCGAGACCCATCTCGCGCGTCAGCCGAGCCCTGTCCATGGTCAAATTTCCCGCGCCATCACGCAGGCATCTTCGCGGCCGTCATGCGCCGGATAATAGCCGCGGCGGCGACCGATTTCCACGAAGCCGTGGTGGCGGTAGAAGGCGCGTGCGACGTCGTTGCCGCCACGCACCTCGAGCAGCAGGCGCCGCGCGCCCTTGCGGCTGGCCTGTGCCGATGTCCAGCCCAGCAGCGCGCTGCCGCGCCCGGCACGGCGCCGGTCGGCGACGATGCTGATGTTGAGCAGGTGCGCCTCGTCCACGGCGAGCATGGCAACCGCATAGCCGACAAGGCTGCTGCCTTCGCGCATGATCCACGCGTCGTAGCCGGCTGCCAGGGAATCCGCGAAATTGCCCCGCGTCCACGGGAAGGGATGGATTTCGCGCTCCAGTTCGGTAACGGTATCGAGGTCGGCGGCGGTCATCGGTTCGAAACGGGGCATCAGCGTTGTCCGCCGCGCGCCAGACGTTCGGCGGTGGTCAGCGCCACCTTTTCGCGCACGTAGCGCGGTTGTGCCTGCGCGGCCGGGACACCGCCGCCGACGGCGAAAATCGGCGCCGCCAGGCGCAGGACGCCGGCCGCGTCCGGGGCCACCCCGGTGCGCACCACAGCGAGATCACCCTTGCGCGAACGCAGCGCATCCCCATGGGCGGCGAAGCCGTCACCTGCGCCGCAGCCACCGGCGAAAGGAGGCAACGGCACCGCCGCAGCGGGAGCACAGGTCGGCGCGAGAAGCTCGGACACGACGTCGCCCTCGACGCCGTAGGCAGCTGCATACACCTCATCCATGCGCGCATCGAGGCAGGCCCAGACCTGCGGTGCGCCGGCGGCCAGGGCAAGCGCCTCAAGGGTGCACACGGGAACCACGGGGCGGTCGAGCCCCCAGGCCAGCCCCTGTGCCACGCCGCACGCGAGGCGCACCCCGGTGAAGCCGCCGGGACCGGCGCCGAACGCGATGCCGTCGAGCTGGGCAAAGCCGAAGCCGCCCTCGGCGAGCAGGTGCGCGGCCCAGGGCAGAAGCACTTCGGAGCCGCTGTTGGGCAGGTCGGCGGTGCGCTGGGCCAGGACGCCATCACGCCACAGCGCTACCGAGATGTGCCGCGTGGCGGTCTCCAGCCCGAGCAACAGCATGCCGGGGCCGGTCAGTCCCTGCGGCCGAGCAGGCCGCGCAGGGTCTCCTGCAGGTCGGCCGGAATCACCACGGTCTTGGCGTTATCGGAACGGGCCAGGCTGCCGATGGCATTCACGTATTTCTCGCCGAGGATATAGCGCATGCCCGCATCGTCGGCGCCGATCGCTGCCGAGACGCGCTTCATGGCTTCCGCGCTGGCCTCGGCCAGGGTTACCTGCGCTTCGGCGTTGAGTCGTGCCGCCTCGAGTTGCGCCTCGGCGCTGAGGATGGTGGCCTGCTTGTTGCCTTCGGCCTTGGTCACCATCGCCTTGCGCTCGCGCTCGGCACTGGCCTGCGCCTCCATGGCGCGCTGCATCGACTCGGACGGCTTGATGTCCTGGATTTCCACCGACTTGACGGTGAGTCCCCAGTCGATGGCCTCGTCGGCAATGCTTTCGCGCAGCCGCGCCTTGATCTTGTCCCGGTTGGACAGGGCCTCGTCCAGGTTCATCTCGCCGATGATCGAGCGCAGCGTGGTCATGATCATGTTGCGGATCGCCTCGGAGAAATCGGTGACGCCATAGACCGCCTTGATCGGATCGGTGACCTTGATGAAGGCGATGGCGTTGGTGAGGATCACCGCGTTGTCCTTGGTGATCACCTCCTGCTCCTGGACGTCGAGGATGATGTCCTTGGTGACCAGCTTGTAGCGGACCTGGTCCAGATAGGGAATGATGATGTTGAGGCCCGGGTGCAGCGTGCCGTGATACTTGCCGAGCCGCTCGACGATCCACTCCTCGCCCTGGGGCACGATGCGCACACCCTTGCCGATCGTGACCGCGACAAAGACGAGTATGACCAGTAGTACGATGCCGATGCCTTCCATAGCCTTCTCCCGATAGCTGGCTCAGGACCTGCCGACCTTGAGCAACTGACCATCCACTGCAATGACGCGCACCCGGTCACCGGCGGCGATCGCCTCGTCGGCGAGGCAGGGCCAGACCTCGGCTCCCATCACCGGCTTCTGAAAGCGAACCTCACCGCGCTGGAACGGTTCCACGGCGCGTACCAGAACGCCGATTTCTCCGAGCGCGGCGGACGCCTGCCCGGACCGCGTCTTATCGGCAAGGCCGCGGAACACCTTGAACCAGAGCAGCGTCAGCGTCGCCGAAGCGATCGTCCAGAGCAGGATCTGGCCGTTGAAGCCGAGTCCCGGTACGACGAGCAGCACGATTCCGACGAGTAGCGCCCCGAGGCCGAACCAGACGATGAAGAACATCGGTATCGCCAGTTCGGCAAGGCACAGGCCGAAACCGAGCACGATCCAGTGCCACCAGGCCAGTTCCATCATTGCCCCCTACTGAATTCTGCCGCCCGCGACGGCCCTCGCGGGGCATTCTAGCCCCTTCCCCCGGGGCGAACCCGGCACATCCCGGATTCGCGGACGTGGTACGTACCGGACAAATTTTGCACTGCGCCGCGAAATCCGCTTGCCACATGGCCGGAAAGTGTTGCTACAATTTTCGCCAAGGAGCAGCCGGCGCGTTAAATTGTTCCTCACCCAGCCTTACCATTCGCATAGAATCCAGTCCGCCACTTTCATCACCATCATCCCACGAGGTCATACATGAACAAGTCTGAACTGATCGAAATCACCGCCAAGGAAGCCGACATCAGCAAGGCTGCCGCCGAGAAGGCGCTGTCCTCCGCCATGGCCGCCATCGTCAAGGCTGTCTCCAAGGGCGATACCGTTACCCTGGTCGGCTTCGGTACTTTCAAGTCGTCCAAGCGTGCCGCGCGCGTCGGCCGCAATCCGCAGACCGGCAAGGAACTGAAGATCGCCGCCACGACCGTGCCGCGCTTCACCGCCGGTGCCTCCTTCAAGGCCGCGGTTGCCGGCAAGAAGGCTGCCAAGAAGAAGTAATCCGGCGCCTCTGCGCCGTAACGGACAGGCCCGCACATGCGGGCCTGTTTTTTTGGTCGGCCCCTACGGACCGGCTTCGGTCAAGGCTGGCGCATGCGCTGGCGGCGCGCCTCGAAAAGGCAGATTGCAGTCGCCGCAGCCACATTGAGCGACTCGACCTCCGCAGCGACAGGGATCGTCACGCGCAGCCCGGCGAGCGCCAGCAGCGGCGCGGAAAGCCCGGCACCTTCATTGCCCACCAGCCACACTGCGGGCGAGCGCAGGTCGGCGTCGTAAAGACTGAGGCCGCCGCCCGCCACCGTCGCAATCGCCCGGACCGTCCCGCGCGCAACGACGGCCGGCAGGTCTACCTGCTCGCGGATGCGCAGCGCGAAGTGCGCGCCCTGCCCGGCACGCAGCACGCGCGCCGTCCAGGCGCCGGCACACCCGGGACCGAGCAGGACATCGCGCACCCCGGCCGCGGCCGCGGTGCGCAGGATCGTGCCGACGTTGCCGGCATCCTGAATGGCGTCGAGCAGCACGGCGTCACCCGCCGGGCCCTCCTCCGCCACCCGGGGGATTTCGAGAACTGCGGCAATCCCGGTCGGAGCGGCAACGCCTGTGACCTGGCGAAACAGGCCGTCGCTGAGATTCAGCTGCTCGACCTCGGCCAGGCGCTGCGCCAGGGCCGTGACCTCGGCACGCTGCAAACCGCTATCGCTGAGCAGAACCTGGCGAAACACCATGCCCCGCGCCAGCGCGGCCGAAACCAGGTGGATCCCGTCGATGAGGGCGAGGCCCTGCCGCCGCGGTTCGTCGGCAATCGCACGCAGGGCGGCGACCGCGGGGTTGTCGCGCGAGCTGATGCGGCGCGGTGCGCGTTTCACGCCGCTTCCGCCGCCTTGCGCACCGGCGCGAAGCTCCTGCGATGGAACCAGGCCGGCCCATGGAGTTGCAGCGCGGCGCGGTGCGCCACCGTGTCGTAGCCTTTGTGCCGATCGAGGCCATACTCGGGGCGCTCCGCGTGCAGCCTGCACATTTCCGCGTCACGCGCCGTCTTGGCCAGGATCGATGCCGCCGAGATGGCCGGCTCGGTGGCGTCGCCACCGACGATGGCACGTGCCGGTACCGCCAGGACCGGACATCGATTGCCGTCGATGAGCGCCAGTGCCGGCGTCGTGGCAAGGCCCTCCACGGCGCGCCGCATGGCCAGCATCGTGGCCTGCAGGATGTTGATGCGGTCGATTTCTTCGACCGATGCCGAGGCGACGGCGAAGGCCAGTGCCTTTTCGCGAATTTCCTCGGCAAGGGCCTCGCGTCGGCGCGGGGAAAGTTTCTTGGAATCGGCCAGCCCGACAATGGGTCGCGCTGGATCGAGGATGACGGCGGCGGCGACTACCGGCCCCGCCAACGGGCCACGCCCGGCCTCGTCGACTCCACACACGACCAGGGTCATGCGGGCCGCAGGTAGGGCAGCACGGCCGCCGCCGCCCTGGTCGCCGTGTCCTGGCGCAACTGGCGGTGGAGGCCGGAAAAAACGCGCGTGATCGAGGCGCGGGCAATGCGGTCGACCAGGAGATTGCCCAGGGCCTGGGACAGGTTCTCCGGGGTGGCCTCGTCCTGCAGGAACTCGGGAACGACGTAGCGGCCTGCAAGGATGTTGGGCAGGCCAACCCAGGGCAGGTAGCGCATGCCGCGCATGAGGCGCCATGACCAGGGAGACATCTTGTACGCAATCACCATGGGCCTGCCGACCAGCGCCGTCTCCAAAGTCGCGGTGCCGCTCGCGACCAGTGCCGCGTCGCAGGCGGCGAGCGCATCACCGGCGTGGCCGAACATCAGGGTGAATGGCAGTTCGTCGGCCTTGAGCTTCCACAGCGCCGTCTCGAACTGAAGGCGCGTCTCGCGTGAAACGAGCGGGACGAGGAACTGGACCTGCGGATAGCGCTGGAGCAGCAGTTGGGCGGTGGCGATGAAGGTTTCGGCCATGTAGTGGAGCTCGGACTGGCGGCTTCCGGGCAACAGCGCGACAATGGGCCGGTCCATGGCCACGCCCAGCTTTTCCCGCACGGCGCGCTGGTCGCTGTCGAGCGGGATCACGTCCGCCAGCGGATGCCCGACATAGGTGCATTGCACGGGCGTATCACGGTAGAGATCGGGCTCGAACGGGTAAAGCGCGAGGATGTGGGTGACCGACTCGACGATGCGGCCGAGCCGGTTGCGCCGCCACGCCCAGATTGAGGGGCTGACGAAGTGGATGGTCGGGATGCCGGCACGCTTGAGACGCTTTTCCAGCCACAGGTTGAAGTCAGAGCCGTCGACGCCGATGAATACGTCGGGGCGTTCGTCGAGCAGGCGGCGCAGCAGTTGCCGGCGCATGCGGGTGATGGCGCGGTAGTGGCGGATTACCTCGGCATAGCCGCGCACGGCCAGCATCTCCGCCGGCCACAAGGACTTGAATCCTTCGCGTTGCATCTTGGGTCCGCCGATGCCGAGAAAGCCGGCATCGGGTAGGCGGACCTTGAGGGCGCCGATCAGGTGGGCCGCCAACTGGTCGCTCGAGGCCTCCCCGGCAACCATGGCGATCTTTGCCGTCAACGCACGATCCCCCGCCCCGGCTCGGCGAGAAAGCGCACGAGCGGCTCCAGTTCAGGGACTGCGGCGGCCTCGCCGGCGATTGCGGCACGCGCATCCTCCAGTGCCAGTCCGGCCTTGTACAGGGTCTTGAAGGCCCGCTTGACGCCAGCCACGGCTTCGGTCGAAAAGCCGCGTCGCTTGAGGCCCTCGGCATTGATGCCGCGCGGCTCGCCCGGATTGCCGGCCGCCATGACGAATGGCGGCAGGTCCTGGAAAAGGATCGTTCCCATCGCCGTGATGCTGTGGGCGCCTATGCGGACGAACTGGTGCACCACGGTGAAGCCGCCGAGGATTGCCCAGTCCTCCACCCGCACATGCCCGGCCAGCTGGGCATTGTTGGCGAAAATGGTCCGGCTGCCTACCTGGCAGTCGTGGGCGAGATGCACGTAGGCCATGATCCAGTTGTCGTCGCCGAGCCGCGTAACGCCGGCATCCTGCGCCGTGCCGCAATTGAAGGTGCAAAACTCGCGGATGGTGTTGCGATCGCCGATTTCGAGGCGGGTCGGTTCACCGCCGTACTTCTTGTCCTGCGGCTCGGCGCCTATGGAGCAAAACTGGAAGATGCGGTTGTCGCGGCCGATCCGGGTATGCCCTTCCACGACCACATGCGGACCGATCGTCGTGCCGTCGCCGACCTCGACATGTTCGCCGACGATCGAATAGGCGCCAACGCTCACACCAGCCCCTAGCCGGGCGCCGGGATGGACCAGCGCGGTGGGGTGAATGCTCATTGCGGCGTCGGCCGCACGGCGCACATGAGGGCGGCTTCGGCGGCCAGTTGACCGTCCACGCGTGCCGCCGCCTTGAATTTCCAGATGCCGCGCTTGCTGGCCTCGAGCGTGACCTCGATCACCAGTTGGTCGCCGGGTCCGACCGGCTTCTTGAAGCGCGCCTCGTCGATGCCGACGAAGTAATACACGGAGCGGTCGTCCGGCTTGGTGCCCATGGTGCGAAACGCCAGGATGGCCGCCGACTGCGCCATCGCTTCGACGATTAGCACGCCCGGGAAGACCGGATGATGCGGATAGTGGCCAGGGAAATAGGGCTCGTTGACACTGACGTTCTTCAGCGTGGTGATGCGCTCGCCCGGCGTGACGCTAAGCACGCGATCGACAAGCAGGATCGGATAGCGGTGCGGCAGGTAATCGAGGATCCCGTGGATATCCATGCCCGTACCGGCGACGCCGCCGCCGTTGTCTGCTTCGCTCATGACTGCTTCTCCAGTGCGGCAAGCCGCTGTTCGAGGCTGCGGATTCTATCGGCCATCGCATCGAGATGGCGCAGCCTTGCGAAATTGCGCAGCCACTCGCCGTGCTCGAGGAAGGGAATGGCCCCGCTGTAGGTGCCCGCGGCGGAAATCGACTTGGCGACCAGGGTGCCGGCGGAAATGTTCACGTCATCCGCAACCTGCAGATGCCCGAGGATGATCGACCCGCCGCCCACGGTGCAGCGTGCACCTATGGTTGCGCTACCCGCAATCCCGACGCACCCGGCCATCGCCGTGTGGGCACCGATCCGCACGTTGTGGCCAACCTGGATCTGATTGTCGAGCTTGACGCCATCCTCGATCACGGTGTCGCCAATCGCGCCGCGATCGATCGTGGTGCCGGCACCTATCTCGACGTCATCCCCGATCAACAGGCGCCCGGTCTGCGGGATCTTCAGCCACTGTCCACCGTCCTCCCGCGCGAAGCCGAATCCGTCGGCACCCAGCACGGCGCCCGCATGCACTAGCCCGCGCCTGCCGATGCGGGTTCCGGGATAGACGACGACTCCGGAACACAGATGCGTTCCGGCACCGACGATCGCGCCGGCGCCGACGCTGCAGTTGGCTTCGATGACTGCGTCCTCGCCCACGCGGGCGCCGGGGCCCACCCAGGCGTTCGCGCCTATGCTCGCCGTAGCGGAAACCTCGCCCTCGACCACCGCACTCGGGTGGACGCCCCTTGGAAACGCCGCCGGCGGGTTGAGCCACTGCGCCACGCGTGCATAGTAGAGATAAGGCTGCGGCGTCAGGATGGCTGCCGCCGGTCCCGGCAGCGCGGGAGGCGCCATGATGACTGCGGACGCCCGAGTCGACGCCACCTGGGCACGATATCGCGGGTTGGCCTGGAAGGCGAGGTCTCCCGGCCCCGCCTGTTCGAGCGTTGCGATCCGCCCTATCGTCGTGGCACCGTCGCCGACCAGTTCCCCGCCCAGGCGGGCGACGATCTCATCGAGCCGCAGCGCCACGTCACGCGGCTTACTTGCCGTCGCCCAGCGCCTTGATCACCTTGTCGGTGATGTCGATGCGCGGACTGGCGTAGACCGCCTCCTGGAAGATGATGTCGAACTTCTCGGCTTCCGCAACCTGCTTGATGACCTTGTTGACGCGCTCGAAGATCGATGCCATTTCCTCGTTCTGGCGCTGGCTCAGGTCCTCGCGGAATTCGCGCTGCTTGCGCTGGAAGTCGCGGTTGAGTTCGGCGAACTCGCGCTCCTTGGCCCGCCGCTCGCTCTCGGCCATCGTCACCGAATTCTTGTCGAGCGACTCCTGCAGCGTCTGCAGCTGCTTCGCCATGCGCTGCAACTCCTGATCGCGCTTCTCGAAGTCCTTCTCGATCTTCTTCTTCGCCTTGGCAGCCTGGGGTGCCTCGTTGAGGATCTTCTGGCTATTGACGAAGCCAATCTTGCCTTCGGCCAATGCACCGCCAGCCAGGGCAAGCAGGGCCAAAGTTGCTATGAGATGTTTGTTGAACATGGCAATCTCGCTGACGAGGGATATCAAAAGACGGAGCCCATCTGGAACTGCAAGCGCTGCACCTTGTCTTCCGGCTTCTTGTTAAAGGGATTCGCCCATGAAAACTTGAGCGGCCCCATGGGCGAACTCCAGGCCAGGGCGACGCCACCGCTGTAGCGCAAGCTTCCCAGGCTGAACTTGCTGTCGTAGCCCCAGACATTGCCGGCATCGACGAATGCCGAAAGCCGCATCGAGTTGTCGTTGCCCATGCCCGGCACGGGGAAGAGCAGTTCGGCATTGCCGACAAGACGCTTGGTGCCACCGATCGGATCGCCGTTGCTGGGATCGCGCGGCCCAAGGGAACCCGAGTCGAAACCGCGCACCGACCCGATGCCTCCGGCATAGTAGTTCTTGAAGAACGGCAGTTCCTTGTTGCCATACGACTTGGCCAATCCAAGCTCGCCGTTCACTGCAAGGGTCAGCTTGCGATCAAGCGGAAAGAACTTCTGGTGCTGGTAGCTTGCCCGCCAATAGGTGGCCGTGCTTCCCGGCAGAGACAGTTCCAGCGAGGCCCTGCGCAGCACGCGCCTGGCCGGCTGCGCGGGGTGCTACCCCACGAGCGTGATCCTGGCGGTCACGGCGGCGCGCGAGGCGGGCCTGCTCGCGACGAACGAGGTCATCGCCGACTCGAAGAGCGG
>ERZ724521.1260-NODE-1260-length-11261-cov-7.209888_pt1 | contig 11261 bp, 12 predicted proteins | sample MGYA00376054_ERZ724521 | MGnify/ENA primary metagenome ERZ724521 (study PRJEB28724, sample SAMN07190883) | activated sludge metagenome | isolation source: activated sludge of sewage treatment plant in Hong Hong | place: Hong Kong | collected 2016-03-17 ... | reverse complement strand
TCGGGCACCTCGACGATGCCGACGTTGGGCTCGATGGTGCAGAAGGGATAGTTCTCCGCCGCGATGCCCGACTTGGTCAGGGCATTGAACAGGGTGGACTTGCCGACGTTGGGCAGTCCGACGATGCCGCACTTGAGGCTCATGGGGATTCCTTGCTTGCTTCGTTCTTTGGCGCGGGAGGCCGTGAGTTGATCCGCTGCGTAGCGGCGTTGAACTCGCCCTTTGCCAGCAGCGGCCAGGCGAGCAGCGCGCGGTCGAGGCTGGCCTCGATCTCTTCCTGCTCGTCGCGCCGCGCACGCTTGAGCACGTAGTCGGTCACGAGGTCGCGATCACCGGGATGGCCGATGCCGATGCGCAGGCGCCAGTAGTCCTGGGTCCCGAGATGGCTGGTGATGTCCTTTAGGCCGTTGTGGCCGCCAAGGCCGCCACCGAACTTGAGACGCATCTGGCCGGGCGGCAGGTCGAGTTCATCGTGCACGACGAGCATTTCCGCGGGCTCGATACGGAAGAAGCGCGCCAATGCCTGCACCGACTGCCCGGACCGGTTCATGAAGGTCTGCGGCATCAACAGCCAGAGGTCGGCGCCGGCGAGGCGCGCCTTCGCCGTGAGGCCATGGTAGCGGGACTCGCGTGCGAACGACACGCCCAGTTCGCGCGCGAGGCGCTCACAAAACCAAAACCCGGCGTTGTGCCGGGTTTCAGCGTATTCGGGCCCGGGGTTGCCGAGCCCGACGACGAGTCGCAGCGTAGCCTGCAAGCGATTAGCGCTTGTCTACGCGCTCGGCCTTCTTCTCGGGCTTTGCCGGAGCCGCAGGCGCCACCGCAGCCGGCGCGGGCTCGGCTTCCTCGACCGCGCCGCCACCCTTCATGACGATGCTGGCCACGACCGGGTCGCCCTCGCCGTGATGCACCACTTCGACGCCCTTGGGCAGCGCCAGTTGCGACACATGGATCGACTGGCCGGCGGCCAGGTCCTTGAGGTCGACTTCGATGAAGGCCGGCAGGTCGGCAGGCAGGCACTTGACGTCGATGTCGTTCATGGTGTGCGACACCATGCCGCCACCAAGCTTCACGCCGGGGGCGATGTCGGCATTGACGAAGTGCAGCGGCACCTTCTGGTGGATCTTGTGGGTGGCATCGATGCGCTGGAAATCGACGTGGAGGATCTGCATCCGGTAGGGATGGCGCTGCACGTCACGCAGCAGGCACATCTCCTTCGCGCCTTCGAGGTTGACGTTGAGCACGGAGGAATAGAAGGCCTCCTTGCGCAACAGCTGGAACAGCTCGTTGTGATCGATGTCGATCTGCTGCGGGGCTGCGGTACCCCCGTAGAGGATGCCGGGAACCCGGCCGGTGCGACGCAGGCGGCGGCTCGCTCCGGTGCCCTGTCCATCGCGCTTCTTGGCGTTGAATTCGAGTTGCATGGTTTGCTCCAAAAGTACTGCGGTTGAACACCCGGTCCGCGACCAGACCGGGAGGGAAAAACTAATCCATGAACAACGAGGACACCGAAGCCTCGTTGCTGATGCGCAGCATGGTCTCCGCCATCAGCCCGGCGATCGAAATCTGGCGGATGCGCGGACTGGCGCTCGCCTCCTCCGAAAGGGGGATGGTGTCGGTGACGACCAGCTCGTCCAGTTCCGACTCGGCAATGCGCGATATCGCGCTGCCGGACAGCACCGGGTGTGTACAGTAGGCCAGCACGCGCTTGGCGCCGTGTTCCTTGAGGGCCTGCGCCGCCTTGCACAGGGTACCGGCGGTGTCGACCATGTCGTCCATGATGACGCAGGTGCGGCCGTCGACTTCGCCGATGATGTTCATGACCTCGGAGACGTTGGCCTTCGGGCGCCGCTTGTCGATGATCGCCAGGTCCGACTCGAGGCGCTTGGCCAGCGCACGGGCGCGGACAACGCCACCGACGTCGGGCGACACCACCAGCAGATCGTCGTGGCGCTGCTTCCAGATGTCGCCGAGCAGGATGGGCGCGGCGTAGATGTTGTCTACCGGGATGTCGAAGAAACCCTGGATCTGGTCGGCGTGCAGGTCGACGGTCAGCACGCGCTGCACGCCCACGGATTGCAGCATGTTGGCGACCACTTTGGCCGTGATCGCCACGCGGGCGGAACGCGAACGGCGGTCCTGGCGGGCGTAGCCGAAATACGGGATGGCGGCGGTGATGCGGCCGGCCGAGGCGCGCTTGAGCGCATCGACCATGACCATCAGCTCCATCAGGTTGTCGTTGGTCGGCGCGCAGGTCGACTGCAGGACAAAGACGTCGTGACCGCGCACGTGCTCGAGGATCTCGCAACTCACCTCTCCGTCGGAGAAGCGGCCGACATTGGCGCGGCCAAGCGAGATGTTGAGGCGCTTGACGACGTCGGACGCCAACTTCGGGTTGGCGTTGCCGGTAAACACCATCAGGCTGTCGTAGGCCATAGCGTGCGGGTAAGGAAAGATTGGCTGGGGAGGAAGGATTCGAACCTTCGCATGCCGGAATCAAAATCCGGTGCCTTAACCAACTTGGCGACTCCCCAACGGCCCGCCAGTCGGCGGTCGAAAACCCAGCATTTTCGGGGTTTTCCCCCTTGCTGTCAAATCCCTGCGAGGGGGTGGCGGTCGATTCCGCGGGCAACGAAACCACGCATGCCGGCCGGCAGGGCCGCCAGCGCGGCGCGGGCCGGCGCCTCGCTGGCGAAGTCGACGAAGCAGCACGCGCCGGAGCCGCTCATGCGGGCATTGCCATAGGTGCGCAGCCAGGCCAGATGGCGCTCCACTTCGGGGAACAGCGAACAGGCCACCGGCTCGAGGTCGTTGCGGCCCTCGCCGGGACGCCAGTCGCGCGCAGAAACGGCCGGAGTGTCCCGGCGCAGGAGCGGCGACCGGAAAATCTCGGGCGTCGGTACCGATACTGCAGGCACCAGCACCAGGTACCACGCCGGCGGCAGGAGCACCTCGCTAAAGCGCTCGCCGACGCCCTCGGCAAAGGCCGAGCGGCCGTGGATGAAGATGGGGACATCGGCGCCCAGGCGCAAACCGATTGCCTGCAGCCGGGACGAGTCGAGACCCGTGTGCCACAAGTGGTTGAGCGCGATGAGCGTGGTCGCCGCGTCCGAGCTGCCGCCGCCGAGGCCGCCGCCCATCGGCAGGCGCTTGTCCAGGTGCAGCGTGACTCCCGCCGATGCGCCCGTTGCGTCGCGCAGCGCTTCCGCGGCGCGGACCACCAGGTCGCTGGCCGGGGCAACGCCGGGCAGAGGCTCGGCGCGGACGATGCGACCATCGGTGCGCCGTTCGCAGCGCAGCGTGTCGCCGTGGTCGAGGAAGCGGAACACAGTCTGCAGCAGGTGATAGCCGTCGCTGCGGCGACCGACCACGTGCAGGAACAGGTTCAACTTGGCAGGGGCGGGCCATTCGCGATCCCAATCGTTCATCGGCCCCGCCCTATTCGGCTATGTCCCAGTCGTCGATGACGAGACGCAGGTCGACTTCACCGCGGCGAACCTCGACGGAACTCGGCAATCGGCGATCCTTGTGGGGCGCGGTGCGACTGGCCACCACCTGCCAGCCTTCGGCCTCGGCAGTGCTGCGTGCCCCGCGCAGCCAGTCGCCCAGGGCATCGAGCGGAAGCGGCGCGGAAAACAGTTGCTGTGCGAGCTGCGGCAGGCCCGGCGCCTCGAGGACCGGCTCGTTGGGCCGCAGCAGGCGGGCACCCGCCCCGTCGCGCTGGAGTTCAGCCATGCCCTGCCCGAGCGGCGTCATCAACAGTACCCGATCGCCGCGCGCCGAACGCTCCCAGCGAAAGCGCAGATGGTCGCTGCGCTCGCCGACGCGCAGGGCGATACGGCCCTCGGCGGCAAAGCGCTCGAGCGCCGGGCCGGCGGATGCGCCGGCGCCGGGCTCGATCTCGAGCGTCGCGCACGCCGCCAGGCAGAGCACGGCGCAGATGCCAAGAGCGCGGCGCATCAAGGCGTGAATCGCTTGATCGTGGCCGCCAGCACCTCGTTGTTCGGGTGCGCCTTGGCAGCCTGCGCCCATACCGCCTTGGCCTCCGCGGGACGGCCGAGCGCCCAGAGCACTTCGCCGATATGTGCGGCGATCTCGGGGTCGGGACGCTTGCCGAAGGCCCGCTGCAGCGCGGCCAGGGCATCTGCATACCGCCCCTGGCGAAACAGCAGCCAGCCCTTGCTGTCGAGAATGAACGGGTCGTCGGGCGCCAGCGCGAGCGCACGTTCGATCAACTGTGCCGCTTCCTCGAGGCGCACGTTCCGGTCTGCCAGCGAAAATCCAAGGGCGTTGTAGGCCGGGGCCGAATTGGGCCGGATTTCCATGAGGCGGCGCAGGTTGCCTTCGAGCACGTCCATGCGACCGAGGCGCTCCGCCGAAAGGGCGGATTCGTAAAGGAGATCCGGCTCGTCCGGTTGCGCTTGCAGCGCAGCCGCCAGCAGGGCATAGGAATCGGCGTGCCGCCCCGCGTCGCGCAGCAACTGCGCCTCGGCGATCAGCAGGCGGGCATCGTCGGGTGCCAGGGAGCGCGCCGCGGCAAGCCGCTCCTGCCCTTCCTCCGGCTTGTTCTGGCGAAACAGGATCTGGGCGGCGCGCACGCGCGCCGGCGTGACATGCTCGCCAGCGCCGACTTGGTCGTACCAGTTGATCGCCTCTTCCGGGCGGCCGGCCTGTTCGGCGATCTGGCCGAGGTAGAAGCGTGCGGTATTCACTTCGCCGCGGCCGAACTCGACGAAGCGCCGCAGGTGCCGCTCGGCCTCGGCCGTATCGTTGGCCTGCAGCGAGAGGATCCCCACGGCATAGAGCATGTCCGGATTGTCCGGATTGTTTCCCAGAAGGCGGCGGAACTCCGCGCGCGCCGGCTCGTAACGCTTTTCGCCGACCAGGGCACGGGCATAGCCCAGGCGCACGTCCTGCGCATCCGGGTGGGCGGCGAGCCAGCCCTCAAGATAGTCGAGCTGGGGTGCCCCGCGCGGCAGGAGCTCGGCCTTGAACAAGGCAGCGCGCTCCCAGGCAGGCTTCAACTCCAGCGCCAGGTCGATTTCCCGGCGCGCTGCCTCGCCCTTGCCGGCGCCGATCGCCGCCTGCGCCCGCACAAAGCGCGCTTCGGGCAGGCCGAGGAAGGGTTGCGTTACCTGGTCAAAGACCCTCTGCACGGCAATCCTGTCGGGATACCGCGCAAACGCCCGCAGCATGCGCATCAGCGCATCGCCCGCCTTCTGCGGATCTGCGGCAAGTTCGCGACCCAGGCGCTCCGCAAGCTCGTCGATGCGGCCGCTGGCCAGCAACAGCGTCGCCAGCGTTTGGCGCGCCGCAGGGGCCTCGGGATCGAGTTCGATCCACAGGCGCGCCGCTTCGAGGGCCGAATCGTACTGCCGCGCATGGAACGCGATCTCCGTGGCCCGCCGCACGATACGTGGATCGCGCGTGGTCTTGGCGAGGTCCAGGAAGGCGGCGGCGGCAATGTCGAACTGACCTCGCTGGGCAGCGATCTCGGCAAGCAGGAACTGGTAGAGCACCTGTCCCGTGAGTTCCAGCTTGGGCAGGCGCTCGTCGGCGCGGGGGCTTTCGTCGCTTGCAGCGGGCATCTGCGCGTGGACGCTTGCCGCCACGGCGATTCCGATCACGAAGGCAAGGAGGGGGCGTTTCATGGCGCGTCATCCAGGCTGAGCCCGGCCGGGCCCGGCCGCGGTCAACTACAATGGGACGATGTTAGCAGTTTCAACATTGCTTTCGCGCAAGCGCCCATGCCCGAGCTACCCGAGGTCGAAGTCACCCGCCGCGGCATCGCCCCCGCGCTGACGGGCTGCCGCATCACCGCCGTCCGCGCGCGGATTCCGGCCCTGCGCTATCCGCTGCCCGCGAAACTCGGGAGCCTGCTGGCGGATCGGCGGCTCGAAGGGGTACATCGGCGCGGCAAATACCTGCTGCTCAATTTTGGCGCGGGCCACCTGCTCATCCACCTCGGCATGTCGGGCAGTCTGCGCCTGGTTGCCGCCGACAGGCCGGCGGCGAAGCACGACCATCTGGATCTGGTGTTTTCCGGGCGCGATGGGCCCGTCGCGCTGCGCTTGCGGGACCCGCGGCGCTTCGGCGCCGTCCTGTGGCTCGGCGGTGATCCGCAGCAGCACGCCCTGCTGGCACCGCTCGGCATCGAACCGCTCGACGAGGCCTTTACGGCCGACTGGCTAGAAAAGGCGCTGGATGGCCTCGTGGCACCGATCAAGACGACGTTGATGGACAGCCACCGCATCGTCGGCATCGGCAACATCTACGCGTCGGAGAGCCTGTTCCGCGCCGGCATCGATCCGCGCCGCCCGGCAGGCTCGATTTCACCGCTGCGACTGGGGCGCCTGGTTCCGGCCATCAAGCAGACCCTGACCGCGGCGATTGCCGCCGGCGGCAGCAGCCTGCGCGACTTCATTCAATCCGACGGCAGCGCCGGATACTTCCAACAACAGTATTTCGTGTACGGGCGCACGGGCGAGCCCTGCCGCAACTGCGGTCGCCCCATCCGCGAACTACGGCAGGGGCAGCGCGCCACCTTCTATTGCGCGCGCTGCCAGCGCTAGGGCCGGATTACTTGGCCGCGGTCAGCTGAAGGAACTTCGCCATCAGCTGGTCCTTGGTTTCGACGTGGTTCGGGTCGGCGGGGATGCAGTCGACCGGACAGACTTCGCGGCATTGCGGGGTGTCGAAATGGCCGACGCATTCGGTGCACTTGTTCGGGTCGATGATGTAAATCTCGTCACCCTGCGAAATGGCGTTGTTCGGGCACTCCGGCTCGCACACGTCGCAATTGATGCATTCGTCGGTGATGATCAGGGCCATGGATGAATCCTCAGTTGTTGAGTTTGGATTTGAGTCGTTCCGCGACGAGCGGATGCACGAATTTGGAAACGTCCCCGCCCAAGGTGGCAATTTCGCGCACCATGGTGGCGGAAATGAACATGTAATTCTCGTCCGGCGTGAGGAATACCGTCTCGACGTCGGGATGGAGGCTGCGGTTCATGCCGGCCATCTGGAACTCGTATTCAAAATCGGACACGGCGCGCAACCCGCGCAGGATGATGGAGGCCTTCTGCTGGCGCATGAAGTCCATGAGCAGGCAATCGAAACCCTGCACCTCGACGTTGGGCACGTCCGCAAGAACGCGGCGCGCGATTTCCACGCGTTCCTCGAGGCCGAACAGGGGATTCTTCTTGCGGCTTTCCGCGATGGCGATGATCACCTTGTGGAACAGCCGCGAGGCGCGCCGGACGAGATCCTCGTGGCCGCGCGTGAGCGGATCGAAGGTTCCCGAATAAACGGCAGTGGAATTGTTCATTCCCGCTCCAGCAAGTGAAAGAAGACCTGCCCCGCCTTGCCCTGCCGCGTCACGACCCAGGGACCGAGTCGCTCCAGTGCGGCTTCCGCCTCGACGTACAAGCGCGCGCCGGGAGCCGCAATCAGGGTCAGGCGGGACTCTACCCGCGCCAGCCATCCCTGGCCATAAGGCGGATCAAGAAAAACGAGATCGAATAGCCTCGCGGACGGGGGGGCGAATTTTAGCGCATCGCAGCAAAACAGTTGCAGGCGCGGACAGGCAAAGGCTTCCGCATTGCGGCGGAGGGCGGCGAATACCGGGCGGGAACTCTCGACCAGGGTCACCTGGTCGGCGCCGCGCGAGGCGGCCTCGAAACCCAGGATTCCGCTGCCGGCAAACAGGTCGAGGCAGGCAAGCCCCCGCAAGTCCTGCCCCAGCCAGTTGAAGAGCGTTTCGCGCACGCTGTCCGGCGTCGGCCGCAACCCGGGAGCATCGACGACCTGCACGCGCCGGCTGCGCCATTCCCCCCCGGTGATGCGAAGCCGGCTCAATCTGCGGCGACGATCAGGGTGACCAGGTTCTCGGCCTTGACGTGGCGCGCGAAGGCGGCTCGCACCTGCTCCGCCGTGACGGCGCGCACGCGCGCGGGGAACTCGTCCAGATAGGTCAGCGGCAGGCCGTAGAAGCCTATCGTCGAAAGGTAGCCGAGCAGCTTGGCATTGCTGTCCATGCGCAGGGCGAGGCCGTCGATCAGGTTCTTCTTCGCCGCAGCGAGCTCCTGGGCGGTGGGCCCCGAGGCGATGTACCCGTCGAGCACTTCGGCGACCACCTTGAGCGCGTCGCCCACCTGCTCGCGCCGGGTCTGCAAGCCGATTTCGAACGGGCCCTCGAGCTTGCGCGGGGCAAAGTAGGAGTAGACGCTGTAGGCGTAACCGCGCTTCTCGCGCACCTCCTTCATCAGGCGCGAAACGAAGCCGCCGCCGCCTAGGCTGTAGTTGCCTACGAGCAGCGGGAAATAGTCGGGGTCATCACGGCGTATTGCCGGCAGGCCGATATGGACGTGGCTCTGGCTTGCGGGGTGTGCCACCTTCACCGTCTGCCGCACCGGTTTGACCACCGGCGCGGGCGGCGCGACCGCGCCCCCGGAAGGAAGCGCCTCGGTCAATCGTTGGGCAATGGCCTCGGCCTCGGCGCGCGACACGTCGCCGATGATCGACACTACCGCGCCCGCCGCACCGTAATGACTGCGGTAGAAGGCGACGACATCGTCGCGCCCGATTGCGGCTACGCTTTCCGGACTGGGACTCGTGCCATAGGGATGACCAGGGTAGATGGCCGCCGCGAATCGCTTCGCGGCAATCGAATCGGGTCGCGTCTCCGCTTCGCGGATGGACGCGATGCTGCGCGTCTTCTCGCGTTCCAGGGCCTGGTTCGGAAATGTCGGCGACGAAAGCACGGAGCGCATCAGATCGAGCGCCGCATTGCGCTCGGCAGCAGAAGAAAGGGTGCGCAAGCTGACACTGGCGCGGTCGCTGTCGACGCCACCGCCAAGCCGGGCGCCGACGTCAACCAGGCGTGCGGAAATCGCCTCCTCGTCCATGTCGGTCGTGCCGGTGTCGAGCAGGCCCCGCGTCAGGCCGGCAAGGCCGGACTTGGCTTGGGGAACATAGGCGCCACCGGCGGGGAAGTCGATCTGCACGTCGAGGATGGGGACGACGCGGGTTTCGACGAAATACACCTTGGCGCCCGATGGCGCGATCCAGTGCTGGATGACGACGCCGGCGTGCACACGCGCTGACGCCAGAAGCGCAATGAAGAGGAGCGGCAGGATACGCATCAGTGCCTCACCGGCCCGACGGGCCTTTTGGGTTTGCTTTGCTCGGGGGGTTGCGGATCAAGCACGGCAACGGTCAGCGTGTCGTCCTTGAAGTACTTCCTCGCCACGGCCTGGACCTCCTCGGCCGTGACGCTGCGAATCTTTTCGAGCAGGGTGTCGATGTCGCGCCAGTTGTAGCCGGCAGCTTCGATGCCGCCGATTTCCATCGCCTGCGCCATCAGGGAATCACGCTTGTAGGTCTGGGCCGCAACCGTCTGGGTCTTGACTCGCGCCAGTTCCTCGGCCGAAACCCCCTCGTCCTGGATCCGCCGAATTTCCGCGCGCAGCGCCGCTTCCAGGTCGGCCACGCTGCGCCCTTCCGCCGGCTGGCCATCGAGCGTGAAGCTGGCTTCGCCGCGCAGCGTGGCATCGTAGCCGGCGCCGGCTGACTGGGCAATGCGGCTGCCGCGCACGAGGTTGCGCGCAAAGCGCGAGGCGTCGTGCCCGTCCAGCACGGAAGCCAACACTTCAAGCGCGTAAGGCTCGCGGTCGTTGCGCACGTCACGCAGCTTCGGCGCCTTCCAGGACATCGCCAGGTAGGGCAGCTTTGCCGGCGCCTTGACGCTGACCCGCCGGATTCCTGCCTGCTCGGGTTCGTTCTGCGGCTTGCGCTCCGGGAGGGCATGGGGCCGTTGCGCACCATAAAGCTTTTGCGCAAGGCGAAAAACCTCGCGATGATCGACGTCGCCGACGACGACCACATACGCGTTGTTCGGCGCGTACCACTGGCGGTACCAGTCGCGCGCATCCTGCACCGTCATGTGCTCGAGATCGTCCATCCAGCCGATCACCGGCCGGCGATAGGGGTGCGCCTGGTACATGGCGGAACTGAGCGCCTCATGGACCAGAGCCTGTGGATTGTCATCGGTACGCAGGCGCCGCTCTTCCATGACCACCTTGATCTCGGACGCAAACTCCTTGGCGTCGAGTACGAGGTTCCCCATGCGGTCGGCTTCGAGCTTCATCATCTCGGGCAGCGCACCCTTCGGCACGATCTGAAAGTAGGCCGTGTAGTCGTGGCTGGTGAACGCGTTGTCGCGGCCGCCGGCCTCCGCCACGCGCTTGTTGAACTCGCCCGAGCGCAGGTTCTTCGTGCCCTTGAACATCAGGTGCTCGAGGGCATGCGCGACACCCGACCAACCATCCTTTTCGTCGATGCTTCCGGCGCGATACCAGACCATATGCACCACTGTCGGCGCGCGATGGTCCTCCTTGACGATGACACGCAGGCCGTTGGCAAGTGTCGTTTCGAACGGATTGGCGAGCGCCGCCGGCGCAGCGGCAACCAGGGCGGCGGCACCGGCCAGCAGCAGGATGGAATTCATGTATCTCCGGGATGGCATGAGGGGTTCCGATATAATTCGCGAGCCGCCAATATTAGCGCGGCTTCCGGGGAAGTACCGCAGTTGCCGGATGCCGTCGCAGGGCGCTCCACGACCCTCTCTGACCGCTGCGCGCATGTTTGGTTTCCTCAAGAAAGACGAGCCGCCGGCCGCCGCCGCAGCGGTGCCGCGTGCCTCGTGGCGCGAGCGCCTGCGGGCCGGGCTGTCGCGCACCCGGGCCACGCTCAACACGCCGCTGTCCGAGCTTTTCGCGCGCGGCCGTATCGACGACGAACTGCTTGAGGAACTGGAAACGACGCTGCTGATGGCCGACTGTGGCGTGGAAGCGACCCAGTGGCTGCTTGCGGAACTGAAGGCAGCGGTCAAGCGCGACGGGCTCGAGTCGCCGGCGCAACTGCGCGAGACCCTGGCACGCAGCCTCGAAGCCCTCCTCGCGCCCCTCGAACAGCCGCTGCAGATCGAAGGGCACCATCCCTTCGTGATCATGATCGCGGGCGTCAATGGCGCCGGCAAGACCACCTCGATAGGCAAGCTCGCCAAGCACTTCCAGGCGCAGGGCAAGGAAGTCCTGCTGGCGGCAGGCGACACCTTTCGTGCGGCCGCGCGCGAGCAACTGGCGGCGTGGGGAGAACGGAACAAGGTCACGGTCATCGCGCAGGAATCCGGCGACCCCGGTGCCGTCGTCTTCGACGCCATTGCCGCGGCAAAGGCGCGGGGTGCGGACGTGGTGCTGGCT
>ERZ724521.1257-NODE-1257-length-11266-cov-5.647757_pt1 | contig 11266 bp, 10 predicted proteins | sample MGYA00376054_ERZ724521 | MGnify/ENA primary metagenome ERZ724521 (study PRJEB28724, sample SAMN07190883) | activated sludge metagenome | isolation source: activated sludge of sewage treatment plant in Hong Hong | place: Hong Kong | collected 2016-03-17 ... | reverse complement strand
CTGTAGCTCAGTTGGTAGAGTCCCGGATTGTGATTCCGGTTGTCGTGGGTTCGAGTCCCATCAGCCACCCCAGCGATTCCCTGGCCCGCGGGCATGCGCCCGCGGGCCTTTTACCTTCTGCAGGGGGCTCAGCCGCGGTCGCGGTCGTGTGACCAGCCCTCCCGGTGCTCCCTGCGGTACTCGCCATCGTAGTGCCGGTGCTCCCTGTGCATCTCGGCGCGCTCATGGGCATGCCAATGCTCGGGCTCGAAGACCCAGCGCCCTCCGCGGTGCTCCCAGCGCCCGGGGACATGGGAGTAGCCGTCGCGTGCGAGCAGCCAGCGTCCGCCGACCCACTCGTGGTGGCGGCCGGTCCACGCCCAGTAGCCTGGCGCCCAGACATACCCGACCCGGGGCGGGGGGATCACTTCGAGGCGCGGCGCGGGCGGCGGCGTGCCGATATCGATCGCGACGGATACGCCGCCGTTGCCGACGCGCAGGTCGATTTCGTTCGCCAGCGCGCGGGTGGTGCCTGCCAGGAGGCTCGTGGCGACAAAGGTGGCGGTGATCAGTTTCAGGTGTCTCATGGATGTCTCCTCGCATGGATTCGTGAAGCCGCCGGGGATTGTTTCCGGCGGTACCTGAGCGTAAGAACGCGTGGCGAGGCACCCGGTTGAGCGAAGCAACAATGTCTTGCAATTGGTCACGCCGCAGCGGTCCGGCGCAACAATTGGTGACAGGCGCGAAAGCGCGTATCTAGTCCCCGGCGGGAGGGCGATCCGGAGTGCGGCGGGCGGCGACCCAGCAGCCGGCCGCGGCAACCAGGGAGAGTGTGCCCACCGTGGCCGCCAGGCGGCGGCCCGTGCCGAGACTGGCGATCCATTCGCGCAGTTCGACCGCCGCCACGGCCGCCCAGCCGCCGGCACGCTCGATGTCGCGCCGGTAGGCGCGCGAGTTGGCGAGTCCGGCGACCTGGACGCCGGCTTCGGCATTCTCGCCCTCCGGTGCCGTCGCCGCGATTAGCGCCGCTGCCGCCAGGCCGAGGATGGCGATGGCGAGAGACAGCCGCCGCAGCCGCCGTTCAGGCGACATCGCCGGGGCTGAGTGTCGCCGCCGAATCGCGCGATGCCGAATCACCGCGCGTAAGAAGGTTCTGCCGGACGAAGTCGATGTGTCCGCGCAAGCCGTAGAACATGTCGCCGAAGGCAGCGGGTACGACGATGCGGCTGACCGCACTTTCGATCTTGTCGAGCCGGTGGAGGAGATCCTTGCGATGGCTCGCGTCGTCTCCGTGCCGGAACGCTTCCTGCTCGACCTGAAGCAGCGCCTGGTACCACCGGTAAATGCGCGATTCAATCCGCCAGCGATAGATGGTCGGCGCAAACTTGACTGCGGGAATCAGGAGCAGCGCGATGGGGACCAGGAAGGCCAGGATGCGGGCGGCGAGGGTGGCCAGCCAGAAGGGGAAGACCCGGTAAAGGAAACCCTTGCCCGACGTAAAGTAGCGGGTTGCATCCTCGCTGATGCGGAAATCGCCTTCGTGGAGTGCCGGAAAATCCCCGCGCTTGCGAAACAGGCCCGGGGTGCTGTGTATCTCGCGCGCTGCCTCGAGCAGCAGGTCCGACAAGGCCGGGTGGAGCGATTCGCGCGCAATGAGCTGGACAGTGGGGCCAACCAGATGTACCTGCTCGGCGGGAATGTCCGCCCCGAGATCGATGGCGCCGCGCGGGAGCACCAGCTTGTGTATCGATCCGACCCGGCGAACATAGGCGTCCGCCTGGGTGAAGCTGAACAGGCGGATGTCACCATCGCGCAGCAGTTTGCGGATGTAGGTACTCGAGGTGGAATCGCCCATGACGAAAAAGAGGTCGACCAGACCATCGCGCAGGGCTTTCTCCGGATCCGGGTAGTCGGTTTCATCGAACGTGGTGGTTCCGCCGGGCTCGATTCCGTTGGCCTTTAGCAACGCGCGCCCCAGTCCGTTGGTGCCGCTGCCCGGCGGGCCGATGTTCACGCGCTTGCCCGCAAACTGTGAGAGCAGTTCGCGCTTGGGGCCCCGGTAGAAAACCATCAGGGGCTGGTAATTGACTCCGCCCAGCGAGACCAGGTGCTCATAGGTCTTGCCGGCGCCGCCCCCTTCGAGGACGAAACCGACATCGATGTGTTGCTTGGTGTCGGCCAGTCGACGCAGATTCTCTTCCGACCCTTCCGAGGGCAGGATGCGCAGGGTGACGCCGCTGCGGGCGAGAATTTTCGCGTATCGGTCGGCATTCCTCTGGAAGCTGCTGCCTTCGGGGCCGCTGGTGATGGTAAGAGTCCTGGGCGCCGCCGAGTTCAGGAAGAAGAACGCTGCCAGCCCGACCGCCAGACACAGCGCGATCGTGATGGCGAGGGAGAGGACCAGACCGCGCCCGAAGAAGGATTCGAGCTTTTCGAGCAGCTTTGCCGGGAAGAAGCGCGTCATTCCGGTATATGTCCAAGGCTTGTGGATGGGGCGACCATGATGCCATTCTCGCCCAATCGGCCCAAGATATCCTGCGCGGGGTCCTGGCGGTAGAAGAGCCGCAACTGCGCGTAGACCTCCGGGTATTCGCCGCACAGCATCACCGGGTCCTCGAAGAACGCCTCGCTCGCCACGGCGAAGAACTCCGAAGGCAGTTCCGCCGCGTAGGGATCGAGCGCCGTCTGCTCGCCGGCGTCGACGCGGCGGCGGAAGTCGTCGAACGCCGGGCCCATGGCGGCACGCCAGGCCTGGCGCGACATGCCGGCGTGAAGCGGCGGCATTCCGTCGGCGTCGCCGCTGCGCATGTCGAGCTTGTGCGCGAACTCGTGTATCACCACGTTGATGCCTTCCGTCTCGCCGGGGTCGTCGAACCACGACAGCAGCACCGGCCCGCCGTGCCACGCCTCGCCCATTACCTCATCGTCGAATTCGTGCACGACGCCGTCGTCGTCGACGATCTCGCGCGGAATGACGAAATCGCCGGGGTAGATGACGATCCCGACCCAGCCGTCGTACCAGTCGAGACCGAGGTGCAGGACCGGCAGGCAGGCCTGCAGCGCGATCGACAACTGCATGGCGGGCGTAGGCACCAGGCCGCGGGCGCCGCTCCACTGCTTGGCGGCTATGAACTGCCGGGCGAAGTCCCGCAGCCGGGCGCGGTCGCTATCCGCCAGACGGGAGAGAAAAGGCAGCGTGGCCTCGACCGTCGGCCAGAGCTCCGGCGGAATCGGCAGCCGTTCGGCGCGTCGCCGCTGCCACCAGGCGAGCAGGCGACCGATCATCGGGTACGTCTCGTATTGAGCCAGATGCCGCCGAAGATCATGCCGATGCCGATCGCGTGGTAGGCGGCCGGCTGCTCGTCGAGGAAGACCATGGAAAGCAGGATGCCGAAGGCCGGGATCAGGTGCATGAACAGCCCGGCGCGGGCAGCACCGACCTCTGCCACGCCGCGGTTCCACAGGATGTAGCCGAGGAAGGCGGGGAATACGCCGGTGTAGACGATGCCGGCCACGGCGGCCGGCGTCGGCGTCAGGTGCCGGCCGGCGGAGGCTTCCCAGGCGTAGAAGGGCAGCAGCACCACGAGGCCGGACACGCTGATGGCGCCGAGGAAGGCCAGCGGATCCATCGCCGGCCGGCGCTGCAGCAGCAGCGTGTAGGCCGACCAGGTGAGCACCGATACCAGGATCCACACGTCACCGACATTGAGCGTCAGTGCCAGCAGGCGCGCGACCTCGCCGTGCGCGACGATGGCCAGCACGCCGGTCAGCGATACCACGATGCCGAGTGCCTCGCGTCCGTGCAGGCGCTTGCCCTGGAACAGCCAGGCCATGAGCACGATCATGATGGGGACGAAGGAATTCAGCAGCATGCCGTTGATCGCGGTCGTGTGCTGCAGGCCTTCATAGGCCAGAGCGTTGTAGCCGGCGGTGCCGACTGCGCCGTACAGCAGCAGCCAGGGCCAGGCCGCGCGCAGGCGCGGCCAGTCGCGCCGCATCGGCCCCCAGGCAAAGGGCAGCAGGCAGAGCACGGCCACCGCCCAGCGCCAGAACGAAAGCGCGACCGGCGGCAGTTCGCCGCGGAAGGCGCGGCCGACGATCCAGTTGCCGGCCCAGAACAGGTTGGCGAGCGTCAGCAGCAGGTAGGGCGAGGCTTTCATGGCCGGGCCATTATGCCCGCCATGGGATAATCGCCCCATGGTCTCCGTGGTGCATTCCCTGCCGCCGGCCGCCGGCGCGGCGGATGCCCTGGCACGGCTCGGGGACGGCCTTGCGCCGGAGGCCGCCGCCCGGGTCGGGTCGGCGCTGGCCCTGGCGCGGGAAGCCTACGGCGAAGCGCAGCTCGGTACCGGCGAGCCGGTGCTCGAACATTCGATCGGCATGTCCCTGATCGTGGCGTCGCTCGACCTCGATGCCGATTCGCGCGCAGCCGCACTGCTGTTTGCCGTCGGCGACCACCTCGAGGAGGCCGACGACCGCTTGGCAAGCGGGTTCGGTGCCGCCGTGGCGCAGCTCGTCGCCGGCCTGCGCAGGCTGGGCAGCCTGCGTCCGCTGACGCGCGCAGCGGCCGGCGGGGGCGGCGAGGGCGTGGCCGAGGCGCGCGCCCAGGCCGAGGTGCTGCGCAAGATGCTGCTGGCGATGGTGGACGACATCCGTGTCGTCGTGCTCAGGCTGGCAAGCCGCGTGCAGACGCTGCGCTTCCTCGGTACGCAGGCCGGGCCGCTGCGCGACGAGATGGCGCGCGAAAGCCGCCTCATCTACGCACCGCTGGCCAACCGCCTCGGCATCTGGCACCTCAAGTGGGAGCTCGAGGACCTGTCGTTCCGCTACCTCGAGCCGGAGACCTACCGCCAGATCGCGCGCATGCTCGACGAAAAGCGTACCGAGCGCGAAGCCTTCATCGCCGGGGCGGTGACGCGCCTGCGCAGCGAGCTGGCTGCCGCCGGCGTCGAGGCCGAGGTGTATGGCCGGCCCAAGCACATCTACAGCATCTGGAGCAAGATGCGCGGCAAGGAAATCGACTTCGACCGCGTGTACGACGTGCGCGCGGTGCGCATCGTGGTCGACGAGGTGCGCGACTGCTACACGGCGCTGGGCATCGTGCATCACCTGTGGCAGCCGATCCACGGCGAATTCGACGACTACATTTCGCACCCGAAGGGCAACTTCTACCGTTCGCTGCACACGGCGGTCCAGGTCGAGGACGGCCGCGCCCTCGAGGTGCAGATACGCACCCGCGAGATGCACGAGCACGCCGAGCTGGGTGTCGCCGCGCACTGGCGCTACAAGGAATCGGGCCGCTCGGTACGGGCCGGCGGCGCCTACGAGGACAAGATCGCCTGGCTGCGCCAGCTCCTGTCGTGGCGTGACGAGATCGCCGATTCCGAGCAGTGGGTGCGCGAGTTCAAGCAGGCTGCGCTCGACGACACCATCTACGTGCTGACGCCGCAGGACAAGGTGATCGACCTGGCGCGCGGGGCGACGGTGCTCGACTTCGCCTACCGGCTGCACACCGACCTCGGCCACCGCTGCCGCGGCGCGCGCGTCGATGGCCAGATGGTGCCGCTCAACACGCCGCTGGCGAACGGCCAGCGTGTCGAGATCGTCACCGCCAGGAACGGCGGGCCGTCGCGCGACTGGCTCAACCCGGCACAGGGCTACCTTGCCACGCCGCGTGCGCGCGCCAAGGTGCGCCAGTGGTTCACCGCGCAGGACGAGGCCGAGCTGCTTGGCCAGGGGCGCGCCCTGGTGACGCGCGAACTGCAGCGCGCGGGACAGACGCAGGCCAACCTCGACGAACTGGCCGCCAAGCTCGGCCTCAAGAGCGCCGAGGCGCTGTTCCTCGCCGCGGCGCGCGGCGAGGTGAGCCTGCGTGCCATCGACATCGCGCTGCGCGGTGAAGCGCCGTCGGCGCCCGAGCCGGAAATCCAGACGAAAAAGAGCCGCGCCGGCGACAGTCGCATCCTCGTCGTGGGTGTCGACAAGCTGCTCACCCAGGTCGGCAAGTGCTGCAAGCCCATCCCGCCCGACGCCATCACCGGCTTCGTCACGCGCGGCAAGGGTGTCTCCATCCATCGCGTCGATTGCCAGAACTTCCGCAACATGGCGACACGGAACCCCGAGCGCGTCATCGCGGCGGAGTGGGGTGCGCGCTCGAGCACGGTTTACCCGGTTGATCTCCTCGTCGAGGCGGGCGACCGCCAGGGTCTGCTGCGCGACATTTCGGACGTTCTGTCGCGCGAGAAGATCAACGTCACCGCCGTGCGCAGCCACTCCCGGGGCGGCCAGGCGCGCATGGGATTCACCGTCGAGGTGGCCGACGCGGCGGCGTTGGCCAAGGCGCTGCAACTGTTGCGCGGCGTGGAGGGCGTTATCGGCGTGCGTCGCCAGTAGGCGGCAGGTAGCCGGTGCGCAGCAGGTGGTCCCAGTCGGGGCGTCCATTGCGGCGCGCCAACTCTGCCATCGGCGCAGGGTCGTAGGGGACGGCGACGAGATCGGCGCGCCAGGCGCCGTCGCGGCGTTCGAGCAGGGCATAGCGCGCATCGGGGGCGCCGTTCTCGACCCGGTGATACATGGGCTGGTCGTCCTCGTAGGCCGGCTGCCCGACGCTGCCCGGGTTCACCAGCAACTGGCCGCGCGGGCTGCGCGTCACGCGCGGCACATGCGTGTGGCCGCAGGCAACCACCGGGCTGGAGACGTCACCGAGCCGGGCGGCGATCTCGTCCGCGGTCGCGAGGCGCGGCTGGCCGGGTGCCGCGGTTTCCAGCAGGTAGGCCGTATCGACGGCCGGTGTGCCGTGGCAGAGGAAGACTTCGTCGCTCCAGGCAAGCGCGGATGGCAGGCCCGCAATCCAGGCCAGTTCGGCGGCACCCAGGCGGCTGCGGGCAAAGGCATCCGCCGGGTCGCCGCTGCCCGGTTGCAGCGCGAGGATCTGCCGCTCGTGGTTGCCGGCGAGGTGGATCCAGCCCGAGGCCATGAGGAAATGCGCCGTTTCGAGCGGCAGCAGCGGGCCGGAGAGACTGTCGCCGAGATTGACGATCACGTCGGCACCGCGCACCCGGATGTCGGCGGCAACGGCTTCGAGGGCGGCGAGGTTGCCGTGGATGTCGGAAACCAGCGCGATGCGCATCACGCGATGCGCTGTGCCAGCCGGCCGAGCTGCAGGCGCGGCAGCGCCGCGCGCAAGCGCTCCGGATGCGCGGAGGCGTGAAGGTGCAGACGTCCCTGCCCGGCGGGGACGCCGCCGGCGAGGCGTCGTGCCTGGCGCGCGACGGCATCGGCAACGTCGACCAGCTCGGCACGGCCCTCGGTGGTCCGGTGCAGCAGCGGGGCAAGGAAGCTGTAGTGGGTGCAGCCGAGCACGATGCGGTCGACCCCGCGTGCGAGCAGAGGCTCGATGCGGGCGCGGACCTCGGCGGCGAGCGACGGGTCGTCGAGCTGCAGCATCTCGACGCGCGTTGCCCAGCCCGGACAGGGCTCGACATGCACATCGACGTGGGCGGCATGCTCCCGGATCAGCTTCTGCAAGCGCGCGCTGCGTGCAGTGCTCTCCGTGGCCAGCACGGCGATGCGGCCGCTTCGTGTCGATTGCGCCGCCGGCTTGATGCCGGGCTCGACGCCGACCACGGGAATTCCAGGGTGCGCGGCCCGCAGCGATTGAACCGCGGCTGCGGTGGCGGTATTGCAGGCCACCACCAGCATGCCGCAGCCGAGGGCCGCCAGTTCGCCGCCGACGGCGAGAACGCGGCCCTCGATTTCGGCTTCGCTCTTGTTGCCGTAGGGAACGTGTGCGGTATCGGCGTAGTAGCGAAAATCCGTCTGTGGCAGCGCCTCGACCAGCGCCGCCAGCACGGAGAGGCCGCCGAGGCCCGAATCGAAGACGCCGATCACGGGGCCGGCCGTTGGAATGCTAAGTTGGGCCTCAGGCGACCTTGACCGGGATCTTGCCGATCTTTGCCTGCCATTCGCGCGGGCCGTCGATGTGGGCGGACGCGCCAGTCGAATCCACGGCGACGGTGACCGGCATGTCCTTCACGTCGAACTCGTAGATCGCTTCCATGCCGAGGTCGGCGAAGCCGACCACCTTCGCCGACTTGATCGCCTTGGCCACCAGGTAGGCGGCACCGCCCACGGCCATCAGGTAGGCCGACTTGGCGTCGCGGATGGCCTCGATCGCCACCGGGCCGCGCTCGGCCTTGCCGACCATCGAGATGAGGCCGGTCTTCTCCAGCATCATGCGCGTGAACTTGTCCATCCGCGTCGCCGTCGTCGGTCCGGCAGGGCCGACCACTTCGTCGCGCACGGGATCGACGGGGCCGACGTAGTAGATCACGCGGTTGCTGAAGTCTACCGGCAGCTTCTCGCCCCGCGCCAGCATGTCGGCGATGCGCTTGTGCGCGGCGTCGCGGCCGGTGAGCATGCGCCCGTTGAGCAGCAGCTTCTGGCCGACTTTCCACGAGGCAACCTGCTCCTTGGTGAGGGTGTCCAGGTTGACCGAGGTGGCCGCCTTGGTGTCCGGCGTCCACGTCACCGCCGGCCAGTCCTCGAGGCGCGGCGGTTCCAGCCTGGCCGGGCCCGAGCCGTCGAGGTGGAAATGCACGTGGCGCGTGGCGGCGCAGTTGGGAATCAGCGCGACGGGCAGGTTCGCCGCGTGCGTCGGGTAGTCAAGCACCTTGACGTCGAGCACCGTGGTGAGGCCGCCCAGTCCCTGCGCGCCGATGCCCAGCGCGTTGACCTTTTCATAGAGCTCGAGGCGCAGTTCCTCGGCGCGCGTCAGCGTGTCGCCGCGTGCTCCGCGCGCCTTGAGTTCGTGGATGTCCACCGGCGCCATGATCGCCTCCTTGGCGAGCAGCATGGCTTTCTCGGGCGTGCCGCCGATGCCGACGCCGAGTATGCCGGGCGGGCACCAGCCGGCGCCCATCGTCGGCACCGTCTTCAGTATCCACTCGACGAGGTCGTCCGAGGGGTTGAGCATGGCGAACTTGGCCTTGGCTTCCGAGCCGCCGCCCTTGGCCGCGCAGATGACCTCGACGCCGTCGCCGCGAACGATCTCGCAATACACGACGGCCGGCGTGTTGTCCCTGGTGTTCCTGCGCGAGCCCGCCGGATCGGAGAGTACGGAGGCGCGCAGCGGATTGTCGGGGTTGCCGTAGGCGCGGCGCACGCCTTCGTCGACCATCTGCTGCACCGACAGCGTGGCGTCCCAGCGCACGTTCATGCCGACCTTGAGGAAGACGAGGCCGATACCCGTGTCCTGGCAGATCGGCCGCCGGCCCTCGGCCGACATCCGGCTGTTGGTGAGGATCTGCGCGATGGCATCCTTCGCCGCCGGCGACTCCTCGCGTTCGTAGGCCTCGCCCAGCGCGCGGATGTAGTCGAGCGGGTGGTAGCAGCTGATGAACTGGAAGGCGTCGGCGATGGACTGGACGAAGTCGTCCTGGCGGATAGTGGTCATGTCCGGCTCCGTTAGTGTTTGGTCTGGCTGCTGATCGCCAGCGTCTGCATCATCACCTTGTCGGTCCAGGCGATCGCCAGCGCCGACACCAGGAAGGAGGCGTGGATGGCGATCTGCGCGATGATCACCCGGTCGTCGACGTGGGCGGCATTGATGAAGGTGCGCAGCAGGTGGATTGAAGAGATGCTGATGAGGGCTACCGCCAGCTTCACCTTGAGCACGCCGGCATTGACGTGGGACAGCCATTCCGGCTGGTCCGGATTGCCCTCGAGGTCGAGCTTGGAAACGAAGGTCTCGTAGCCGCCGACGATGACCATCACCAGCAGGTTGGCGATCATCACCACATCGATGAGGCCGAGGACGATCAGCATCACCTCGGACTCGGAAAGCGCGCCGGCCTTGGTCACCAGGTGCGCCAGTTCGTGCATGAACTGGTACACATAGACGCCCTGGGCGACGATGAGCCCGAGGTAGAGCGGCGCCTACAGCCAGCGGCTCCAGAAGATGAAGGCCTCCATTGGCTTGACGATCCGGTTCATGGCGTTTGGGCGTCGTGGTGCGGGGCCGCAATCTTACTCCAGGCGGCGGCGGCGTCGCGGCAGGGGAGTGCGTAAGTCGCGCGTAAGGCTGTTTCGCATTAAAATAGGCGGTTCCGGAGAGGGGTGGCTGGCGAGCGCAAGCCCGGCCGTCGTGACCTGTTCCGGGATGGGCCGCAAACCGTCGGCCGGATTTCGAAGCGCTGGAGTTCCCGCGCTGCACCCGGCAATCAGAGAGGAGAGGATCGAATGTCCAGCATCGAATCAGTTTCCACGGAGAACCGCGTATTCCCGCCGTCGGATGCCGTGGTCAAGAAGGCCACGATTTCCGGCATGGCCGCCTACGAGGCGCTGTGCAAGGAGGCCGACCAGGATTACGCCGGCTTCTGGGCCCGCCAGGCGCGCGAGCACGTGACCTGGAAGCAGCCGTTTACGCAGACGCTGGACGAATCCACCGCGCCGTTCTACAAGTGGTTTGCCGACGGCAAGCTGAATGTCTCCTACAACTGCCTCGACCGCAACGTCGAGGCGGGGCTCGGCGACAAGGTCGCCATCATCTTCGAAGCCGACGGCGGCCAGGTCACCAAGGTCACCTACAAGGATCTGCTTGCCCGGGTCAGCGTCTTCTCCAACGCGCTCAAGGCGCAGGGCATCAAGAAGGGCGACCGCGTCCTGATCTACATGCCGATGTCGGTCGAGGGCGTCATCGCGATGCAGGCCTGCGCCCGCATCGGTGCCATCCACTCGGTCGTCTTCGGCGGCTTCTCGGCCAAGTCGGTGCAGGAGCGCATCCAGGATGCCGGCGCCGTCGCCGTCATCACCGCCGACGAGCAGTGCCGCGGCGGCAAGAACATTCCCCTGAAGCCGGCGGTCGACGAGGGCATCGCTATGGGCGGCTGCGAGTCGATCAAGAACGTGATCGTCTTCAAGCGCACCGGCGGCCCGTGCAACATGGTGGCCGGCCGCGACAAGTGGTGGGACGATATCTGCGCCGGCCAGCCGACGGCTTGCGAGCCGGAATGGGTCGACGCCGAGCATCCGCTGTTCCTGCTCTACACCTCGGGCTCCACGGGCAAGCCGAAGGGCGTCCAGCACAGCTCGGGCGGCTACCTGCTGCACGCGATCCTGACCATGAAGTGGACGTTCGACATCAAGCCGGACGACGTCTTCTGGTGCACGGCCGACATCGGCTGGGTGACGGGCCACACCTACATCACCTACGGCCCGCTCGCCTGCGGCGCAACCGAGATCGTGTTCGAAGGCGTGCCGACCTACCCGGACGCCGGCCGCTTCTGGA
>ERZ724521.1256-NODE-1256-length-11269-cov-6.332709_pt1 | contig 11269 bp, 8 predicted proteins | sample MGYA00376054_ERZ724521 | MGnify/ENA primary metagenome ERZ724521 (study PRJEB28724, sample SAMN07190883) | activated sludge metagenome | isolation source: activated sludge of sewage treatment plant in Hong Hong | place: Hong Kong | collected 2016-03-17 ... | reverse complement strand
CCGGGATGCCCGGGCATACGCCCGAGGCATCCCGGCGATTATCCAACAAAGCTGCAGGCTGCGCGCCGGCTTCCGCGCGCCGCGCGCTGGTTCAGGCGCTCGCTGCCCCCATCAGCGCGTTGTAGGTCGCGCTCGGCCGCATAACGTTGCCCGTGCGCTCGGCATCGGGACGGTAATAGCCGCCCAAGTCCGCCCGCTGGCCTTGAACCGCCTTGAACTCGGCGACGATCTTGGCTTCGTTTTCTGCCAGCGATTTCGCCAGGGATGCGAAATGGCCGGCGAGTTCCTTGTCTTCCGCCTGGGCGGCCAGTTCCTGGGCCCAGTACATGGCGAGATAGTACTGGCTGCCGCGATTGTCGAGTTCCCCGGTCTTCGGCGAAGGCGACTTGCGGTTGTCGAGCAGCTTGCCGGTCGCGGCATCGAGGGTTTTCGCGAGCAGGGCCGCCCGTGTGTTTCCGGTCTTGGTGCTAAGGTCTTCGAGTGATACTGCGAGGGCGAGGAACTCGCCCAGCGAATCCCAGCGCAGGTGGTTTTCCTCGGTCAGCTGCTGCACATGCTTGGGCGCCGAGCCGCCGGCCCCGGTTTCGTACATGCCGCCACCGGCCATCAGCGGCACGATGGAGAGCATCTTCGCGCTGGTACCGAGCTCCATGATGGGGAACAGGTCGGTAAGGTAGTCGCGCAGGATGTTGCCGGTGGCCGAGATGGTGTCCAGGCCGCGAACCACCCGCTCCAGCGTGTAGCGCATGGCGCGGACCTGCGACATGATCTGGATGTCGAGGCCGTCGGTATCGTGATCCTTCAGGTAGCGCTTGACCTTCTTGATCATCTCGTTCTCGTGCGGACGGTAGGGATCCAGCCAGAAGATCACCGGCATGCCGGAACTGCGCGAGCGGGTCACCGCCAGTTTCACCCAGTCGCGGATCGCGGCATCCTTGGCCTGGCAGGTGCGCCAGATGTCGCCGGCTTCGACGTTCTGGCTCATGAGGACTTCGCCGGTGGCGAGGTCGGTGACGTTGGCAACGCCGTCCTCGGAGATCTCGAAGGTCTTGTCGTGCGAGCCGTATTCCTCGGCCTGCTGGGCCATAAGGCCCACGTTGGGGACGGTGCCCATCGTCTTGGGGTCGAACGCACCGTGCCATTTGCAGAAGTTGATCATCTCCTGGTAGATCCGCGCGAATGTGGATTCGGGCATCACTGCCTTGCAATCGTATTGCTTGCCGTCGGCCCCCCACATCTTGCCGCCGGAACGGATCATGGCCGGCATCGAGGCATCGACGATCACGTCGTTGGGTGAATGGAAGTTGGTGATGCCCTTCGCCGAATCGACCATCGCCAGGCGCGGGCGATGCTCCTGGCAGGAGTGCAGGTCGCGGATGATTTCGTCGCGCTTCGATTCCGGCAGCGTCTTGATCTTGTCGTACAGATTGACCATGCCGTTGTTTACATTGACGCCGAGTTCGTCGAACAGCTTGGCGTGCTTCTCGAAAGCGTCCTTGTAATAGATCCTTACGCAATGGCCGAAGACGATGGGGTGCGAGACCTTCATCATGGTAGCCTTTACATGCAGCGAGAACAGTATTCCGGCCTGGCGGCAGTCTTCCAGTTCGCGCTCGTAGAACTCGCACAAGGCCCTCTTGCTCATGAACATGCTGTCGAGAATCTCGCCGTCGAGCAGGGACAGTTTGGGCTTGAGCACGATCGCTTTGCCGCTCTTGGTGATCAGTTCCATCTTGACGTCACGGGCGCGGTCCAGCGTGATTGATTTCTCGCCGTGGTAGAAGTCGCCATGGTGCATGTGCGAAACATGCGTCTGCGACCACTGCTTCCATTCGCTCATCGAGTGCGGGTTCTTGCGGGCATACTCCTTGACGGCCTTTGGCGCACGGCGATCCGAGTTGCCTTCGCGCAGGACGGGATTGACTGAACTGCCGATGCATTTGGCGTAGCGCGCGCGGATCGCCTTCTCTTCCTCGGTCCTGGCATCTTCGGGATAGTCCGGAATCTTGTAGCCTTTCCCCTGGAGTTCGCGTATGCAGGCGACGAGTTGCGCGACCGTGGCGCTGATGTTGGGCAGCTTGATAATGTTGGTGTCCGGCTGCAGCGTGCGGGCACCCAGTTCGCCAAGGGTATCCGGCACCTTTTGATCTTCGCTCAGGTACTCCGGGAACTGCGCAAGGACCCGCGCGGCGACGGAAATGTCAGCCGCTTCCACCTCGATGCCGGCGGGGGCGGCGAAACGCCGGATCACGGGCAGAAAGGCATAGGTGGCCAGCAGTGGCGCCTCGTCGGTCAGCGTGTAGGTGATTCTCGGTTTCCCGGTGCTCATTGGCTGGTCTCCAGTATCTTTTTGATTGGTAACACAAAAAATCCGACATTCCGAATCATCGGCAAGCTTAGCGGGCGAGTATCGTTGACCGTGCCGGTGGCGTCAATAAGGTGGCCGTATGGGCTAATCGAATCCTGTTGGGGGCTGTATCCCGTGCCGACGCCCGGAATGGGGCAGATACCCGGCTGATACAATCGGCCCGCTGCCGCCAGAAGCCCCGGTTTCCCCATGAACATCTCCGCAGACCCGGAAGAACTGCCCCGTCGGATCGCGCAGACCATCATGCGCGGGTTTGACAAGCATTACCGCCTGTTCCATGAGAGCTCCGGCCGGGCAAAGCTTCTGTTCGACGAAGCACGCTGGCCCGAGGCGCAGCAGGCGGTAAAGGACCGCATCCAGTTTTACGATACGCGGGTGCGCGAGAGCACCGAGCTGCTGCGGCGCGAATTCGACGCCGAAGGCCTGAGCGACGCGACGTGGCAGCTCGCCAAGCTGCAATACATCGGGCTGCTGACCGATCACAAACAGCCCGAGCTGGCGGAAACCTTCTTCAATTCGGTGTTCTGCCAGATCATGCACCGAACCTACTTCCACAACGATTTCATCTTCGTCAGGCCGGCCGTCTCGACGGAGTACATCGAGTCCGATCCGCCGACCTACCGTTGCTACTACCCGAACGAGACCGGGCTGCGCGCGGCGCTGCGCCAGGTATTCGTGGACTTCGGGTGGCAGCGCGACTTCGAGGATCTGGATCGCGACATCGCGCGCGCCCTGCGCTGCATCAAGAACCAGCTCGGTGATCTGCCCGGTCGGGAAGCCAACTTCCAGATCCAGGTGCTCAACTCGGCCTTTTATCGCAACAAGGGCGCGTACGTGATCGGCAAGGCGGTCAATGGCGCCACCGAGTATCCGTTCATGGTCCCCGTGCTGCATTCGGCATCGGGGCAGCTTTATCTCGACACCGTCATCCTCGATTCGGCGCGCATCGGTGTGCTGTTTTCGCTGTCGCGCGCCTATTTCATGGTGGACATGGAGGTGCCGTCCAGCTACGTGCAATTCCTTCGCTCGATCATGCCGAACAAGCCCCGCTCGGAGCTTTATACGATGCTCGGCCTCGGCAAGCAGGGCAAGACCATGTTCTTCCGCGACCTGATCTTCCATTTGCGCCATTCGGCGGACCAGTTCGTCGTCGCACCCGGCATCCGCGGCCTGGTCATGCTGGTATTCACGCTGCCCTCCTATCCTTACGTTTTCAAGGTGATCAAGGACGTCTTCGGCAGCTCGAAGGAAGTCGATCACGATACGGTGCGGCGCAAGTACCAGATCGTCAAGCAGGTGGATCGCGTCGGCCGCATGGCCGATACGCTGGAATTTTCCAAGGTGGCGCTTCCGCGAAAGCGCTTCTCGCAGGAACTGATCGATGAACTGTACCGGGAGGTCCCCTCGCTGATGGAGGCGGACGGTGACGACCTGGTGATAAAGCACTTGTACATCGAACGCCGCATGGAGCCGCTCAACCTCTACCTGGAAAAGGCCGAGGCGGCCGGACGCAAGGATCGCGTCGAAGATGCCGTGCGCGAGTATGGCAACGCGATTCGCGAGCTGGCCATTGCCAACATCTTTCCCGGCGACCTGCTGTGGAAGAACTTCGGCGTGACGCGCTACGGGCGGGTTGTGTTCTACGACTACGACGAGATCGAGTTCATGACCGACTGCAACTTCCGGCGCATTCCGCCGCCGCCGAACTTCGAGGCCGAGATGTCGGGCGAGGCGTGGTACTCGGTGGGGCCGAAGGATGTCTTCCCGGAGGAGTTCGCGACCTTCCTGCTCGTCTCCGAGCGCATCCGCAGCGCCTTCATGCGCTACCACGCCGATCTCTTCGACGCCGGGTTCTGGCAGGAGACCCAGCAGCAAATCCGCGAGGGCCGGGTCCCCGACTTCTTTCCCTATCCCGAGTCCGAGCGTTTCTGCAACGTATTCCGGGGCGACGACCCGACTTGAGCCGGGTCATCCTGTTCAACAAGCCGTTCGGCGTCCTCACGCAGTTTTCGGGCGGCGATGACGGTCGGCAGACCCTTGCCGGATTCATTCCGGTCCCAGGGGTATACCCGGCCGGGCGACTCGACGCGGACTCCGAAGGACTCATCGTCCTCACCGACGATGGCCGGCTGCAGGCACGCATCGCCGACCCGAAGCACAAGCTGCCGAAACGCTACCTGGTCCAGGTGGAAGGCGAGCCGACCGATGCGGCGCTGCAGCAACTGGAAGCCGGGGTTGATCTGGGCGATTTCGTCACCCTCCCATGCAAAGCACGCCGCGTCGGTTCGCCGGAGTCGCTCTGGGATCGGGTGCCGCCGATCCGGTATCGGCGGCTGATTCCCACCTCCTGGCTGGAAGTCCTTATTCGGGAAGGAAAAAATCGTCAGGTTCGACGTATGACGGCCAAGGTGGGTTTCCCCACGTTGCGCCTGATCCGCTGGGCCGTGGGGGAATGGACCGTGGAGGGTCTGGCCCCGGGGGAATGGCGGGAAATCGAGGTTTCCGGTCAACCTGGTCCAGCGCGGCGCGTTATTGGCGGTGACGCCCCGTTAAACCGTGGTGTTGCTAGCATCCCACCTATATCCAAACGAAAGGAAACAAGATGAGCAAGCTTCTCGCTACCCTGGCCGCCGGCCTGATCGCCACCTCCGTGTTCGCCGCCGACGCTCCCAAGGCCGACGCCACGGCTGCTCCGGCTGCCGCTCCGGCTGCTGCTCCGGCTGCTGCTGCCCCCGCCCAGAAGGGCATGGCTGGCATGTCCGGCATGGAAGGCCAGAAGGGCATGGCTGGCATGAGCGGCATGGCCGGCCAGAAGGGCATGGAAGGCATGTCCGGCATGGAAGGCAAGAAGGCCAAGAAGGCCAAGAAGGCCAAGAAGGAAGCCGCCAAGTAATTCTGGCTTCATTCGAAAAAATGGCAGGGAAACCTGCCATTTTTTTTGCCCGTTTGGTCTTACCCGTCTGGCGCCGACGTCCGGTCTCGACCGGATTGTCCGCCGCGACGACTTTGCGCAGAATCGGCGAACATCGGCAAGGCAAGCCGGCCCGCGCCGGGTCGTAAAGGAAAGGATGCACCGTGTCGCACAGGATGATTGCACTGTTTGCGGCGTTCGCACTCTCGCAAACAGTCGCTGCCCAGCAGGCACAACTGCCTCTCGCGGAACTGTTTGCCGGCATGCACAGGATAGAGGCCGAGGTCGCGTCAACGCCTGAAGCGCGGCAGATTGGCCTCATGCGCCGGACATTGATGCCGCAGCAGCGCGGCATGCTGTTTATCTTCCCGGAAAGGGCGCAGCACTGCATGTGGATGCGCAATACCCTGCTGCCGCTTTCCGTGGCCTTCCTCGACGATGCGGGGCGCATCATCAACGTCGAGGACATGCAACCTCAGACCGAAGACAACCACTGCGCGGCGCGGCCGGCGCGCTTTGCTCTCGAGATGAATCTGGGGTGGTTCCGCAGCCGCAATCTGCAGCCAGGCTTTGCAATAGGGGGTATCGAGAAGCTCGGTCCCGGTCGTTGAACCGTTGGCTGACCAGCGCGCAGCAACCGACTCAGTAATGCGGAGGTTTTTCGTCGCGCGGATGGGTGGCCGGGTCTGCCGCCTGGAGCAGTCGGTAGACTTCCCTCAATTGCCCCTGTAACAGATCGATCTGCTGCTGCTGGCGGAACGCCGTGCGGTTCAGTTCCTCGATTTGATCCTCGCTCACGCCGAGCTTCAATTCGAGTTCTTCAACACGCGCTTCGAGGCCCGATCCGGACGGCGCCGGATCGGGGCGCAGCGAGCCTGTTTGGCCTGCGCCGCTCAGGCGAAATTCCTCGCGGCAAAATCCCAGTTCGCGAGCGAGTTGAGGAAGGTCTCGACGAACTTCGGCCGCGCATTGCGGTAGTCGATGTAATAGGCGTGCTCCCAGACGTCGATGGTCAGGAGAGCCTTGTTCTCGGTGTTCAGCGGGGTACCGGCGCCCGTGGTGTTCACGATGTCGACGGAACCGTCGCCCTTCTTCACCAGCCAGGTCCAGCCCGAACCGAAGTTGCCGACGGCTGATGCCTGGAATGCCTTCTTGAACTCGTCGTAGCTGCCCCATTTCTTGTTGATGGCATCGGCCAGTGCACCGGCCGGAGCGCCGCCGCCATTGGGTTTCATGCTGTTCCAGAAGAACGTGTGGTTCCAGACCTGGGCGGAGTTGTTGAAGATTCCTCCGGCCGGGGCCTTCTTCACGATCGCTTCGAGATCGAGACTTTCGTACTCCGTCCCCTTGATCAGGTTGTTGAGGTTGGTTGCGTAGGCCTGGTGATGCTTACCGTAGTGGTACTCGAAGGTCTCCTTGGAGATGTGCGGGGCCAGCGCGTCCATCGCGTAGGGCAGCGGGGGTAGGGTATGTTCCATGAAGATTCTCCTGTTTGCGTGGGGTGGGGTCGTTAAAGGTTGACTATAATAGTCAACAATATTTCATCTGGCAACTGTCGGCGGCGCGGGCCGGATGTCGATGATGCGCGCACCCGCTTCTCCGCGCGCCAGGCGGACGTCGATCGTCTGGCCGGGCGCCAGGGACGTGGCGTCGGAGACGAGCCGGCCGCTGCCGTCGCGGACGATGGCGAAGCCGCGCGCCAGAATAGCCTCCGGGTTGAGGTGATCCAGTGCGGCAGCAATGTGCGCGAGCCTGGCCAGCGCCCGCTCACGTTGCGCGACCCACACGGCCTGCAGGCGATGGCCAAGCAGCCCTATCCTGGCCGCGGCGCGCTCGACGTCGGGCGCCTGGGCATCGAGGTGCGCCGCCAGCCCCAGCAGGCGTTCACGGCTTCCCGCGAGGCGATGGCGCAGCGCCGATTCGAGACGGACCTGGCCCATCGCCAGCCGGTCGCGGATACGGGCAATGCGCGCCGCCGGGTGGACCAGCAACTGCGCGGCACGATCGACCGCCTGCTGGCGTCGCTCAAGCAACTGGTGCAACGAGCGAACCAGCGATCGCTGCCGCTCCGCGATCGCCGTGGCCGCCTCATGCCAGCCCTGGCTGGCGAACTCCGCAGCGGCGGTCGGCGTGGGTGCGCGCAGGTCGGCGACGAAGTCGGCAATGGTGGTGTCGGTTTCGTGTCCGACGCCGCAGATCACCGGCAGCTTGCATGCGACGATCGCGCGGGCCACGACTTCTTCGTTGAACGACCACAGATCCTCGATACTGCCGCCGCCGCGGACGACCAGCAAAACGTCGCACTCGCTCCGTGCATCCGCTGTACCGATAGCCCTCGCGATCTCGGCCGCGGCGCCGTCGCCCTGCACCGCGCTCGGATAGAGCACGACCGGCAGGTGCGGTGCGCGGCGTCGCAGTGCCGTCAGCACGTCACGCAGGGCGGCGGCGCGGGGCGAGCAGACGATGCCGATGCAGCGGGGAAAGCGGGGAATCGGCTGCTTGCGCTCGGCGCGAAACAGGCCCTCGCGGTCGAGCGAGTCACGCAGGCGTGCGAACGCCTCGTACAGGCGCCCGAGTCCGGCGCGTCGCAGCCCCTCCACGGTGAGTTGGAAATCGCCGCGCGGTTCGTAGAGGCTGACGAGGGCCTGCGCCTCGACCTGGTGTCCGTTTTCCAGGCGCCAGGGAAGCGACTGCGCACGCGAACGGAACATTACGCAACGTACCTGGGCCGCGGAGTCCTTGAGCGTGAAATACACGTGCCCGGACGTGGCGCGAGTCAGGTTGGATACTTCGCCCGACACCCAGCTCAAGGGAAACTCGCGTTCGAGGCAGCTCCGCGCCAGCCGGTTCAACTCGCTGATGGTGATGACAGTGGCGGGATCCGGCATGGTTAGGGACGATAGCGGGACGGCGCCGATTCTACCGCCCGCCGGCACGGGAAAATCCGCAGCGGCGCGCCGGACGTCGCCGTCGCGACCGCTTACATGCATGAATTCAAACGGCATTCAGGAGTGCTTCGAAACTGGCCGATGGGCGTCGAAGCCTTGCGGCAGGCGCGTTTCGCGAAGTTGCCCACAGCACTGCACACATGGTTATCCACAAATATTGTGGATAACTCGGTCCTCTATTTCCTCGTTTCCACAACGGACAATCAACTACGCTTGCCGGATGCCAAGCAAGCCTGCGCCATGAGCGCCGCCCGGCGGGCCGTCCCGCGGGTGGCGCAGCCAAACACCCGGAGCGGGCTTGGCCCGCGAACAGCCATCGCCGCCTCGCCTGGCGGGGGGAGGGTACGCCAGTGAGCGACGCCCTGGTTCCCCTGCCCGCTGCGGCGCTGGTCGGCCTCCTGCGCGAAGCGCTGGACAGTTCGCTCGTCGAGCGCGGGGTGCATCACGGCTTCGAACTCCTCGGCGATCACGGCGCGCTTTGGGGCGGTCTCGACCTGCACGAACTGGAACGCATGGCCGCCGCAGGTAACGCCAATGCGCAAGCCGAACTCGCGTGGCGCAATGCGGTGGGGCGGGGCGCCCCGCGGTCGCCGGCGCTTGCCATGCGCTGGGCCACGGTGAGTGCCGAGCAAGGCTCTGCGGCAGGAGAAGCCGTACTTGGCTGGCTGCTCTACGAGGGGATCGGGGTCCCGCGAGACCATGCGGAAGCGGCACGGCTGTTTGCCTCCGCAGCGCGACAGGGTGATCTGCGGGGCATGACCTGGCTCGGTGTCTGCCTGCTGCATGGGCACGGCACGACGGCCGATCCGCGCGCCGCCGCCACCCTTTTGCTCAAGGCAGCGGAAAAGGGGGCGGCGGCGGCCAGCTATTGGTACGGCCGGCAGCGCTACTTTGGCAGCGGCGTCGAGCGCGACTATGCCGCCGCTGCGCGCTGGCTCAAACACGCGGCCGATGACGGGATGGCCGAGGCGCAGGACCTCCTTGCCCGTTGCCGATTCCTGGGCCGTGGCACGCGCCAGGACCGGAGCGGCGCGGTCGCGCTGTGGCAGCGCGCCGCCGGATCTGGCCTGGCCAGTGCCCACTTCAGTCTCGGTCTGTGCCTGTACGCGGGCAATGGCGTCGCAGTCGATGCCGCGGCGGCTGCGGGCCATTTTCGCGCCGCGGCGGAGGGCGGCCTGGCCGGAGCGATGTTCTTGCTGGGCCAGTGCCATGTATTCGGCATCGGCGTTGCGCGCGATCTGGAAGCCGGCGTCGCCTGGTATCGGCGCGCCGCTGAACGTGGCAGTCGCGAAGCGGAGTTCGAACTCGGCGAGTGCCACGCGCTCGGGGTGGCCGGCCTGGCGCGTGACGCAGGCGAGGCAATTCGGTTCTGGCGCGCCGCCGCGCGCAAGGGGCATGCGCGGGCCACGGTCAAGATCGGACACGCCTATCGATGGGGCGACGGCGTTGCCGAGAACAAGCCGGTGGCGCTGGCCTGGTACCGCCGCGCAGCGGAGCATGGCGAGCGCGCCGCCCATGTATGGCTGGGCGAGTGCTACGAACACGGCGAGGGGTCGCGTCGCGATCCGGCGGCGGCGCTGGCTCACTACCAGGCGGGTGCGCTGGCCGGCGATCCGCATGGCATGGCCGAGTACGGGCGCTGCCTGATGGCCGGCATCGGCACCGAGCCGAAACCGGAGGAAGGCGAGACGATCCTGCGCGAAGCCGCCGCCGCGGGCTGGTCCCAGGCGCTCGACGAACTGGCGCGGCAGCGTTTTGCGCGCGGTGAGGCGCTGCTCGCCGCGGCGCGCGAGGCCCAGGACCCGCGCCTGACGGAGGCGGTGGAATGCTTTCGAGTGGCTGCGGAAGCCGGACATCGCCGGGCTGCCTTCATGCTGGGCGAATGCCTGCGCCACGGTACTGGCATCCGGGCCGACCCGGCGCTGGCGGCGTCCTGCTATTTGAAGGCGTCGGCGTTGCCCGACGCCCAGCTGCGCCTGGCGGACCTCTACTACTACGGGCGCGGTGTCCGCCGCGACGCAGCCCGCGCGCTACGCTGGTACCGGGAGGTGGCGACGAAGCACCGTGACCCGTATGCCATGTACAGCATCGGTTACTGCCTGCTGCATGGCGAGGGCACGGCGCGCGATGCGCGTGCCGGCGTACATTGGCTGCGCCAGGCCGCGCTGAGCGGGGAAGCCGATGCGCAGTACGAGCTCGGCCTCGCCTGCTTCAAGGGCAGCGGCGTGCGCCGCAGCGTGCGGCTGGCGACGAAGTGGCTGCGCAGCGCGGCATTGGGCGGCCATCGCGCGGCGCGTGATTTCCTCGAGCGGATGGCGCTCGGCGGCCGCCTCAACTGATTACGGCTGGCCGGGTGCGGGCTGGCCGCGCAGGTTCGCCAGCGTTTCGTCGAGCTGCTCGGTTATTTCCGCGAGCAGGTCGCGTCCCTGGCGTGCAGCATGGCGTGCCGCGATGAACAGCTCGTAGAGCCGCGAACCGAACAACACGTGCAATTCACGCTCGATGGCTGCAAGGCGGGCGCGCATGGCTTCGACCTGGCGTAACAGGGTCGTTGCCGGGACTGCAGCAGCCGAGGTCGCCGCTGTCTCGTCGTCGTCGCGGCGGCCCTCGCGCCAGAGCGCTTCGACTTCGCCCAGGGCGGCGGCATCGCCGGCGCGGTAGGCGCGATTCGCTTCCGCCATCAACTGGGTGCGCCAGGTCCGGTCCGCTTCGTCGCATGCACGGTCCGGATGGATTTTCTGTGCAACGCGGCGGAACAGGCGCTTGAGGTCGGGTGCAGGGCGGAATTCATCGGGCTCGTCGGCGCTGGCCTGCGCGAATCGCTTGGCGTCGCGCGCCGAGCGTTCGGCATGGCGGGTCGCATCGTCGGCCTGCGCATGCAGTTTCGGATCGTTGGGGCGGCGCTCTGCCTGCGCGCGGGCCAGGTGCGCCTGCAACGCATCGAGTTCGACCATGCGCCGGCCGACCGTCGCGTAATAGCGCTTGGTGAACTCGGCGACTTCGGCCTGCGCCGTCGCCAGCTCGAGTTCGAGGTCGGCGACG
>ERZ724521.1252-NODE-1252-length-11287-cov-5.206553_pt1 | contig 11287 bp, 4 predicted proteins | sample MGYA00376054_ERZ724521 | MGnify/ENA primary metagenome ERZ724521 (study PRJEB28724, sample SAMN07190883) | activated sludge metagenome | isolation source: activated sludge of sewage treatment plant in Hong Hong | place: Hong Kong | collected 2016-03-17 ... | reverse complement strand
CCCGATCGCTGGCGCCGAGGCATTGATCGACCGTGAACTTCTCGACGGAGATCTCAGCCAGCGGAGCAGCCTCGGCCTCTACGCGGGCCCGCGTGGCAGTACGGCAGTGGTGTTGCGCGTGCCCAATGAACAGGAGCGCAGTCGCGGCAGCCTGACCGGTGCCGTGGTCAGCGGTCTTGGCGACTACGACGGCAACCTCACCGTCGGCGACCTGACCGAAGCCGTGCGGGCCGGTGTCCTGCGCTATCTGCTGCAGGTGATCGACGTCCTCGGCAAGGAAGCGCGCGAGTTGCCGCTGGCGACTTTGCTGCTCGGTTACAACTCGTCGGCCAACCTGTCGGTCGCGGCGTCGGTGGAAGCGCTGTTGCGTGGAGTGCTCGAAGCCAACGCCCGCTTTCACGAAATCACCAGGCTCGACATTCGTGTCAGCCGGCTCGAAATCGTCGAGTTGTACCAGGACACCGCGATCACTGCCGTTTATGCGCTGCGCCAGATGGCGAATCGGCTGGCCGACCTGACCGGTCGCCACCGCGTGGTGCTGGTTTGTCGGCCGCAACTGGTGCAGGGGGAAGGATGGCGGCGGCGCCTGTTTGACAGCGGCAACCCAAGTTATTGGCCGCGCCTGATCGTCAGTGATGCCGATTCGCTCGATGGCGCTTCGCAGCGCGCGCTGCTGCCCGTCGGCGAAGCGCCCGCTGCCGGAGCGCAATCGATGGCCTCCCGGCGACGAACGACGATTGCCGAGCGTCTGCGCTTCCTCTACGTCGGGCAGCGTGCGCGTGCCGAGACGGTTGTTCAGCAGCGCCAGCCGGGCCTGGTCGAAACCCTGGTTCGCCAGCAGATTGCCAACGCTGTCTGGCAGGAGGACTTCGGCCGCGTCCTGTTCCAGTTGCTGGTGCCGCCGGACTTCAAGGATGCGGCCAGGCAACTGGAGAGCGTCGTCCTAGTGGTTGACGACTATACGGCAAATCTGCCGTGGGAACTGATGTGTGCCGACGACCCCGGCACGGCTGGAGAGAGGCTGCCGCTGGCGGTGCGCACACCGGTGGTGCGGCAGCTCGCTACCGGGCAGTTTCGCCGCCGCGTGCGGCAGGGGCACGAGTCGCGGGCGTTCGTCGTCGGCAATCCGTCGGTCGCCGGCTTCGCGCAGGCTTTCCCCGACCCCGACTGGCCGCAGGCAGGTGATCCGCCGACGCTGCCCGGAGCCGAGACCGAGGCCAACGAAGTGGCAAGCCTGGTGCAGGGACTGGGCTATCAGGTAGTGCGGGCCATCGGTAGCGACTGCTCCGCGGCGGAGGTATTGACCAGCCTGTACCAGCAGGCGTATCGGCTGGTGCATGTCTCGGGGCACGGTGTCTTCGATCAGCCGCACCGGGATGGCGGTGGTCGCACAGGCGTCGTCCTGTCGGATGGCCTGCTGATCACCGCTGCCGAGATCGATGCCATGGAAATCGTCCCCGACCTCGTCTTTCTCAACTGCTGCCACCTCGGCAAGATAGACGACCCCGCCGACCGGCCGGCGGCGGAGCGCACGGTGCGCGACGGCAACCGGCTGGCGGCCAGCATTGCGCGCGAGCTGATGGCGATCGGGGTGCGCTGCGTCGTGGTCGCCGGCTGGGCGGTAGATGACCGCGGTGCAATGATCTTCGGGCATACGTTCTACCGCAGCCTGCTGCTCGATCGTCTTACGTTCGGTGAGGCGGTCTTCGAAGCCCGCAAGGCGGTCTGGCAGTCCAATCGCGCGGACATCACCTGGGGCGCTTTCCAGGCCTACGGCGATCCCAGCTGGCGTGCCGAAGCGCGAGTCGACGAAGACGGCGGCGGCAGCGCTGCCTATGCGTCGCCAGTGGAATTGCTGGACGAGCTGAGCAGCCGGCGAGCGGGTCTCGCGCGCGCCAGCGAACGGCAGTCCCCGGGCGATCTCGAAGCGGCCAGGAGCAGTCTCGAAACGCTGCTGAAGGATCGTTGCCCGGCCGGCTGGTTGCGATTGCCCGCGCTGCAATCGGCGCTCGCCGCACTGTGGTCCGACCTGGGCGCGCTGACGCAGGCGCGCGAAGCCTACCTGGTGGCGATCCAGACCGAGGACGGCAGCGGCCAGGTGCCGATTCGCGACATCGAGCAGCTTGCGAATGTCGAAGCGCGGCTGGGCGAGAAAGTCGCAGACCGGGAACTGATCGAATCGGCGTTGACCCGCTTGCAGCGTCTCGACGAGTTGGTTTCCGGCGGTGCCGCAGCCGATCAGACGCGGACGGCGATCAACGCCGAACGCAGCGCTTTGCTCGGCAGCGCGGCGAAGCGTCTGGCCAGCCTGCATGCGCGGCAAGTACTGGATCCACACGCGAGCGCGGAGATTCGCCAGACCGCTGCCGTGGCGATGGGCGACGCCGGGCGACAGAGCGCCGCCGCCTATCGCAAGGGCGAGGGGTTGCCGGGCGAGCCGGATTTCCGCCCCTACCATGCCCTCAACCGCCTGGCGCTGGAGGCTGTTTTGACAATGGACGCAGCGGCGGCACCGGAGACGATCGGCCTGGTGCGCTACTGTCAGTCGGCTGCCTGCGAAGCCTATCGTAGCGGCGGCAGTGTCTGGGACGCGGTGATGGCGCCGGAGGCGATGCTCGTCGAGTCGCTGCTCAACCGCCTTCTGCTGGAGGAGGGAGAAGCCGGTGAGCTGGCATTCGAGCAAGTCGCGCGCGGCTACGACGAGGCACTGTCGCAGCTCACGCTCAAACCGCGCGAGCTCGACTCGGTAGTGGCGCAATTCTGCCTGTTGTCGAGATTCTGCGAGGCCCGCGACGTCGCCACCGGCGCTCCCGGTTGGCGGCTCGCCGCCGATCGCCTGGTCAGCCTGGCCGAGCACATCTCGCCGGGTCCCTGCCCGCGTGACGACCGTCCCCCGCGGTGCACGGCTGCGAGCGCTGGCTGAGTCGCCGTAACCGGTCTCAGTTCGCCCAGGTCAGGGACGAGCTTTCTGGCTGCCCGCGCAGCCATTGTTCGAGCATGGTCAGGATCCACACCATCTCGCCATAGTAGCCGGGGTGTTCGGGCAGGTACTCGGTCATCAGCCGGCTGACGAAGTCGGCGCGAACCATTCCGCGCGTGGCGAGCGTCGTCAACGAATCCGCGGCGAGTTCCCGAAGGGCCGGGGTGCGTGCCGTCCAAACGCCGAATGGCAGTCCGAAGCCCTTTTTCTTCTTGATCAGGATCTCGTCGGGCAGGAAGCCTCGCAGCGCCTCCTTGAAAAACCAGCGCAACTTGAAGCGACGGAGCTTCCAGTCGGGCGGAAGCGACATCGAAAAATCCGTCAGGCGATCAGCCAGCAAGGGATACGCGACGGCGATGCCGGCCATCCCGGTGGCGCCCCGTACTTTCGGCAGATCACTGTCGGCGAGCGTGTATCGCCAGTCGTAGGCAAGCATTCGATTGATCAGACTCGGGGCCAGACATTCATTCCATGTGGCCTGCATGTGTCGTGACGGTTCGCCAAGATCGACCTGGCCAAGCAGCTCGGCGCCAAGTACCTGAGCGGGGTCAAGCTGCATGATCAGATTGAATGTCTGCAGGCGATCCGGCATCGGCACGCGCGAGTGGCGCACGTAACCGCATACCTGCTTGAGGCCCGGTATTCGCCGCATTGGGCTGTCGTCAGCGCAGGCGGGCTCGATACGGCGGCGGATTCCCGATGGTAGCGCATGGTAGAACTCGAACAGCCGCTGCACCGCATAGCGGGAGTTGCCCCCGAAAAGTTCGTCGCCGCCGTCACCGGCAAGCATCCTGGTGCAACCGTCGGCCTGTGCAATTCTCGCGCAGTAGTAGGCCGGCAGTGCCGACGAGTTGCCGAAAGGCTGGTCGTGGTGCTGCGCCACCGCCGGCATGCTGGCCAGCAGGTCGGCGGGCGTCAGATAGTATTCATGGTGTTCGCAGCCAAAGTGCCTGGCGGCGATACGGGCGTACTCCATTTCATCGTAGCCCTCGGCGTCGAAGCCGATGGAAAAAACCGGCGCCGCAGTGCCGGTGATCTGACAAAGCATTCCGGCCACGGTCGAACTGTCGGTGCCGCCCGAGAGAAAGGCGCCAACGCGCGACTGACCGCTCAACTGTTCGGCGACGCTCTCACGAATCAGTTGGCGGAACGTTTCGCGCGCGGCCGCGAAGGGTGGCCGATTTTGTTCGTCGAAATCCAGCCGCCAGTGGCGAGTCTCCTGTACGCCGTACCGGTCGATGAGCAGTGCGTGCGCTGCCGGCAGTCTGCGTACCCGACGGAAAATCGTGCGCGGCGCCGGAATCATGTGGAAATACAGGTAGTCGAAGATCGCTTGCGCATCGAGTTCGTTGCCGCGTCCCTCGACGCAGTCGGCGCGATCGGAGAAGGCAAGCGTCTCCCCATCGGTCCGATAACAAAGAGTTTCGACGGCGAAACGGTCTACCGCAAGGAAAACGCATTGCCGCGCTGCATCGACGATCACCAGTGCGTACGAACCTCCGATGCGCGCCGCGACCTCGGCGCCGTGCTCGTGCCACGCCCGCAGCAGTTGGCCAGCCGATGCCGTCGTTCGTGCCGCATTGCCGACGAGGTCATTCTTGAGAGAGGGGGAGCCGATTACGGCGCAGGTGGCGTCTGCATCACGGGCGACATCATTGCCCCGCAGGACGAGCGAGGCGGGCAGTGCGCGCGCGGCAAGGGGGTCGAAGAGGCGGGTCAGGTCGAGCTGACCGGCAAGTCTGTCTTTCATCGGTTCCTTACTGGTAGCGATCGGTTGATGAGACTTGTTCTGGACATGATTCCTGTCGGCTTCGTAGGAAAGAACGGAATGCAATTGCCCACGAGAATGCCAACGTAGTAGCAGTATCGAGCAAATGGTATGCTAATTTCCGGGCCTCGGCCATGTCGAATTTCACGGGGCTGTCGCGTTCACTTGCCTTTCGGATCCTGTGCCGGAGTGTATGGCAGAATGCGCGACTATGGCGCGCGCCGCTGACCGCGAAATTTGCAGGCAATTTGGGGTGCCAAACGCGTGACGTTGAACACCGGTTCCGCCTTTGGCAAACGCACCGGCTCGGTCACGGTTGCCCGAAAAGGCTCGAGGGCACAAGCAATGGGAAGTCTGTCGAAAAGTCCTGACGCGGTCCACTACGAAAGCATGACGCGACCAATATACTGGTTGCTGGCCTACGTCGCCTTCATCGTTTATGGCATGCTGGTGCCGCTCGATTTCCACCCGCATTCGCTGACGTGGGCCTGGGCACGCTTTCAGGAAATTTCGATGTTGCCGGTCGGGATCGAAAGTCGGGCGGATGCGATCGCGAACGGCGTCCTCTTTGTGCCGGTGGGCTTTCTCTCTGCGATCGTGTTGGCCGGAGGGAGGCACGGCGCCGGTATGCTGTGGACTCGGGTCACTGCGCTTGGCTTTTCATGCTGCCTCGCAGTGACCATCGAGTTCCTTCAGATATTCTTTCCGCCCCGTACGGTGTCACTGAACGACATTCTGTCCGAGTGTTTGGGCAGCGTCGTTGGCGTTCTGATTGCCGCGCGCGGGACCACTTGGTTTCGCCAGTTGATCGGCAGGAGACTTGACGATCCGGCGCGGTACATCAATCTGGCGCTGCAGTTCTACCTGTTCCTTTTCGTCGCCTATTCCCTCTACCCCTATGACTTCGTCCTTTCCGCTGACGAACTCGCGATCCGGGCGAATTCAGGCAATTGGGGTTGGTGGCAGGCGGCAATCTCGACTCGAGGGAGCCGTCTGTGGTCGCTGCTGCATACCACGATTGAAGCGGCAGCCGTGCTTCCGATCGGTTTGCTCCTTGCTCGGCGGCCGGCGAGGACAGGTCGCGCTTGGTCAGCGTTTTTCCTCGGACTTCTTCTCGGGTTGCTCATCGAAGTGGCACAGTTCTTCTTGTATTCTGGCGTCAGCCAAGGGCTCTCGGTGCTGGCCCGGGCGATCGGTTGCTGGCTGGGAGCCCTGCTCTGGGAGCGTCGCGCTGCCTGGACCGAGATAAGGGTTGCGGCGACGGCGCGTCGCCTGGCATTGCTCTTGGCCCCGATCTACCTGACCACTGTGTTGGCGGTCAATGGCTGGTTTACTCGACCACGCCAGGGAGCGGCGAGCGCGATGGTCGCGTTGGCGGAAGTGCATTTCGTCCCCTTTTACTACCACTACTTCACTAGCGAAGCGCTCGCCCTCGTCAGTGTTGTTTCCGTGGCGCTGCAGTATGCGCCGGTCGGCGTATTTGTCTGGGCCTTTGACCGATCGCCATTGCGAGCCGCCTCGATGGCTTTCGGGCTGGCACTGGCAGTGGAGGTCGGCCGTTTGTTTCTTGTCGGTGCCCACGCTGACCCGACCAATTTGCTGGTAGCGGCGGGTGGCGCCTGGCTTGCCGCGGCGCTCGCCTATCGATTTGCCCGCTTGCTGCGCGAGGAAGCAAGCGACACAGTACCGCAGCGTTTGCCAGCGGCGCCCGTGGCTGCGAAGCAACAGCGAGTCGCACCGGCCGCAACTACTTCCGGCACAGTCGCCTGCACGGCGCATCGACCGACAGCCACTGGCCTGGTGACGATGCTGCTGGCCGTCGTTGCCGCGGCCTTCTGGCTTGCCTCGTTTCCCGTGTATGCGGGAGTTCTCGCCGTGTTCTTGATGGGTGTGATGTTCTTCGCGTGGCGGTGGCCCGTGCTGCTGGTTGCATTGCTTCCTGCAACGCTGCCACTCCTCGACCTCGCTCCGTGGAGCGGCCGATTCTACCTCGATGAATTCGACGTTTTTCTTGCGCTCAGCCTTGCGCTGGGCTACGCGCGGGTAGCGCCAGCGCCACGCGGTTACGATCGCGACGCCTTGTTCCAGGGGATTATCGCGCTCGTTGCTCTCTCTTACATCATTGGCACCCTGCGCGGATTGCTTCCATGGCAAGGACTGGACGTCAATTCTCTGACGAACTATTACAGTCCGTATAACGCCCTGCGGATCGCCAAGGGTGCCTTCTGGGCCTTCCTGCTCTTTGGTTTGCTACGCCGTCTGGAGGCTGCTGGCCGGACAACTGGCCGTTCGTTCACATGGGGGATGGTGATTGGCCTGTCGGGGACTGTCGGTGTGATTTGCTGGGAGCGCCTGACGTTCCCGGGCTTGTTGAACTTTGCCAGCGATTACCGGGTGACCGGCCCGTTCTCCCAACTGCATAACGGTGGGGCCGACATGGAGGTCTTCCTGATAGCGGCGCTTCCCTTTCTCGTCTTGCTGCTACTGCAAATCAGGAGTTGGCTCGTGCGATTGGCTGGTGTAGCCGTGTTGATCGGTGCCACCTATGCGCTAATGGTCACTTTCTCGCGTGGTGCGTATGCTGCCTTCGTGCTGGCTGTGGCGATCGTCGTTCTCGCATCAGTCCGCGAGACGCTGGCAAGACGCGCTGTGACGGCACGGCAGCGGCTGGCTGCCATGGCATTTTCCATGGTGGCGCTGGCAGTAATGCTCGTCGTGGCTGTGCCCGTCTTTCTCGGGCAGTTTGCCCAGGCGCGCCTGTCGATATCGGGCGACGACCTGGGAGTGCGCCGTAATCACTGGGCCGATGCGCTGCGCATGCGTGATCCGGATGGCATGGCTGCCTTGTTGGGAGTGGGTGTCGGGCGCTACCCGGAAATGCATTACTGGCGCAGCCGAGAGAACAATCGCTCGGCGACCTACCGGTTGGTAAACGAGGAGGGCGAAACGTTTCTCCGGCTCACTGCGGGCAACCCGATCTTCCTGGAGCAGGGAGTGGCGGTGTCGCCAAACGACAACTATCTGCTCAGTCTCGATCTGCGCGCGCACCAGCCGGGCGCCAGAATCGGTGTGTCGATATGCGAAAAATGGCTGTTTGCGTCCTATAACTGCGTGTCTACGACGTTCGGTAGTGAGACGGAAGTCAATACGTGGGTGCACTTTGAAAAGAGCGTCGCCTCCGGCGAGGTGGGGAGTGGCCATTGGTACTCTCGCCGACCAGTAAGATTGGCCCTGCACAATGCCGGTGGCGAGTTCCCGGTAGATGTCGATAACGTCAGTCTGGTAGCGCCGGACGGGAGGCAGCTGGTGGCCAATGGCAACTTCTCGCATGCTCTGGACCACTGGTTTTTCTCTGCCGACGACCATAAGCCCTGGCACATCTTTAGTCTGCCGGTCGGTATTCTCTTCGATCAAGGCTGGCTGGGTGTCGTCAGTCTCGGATTGCTCGCGGCCTTGGCACTCGGCCGTGCCACGCGTGCTGCCTGGCGAGGTAACGTATATGCTGGAGCAGTTCTGGCGTCTCTCACAGGAGTGATGGTGCTCGGCTTATTCAACAGTGTCGTGGATTCTCCACGGATCTTGCTGTTGGTCTTGCTGCTCGCCCGGTTTGGGGCCAAGGCAAGCGATGCGTCGCAGCTTATGGATTCGCGGATTGCTCCGCCGGCGAACGCAAGATCGTTCCGGAACTCACGAAACTCGTCATAGCTTCCGTGTCGTTGCCCGTCGATCGCGCGACCGGACGAAGCACCCTCTTCGCCCAGGGAGTCCACACACGCGCGGGCCAGGATGTCTTGGCGTGCGAACGGCGGACTTCATTCTCTCCGGAAATGGCGCCTTCCGTTTCGAGGTGCCTTAGTCGCCGATTTCGTGCTCAGGCCATGAATGCCACTTGTTCACCGGCGCCACCGCCGCATCGAACCCATCACGGCCAGACCCAAGCCCAGTAATGGGAGTGTAGATGGCAACGGCAGTGCCACATCGTCAAGAGAAATACCGACGTCGACTCCGGGGTCCCCTTCGGTAACCGGCCCTTCGCCGGACAATACCACCCGCACGAACCCCACTCCCGGTCCGAGGTAAAACTGGTGGTTTATCTCCAATATCTTCAGTGTATCGACAAATGTCCCGATGGTCAGATCTGCCTCCTGCGCTATGACTGCCGAGACATCGACTCCATTGGTACCGACAATGCGTACGGTGCGAGCCAGAAACAGGCCTGCCGTGTAGTTTCCCAATCCGTTCGAACCACCGCCAGTATTGCCTACGATGAAATCGAACGCTTGCGAAAAGATGTTGGGGCCGTCGATCGCGCCACCCGTGACGGTGAATTGCGCCGAGAACGCGTGAAAAATTACCTGGTCCAGAGGCAGCCCGTATCCGTATATCGCGGCGTTCGAGAGATTCGTCCCGTTCATGGCGTTGGCTGAGCTCACTTTATCGGGCGTGCCAAGCGGGTTGTTGCTGACTGGCGGGCTGCCGGTGCAATGGTTTACGGCGGCGGCATCAGCGCTGCAGTCGCCCAGCCCTACGAACATTCCGGGACGAACCGGATGTGGGTCGCTCTCGGCCGGAGGGGTGGACGGATCAACTCCATCAATTGTCATCGTAAACGTAATGGGGTCAGCAAACCCCCATGCTGGCGCCGTGAGCAGCAGCCCAGCCAACAAGCAACGTGCAGTCATATGTATCATCGTGGTCCTCTTGTGGAGATTTCGTAGTCTGCACAACAGCGTCGATTGCCAAAACTACCATGGGAAAAGCAAGCCAAAAGTCTACAAGCAAATTTTATGCCGGAAACTGTTTTTTTCAATAAGAACAGATTGTTGTGAAATATTTCCTATTGTCGTGCGGCGATTTTGAAGGAAAATGTAAAAATTTTCGACAGGAAAGCCGGATTCCGCGCTGGTGCGAATGATGCGGCGCACACGGGTGCCGAGCGGCGCTGCGACGGCTGCAGTTCGCCAGGACGGTTCACAAGGTGGCCGCGCATTCCCTTCTCAATGGTGGTTTCCAGATGCCGGAACCGGCTGGTTTTCCGCTCGACTGCCGACTTCTGGCATTCCGGGATCGCTACGTGCTTCGGCAACATGCCCTCATCCATCGGACTGCCCGTCTCGCCGCTCGACGCCGGAATTGTCGAGGAACCAGAGGTTCTTCGTCCCCTCGACAGGAATCGAACCTGTATCTCACGCTTAGGAGGCGCGTGCACTATCCATTATGCTACGAGGAGCCGGGGGCGTATTGTAGCCGCTGCCTCGCGAATGCGCCAATTGGGCGATTGGCCGTAGCCGCCAAGCAAACTTGCCGGCATCTCCGGGGCGACGCCGGGAGTGAGCGCCGATCGAAGTTCGCTCACGTGTCGATCCGTGCGTCCGTTGCGCGCGGTAGAATCGCCCTTCTGCGGTCGTCCGCGACTGCCGCAGCAGCACAATCGGCGCGATTCGCGGCGACGCCTTGCCCAACCTTCATGCGCACGCACAACCATGCCGTACCTCATGCTTTCCGATGCTTCCCTCGCCTTCGGTCATGTGCCTTTGCTCGATCATGCGGATTTTCAGCTCGATCCGGGAGAACGGGTTGCGCTTATCGGTCGCAACGGCACCGGCAAGTCGTCGCTGTTGAGCGCTCTCGCCGGTTGTGGCGGGCTCGACGAGGGCAAGGTATGGATCCAGCCCGGCCTGCGCATCGGCTACGTTCCGCAGGAGCCGCCCTTTGCTCCGCAAGTCACGGTATTTGACGCGGTCGTCGCCGGCATGGGCGAGGTGTCGACCCTGCTCCGCGACTACCACGCTGTCTCGCACGCTCTTGGCGAAGCCGGGGCCGACCAGGAAGACCTGTTGCAGCGCATGCATGCGCTGCAGAGCGAACTCGAATCGCGTGACGCCTGGTCTTTCGAGGCGCAGGCGGAACGGGTGATTCAGCGTTTTTCGCTGGATGCCGATGCGCTGGTCGGAACGCTCTCGGGTGGCCAGAAGAAGCGTCTGGCGCTGGCGCAGGCGCTGGCCGTTTCTCCGGAGTTGTTGCTGCTCGACGAGCCGACCAACCATCTTGACGTTGGCGCCATCGAGTGGCTGGAGGAAATGCTGGTTGCGTCGGGTGTGACGCTGGTGTTCATCACTCATGACCGTCGCTTCCTTGAACGCGTCGCCACGCGCATCGTCGAGCTCGACCGCGGCCGGCTGCTTTCGTGTCCCGGCAGCTTCCGCGAGTATCAGGCGCGCAAGGAGGCGATGCTGCACGAAGAGGCGTTGAGCAATGCGCGGGCCGACAAGTTCCTTGCCCAGGAGGAAGTGTGGATTCGGCAGGGGATCAAGGCGCGGCGGACGCGCAACGAAGGCCGCGTATTGCGCCTCGAACGCCTGCGCCGGGAGCGTGCGGCGCGACGCGAGCGTCAGGGCAGGGTGGAAATGGCGCTCGACGCCGGCGAGCGCAGTGGCAGGCTGGTCGCGGCGATCGAGCACGTCGACAAGCGCTTTGGCGACAAGGTCGTGGTGCGGGATTTCTCGGCCCGCCTGCAGCGGGGCGACCGCATCGGCCTG